>Ga0163150_10000848_pt1 | contig 54984 bp, 46 predicted proteins | sample OliLakLV19P2IB_FD_148628 | JGI IMG/M metagenome (GOLD analysis project Ga0163150, IMG submission 148628) | Freshwater microbial mat bacterial communities from Lake Vanda, McMurdo Dry Valleys, Antarctica - Oligotrophic Lake LV.19.P2.IB | ecosystem: Environmental > Aquatic > Freshwater > Lake >...
TTCGACGTGGAAGAATAAAATGCAATAAAAAAATTATTACTAGGTCGGAGTTCAACTCCTCCCGAACAGTGCAGGAACGGGTGTAAGTTTGAGAGAAGCTGCGCCTTATGGGCTGCTTCCGACGTGGAAGAATAAAATGCAATAAAAAAATTATTACTAGGTCGGAGTTTAACTCCTCAACCAACAGTGAAAGTGAGCTGGGAGAGTATATGTACTAGGTCGGAGTTGAACTCCCGGAGCGAAACCCCGGAAGTTGCGCCTTGCAGGCGGCTTCTCGCCTGAGCATCGACCCAGATCCATAGGGATTATTGGAGAGTATTGTGCATCGATCCCGAACGATAACGATCGGGATTATTCCGATGGAATTAAATTAAAAACAAAAAATATTTTCTAAATACCGACCAAATAAATTTGGTCGCACATACCTCGCGTGCACATCGACCCAGATGCATAGGGATTTTTGGAGAGTGTTGTGCATCGAAATTTATTTCGATGGAGTTATTTTATCTCTAATTTATTCTTCCTCTTTAGGGTAAGTATATGCCCAATCTTTCCAATCATATACCAATCTGGCTTTGACTGGGTTATTTAAGATATAGTCGTATACTTTACTCAATTCTGCTTCATTGCGAATATAGTGATCATAACTCTCCAGCATCCAGAACTTGCCTGACTTGCCTAATATCCTGTTTGCTTGCACGGCAGTTGGTCCTTTGATTCTTTTTAATATTTTGTCTAAAGAAATTTTGGTCGAATCTGTTTGAATGGAAGTGTCTAACAAAACATGTACATGATTGGACATTATACAATAACAAATCAGATCATAAAATATTCTATCAAATAAATGCAATTGTTTCATTACTATCTCTGCCAAGGCGGGTATTTTAAGGTATTGGGGCCCTTCTATAATTTGTTCCAGCAGGGTTTCTTTCTCCGCTTCGTATTCAGTTGTGATTTTAGATTTTACTTCCGCCGATTCATGTCTCGCTTGTAAAATCTTTTGTTCATAACTTTCTTTTAACTGCTGAAGTTTGGCCATTGGCACTGATCCTTCCAATCGAAAGGTCACCAAAAATATGGCGTGTTGAGGATAGATATGAGGTAGGTTTTTGGTATAATGTTTTATTTTCATAGAGAGCAAGGCCAAGGGGTTGATAATTTATAATATTTTAATGGATTTGCTAATATAACATATCAAAGTGAAGCATGTTTTATCAAATTGCCGACCAAATAAATTTGGTCGCACATACCTCGCGTGCACATCGACCCAGATGCATAGGGATTATTGGAGAGTATTGAGCATCGATCCCGGATGATCGGGATTATTTTGAGGGAATTAAAGTAAAAACATAAAGTAGTTCTTAAATATCGACCAAATAAATTTGGTCGCACATACCTCGCGTGCACATCGACCCAGATGCATAGGGATTATTGGAGAGTGTTGTGCATCGATCCCGGATGATCGGGATTATTTTGAGGGAATTAAAGTAAAAACATAAAGTAGTTCTTAAATACCGATCAAATAAATGGTTCTTCGCTGTTTTAAGTGGGTAAAACATTTAATTTCCCTAACCTAAAGTAAATCATTGTTTTATAATTATTTACATTTCGATACCCTCTCGCAATTCTTTTAATGTTTTGAATGGTAGAATTTATTTGTTCGGCAAAGGCATTGGTATATTGATTATTAAAAAATGCTTTGATTCCGCTCCAATGACTTTTTAGTGTGTTTACAAATGCAATTATTGGCTGTATTTTAGATCTAATTGCTATTTTCATCCATGCCTTTAAATCATTCAATGAGGGTTTTATATAGGCTTGATTATAGATTTGTTTAAATTGTTCCTTCAATCGGTATGCCTTTCCTAGTGTTGGAAAGCATTTTGTTAAATAATGTATTTTTTGGGATTGCTTTTTGGTTAAGTCTTTTTTGTTCCGTAGCCATAAGTATTTGGTCTTTTTTAGCTCTATCGCTTCATGTTGTTCAAGTTTTCTTACCGTATCCACTGCCCTGGAAAGCAGCTGTTCAACATGAAATCGATCGTAGACTATTTTGGCATCAGGCAGGAAAGTCAGAACAGCAGCTATAAATGCTGGAGACAAATCTGTCGTAACATGTTCTACCTCTTTCGCTTCTGCTCCCCTCTGCTCCATCTCAGAAAGCCCTTCCCCTACTGCATTAATCCCCTTTCCAACCCCAATTCCCACTACTTTTTTTTGCTCCGTATCACTCAGTATAGTCAAGTAGGAATGTCCTTTTTTATAACTTACTTCATCGATTCCCAATACTTTTACCGCCTCCAGGGGCTGTTCTTGTTTGGCTTTATCAACGTACCATGATATGATCCTTCCTATTACCCTTCCGTCTTCATGCATCATCCTTCCCGCACCACTCAAACTCATACCTTCTTGTACAAACATCATACTCATGGCATCAAATAATAAGGTGAAGCTGCTGCCGCTTCTTGCCCAAGGAACCTCTACCTGTACTACTCTATTATCACCCAATATGATTCGAGGTATGCGTCCATGAATATAACAATCATGCTGAAAAAAATTGACATGCCGCCAGGTCCGTTCCACGGTATCATGAACTTCACATATTTGCTGGCCTTCAGGATCCAAAAATTTCCAGCCCACTTTAAAATTGACATATAAATGAAGTTCCCCGCTCCCATAGAGTCCTTCTCCTTTTGAAAATTCTACTTTCTCAATATACCAAGGTTTCGTCACACCCAGGGCTAGGCTAAATATTTCTGCTTGACTCATTTTTTTTAACCCAATTTACAATTTACCCACTAAATATGGCGAAGAACCAAATAAATTTGGTCGCACATACCTCGCGTGCACATCGACCCAGATGCATAGGGGATTATTGGAGAGTATTGAGCATCGATCCCGGATGATCGGGATTATTTTGAGGGAATTAAAGTAAAAACATAAAGTAGTTCTTAAATATCGACCAAATAAATTTGGTCGCACATACCTCGCCTAGCGGTTCGATTCAGATCTGTCGGTATTATTTGTGAATGTTGGAATATGCTGCAAGCCGCAAATCCCCAGATCTTTATTTCATCGCATACAAACGATCCATCCTGTCTGAAATTTCCTTCAACCGCACCCGATCCCCACCGTTTACTTCTGCCGAGCCCCATCCCGAATAACCGATTTCAGCAAGTGCTTTATTGACAGTAGCCCAATTCACATCACCCTCACCAAGTTCGGCATTAAATCCTTTCCAAATACCTTCATCCGTCGCTTTTTTCCGGCTGTAATCTTTGATATCAACTTTTAGGATACGGGGACCCAGCGTGCGGATCCAATGTTCAGGCCAGCCATACCGAACGATATTGCCTATATCCATATACCAACCTATCATCGGGCTTTTAAATTCATCAATATATCGTGCAGCTTCCAGCGGGCTCAACAGAAAATTGTTCCACACATTTTCGATGGCGATTTTAATGCCTGTTTCTTCAGCGAGAGGCAATAGTTTACGGATCTCCTCTTGTGAACGTTGATAAGCTTCATCATACGATACTTTCTCGTTGACTACTGCAGGCACCAATAATACCGTCGTCCCTGCATATTTTTTACAATCCCGTAACGCGGTTTTCATCGACTCCACACATTTTTCTCGAACCGCAGGATCAGGATCCGATAAAGGGGAGTTCCAATGAACCGAGTTGACTACGCCTGGAAGCAATATCCCCGTTTTGTCCCTGGCATCCAGAATTTCTTTTGCAGATAAATTATTCGGACTATCCATTTCCACGCCGTCAAAGCCCAGATCTTTAATCAGTTTGAATTTATCCAACAGGGCAAGGTCCTCTTTGATCATGCCATACTTCAGACTTTTTTTAATCAGGGGTTGATCTGATCCGGAAGGCCGGTAAAATGGCAAAGAGAATGCTACCGGCGCCATTGCGCTGTATTGTAGAAAAGATCTGCGATCAATAGTTGACATAGGTATCTATGGGTTTTAAAGAAAAATAGATTTCATTCTAAGTGCATTAAGAGTCCTTAGTGGTAAAAAATGGCAATAAAATAATACGATCTCTTAAGCAAACTTGGTAAAACCCGGCCTGGCAATGTCTTTGACTTTCCAATCCAGATCCCAGGAATATTGATCGATCGGTGGAGTCAACACTTCAGTGGAATTCAAAGCGTCACTCCAGGTAAGATCTTTTCCTGTGTAAGCGACCATCCTGCCCCAAATGGCCAGCATCGTACTGTGCGCACTGCGGATACCATCATTGATCGGATCCCCTTTGCGTATAGAAGCCATCAGTTCATCATGCTCGGTCTGATACATATTGGGTTTATCCTTGTCGGTATGTTCTTTTTCCCATCGCCAGTTTTTTACGCCTTTTATTTCGTGGTGGTTCCAGACATTGACGTCACACCGGCCTTTGGTTCCCAATAATTCAATCCCATAAGCACCGGAAGTTTCTTTCTGTTGGCGGCTGTGATGAACACCCCGGCTGCCGTCAGGATATTCATAGGTGATGGAAAAATGGTCGTAGATATTTCCAAACTCCGGCTCAATCCGGCTCTGGCGCCCACCGTTACCCGATGCTTTTACCGGCAATACATCGCCTTTGGCCCAGGACATCAAGTCCAGGCTATGGACGGCTTGCTCCACGATATGGTCACCGGATAACCAGGTATAATAAACCCAGTTACGCAGCTCCTTTTTAAATTTTCCCCAACTGGGTTTGGTTTCCCTCCACCAGCTAGCCCCGGTATTATAGGTATTGTATAGGGACAACACATCACCGATTTCCCCATTTTGTATTCGTTGGAAAGTCTCTCTTTTTGGCATATCATATCTCCAGCAGAAGCCGGACATGAAACCCAGTTTTTTCTCTTTGGCTTTTTTGGCTATTTCAATCACTTTCCGGATCCCTGCAGCATCAACTGCAACCGGTTTTTCAAAAAACACATGTTTACCTGCGGCTACAGCGGCCTCCAGGTGGTCCGGACGAAAATTTGGAGGCGTGCCAAGGATCACCACATCGACATCGGTCTGCAATACTTTTTTATAAGCATCGAATCCCAGGAATTTCTGGGTATCGGGGATTTTGACCTTATCCGGAACTTCTTCCATCAATGATTTTATCGCAGTATCCATCCGGTCTTCAAATACATCCGCGACTGCCGTCAGATAGATATTTTTATCCGCTTTGCAGGCTTGCAGAGCCGCTCCAGTTCCACGACCACCACAGCCTATCAAACCGACCTTAAGCGTGTCTGCATTAAATAAATGTTTGGGATAGGGGTTGGCTACCACATTAAAACCCAGGGTACTGGCCGCCAGGGTAGAGCCCGATAGTTTAATAAAATTTCTTCTGGAGTTATTGGTTTCTTTTTTATTCATAACAGGTATAAATTAATAATCGAAGTAAAACGGAGGTCTGCGCACCCAAAAGATGGGAATCAGAAATTTTATACAAAATAATGGATAAAATTTTGATTGGATCTGAATAAATAGAGGAATCAGCTTGGAAAACAAGCATTTGGGATGCTGCTCCGGTGTTCAATATGACCCGAGGATGGATGACGCCCTGGGAATACTTTGCGTTAAAAGGACGGAAAAGGGTTATGGAAACTATATATAGCTTATAAACATCCCGGACAAACTCATTTTGAAATGGAATCTGCAGGACAACCGAGCAGATGGAATACGCTGCGGGCCCTGAGGGTATTCGGAGAATATGCTTTAGAACGGTGATGCTTTGGCGATCCGATGATGGCCCGGAACGGATTAATTTAGTATTTGTTCTAAACCTGCCAGGTTCTTCATCAATACTTCTTTGACATCCAGGGTATCGACGTGACCGAGTACACCAAGAGGCCCTAAATATCCTTTTTCCAGCAACAATTTAATCATAGCTTGTTCTTTATCGCCTTCATTGATGGGCAGGATCATCGGCCCTTCCCGTTTCATTCCATTGAGATTGACCGCTTTGAGATAAGGCATCATGGCTTCAATAAGTTGTGGATACCGATCGAGTTGCGGATGAGCATGGTGAAAACTATAGGCAATGCCGATATCTTTTCCGGGTAATGCTTTTATAATATTGATTTGGTTTTCCGGTTGACCAAACCAGGACCCATGATTGTAAAGGACTAGTTTGCATTGTAAGCCGGCGGCCCGGTCGGCAACATAACGTACGATATCAACTCCTTTCTCCAGAGCCTTGTCTGGTGAGAGGCTATCAAAATAATTGTTGTTAAAACTCAGCCAGATATCAGTATTTAATTTTGCTGAATCAATGTTTTGGAACAATCGTTCATTTGCCGGACTCAGTCTGCCCACGGTGTCGGTGCGCGCATCCAGCCAAAGCCAAACCGCTGTGACATCAATATTATTTTTCCTGGCCAATTGCCATTCACTGGTCATTTCATCCAGGTGTTTTTCCCTCCAGTCATAGGCATATTTTTTAATACCCAGCTCCTGAAGCATGGCGATACGTTGCTCAGGATTTCTGTTTTGAGCATCGAAGGGCACGATACACCAGGCGAAGATCCGGTCCATATCAAGTGGTTTTTTGTCCGGTTGGGTCTTACATTGAATCAAAAGACATGCCATTGGAACGGCCAACATCAAATGCAGGAAGGTTTTCATGGCCCGAATATATGTTATTTCACCCCGACCTGGTTGACATTATAGTAGTTGATTATTCTATAAAGCTAACGCCACAAAATCACTGACTAATAATGGGTTTCCTTTTATAATCTTCCCTGGGTCGGTATTTGCTTAACCAGGCAATATGAATTTTCGCTTCCTTAGCCTGGAGGACCAGCTATGATTTAACATGGCTATGATGGATTTTCGTACGCACAGGCTTATTCATCCTGTATCGTATCTGGAGTTATTGCGGATAGGATCTTATTTATTGATCCATTTTAATTTAGCCATTTGGATTCCTTTATAATCCTGCATGGTCGATACGATATACCATTGATCGCCTATTTTGAGGATTTCCGCAGCAGCCACAGGCAAGGTGCACACCTTATAGTTGTCATCCTGGACTCCAAAGTAGAAGGGGTTTGGTGAGGCATAGACCGTTGTCTGACTGTTTTTTCCATAAATCTGTGTGACGAAAAGAAATTGGCCTGTTGAAACAATCCGAGGACGGATTTTAAATTTTTAAGGGATCTCAAATTCCAACCCTTCCCTGGCCATTTCAAAATTAAATGGATAGGGCCCGGAATGTCGTAATTGCAGATAGAATTCATCCAACTGATCGTCTGTATGTCCGGGATCATGATGAGCCATCAATAAATGTTTAGCTCCGGTACTGGCTGCAAATTGTAGTGCATCTAACATACTCGAATGCCCCCATCCAATGCGGTTTTTATATTCCTCCGGGGTGTATTGTGCATCGTGATATAATAGGTCGGTATTGTAAGCGAGATCAAACCCGGATATCCACTTGTTTTCGGGTATCATTCCATCACACCCCAGGGCAGGTTCGTGATCCGGGATATAGGTAAATGACGATTCCTGTCCCTGGATACGAAATCCCACCGTCGGCCCGGGATGAATCACATAACGGGATGTGATATTAAATCCCCCGATTTTAAAATCAGAATTTTCTATTTCATGCAGATGTAGTTTGCAAGGCAGGTCACGGATTAAAACGGGAAATAAAGGAGGAGAGAGATAACGACTCAGTCTGGAGTGAAGACTATGGGTAGAACTCGTGGGGCCCCAGATATGCACTTCCATTGCCGGGTTAAATAGGGGTTTAAAAAAACCCAATCCCTGCAAATGGTCGAGGTGGAAATGGGTAAGTAAGATATCAATACGATTAGAGGCTATATTGGATCCAAAATTTAATTGCTGCATCCCTGACCCTCCATCCAATACCAGCAAGTGTTCATTTTCTGAAATGACCAGACAAGAAGTACTTCCTCCATATCGGGTAGTATCACTACCAGAAGTAGGAATTGATCCCCTTACCCCCCAGCACTTAATTTTCATCCCGGTCGGCTTTCCAGAATATGGCCACGGCACCTAAAAACGTATTGGCCCGGCCAATGATAGGATAGGAGGTCACGGAAATTTTTTCACTTTTGCCTTGTAACCCGTCTATCCAAAAGGTTTTGTGATGCGGATAACTGCTATTCAACGTTTTGACCAGGGGCAATTCTTCCGGAGGCAAGGGGTTGCCGTGTTCGTCGATAGGCTTAAATACCTTGGACCATACCTCTACCGGCATTTCCCCGGTCTCTTCAAACCGTTGGCCCAGGATATCTTCTGCCGGTTCATTGTAAAAAATTAAATTGCCCAGGGTATCGGTGATAAATACTGGTATGGAGAGGCAATCTGCCAGTTGACGATTTAATATAATTTCGATTTCGTATGCGGCCATGTGGGTTATCTAGCTGAATATTGCACTTTAAATGTAATATAATTTGCACAGAGCACAAAATGGAAGAAGCGGGTTTTGAATACAGGAGCAAGTCCCTAATTATAAAGTTTAATTTTCTGATTATTTAGGTCAATACTTCATGGATTTGGACATCGTTTTTATGTCTTTTCTTGTACACTTAAATTTTTTAATACCTTGTCCTTTAAAAAACATGAAAAGAATAATTTTATTTTTGCTTATACTGGTCAGCATGAACCCAATCCTGACTGCTCAAGGTAAAATGGACCAGAAAGTGTTGAGGCATGTCGTCTTATTCAAATTTAAAGACGCCAGCAGCCGGGAAGACATTCAAAAAGTAGAAGCTGCATTCAGGACTTTACCTTCCAAAATCAAGGAAATAAAATCCTTGGAATGGGGTAAAAACAATAGTCCTGAAAACCTAAACCAGGGATTTACCCATTGTTTTTTTGTGACCTTCGCCAGTGAAAAAGACCGGGAGGTTTATCTTCCTCACCCGGATCATAAAGCATTTGGAAAGGTATTGGGGCCGCATCTGGATAAGGTATTGGTGGTTGATTATTGGGCGGAGAAATAGGGATGGGGTAAGAGGGAGGAGGGAGGAGGTATCAGCTATCAGCCTTCAGCTATCAGCCTGAGTTGGATGCTGGACTTTGGGAGAATCATTTTGTTTTAGTTAATTTAAAGTTTAATGCAGAAGTATATTATTATTTTCCTGTTGATATGGACGGGGTTAACCGGATCTGCACAACCAGCGGTGAAGGATGAGCCGAGGCATCACAATGTATTTGAAAATGAATATTTGAGAGTATTGGATGTCTTCCTCGCTCCAAACGATACCACGCAATATCATATACATAATACTCCTTCGGTATTCATCTCACTCAGCAAAACGAAAACAACCAATCAAAGCCTGGGTCAGCCGATCAACCCGGTCAATTACGAAGAGATCAAGGCCTGGTATGACAATATACCCAGCCCAAGAATACACCGGGTATGGAATTCAGATACTTCCTGGTTGCATATCATGGATGTGGAGCTCACCGGCTCTACGCCCCAGTATCACCCCCTGTTAATTAAAAATGCAGCTTTGAAATTATTATTTGATGAAATACAGGTTACAGGCTATCAATTGAATCTGGATCCGGCTAAATCGATTCAATTACCTGAAACCAAAACCGGGTATCTCCTGGTTAGCCTGGGTGATGCAAACATCAATATAAAAAAGAATAGGGTAGTGCAAAAGCGGGTAATGAAAGTCGGACATTATGCCTGGATAGAGGCAGGAAATCGGATATCCCTGACGAATAGCTACCACGCCGCTTCGGCATTTGCGGTGTTGCATTTAAAGTAGAAGTTATTTTAAGGTGATTTTACAAAATTCGATGGGGTTTAATAGGTATATCCACCATCTATTTTATTCTGTCCAATTGGCGTTTCGTAGATTGAGTACCAGATAAGGAGTAGATAGAGACAAGAAAGGTAGATTTTAGGGATGAAAGTGTTAATTCCGTGGAATTGAAAGCCCTTGCCCATCTGGTCAGGCAGGTATTACAAACTGGAAGATGGTATTTTTGCCCAGGCCATCAATTTTCCGGAACCCTAATCTTGAGATTGGAATTGTTTATCAATTTTGTTGAGACTTACCTGAATTTTAAACAACTTCTAAACAAGAATTTTAAATCACAGTAATCATACCCATCAAAAAAATCATAGTTCAGACCAATGAGCAATTATAAAATACCAACGCTCCCATTTCCTTTAGACCTGGAGACCAATCCGTACTAAAAAAAACAGCATCTGCCCGCAGTGCTTTAGCCGAAATGAAAGGTGCTGCTACCAATCAATATGGATTTATTTAACCTTTTACAGAATGTAGGCAAATAATCTTAAGGTAAAAACAGAGAAAAATTTACCCATGAGAGCCTTTTCATGAGTAAAATATTTAAAATTCTACCCATGACTTCATGATCATGTAAAGAAAATCAGGTTTTGTTTACATGATATAGGTGTCGTGTAAAGAAAAAGCCAGTTTCGTATACCTGACGAATTTTACGTCGTGAAGATTCCAAGGTTAAAATTGACAGCTAAAGGAAAAATTATTCTAAAAGCTTATGTATAGATTAGGTAATCATTCACGAATTATGTCATTTGGTTCACCATGTTCACCCTCAAAAATTTATTGACCTACAAACAAGAATAATGCCCGATTGGCAAAAGTGGAAGATGAAATTGGAGAATTTGCTGGCTTAAGCCTGTTCGTCAGTGATCTGTAATTTATACCCTTTCCCGTGCACCCCTATTAGTTTTACCGTATGATCAAGGGACAGTTTTTTTCTCAAGCGGGATACAAAGACATCCAGGCTGCGCCCGACGAAAATGCCCTGGTCCTCCCAGATGGTTTTCATCAGTTGGTCGCGGGAGATCAGTTGATTGGGAGCTTGTGCAAACTGAGCCAGTAATTCTGATTCTTTACCGGAAAGCGGAATCTCCCGATCCTCCATAAACAAGGTGCGATCCAGTGGATTGAAACAAAACCGACCCAAAAAAATGATTTGGTTTGATGGAGAGTCCTTTTGGTCAGCGGGCCTGGGACCCGAAAAAGGGGCCCGGCTGGTGGTCCTCTTTTTTAACAAATAACCGGCACTCATAAACAAGGGGAAAAGCAGGTAGCCATACCATTTAAAAGCCGAAGCGGGATGTTTAAAGACCACCCTCATTTTATAGCAGGCTTCAGGCGCAGCCCTTCCTTCACAGGGAATGACTTGCCGATGGGTTGCGGGATCGATGGCAAAGCTGTAGACTATATCGCTGGTCTCGCATTCCATCACCTGAAATAAATAAGCCCTCGAAAAAGAGGCTCCCTCCAAATGTTTGCGTACAACATGGATAATGGAATCCGGCACGAATGAAAAAACCCGTTCGAAACCAAGGATATATTCTGTTCCCTCTATTTGCAGGAGAGGCAGGATCCTGGAACTGTCATCTCCGATAGCCTTTAATATTTCATGGCCCATCAACCGGAGCCTCACCTCATCCTGATCGGGGTCGATGTCTTCGGCAGCATACCGGCTACCTGCCCACGAAATCAGAAGGAAGGTGACCAGACTAAGGGCCACAGGAAAAATTACCCACTTTGGTATCATGTTATGCAAAGCTAAGGCGGGTGAGTGCAGGAAGCCGGATTTTTACTCTTTTTTACAATCAATTTACATCCACTTTACCAATAGGAGCCCGCTGGTGCGGAATCTTGTCCCCATCAAAAAAATACAGTTATGATAAACTCGTTTACGACCGGGTCCTTTCCGGCTGGCCTTGTCCTGATAAGGGTAATAACGGGAATCTTGCTCCTTCGCGTGGGCTGGGAAATCCAATCCACGGATAAGATGTCAGGCTATGTCCAATGGCTGACGGATCTTCGATTTCCAATGCCGGTAGTCATGGCTTATACTGGAAAACTCGCCGAACTGGCTGGTGGGCTGAGCTTTTTATGTGGATTTCTTGTACGGTGGACCAGCATTCCGGTAATGATCACAATGGTTGTCATCACATTCATTATGGGTGATAGAAATCTTATGAGCGATTCCTTCTTATTGCTGCTGCTGGCCTGGGTCTTTTTTTGTAAGGGTGCGGGTATTTGGAGCCTTGACAACAAATTGTTTCCCAAAGAAAAAACAATATCTGCTACTGCAGGCGTGCAGAACTTAGTTGTAACAGGATTGACCTTGGCCTGGAGCCCCCTTTTAGGTCAAAAAGCAGAGCCTTGGATCCATAAAACCTTTGATCAATGGCCTCACATCGCCCTGGTCAATGAATTCAATTTTGAAGACGGCAGTCGAATGGAGGATACCAGCCTTTCCTATGTCGGAACTTCTTTTTTAATCCGGCATGAATCAGAGATTTATGCCGTGACCGTAAAACATGCTTTGTTTACTGCCTGGAGGAAATTGGACAACAAAGTATCCTTGGCCGACAAGCTGGGTCGTTGGATCATGTACCCAAAAAATGACAGGAACAGCTATTTTGAGGTAGGTCCCCTGGTGAATGAAGACCCGGATGAGAAAATTCAGGACGGTTATCAAAATGGCGTGTTCCAGAGAGATTGGCTGGTTTTTAAGGTCAGCTCTTTGCCCCCCGGAATTCATCCGGTATCAATCAGGGAAACGAATATTAACTCTGGTGAAAAAGTTTATTTAGTGGGGAATCCTTACCGGTTTGATCAAACCATCGGGCTCCGGGGTAAGTTGTTAAAGCAGGAAGGAAATATATTATTGGTCGAACTGGAGGTGCCGGATAGTGTGTTTTTGGGAGGGGCCAGTGGCTCACCTATATTGGACAGGAATGGCCAATTGATAGGAATATTTTCCAATACCAGAATGGACCCGGTTTCAGGGAAAAAAAGCTACCAGATCAATTCCACCAATTATCTGAAGGATATATTGAATAAGAAAACATCATTAAACCAAAACTTGTTGCCGGTCTCCGGGATTATGGATTCCCTGGTGGTAAATTTTTCGGTCCAAACAGCCTTGGCCGAATTAAAGCGCTTGTACGATGACCATCAGACCTACTATATCGTAAACCTTTCATGGCCCGATTATGATGCACTGAAACGTATTGGGGAAAACCTGCTGGCCCTTCAGCAAATCAGGGAAGCTATAATTTATTTTAAAGGTTTGCTGAAACAATATCCGGACAATCATTTTTTTATTTTACCCCTGGCAAAGGCATTTCAAATTTCCGGTGACCTCAACAAAGCCAAACAGTTATTGACAGAGGCCCTCAAAAAAGCCTAAGAGTATAGTAAAAAAGAATACCAAAAATTGCTGGAAGAAATTGAAAAATGCTGATTTGGTTCCAACTGCTTTACAATTCAGCAATTCAGCAACTCAACAATTGAACTCTATAAAAAAGGCCATCCCGGAAAGAATGGCCTCATAACCATGAAAAGCTATAATTTACGAATTAAGCTTTTTTCTTTTTTTCAACTTTAGGGGCCTTGACTTCTGGTTTTGCCACTACTTTGGCTACAGGTGCCGCAGGCACCGGTTTAACCTCTGTTTTTACCTTACGCGGGCGGGATTTGCCATAGGAGCTTATAGTAATCTTGCCTCTTTTAGTTCTTTTGTCACCTTTTCCCATATTTTGTTTTTAAATATTAAAGTGCAAAGATAATCATTGCCTGTAACATAGAGTTCCGGATTTCAGGGAGTGTCATCCGGCCAGTCCAAGGGGCAGATGGAAAGAAAAAATCAGATTTTTTCTACCTTGTACCCCGGCGAAATCCAATGAAAAAATCATCCAAAATGCAAAACGTTTCCTTCCAATTCCTGGAAGAGTTTTTGGAATTTCTCCCACCGGATGAAAGGGCCATAACAGACAAACTCCGGAACCTGGTCCTTGATACTTTGCCTGAAATTAAGGAACGACTTTCCTTTAATGTTCCTTATTACAGGCTCAAAAAAGATATGTGTTTTATCTGGCCGGCTTCCGTGTTATGGGGAAAACTTAAAACGTATGAAGGGGTAAGGTTTGGGTTTACTTATGGGTATTTGTTACAGAACGAAACTCGTTATTTCCAGCTTGGAAACAGAAAACAAGTTACCTACCGGGATTTCAGGTCTCCCCGGGAAATAGATACGGAAAACTTCAAATCCTTTTTATTTGAAGCAGCTATCGTAGATGAACAACAGGCAGGAAACCGTAAAAAAAAATCTAGCTGAATTGAACTGGTCCTTTCCCGCAATGATCATGTAGGATCGTACCATTCTCCGCCAAAGGAAGGATATCTGATTTTAAAAAAGAAGTCACCGCATCTTTTACATGTGCTGGGTACAGTATATGAGGATTTGGCCCTGCATCTAAGGAGAAATAAACCGGTAGGCCGGTTTCGCGCCGGAAGGATTTTATTTTGTGGAGTACGGTTAAGGTATTGGGCAATAATAAGGTATAGCTTGGCCTGGAACACATCATCAAGGCATGCAGGGTCATAGCTTCTGATTCAGCGATTTCACCAAACCGGTGGATATCGCCATTTTTTAGTACCTGGAACAATTCCCTGACATGGGCTCTGGCCTGCGCATACCGGCTTTCAGCAAATGGATGTTCGTTCATTAGAGCATGGCCGGCCGTACTGCTCACCACCTTTTCATCACTGCTGACGATGACGATATCATCATGCATACTGGCAAACACCGGGTCAAACCGCTCACACGCAATAGCATAGGCATCGCTGCTATCCTGTATACCTTCACTTTGCCCCCAGATCGAAAAACAGGGATACACCGAACGACAAGCGCTTCCCGATGCCAGTCGTGCCATGAAGGATGCTTTCAGAAAAAATTCTTTGTCCGTAAACCTCGAATAAATTTCCTGTTCAAGTGAAACCAGGCACAAGGCGAGTGCACTCATACTGGATGCCGAGGAAGCCAAACCGGCGGAATGAGGGAAGGTGTTTTTTGAATGGAATTCCAGGATGAGTTGGTCCAAAAATGGAAAATATTCTTTCCAGCTATCCAGGACTTTGATGACCCGTCCTTCAAAAGACGGCTGCCTTTCATTATTAAAAAAATAAAGGACAGACTCCGGGGTATTGGTTCCTGCAGGTTTGTAAAACAAATGTGTTTCGGTACAGGCATGTTCAAGGGTCATGCTGAGTGAAGGATTGGCGGGGATTTGACGGCCATATTTACCCCAGTATTTGACGATGGCAATATTAGACGGGCTGCGCCAGGCAAGGTGACCGGGTCGGATAACACCTGTAGCCTGACTGGAGGGAATCAAAAAATCATTCATGAAGTCACTAAGATAATACAAGACCCAGGAAGAAGGTTTGTTTAACCCTTCACATTAAGTTTTATCTTGCATCCGCACATATTTAAAGGCCATGGCTTCAGCAACTATCTTTATTATTATGGGTGTTTCCGGATCCGGAAAAACCACCGTAGGTATACTATTAGCTCAACAACTGGGATTACCTTTTTTTGACGGGGATGATTTTCATTCACCGGCCAATAAAGAAAAAATGCGGGCCGGCATCCCATTGACAGATGATGACCGCCTCACCTGGTTGAATTCACTTCATACCCTGATGGTAGACCAAAGTGAAGCTAAAGGCGCAGTTATAGCCTGCTCCGCGTTAAAAGAAAGATACCGGGCAATTTTGGCGCAAAACCTGACGGGAGTGGTTCAGTGGATCGTACTCAAAGGGGGGTATGATTTGATCCATGAGCGGATGATGTTGCGCAAGGATCATTATATGCCGGCCGGACTATTACAATCCCAGTTTGAATCGATGGAATATCCGGCTTATGGCCTCTCTTTTGATATCCATGACAGCCCCCAAACAATCGCAGAGATCATTTTGGAGAATCAATCTAAATCAGAATTTGGACTTGTGGGGCTCGGTGTTATGGGTAAAAGCCTGGCTCGTAACCTCGGGTCAAAAGGGGTGAGATTGGCATTATATAACCAAAATATTCCCGGAAAAGAGGAAGGTATTGCTTTCAAGGCTATCACCGAATATGGAGAATTAGAAAATGCCCGGGGCTTTGAAGATGTAGGTTCGTTTGTCGCCTCCCTGGCAGTACCCAGAAAGATTTTTATGATGGTGCCAGCTGGTAAACCGGTCGACCAGGTTATTCAACAAATATTGCCCCATTTGCAGGCTGGAGACGTCCTTATGGACGGAGGTAATTCCCATTTTGAGGATACTAACCGCAGGGCGCTTCAATTGGAAGAACATCAAATACATTACCTCGGTATAGGGGTATCCGGAGGAGAACAAGGTGCTTTGTCAGGTCCCTCAATAATGCCAGGTGGGGAAATGTTGGGGTATGAACTTGTAAAAAAATACCTTGATTCCATTGCGGCCAAAGATCGGAACGGGCAAGCCTGTTGTGCTTATATGGGACCAGGAGGAGCAGGCCATTTTGTAAAAATGATCCACAATGGAATAGAGTACGCCGAAATGCAGTTGCTGGCGGAGATCTATTGGATAATGCGTGAAGGCCTGTTGTATTCACCCGATCAGATTGCATCGATAGTTGAATCATGGAATGAATTGGAAGCCAGAGGTTATTTATTGGAGATCACCATAAAAATATTAAGGCATCACGAAGACGGTAAATTGGTTCTGGACCAGATTGCCGATATTGGGGGAAGTAAGGGCACCGGGAGTTGGAGCCTTACTGCAGCTGCCCAACTCGGCATGCCGGCCAACCTGATTGGAGAAGCGCTTTTTGCCCGATTTGTCTCCTCGTTTAAACAGGATCGGCTCGAGGCAGCTAAATCCATGGAAGTCTTTACCAATGGATTTTCATTGACTGAACTCCAGCTCAAACAAGCCTATGTCTTGTCTCGATGGGTCAACCATCACCAGGGTGTGGAGATCCTTGATGCGGCCTCTCGGGAATATCGATGGGAACTTGACTTGCCAGCTATTGCGGGGATCTGGACCAATGGATGTATTATTCGGTCCGCTTTGATGGAAGAATTGTCAGTTAGCTTAACTTCACATCCCAATATCCTGTTTTCCCGCTTAGACAAAGTGAAAGATAGCCTTTCGGATTTGACCGAGGTAGTCACAGCATCCCTTAAAGCCCGTTTGGCTATACCCTGCCTGTCAGCGGCATTAAATTTTGTTTTAAATTATTCATCCGCAGATTCACCCATCAATCTGATCCAGGCTCAACGAGATTTTTTTGGAGCCCATACCTATCGCAGGAAAGAAGACCCATTTGGAAAGTCTTATCATACCCACTGGGAACAGGACCTTTGAAAAAAAATCGCACTCATTCGGGATGCCTTGGCTGCCCGAATGAACCTATCTTTATTTTTAACTTTACCAGGATTTAAATCAACCACATGAAAAGAAGAAGGTTTTTTCAAGCAGCTTCACCCATATTTCTATTGGCAGCCGGCGGTAAAATCACACAAGCCAGCGAACTGGGGAAAGACGTCCTTGCAAAAGATAAAGTCCGGTTGCGATTTGTGGTGGCATCCGATGCTCATTTCGGACAAGTCAATACCCCTTATGTTGAGTATCTGACCACCGCCGTTACCCGCATCAATGAAGTACATAATAATAATCCTTTTGCATTTGCAGTGATCAATGGAGATATCGTCCATGATGATAAAAATCTTTGTGCCGCCGCCAAAGTTATCCTGGACAAACTCCAATTAAAATATTATGTCAGCCAGGGAAACCACGATATGCTTACTCCATCAGAATGGTTGTCGGCATGGAATATGCCTGTCAATTTGGATTTTAAAATTAAGTCCAGCAGTTTTCTCATCGCAACTACCTCCAATGAAAAAGGGACTTATCTCTGTCCCGACCTGGATTGGATGAAAACGAGATTGGAAGCCCATCGCCGGCAGGACCATGTGTTTATTTTTATTCATATCAATCCTGCCAAACTCACCAAACATGCCGTCGATTGTCCGGAATTGTATACCCTGTTTAACCAATATCCCAATATCCGGGCTGTTTTTAACGGCCATGACCACGATGAGGAAGGTATAAAAATGAAGGGTAAGATTCCATTTGTGTTCGATGCTCATATCGGCGGTTCCTGGGGTACCGATTACCGGGGATTCCGGGTGGTGGAATTATTAAAGAACGGTACGATAGTTACCTATATTTTAAACCCTTCAGAGAAAATTAATGAAGCCGTCCTGTGAGAAAAGGAATAAACGTTAAATGGATTATTGACCGGCAGCCTACTTGTATTGGTATCCGTTTTTATTGCCTAAATGAATAAAATACTGATTTCAATTTCGAGAAGTCGTGTAAATCCTATTTACAAATAAACTATATTGTTTCCATGAAGGAAGAAGCACATCATACCGGCTTGACCGAATCACAAGTCATTTCCAGCCGAAACCTTCATGGCAACAATATCATGAGGTTGAAAGAGGACCGGGTCTTCCTCCAAGTATTGAAAGATGTGATCACAGAGCCCATGTTTATCCTGTTGCTGGCAGCGTGTATTATTTATTTTATAGCTGGTCAATATTCGGAAGGCATCATCATGCTGGTATCTATTGTTTTTGTTTCCGGTATATCATTTTTCCAGGAATACCGCAGCCGCAATGCAGTCAAAGCATTAAAAAAACTTTCTGCCGGTCAGGTCAGGGTCTTACGGAATGGCCAGGAAATAAAACTAGAAATTCATGAAATAGTAGTGGATGATTTGGTTTTGATGGAAGAAGGAGAAGTCATACCGGCCGATGGGCAAATCGTCGTAGCCAATGACTTTTCATTAAATGAATCCATCCTGACCGGAGAAGCTTTTCCGGTAATAAAGGATGAGGCCACTCAAAAAGAGGTGTATAAAGGCACCCTGGTTACCAGTGGCAGTGCTTTGATAAAAATTGATGCCGTAGGACTTCAAACGCGGTTTGGTAAGATAGGGGTATCTCTGAAAGAAATCACTACTGTCAAAACCCCTTTGCAACAACAGATCCGGCAGTTTGTGAGCAAGATGGTATGGATTGGTGCAGCCGCTTTTGTTGCCGTCGTAGGTTTCAATTATTTTAAATCGGGTGATTTTATGCAAGCCTTTTTGCATGGACTGACCCTGGCGATGAGCATATTGCCCGAAGAAATCCCAGTGGCTTTCAGCACCTTTCAGGCATTAGGGGCATTTCGATTATTGAAATATAATATAATTGTCAAACAGCCTCAATATGTTGAAACCCTCGGATCTGCCACGGTCATCGGTGTCGATAAGACCGGTACACTGACTCAAAATAAAATGCAGATTGATTTTATTTATGATGCAGTGAGTGCTGCTTCCATTAAAATAGAGGAGGGTACTCCTTTGCCCGCTGAACTGCTCGAATATGCCATGTGGGCCAGCGAGACCACCCCGTTTGATCCCATGGAAAAAGCCATACATGATCTATATGGAAAACATACCAAAAAAGATCTTCGACCCCTGTACCGACAGGTGCACGAGTATCCCATCGGCGGAAATCCACCGCTCATGACCCATATTTTTAAAAAGGAGGATGGACAAATCATCATTGCGGCCAAAGGGGCGCCGGAAGGTATTCTAAAACAATCCAATCTGTCCCGGGAAATACTAAAAAAAATTGAAAACCAAACCCTGGAATACGCCGGAAGGGGTTACCGCATACTTGGGGTAGGCAAAGGGAGTTGGGAAAAACCTGAATGGCCGCTCACCCAGCAGGAATTTAGCCTGGAGTTTTTAGGTCTGATTGCTTTCCAGGATCCACCCAAAGAAAATATCATCGCCACCCTAAAAACCTTTGAGGAGGCCGGCATTAGGGTCAAAATGATCACCGGAGATTATAAGGAAACGGCAGTGGCCATTGCCGACCAGATTCATTTAAAACACAATAATGAAGTACTCACGGGCAATGAAGTGTTGAAATTGAATATGCCTGAGCTAAAACAAAAGGTAACCGACATCAGCATCTTTGCCAGGATGTTTCCAGAAGCCAAACTCAAAGTGATCGAAGCATTAAAAGAAAATGGTGAAGTAGTCGCCATGACCGGTGATGGAGTCAACGATGGCCCTGCCTTAAAAGCCGCACATATTGGCATAGCTATGGGCCAGCGCGGCAGTGAGGTGGCTAAGAGCGCCGCATCTTTGATACTCACTGATGACGACCTGGCCCATATGACCGATGCCATTGCCCTGGGCCGGAAGATATACAGCAACCTTGAAAAAGCCATACAGTATATTGTTTCGATACATATTCCGATCATACTTATAGTGACCGTTCCACTGATCCTGGCATGGCAATTTACCGATATATTTTCCCCGGTCCATGTGATCTTCCTGGAGTTGTTGATGGGCCCTACTTGTTCGATCATCTATGAAAATGAGCCCATGGAGCCGGGTATAATGAACCGGCCACCGTTAAAAAGAGGTAAATCTTTTTTATCGCTAAGCCATTTATCCATCAGCATCATCCAGGGCCTGGTGATTACTGCGGGCTGTTTGGGTATAGGATATTATTATATGCAATTAGGGGAGAGTGATACCACCATCCGAACAATTATATTTATTACCCTTTTGTTTAGTAATATATTTCTCACCCTGGTCAATCGTTCGTTTGAATATTCTGTTTTTAAAACCCTGGCTTATAAAAACAATCTGGTTCCTTTGATCATCGCCTTTACGCTGATAATCATCGTCGCGCTCCTCTATTTGCCTTATATGCAGCAGCTTTTCAAATTAACTGCCTTGCCATTTCCAGTGGTCATAGTATGTATCGGGGTAGCCTTAGGGTCTACATTCTGGATAGAAATCTGGAAGGCGTTGAAGCCTAAAAAAGTAAAATAGTTAGATAAACTACAGATAAAGAATAGGAGATTCGCAGTACTCCCGAGAATTCGGGATGCTCACGAACGTGGAGTATAACGCTTGAATAAAATCGACTAGAGACTGGGAGTATTCGTATAATATAATTGCATCATACTCCTTGGCGCCTCTGCGTCTTAGCTTGTGCCATGAAATCGGATGAGAAAGCTCATCAGACAAGTTGTAAAATAGATGATACAATCCCGAACAAAGATAAGTTCAGGTGGGACGGAGTATCGGAGACGCTGTACAGGCAGAGTCTTCAAACCACTCTAAGCTGCAAAAGGAGTAATTCTGCTGTAGTGAACGTAAGAGAAAAGGCCAGAAAAGGTCAGGTAAATTATAGAGAGATGACCGTAAGGGAATCATTGGATGAAGTATCGAAACGCACCTCATGGAGTAAATCGTCCTATGCTAAGGGGACAGAGACAAAACATATCGGGCGACCTGGTTTACTGGAAATGCCTCCATCGGTATTCAGATGACATGACTCTATAATAGGCTATTTTAAGGACATGGGAGATCCACCTGAGGGAGTTAGCTGCCAACAGTTAAGCAGGTGGAAGTCGGACTAAGTCATAGTAGTGATGAAACTCCAAAAGAAAGGGAGAGGAGCGAAGGGCTTAGGTAGTCAGGTGAACACTATTAAAAAACACAACTTGAAAGAGGATGATCTAAAATGGATGTACACGTAACTAAAACAGTTCCCATTGAGTTTAAATGGGTGGTAGATGCATACCGGAAGGTAAGGCAAGGGGGCAAGGCTGTAGGCATAGACGAGGAGAGCTGGACGGAGTTTGACAAGAACCCCGAACGGAACTGCTATGTAATATGGAACAGGCTGGCCTCCGGCAGCTATCATCCACAACCAGTACGAGCGGTAGAAATACCGAAGAAAGATGGAAGCAAGCGCAAGCTGGGCATTCCCACACTGCGGGATCGGATATCGCAGGAAGTAGTGAAGGAGTACATGGAGAAAAGGATCGACAAACGATTTCATGAAAATTCCTATGGATATCGACCGATGAAAAGTGCCCATGAAGCACTGAAGCAGGTAACGCAAAACTGCTACCGATATGACTGGGTGATAGACATGGACATCAGCAAATTTTTTGATGAGATCGACCATGAACTAATGCTCAGGGCAGTAGGGCATATTCTGCCTGAGGAAAAGTGGGTAAGTATGTATGTGAAAAGATGGTTAGAGATGCCGGTTCAAGAGGTGTCAGGAGAGATCAAAGCCAAAGAAGGCAAAGGCACACCACAGGGTGGGGTGATCAGCCCGATATTGGCGAATCTGTACCTACACTACACGCTGGATTTATGGTTAAGCCGTGAATACCCCGAGGTAAGCTTTGTACGATATGCAGACGATGTAGTAGTGCATTGTAAGCATAAAGACGAAGCGGAAGCGGTTTTGCAAGCAATAAAAGAGCGACTGGGCCAGGTAAAGCTAAGCATCAAAGAAAGTAAGACACGGATCGTGTATTGCAAGGACTATCGAAGGAAGGAAAAACAGGAGGCCGTAATATTTGATTTTTTAGGCTTCAGTTTTCAGCCGATCTCGATGGAAAGCAAAAAACAAGAAGGAACTTACTTTAATGGATACGGAGGTAAACCGAGTTCGTCCAACATACAGAAAATGATCCGATCGATAAGACTGGAAAAAGCGTTTAGGAACACAGGTATAGTCATAAAAGACATTGCCGAGGAACTGAACGCCAAACTCAGAGGATGGATCAACTATTACGGTCTATTCAACAAATATCATCTCAGCAGGGTCACGTATAGGGTTGATTACAGGCTAATCCAGTGGCTTAAGAAGAAACATAAAGTGGGACTTCGAAAAGCCACAGCCAAACTCAATGCGATAAAACAAAACAATCCAAAATTGTTTTATCACTGGGAAGCGGGAATATGTTTGAAGCTACAATGACTACACGAGCCGTATGATGGGAGACTATCACAGCCTGTCCCGTAAAGCGGGATACGGTTCTGTGAGAGGCTTGGGGGTGCAACTCCCCCTTGCCTACTCGGCGAGAAACATAAAAAATCATTCTCAGACTGGGAGTAATCGTATAATTGCATCATACGTCTTGGCGCCTTCGCTTTGCTGCGTCTTGGCGAGAAACAAAATTTGATCTAATTTTAGCTCATGCAAAAAATCATTCTTATCCTTGTTATCCTGTTTTCCCATTCAATCATGCGGGCAAAAACAACAAAAGCCGTTCCCAAACCTTTACGGGTAGCCATCGATGGTATGGTGCATGATCATGTCAATTGGATCCTGGGCAGGAAAATAAAAGGCGATATTGAACTCGTAGGCATCGCTGAACCCAATCGGCAATTGGCTGAAGGTTATGCAAAACGATATGGCTTCAGTATGGATCTGGTATATCCCAGTTTGCAAAAACTGGTAGAAGCCACTAAACCTGAAGCCGTGATGGCGTTTAATGCAGTATACGATCACATCAAAACCGTTGAGTATTGTGCCCCACTCGGCATTCACGTCATGGTGGAAAAACCCCTGGCAGCCAATTTGCAACAAGCGGATAAAATGCTGGCCCTGTCAAAAAAACATCGGATCCATTTACTCACCAATTATGAAACGACCTGGTATGGCAGCAATGAATTAGCCTATAGTATGGTCAGGACAGAAAATCGTTTCGGCCCTATCCAAAAAATACATTTTCATACGGGCCACCAGGGGCCGGTAGAGATCGGCTGCAAACCGGAATTTTTGGCCTGGCTCACCGACCCCGTTTTAAATGGCGGCGGAGCCATTATGGACTTTGGTTGTTATGGTGCCAATCTGAGTACCTGGTTGTTGCAAGGGGAAGAGCCTGAATCGGTAACTGCTGTTGTCCAACACACCAAACCTAAAATCTATCCCAAGGTAGATGATGACGCAACGATCATATTGAACTATAAAAAAACTCAGGTGATCATAGAAGCCTCCTGGAATTGGCCTTATGGCAGAAAAGATATGGAGATCTATGGGCAAACGGGTCAGTTGATTTGCAAAGATGCCAGTCAAATGGTTATAAACGAACGAGATAAAAAAGAAAGCCAATCCCTCTCGGCGCCTGCCTTGCCTTCAAACCGAAACGACCCTTTTGTTTTTTTTGCACAAGTCGTACGGAGTGAAATTAAGATGGAACCCTTTGATCTTTCCACTGTCGAAAACAATATGATCGTGATGAAAATATTGGAGGCCGCAAAACAGGCCGCAGAAACGGGAAAAACGGTCAGTTGGAATAAACGGTATTCTCAGTAGTAAAAACCTCCTTATCTGTCTGGCTTAAAATGTTTGGATCAGCAATGCGATTGAAAATTGGAATAGTATTGATATTGATCCTCAACCCGCTTTCCGTTACCGGAATTCGGGCAGGCCTCGGCCCTAGCCTTAACCTCAACCTCAATTCTCAACCATTACCGCACCACAATCTCAGTTTTGATTCACTTGCCCTTCGCTGGGACGAGGGCATTCCGCTGGGAAACGGATGGTTAGGTGCCTTGATATGGAAAAAGGAGAATAAACTCCGGATCTCCCTGGACCGGGTGGATTTATGGGATGACCGCGCTATGCCTGAAATAGATAAACTCAGGTTCAATTGGGTGATAGAACAAGTAAAGAAAAATCAATACGATACGGTCCAACGTTTAGGAGACTGGCCGTATGAAAAATATCCGGCACCTACTAAAATCCCCGGGGCTGCACTTGAATTTGATCTCACCAATTTGGGAGAAGTCCAGTCAAATGAATTGGATATATCGAATGGCTTGAGTGCAATTAAATTTAAGAGTGGAGCAGTGCTGCATAATTATATCCATGCTACCCGGGAGACCGGTTATTTTAGTTTTGAAAACCTACCCTCAGTGTCCATATCAAGGGTAAACAAAACCGGTATACCTGAATTAATAATTCCTGCTTATGTATCCATAGCAAAGGGCACTTCAGGTAATAGTGCCGAGGGACAAAGCCTGGAAAGGCTGGGTTATAAAACAGGAGAACTGACCTATACAGCCAACAGCATTTTATACCACCAACCTACAGCGAACAAGGACTTTTATGAAGTCTTAGTCAAATGGTACCGTCTGCCGGGAAATAAAATCATAGGTCAATGGACCATCGTATTTAATGAAAAAGCAATGTTACCGGATTTAGACCTGAGGCTTGCAGAGCCTACTTTCTGGCCTGAGCACCTAAAATGGTGGAATGATTACTGGAGCCGGTCTGCAATAAATCTTCCGGATCAGGTCATTGAAAAACAATATTATCTCGATATGTACAAATTTGGGTGTGTGGCCAGGAGCAATACACCACCGATTTCCTTACAGGCTATTTGGACGGCGGATAATGGAAAGTTGCCGCCCTGGAAAGGCGATTACCACCACGACCTCAATACCCAACTGAGTTATTGGCCGGGGTATACCGGTAATCATTTAGACCTGACTTCAGGGTATACCAATTGGCTATGGAAAGTAAAAGGAGTAAACACAAAATGGACGAAGCAATATTTTGAGGCAGACGGTTTGAATGTGCCCGGAGTCACTACCATCAGCGGTAAACCTATGGGCGGCTGGATCCAGTATTCGATGAGCCCGACGACTTCATCCTGGCTGGCCCAGCATTTTTATTGGCAATGGAGATATAGTATGGCCCAGGAATTTTTGAATTTAAAAGCCTATCCCTACATCTCTGAGGTTTCCCGGTTTGTTAGTTATTGGCTGGATCGCCAACGGAATAGCCCGGAGGATATCATCAGTTCGTCCCCGGAATATTTTGATAATAGTATTAAGGCCTGGTTCAGGCATTTTACCAATTATGACTTGTCCCTGATGCGCCATCAAATCAAAATTCAATTGGAACTTCAATCCATGGATAAGTCTGGAGATAAAAAATTCAAAATATCTCCGGAGTTAGAGCAAACTATTCCTCCATTTCAATCAAATGAAACCGGACTAATGGTCGCTGCGGAGCAAAATCTGGAGGAATCACATCGGCACCATTCGCCCTATATGGCGATCTACCCTTTGGGCCTCCTCAAAGCCGACGACACTGCCGACTTGAATTTGATTAACCGGTCGCTGGAATGGATCGAAAAAAAGGGCAGCAGGAAATGGACGGGGTATAGTTTTAGCTGGATGGCAGCCTTGTATGCCCGTGCCAAAAAGGGAGATCATGCAAGGGGTGAGTTACAAAAATTTGCCACTAATTTTTGTTCCATCAATAGTTTTCACCTCAATGGGGATCAGAAAGGGGGGCAATATTCCGACTTCACCTACCGCCCGTTTACCCTGGAAGGAAATTTTGCTTTTGCCCAGGCGGTGCATGAAATGTTGATACAAAGTTATCAGGGCTTTATTGAAGTATTCCCGGCCGTACCGGATGATTGGAAAACGATTTCGTTTCAATCACTGCGGACCGAAGGAGCCTTCCTGGTTTCAGTAAAAAAAGAAAACGGAAATGTAGACCAGGTGACCATTACTTCCGAAGCCGGAGGTAATCTGCGTTTAAAGCTTCCTTTTAAAACCTGGTATACAGAAAGTGTCGACCGGGAAACTATAAAAACAGAAAACGGTGTTGCAGAAATGCAGACCTCCAAAGGGCAAACGATTGTTTTTAAAAATGGATACGAATAATCCTCTTCGCTACTTAACCTTTTGACCCTTTAACCTTTTGACCCTTTTAACCCTTTACCCCTATTAGCTGCTAATCACTCTTCTTCACCTGTTTATAGTATCGGGAATATACCCCCTGCCATTAAATTTAAATAAGAATTACCATCTGTCACCTGTATTGTCGGCCTCAGATAAAAGTTAACAAGTTTAAAGGTCAGTTGGTAATTGTAATATGGAAAGCTATATGATTCTTCATGTCTGTAATATGAGTGGCCACGACCCAAACCAAAAGACGGAGAAATGGAAGCCCGATTAGCAAAATGAAAATTCCGATATACACTCAGGCCATACAATAATGAATGGATATTATCATTATTGTTTGGCCTTCCATAGATGAGCCGGTTAAATTGGTATCCGGCATCAATGGAAAACGATAATATAATATGGTGCTGCTCTTGTTTTAGCACCAGATAATTAAATCCTAATGCACCAAGATAGCTGGTTAACTTTACATTGTTTTGTTGAAAGGTGGTGTACTTAGTTATTTCTTTTCCAATGGTCAGGCTGCCTGTAAATCTTCCTCTTACCGTATATCCGCCCGTTAGTGCCCACAGGTTTCCCTTGACATTTTCATCATTTAGATGCGAATAAGATGCTCCAAGGTGGTATCCGCTGGTCTTTACCGGAAAGAGGTAATTCTGAGCAGACATCAACACCGTCAAGTGAACTAAAATAATTGTTAGGGAATAACGGAATTTCATATTAATAAAATATTTGTTAGTTACAATTTTTCTCCCTTATTTTTCTTTGCCTATTTATTTTCCCGTCTATCCCTGTTTGATCTTGGAGCCCTTTAACCTTTAACCTTTAACCTTTAGTCTTTAGTCTTTAGTCTTTAACTCCTTCACCCTTCACCTTTTAACCCTAATGAATTATATACTACTGAAAGTGAAGGTGCTACTCCATTTGTACCTGGGGGTAGTGCAATAGGAATCGTATAGGTCGCCGCTCCCGATAAGTCTACATCAGCAGCAGCTGCCACTGTACCGACCGGCAGTGCGGTATTGACAGTCTTGGTAAAAGTACCGCTGGTGTATAAAGGTCCCTGCCCGCTTGTTTCAATTAAATAAAAAATTGAAATGAATAATCCCAAAATGTGTGTCTTCCTTCCCATTTATTAGCTCATTTAATATTAATAAAATATATCCTCCTTACCAAATCACTTGGAGGGAAATGTATTTTAAACCGTGTTTATTTCACATTTGAATTAAACACCCCATAATTCATTGATCAACAATGAATACATTTAGAATAAAGAGTTTAGGAAACTTAAATTTGAGAGAAGAATTACGTAGCGTTCAATTTCAATCGGCAGGCATTCTCAAAATCAAGCCTAACAGTAAATTTGAGATAGATAAATATTGTATACGATTTTATTAATTCCTAATTTTTAATGTTAAATTATTAAACTATTATTGATACGATAGAAAAATTCCGAATCCGTATTAATAAGGGATAATTAATAAATAGGTTTTGTAGGAGTAGATTGATTGGTTTAAGCACACGAGATGCCCATCAAGGTTAATATCGGTTATTCTTACTTTGTGAACTGCTGGCTTTGGTGAACTTGGATTTGATCTATTATGCAAGTATTTACATCATGCCTCTATCACGGGGTAGCTAGACATTCCGTGTAAGTTTTGATTTTTCGCATTTTGAGTAAGTCAAATGAGCAAGGATATTACAGAAGGATTGAGATACTTTAAAATTCCCGGTCTTCGATGACATTCCCAACAACATCCCTCTCTCTCTCTCTCTCTCCCTCTCTATGGTACATTTGTCAATCAGGCAATTTTTTTCGATCTTTAACAGAACCAATTTTTAAAAATGCACTTTATTCTATATTTCCTTTTTGGAGGATTTACTATTCTTTCAGCCCAAAACAATCTCACCGCGCTCGTCGGCGGTACCCTGATCGACGGGTTTGGCGGCCGTCCAATATACAACAGTGTAATATTGATAGAAGGTGAACGAATCAAAGCAGTCGGTCACCAGGGAAACCTTTCCATACCTGCAGGAGCATATATTGTAAGTACTGAGGGGATGAGCATCTTGCCCGGATTATGGGATATGCATGTACATCTGATGATCAATGGACACAGCGATTATGCCCATTGGGATAAAAAATATCTTCCTCTGGCCAAAGACGTAATCATGCCGGCTTCAGCCCATCAACTGCTGATGGCCGGGGTGACCAGCGCACGAGACCTGGGTGGTCCATTAGAACAAAGCCTGGATGTCCGAGATCGTATAAATAATGGTAAAATACCTGGCCCGACGATGTATATGTCCGGCCCTTTTTTACAACATGAGCCTTATCCGGGAACCGATCAATTCAGGTGGGGAATAAAAGGTACTGCAGATGCCAGGGCCAAAGTTCAACAATTGGCAAAGGCCGGAGTAGATTGCATTAAATTGATTGATCAGGACCTGATGACTATGGATGAAGTAATGGCCATAGTGGATGAAGCCCATAAAAATAAATTGCCGGTAGTTGCACATTCCCACCGGCCTGAAGAAATACGAAGGGGATTAAAAGCCGGTGTCGACTGTTTTGAACACACTGGTTTAGCTTCTGCTCCGGCATACCCGGATGACATCATTGAGCTCCTCCGGGAACGCACTGCCCAGATGGCCCTTGGCCCCATGTTCTGGACTCCAACCATTGAAGGTCTGTACAATTATGAATATATGAGGGACAATCCGGAAGCCCTGGACAATACTTCATGGTACCGCGGCCTACCAGATTCTATCATAGCCGATATTAAACAATCCATTCGTTATCCGGGACGCTTATCTTATTTTCAACTCAATCCAATCCGCAAACCCACCTTAGAAACCAAAATAAAACAACTGAAAGAATCCGGCGTCGTACTCCTGATTGGCACCGACAGTGGTATTCCGATGAAGTTCCACAGCCAGAGCACCTGGAATGAGTTGGATGTATGGGTCAATAAACTGGGTCTTGATCCGATGTATGCCATTCGTGCAGCCACCTATTGGCCTTCGGTAGCCATGAAGGTGGATAAGGATTTCGGGACTATAAGCGAAGGTAAATATGCAGATATCATCGCCGTGAAAGGCGATGTATTAAGGCATATTGCTTTATTACAGGACGTCAAAATGATTTTTAAAAAAGGCAAGCAGTATAAATAAAATGACGACGTGGACCTGTCCGAAATGTCAGCGCTTTTTCAGGAATGCCAATCAATACCATTCCTGTGATACAAGATCCCTGGAAGATCACTTTGTGAATAAACAACCTTACATCAGGGAAATTTACACCCGGTTGATAGAGATCCTGGAATCTATAGGGCCGACACAACTGCAGGTGATCAAATCAGCCATCTATCTTAAGAAGCGGTCTACTTTTGTCGCTATTAAGGCCCGGAAAGACCATTTGATGATTGAGTTTTCACTCCATAAAGAAATGAACCATTCCAAAATAGAAAAGACCATGCGGATGTCTGATCATCGTGTAATCCATGTGATCCACCTGGCCCACCTGGACGAAATTGACCAGCAACTGATTAAATGGCTTGAGCAGGCCTACGTCTTGTGTGCCTGAGTTATACCGGTAATTTTACGGAAAACGTAGTCCCGGATCCGATCACTGATTTTTTTACAAAAATTTTACCCCGGTGGTAATTTTCAATAATCCGTCTCGCTAAAGAAAGCCCCAGTCCCCAACCTCTTTTTTTAGTGGTGTATCCGGGTTCAAACACCTGTTTGTATTGATTGCCTGCCATACCCTTACCGGTGTCCGAAAGATCGATACACAGGTACTCATTTTCTTTATAGATCTCCGCCTTTATCGTGCCGGTGCCATCCATGGCATCCAGTGAATTTCGCATGAGGTTTTCCATTACCCAGTCAAATAAAGGAGGGTTGATCATGGCAAAATGCGATTGTCCATTGACAGGAGGAAAATCAAATTTCACTTTTTTGGAAGCGCGTTTTTGCATATAGTCACGACATTGATCCAGTTGTTGATTGAGATTGATTTTTTCCAGCTTGGGTTTGGATCCGATCTTTGAAAACCGCTCTGCAATCAATTCCAGCCGGGTCACATCACTTCTCAACTCATCGAGGAGTTCCATTTTATCCGGCTCATTATAGGATAAAAGTTTTAAGTTTTCTACCCAGGCTACGATCGCACCAATCGGCGTACCCAGTTGATGTGCGGTCTCTTTGGCCATACCTACCCACACTCTGTTTTGTTGCTCCTTCTGACTTGCACTCACACCAATCAATCCAATCATCAGGAAACCCAACAACAGCATCAACTGGATATAGGGAAACAATTTTAACCAGCGCAACACCCGTGAATTTTCAAAATAGACATTGTTTAATTCGGATTTGATGGGTTGTATTCCTTGTTTTTTCAGTTTGACCAGGCGCCGGGATAAAAAAGCCTTGTCTTCATCCTTTAATGGACCATAATTGCGGCCCCAGGTGACCTGGTCATTTTCATCGGTTGCAATGATGGGCGTTTTGTTAGCTTCTATCGCCTGGGATTCAAAGGTGACATCTTTATTGATGTCATTACCGGTTTTAGCCAGGGCTTCCTGTGCTTTGACATATAGCTCCACACTGCTGCGCTCACCCACTTCCAGTTGTTTAGCGAGGTAACTGACATAAATCATGGAGAGGCTCATGACCAGTATTCCTGCAAAAGCCACATAGTATTTCCAGCGGGATTCTTTACTGATCACTATCATGTTAGGCAGCCGGAGCTACACCTTTATTAACGCAAAGATCGAATGCCATGGTTTATTTGTCAAAATTATTTTTCTCAGTTGATCCACTGGTTGCGAATATACCAACTCAATCCGGCTGTCAAAGACCCCACGACGACGCCCCAAATCAAATCGACAAGGACCAAAGCCCAGGGCCATCCGGTCAATAAGGCTTTATTGACCAATTCATACGTTGCATAACACAATAAACCCAGGAAAGCCCCGTTCCAAAGCGCAGCTTTTAAACTCAATGAAGGCATGACCGCGAAATGTAAAATTCCTGCGGAAAAAATGAAATAAAAGATCAATCCGGCTATCCAATTCGGCTTCACCGCCAACAAACTGCCCACCTGTCTTTGAATAAACGATTTGGCAAATAAATTGATAAATAATAAATCCAACAGGACATAAATCATCAACGTGCCCAGATATAAATAAACGGTTTTCATCCTTTCATATATTTTATAGCGTTAAAAAACCAATGGATAATCAGGAGTAGAGCAAGGCTGTAACTAAACTTCTTTTCCCTTAGTATAGATTGGCCCCGGGAAAAAAACTTCAGCCAGATTGTTTTTTTAAAGAAAAAATCATAAGTCAATATTAAACTGATTAATAAAGTCAGGCATATAATCAGAAACGCCAATGGGTTAAACTGAAAAGCCGAAAACCATCTTCCCCGCATCATTTCCTGAATGGCGTGATTTCCCCCGCAGACCGCACAGGGAATACCAAATAGGTAAACGAAATAACAGGATTGGCCGGGTGATCCCAGTTCAGCGCCGTTGATAAAAAAAAGATATGCCCCTATCAACACACAACATCCCGCAGTGATCAAATACATCTTACTTAATGAAGAGAGCGTGTTCATGTTCGTTTGGCGCTTACATTGGGGTGGTTTCTGACATAAAATCGCCAGGGCCAGAGGGCGCTTTCACCTGCGCTCTCCACCCCTATCCGGGTTCCTGCAGCGATTTGATCATGAGGAAAATTTATGTTCCTGTCTTCGATATAGATCCGGGATTGGGGGTCGATCAAACTATGGCCCGAAAAAGAAGAGGTCAGACCGAGGGCAACGGATAAAGCACCAGGCCCCCGGGTCAGTCTTGGATCTCCCGGTTTAAATAGCTGCCTCCGCTCCATCATGGTCTCCATTCCATCAACAGGTTCCAATGCCCGAATCAATACCGCATGCGCATGGTCCCTGGGTCCGGTCACTACATTAAATAAATGATGGATACCATAACAGATATAGATATAAGCCACTCCGCCGGCATTATACATAACTTCCGTCCGGGGCGTCCTGCGGTTGGCAAAAGCATGGCATGCCCTGTCATCCGGGCCGCGGTAAGCCTCTGCTTCTACGATGATTCCGGATGTTTTAATCCCTTCCATATGCGTTACCAGGACTTTGCCAATCAGGGAGCGGCAAATCGCCACGACATCCATATTTCTATAAAAGGATGGGGGTATTTTGACAACGGCTTTATTCATATTTGTTCCATGCCATGATTCTTGAAGTAGAATGGGCTGATTTCATTAATGCCAGAAGTTGTTTAGTTATTTCAGGCTGTTCCGAAATTACATTATTCGTTTCCCCGATATCTGTTTTTAAATTGTACAATTGCCCTTCCCTGGTTTTGGTAAACCAGAGTAATTTCCAATCCCCTTTCCGTATCGCACGGATACCTCCTGCTGAGGCATATTCCCAATACAAATAGCGGTCCGGGGTCAATAATTTATTCTCAAATAGTGCTGGGGCCAGAGAAATACCATCCAGATCAGACCGGCCGGGATTCGATGACGTTATTTCAGCAAGGGTAGGCAACCAATCCCAGGCAGCAATGACGGAATGATTTACGGTCCCTCGTTTAATTTTACCGGGCCAGGATGCCAGGCAAGGCACACGGATAGCCCCATCATACAGCTCTGTTTTATACCCTCTTAAATTGGAATTACTGTTAAAAAACCGGGTGTCTGCTCCTCCGATGCCAGGAATAGTAGCCCCATTATCACTCATAAATAAGATCAAGGTATTTTTCTCCTGACCGGATTTTTTAACTTCATCCAGGATAATTCCTACTTCCTGATCCAATCGGGAAACCATAGCGGCATAAGCAGCCCTCGGACGGTCATGTGGGAGGTACTGGCGTTGACCATAATAAGGGGTGTCGGGCAGGTCTTTATATTTTTCCAATTCTTTTGTTGGAATTTGCAGACCCAGATGAGGCATGGGTATGGTGTAATATAAAAAATAGGGTTGTTTGGGGTTTTTAATAAATGCCAGGGCTTCGCGACGCATCAGTTCAGGGGCATAATCCTGACCGGTAAAATGCCGACGGACAAATTCTGCATTCAGCTTATTCGTTTTAGGGTCCAATGATTGATGGGGTGAAAAGTATCCATTGCGGAGGGTGTCCCAGCGATCATTTTTCCACAAATGGGAGGGGTAATAATTATGCGCTTGTTTCTGGCAGGCATAACCATAAAAAAAATCGAAACCTGCATTTTTTGGGCTTCCTTCATTTTGGGGCATACCTAATCCCCATTTACCGATCACTGCCGTGCGGTACCCCTGGTTTTTAAGCAAATGCGCCATGGTGAATTCACCCTGTTTCATCGGTAATTGGCCCCTTTCTTCGTGATCCGGAAATCCACCCATTTCATAATTGTCCCTGATGTCGGAGTGCCCGGTGTGTAAACCGGTTAGGAGGGCACAACGGCTGGGTGCACAGACTGTATTACCGGCGTAGTATTGGGTGAAACGTATGCCTGATCTGGCCAGGCGGTCCAGGTGAGGTGTCTTGATCTTGTCCTGTCCGTAACAGCCCAGTTCACCATAGCCCAGGTCATCGGCCAGGATGAGAATGATATTGGGTTTGACCGGTGGTTTTTGAAAACCAGTGAGGATCAAACCGAGACCCGCGATCAGGATTACTGGCAGAAAAATTTTCATACCTGCAATTTAGCAAATCCCATCATGTAACTGAATATGGATATCTTCGTCTTATAAACTATGAAGCCTTTTTATAAAAAACATCACCTCAGCCTGGTGTTCCTGATTTCATGGTGTTTAATCCGGGTCCATGCACAGGAGGATCACTTTATGGAAAGGATTTCGGGTACGCCCTTTTCGTTTAAAATGAAATTGATACCCGCCGGTACGGCTCAATTGGGCAACCGCAAAATAACAGCGGAGCTGGACGCCTATTTTATCGGAACCCATGAAGTGACCTTTGATGAGTTTAATTGTTTCAAAGAAAGGGAACAGGACAATGACAGTGCGGGCCAGGTAACGGACGCCTACAAAGCCGATGCGGTTACCCGTCCAACTCCTCAATATGTCAACCTCAGTTTTGGTATGGGAGAGCGGGGTGGATTTCCGATGGTGAGTACGACCCAGCAGGGTGCCTTGCGGTATTGCCAGTGGTTGTATCAAAAAACGGGCAGGTTTTATCGCCTGCCTACGGAAGCCGAATGGGAATATGCCTGCCGTGCAGGGACCTCTACGATATATTTCTTTGGGGATGATGACTCCAAATTGGGTGATTATGCCTGGTATTATGAAAACTCGGATGACAAATACCATAAGGTCGGTGAAAAACAAGCCAATCCCTGGGGGTTATATGATATGTTGGGCAATGTAGCAGAATGGACTTCTGATGAATACCGCGACAATTATTATGATTTAGTCACCCAGTCCAATAAAAATCCGTGGATGATCCCTCAGCGAAAACACAGCCGCACCGTCAAGGGTGGGTCTTATGTGGATGATGATCCAAAAATGATCTCACCGGCTTACCGCCTCAAATCAGAGACCCGTTGGCAGGTGCGTGATCCGCAAATTCCTAAAAGTAAATGGTGGAATACGGATTCGCCTTATGTAGGGTTTCGGTTGGTGAGTCCGGTGAAACAGCCGACGACAGTGGAAGTGAAGGAGTATTTTAAGGTGGCGATTGTGGATTAGATTGAGGGTTAAGGTTGAGGTTGAGGTTAAGGTTAAGGTTAAGGTTAATGTTAAGGTTAAGGTTAAGGCCTGCCTGAGTTCCGGTATTGGAAGGCGGGTTGAGGTTGAGCGTCCTCCTCAGGCGCACAGGGCTTTCACTCAGGCACTGCCGTTACATACCTACCTTTAAGTTTTTTGTAACCTTGAGGGCGTGGGTTTTCTTCTAAACTTCCAATAGCTCCAAGAATGTGTTTGGCAATTTTATCGGAAAGTTTATTTAATTGTTTTTGAGCCTTTTTAGATAAGACGACAGCATAATCAGGCATTTTTCTGTTTTCTGTCTTTTAAGTAATCTGAAAACAAAATGCGTTCGCCGGTATCTTCTTTTTTTGCTTCGTCATATAGGCGGATATCTTCCAGCTCTTCCATAAGGGCATCAAATTCTTCTACAGGGAGTATCACTAACGATTTATTGCTGTGGATGACTTTAATGTATTGTGGATGCACTGTAAGTATAATGTTTTTATTTAGTAGTTTGAATATTTTGTTCAAAGAAAGTCTAAAATTTATTTTTGGTAAGCATACCGTCAATAATGCGATAGACCGCATTTTTATCTTCTTTGTCTAATTGAGAAATCAACTGTACATTTTCGTTGGCGGTTTTATCCCGCATTTCTACAGGTGCAATCGTTTTTTTGTCTTCAAAATGTATAAGTTCATCCACCGTCATTGCCAAAAAGATAACTATTTTATGCAAAGCTTCTACTGAAATGTCCCTTCGTCCACTTTCTACTTTAAAGTAATTAGAGGCTTGCATAGCAGCCACAGAAGCGACTTCTTTTTGCATCAATCCCTTATGTTCTCTAATCTTCTTTATGTTTTTGCCGATGCTTTCGGTATAAGTATCCATTAATTATGGTAACACAAAAGCAATCAAAAAGGAAAAATTAGGCGACGAAAATATAAATAAGGAATATATTCAATTATAATTTCTCGATGTTCGATTAATATGATTTTTCTAATTGGGTTGTGTTGTTTCAAATCATCTTGTTTTTTTTTGATCATTTGTCAATGCGATAACTAATGCAATTCCACAGAAAAGCAACGCAATAATTGCACGTACAATTTCATTTCCTCCACCCGTAGAAGGATTTGCAATGGCTTCAGGTACATGGAAGAAAATAAAAAAAAGAAAAAGCATAATTGCTAGAAGTAATGCAATTGGTCTTTTCCATATTTTGAAAATAATTGCAATACCGGAACTAATAAGTGCAACTCCTACAAAATAAGTCCAAAACACAGGCGCTGGTAACCATTTTGGCACCATCGTAGACACAAAATCGGTAAAAACAAAATGACTCCATCCAAACAATATTATAAGAATAGAATAAAAAATTCTCCCGCATGGAATAAGTTTCTCTAATAATAATATAAATAAGTTCTTGCTGCTCGCACTAAAACTGATCCCTGTAAATGAGCCAGCCATTGCAAATGCGCCGCCACCATAAGCTAATGCCTCAGCAGCGCCAAACCAAACATCCAAACGCGAAGCTTTATCAGGACTAAGGAGGAGAATATATGGCAGATGAGAAGTGATAAAAAAGGCAAGAAAACAAAACCCTAAGTAAAGGCATATTTTTTTTGTATTAACAAATTTAATTTTAAACAATCCTGAAATGATAGTTCCTACGAATATTAGGACTATTCCTGTAAAAATTGGGAAGGCAATATATTTATGAGCCCATGCAGGAAATGGAGATAAAATTTCCTGGCGAAAATCTTTGATAATAAGTTGATGTATCCCTAAAGCAGCGATGCCGATGCCATAAAATGAACGACCGATTTTAGTAAGTGGGTTCATGTCATATCATTTATTAAAAACTTGCACCTGCGAAATGTTTCTAAAATAGCTTATAACATTTATGTAAGTATGCGACAGCCCGTAAAAAAACAATAAACTTTCATGGTATTCAAAAAAGGCTGGCGGTATACTTTTATGTTGACCGACTAGCCGTAGCAACACGCTATGGTAGAAAGTATTGTTTATGTTAATACCGCAAGACAGAGCAGGCAAAGGAATTTGGGGCAAATTGTTTATAAAACCAGACAAGTTGTATCTATAGGAGACTAAAAATAGCATATTTTTAAAGGGAATGGCTAATAGTAAATTCAAAATATTTTTACAATTCAAAAGAAGATATCAGTATCTGTTGGAGCTAAATAAAAAAGCACTTAAATGCAGAATGTTATAAAGTATAAAGCTATATATAGTTTGCGATTTATCCATCATTGATTATGCTATGGTAAAAGGTAATGATGACTAATACTAAAGTAAATTGCAGACATTGATGGCATTGATCATAAGAGATCTTTTGTTTCTCCAATAACCTTACGTGCCATGGAATTTTAACTTTATTAAGGTGAGGTGGTAGCTTAATAGAAGCAATGATATCAACTGCACCACCCACGGCAAAAGTTATTGATGTAATCGAATTTATGCTGTACAACGAGAAATATAGCAAGCAAGAAGCGATCATGAAAACAGAGCAAATAATCAATCGAGCATCCTCAGCCCAAACGACTGCTCCAAAACCCATGGTCTCAACCTCAACCTCAACCTTTACCTTTACCTCAACCTTAACCTCAACCTCAACCTTTACCCCAGCCTTAACCTTATCCTCAACCCGCCTTCCGTAACCGGAATTCGGGCATGCCTTACCTCTTCTCCCCGCCCTGCTACTCAACTTTTTCCCTTAATTTCGCCCCTCTTTATGACTACCAATCCTATCGTGGTGAATCCATTGGCCCAGGCCTACTTTAAAAGTGATCGGCTTAGCACCCTGAGTTATGCTATTCGGGGCCCCATCTTTGACAAAGCACATGAAATGCAGTTGGCGGGTCAAAACATCATCAATCTCAATATCGGCAACCCGGCCCCTTTCGGTTTGTTTACCCCGGATGAAATCGTACACGATATGATATTGAATATCGGTGAAGCCCAGGGGTATTCCCATCACCTCGGTATCTTCCCTGCACGCAAAGCGATCATGCATTATACCCAGAAGCAGGGTATACAGGGTGTGACCATAGATGATATTTTTATTGGCAATGGGGTGAGTGAATTGATCGTCATGACCCTGCAGGCCATGCTCAATGACGGTGATGAGATTTTGATACCCAGCCCCGACTATCCTTTATGGACTACGGCAGTGTCTTTGGCCGGGGGTAAACCGGTACATTATATCTGCGACGAAGCGAGTGACTGGACCCCGGATATCAAAGACCTGAAGTCTAAAATTACCAACCGGACCAAAGCTATTGTGGTGATCAGCCCCAATAATCCTACCGGTGCCGTTTACCCTAAAGAAATCTTACAACAAATAGCGGACCTGGCCGCAGAAAAAAACCTCATCGTACTTTCCGATGAGATCTACGACAAGATCCTTTTTGATGGGCATGAGCATACACCAATGGCTACCTTAAACCAGGATGTATTTTACCTGACCTTCGGTGGATTGTCAAAAAATTACCGCGCCACGGGATTCAGAAGTGGGTGGGTAATACTCAGCGGGGCCAAACACCGTGCCACTTCCTATATTGAAGGCCTTACCTTGCTGGCCAGCATGAGATTATGTGCCAATGTCCCGGCTCAATTTGCCATTCAGACTGCTCTGGGCGGATACCAAAGCATCGATGACCTGGTCGCACCTAAGGGGAGGATATATAAACAAGGCATGTATACCTATGGTAGGATCAATGCCATCCCCGGGCTCTCCTGCAGCAAACCCAAAGGGGCGCTCTATGTTTTCCCAAAACTGGATTTGTCGAAGTTCAATTTTGAAGACGATAATGACTTTGTATTAAAACTGCTCACTGAACATAAAGTGTTATTGGTACCGGGCACCGGTTTTAATCACCATGATACGGCCCATTTCAGGATCGTATTTTTAGCAGACACCGATATCCTCAATACCGCCCTTGACCGGATAGAACACTTGTTGGCCGATTACAGCAAGTAACTTGGCCTGATGGGTTATTGCACCATAGCTTCATATTTTGCGGCCTGGGTATTATCTCCCAGTAACCTGAAACATTTAGCTATCCTTTGATACAGGTCTTTTTGTTTGTTGCCAGCCCCTAACGCAAAGCCATATTGTTCCAGGGCTTTTTTATAATTTTTTTCATTTTCATAGACCATTCCTGACCATTTGTACGAGTTGGCGAGGTCGTATTTTTCTTCAATGAGTTTGGCGAATATTGGTTTGGCATCATTGGGTTTACCGGTATTGACATAAATCAATCCCTTTAACGCTTGATTGGGCATAAATTCAGGATGGTGTTTGGCGCTCTCCGTATTGTACACCTGAGCCTGAGACCAATTACCATTCTGAGCATAGATGTAGGCCAATTGAAACCATCCCCACTCACTCCTGGGATTGTATTTGAGAAATGAAGTCAGTTTTTGAATAGCCGCATTGGCATCATTGGCGGTGATGGCCCGCATGGCGGCGAGATCATCCCGGTTGCGCCGCTTATAGATAAAACAAAGCGGTTTGCCGTCGATCTTCAGGGTATACAATGAATCGCCTTTAGGGAAAATATTATTTTTTAATTGATAGGGGTGAATGTACATATTGGGAAAAATGGCATAGTCCCAGTCCGTGGTTCCCCGTTCATAATACCGCGTATATCCCGTCGAAACACTATCGTCGAATCCTTTAAAATATTCCGCGGTTTCCACACCGCCATTGGATGCAATGACCAGCTTGGTCCCTTTGGAGTGATGTTCCCGAATATATTCTTTGAGCCAGGAAGATCCTTGTTTTAAACTGTTCAGACTATAATCCCATTCATATTTACCGTAGGCCCCACCCGTACCTCCGATGGCTTCATTGTAATATAAATATTCAAAAGGATGATTGCGCAATACGTACTGAAGAGGATGCAACAATAAAATCAACACCATTCCCATCGACCAATACGAATGGTTCAGGGAGGGATTGGACCGGATCAGGCTATCCCATCCTATGGCCGAACAAATGGCGATGAAAGGAAAAATAAATAAAAAATGTCTCCAACTCCCATACATATTACCCAGTTTGAGGTATGAATAGATCAAAGGGAAAAGGAAACAAAACAAAAAGAAAAACACCAGGTATTTTTCAACGATCATTTTACGGGTAAAATAAAAATAGCCTATTAATGCGACCCCGATCCAAACAGCAACCGGAATGGTGATCAAGACATATTTAATGACATAATAATCCGGCATAGATGAAGAAAGCCGGTAGTTGGATTCAAAAATCTGATACAAAGCCACTGGGTGATTGCCCGAACTTTTAATGACTTCCAGGCAATGTTTGATCGGGGATACCAGTCCATATGGCCAGACCAGTAAGGAAAGCACAAAGGCGATGATCACTGCCCCGACAAGGAAAAGCGCAGGCCGCCATGCTGCTTTGTCAAGTTTAATTAGTTTGGGGATAGATTTGTTTTTTACCAAATGCATCATCGAATACAAGGCCATAAAAGCACCCAATAAGACCCCTCCTGCCAGTCTCGAGGCAAAACTCAAGGCCAGTGCCAGGATCACATACATGGTATATTTTCTGCTGACCAAAGGATAGTGATCCCAATATCTCAGGATAGCGTATACCCCAAATACCGTGAACGTGGATAAAGGAATGTCCCGGTGATTGTTAAAGACATTTCCCATATAGATCGGTGTCAATACCATCAGAAGAGTGGTAAATAATGCAAGACGGTACCCTCCCAGGCGCAATGCAATCAACGAAGCAAATAAAATGCTAAACCAGCCCGTCAGGGCATTGATGAGGTGGCGAAAGGTAAAATTTCGTTCCAAACCAAATGGTTTTCCAAATGCATATAAGGCATTATCAAATACCTGGCCGTTAAAATATTGTGGGTCTATTCCTGATTTAACCATGGAACTGGTATCGGCTCCCAGAGTAGCATAAAAGCGGTATACTTTTTCTGCCTGTCCAAGGTATCTGCTTTCATCGCTGCTGATTCCAACATTCATGGCACCCACAAGGGCATATAGTAAGCCCAGGGCTAGTAACCCGATATAAACCAATCGATAGACAAGTTGCAATTTTGTGGTTAAATCCAAACCCGGTATTCGCAATAAATTCCTGGGGGTTTTGATTTCAGATAGTAAACGATTGTTTATTTTTTCTTTTAGGCTTAAGGATGGAATGGCAACAGTTTCAGCGGGTATGATCCAGGACTTCTTGGTCAATCCTGACCGGCTCAGGTTTTCATTTATATTGGCCAGAAACTTAGCTACATTTTGTTTTTTGGCTTCTTTAGCCCATTTAAAATACCCTTTTGGAAAAAATGTGGTTGCCGTTGACCTGTCGACGCTTCCTTTCCGGCTGACATAATTAATGATGACGGGATGTTGAGGGTCGCCGGTGAGTTTGTATCGATTCCAATGTTCCAGGTCTGATTCCCAATTTGTGGCATTCAGGTCGATGACCAGGAGGTTTTTTTGCAGGAAAGCCAGATCCATTTCCTCGCCATTTCTCAGAGACTGGGAAGGTAAAGCGTCTGCCAGTTGGTCATTGTCTGTGAACAGTTTGATGGTATCAACGCCTTTAGTCTGATTTTTAATCTTATTCAGCGTTTCCTGAATGACCTGGGTTTCAAAATTGCCAGTATGGAGCAACAATACATTTAATGAAGGACTCACCGAGGTTTTTATCAAATCCGGATTGTTTTTTTGTTTAGCCATAGGGGTAGGGTGTTTAGGATGCTATTTGTTTTTGTTTCCTGATTTCGGAAGCTTTTATACTGTGCTTAATCAGGTTTTTTACAACCGGAGTGGCTTTTACATGTAATAGATATTCATAGGAAAACAACCCTTTAAATAAGGAGATTAGAAAAGCGTTGAGGTGGACGAGTGACCTCGACCAAAAATTTAAACCAAATGCCTCAGGATAAGGTGCAGGCAGTCCTTCCACGCTGATTATTTTCATACCGGATTGTTCACATAATCGCTGGATGGATCTTTTGGTATACAACCTTTTGTGGTTGAGGTCCAGGATACCTCGTTTGCCATAGTTAAACCCGCCAAACAACAATTGAAAGCGGGTAATAAAAAATCCAACATTCGCCGTCAGCAAATAAATTTCAGGATTGGACAATTTTATATTTTCCCTCAGTTGATCGAGGATTTTTTCAGGGTGTTCAACGGTTTCCATGACATCCATCAAAACGATGACATCATATTCATCATAGGGAATAGAATGTGGCAGCTCAGGCAAATCCGATTGCAGGTAATGCGTGAAACGTTCCGGATAAAGTGTGCTTCGGGAATCTATACCCGTCACGGTGCACCCTTTCTTTAATAATTCCATGGAGATCAATCCCATGCTATCGCCAAGGTCGAGCACCCTGGTACCCGGAGCAATTTGATCAATGATCTTGGTATGCGATGATAAAAAACCGGATTTGAGCCGATACGGGGTATCCATGGCGTCCAGGTCATATTCCCTTTTATAAAAAATGCCGAATTGTTGCAGGCGGCTGTGTATGGATGCCTTCATGATATTATAGGCATACTCGGTGCCATTGACATAACATACCTCATCGCCATAATGGGTGGGTATCGGAACTTCCACAATTTTCATCCGGGCCATGACGAGTTGTATGATGATCTGGGTGTCAAAATGAAAATCATTGGAATTTCGTTCAATGGGCAGTTTGGATAAAGCAGCGACTGCATAGGCCCGATAGCCGGAATGAAATTCGGACAACCGGGTTCCTAAAATCCGGTTTTGAACCTGGGTTAGGATAATGTTACCGACGAATTTATAATAGGGCATTTTGCCTTTGAGCGCATCGTGTTTGTTCAACATCCGGGATCCAAAGACGGCATCGGCTTTGCCCTCTGCAATCGGAACCACCAATCGATCAAACTCTTCGGGAGCATATTGTCCGTCCCCATGTAATAACAAAACGATATCAAAGCGGTGCAGCTGTGCATAATGATACCCAAGTTTCTGATTGCCACCATACCCCTGGTTTACAGGGTTGTAGAGCACGGTCAGGTTGAGATTTAAGTTTTGTTTTTGGTACTCTAAAGCCCGCTCAAAGGTTTTATCGCGAGATTGATCATCGATGATCAGGATTTCATAGTCGTATTTTTCTAGGGTTTCTTTGGGGATGCGGTGCAACACTTTTTCAATGTGGCGTTCTGCATTATAAGCTACGATAAAAATAAGCAACCTCGGATGGGCATACATGTACTCAGTTCTTTATCCAACGTAAAATTATGAAAATATTGATATGTTTGACCATTACTTTCAAAGCCTGGGATCCCGGTATGCCGGCTATCACGGATTGTGTGAAGTAATGTAATAACCGGCTACCCGGCCGTTAACCAACCCGGGTATAAATTGAACTTTTCAGCGATGTCGAAATACTTATTATCTGTTCTGATGCCGGCCTATAACGAAGCTGCTACTATTTACAGGGCATTGGAAGCTGTGGCAGGCGTGCGGTTAGCGGAAGAAGGGCAGATGGAAATTTTAGTGATTGATGATCATTCAACCGATGATACCGCAAATGAAGTCAGCCGGTTTACCAAAACCTATCCGGAAATAAATCTCCGCTATTTCAAACAAGGCACCAACCAGGGTAAAGGCGCGGCCCTGCACCTCGGTATCCTGGAAGCCAGGGGGGACTTTACCCTGATACAGGATGCTGACCTGGAATATGACCCTAATGAATACCATTTATTGTTAAGACCTATTTTAGAAGGTAAGGCAGATGTAGTTTATGGTTCCAGGTTTGTAGGCGGAAAGCCTCACCGGGTATTGTTTTTTATGCATACGATAGGAAACAAATTGTTGACCTTCCTTTCCAACTTATTGACCAATATCAACCTGACAGACCTGGAGACTTGTTATAAAGTATTCCGGACGGAACTGCTCAAAAAAATTAAGCTGAAAGAAAAAAGGTTTGGATTTGAACCGGAAGTGACCGCTAAAATTTGCAAAATCCCGGGAGTGAGGATTTATGAAGTGGGTATTTCTTATTATGGCCGGACCTATGCTGAAGGAAAAAAAATAAACTGGAAAGACGGGTTCAGGGCTATATATTGCATTATCCGGTACAATGTGTTTTGATCCGAATAAATAAAAAAAGAATTGATTCAGGCGGGATATTAGATATCCACCTTGGCATACTTGGCGTTGGCTTCGATAAATTGACGTCTGGGTTCAACTTCGGATCCCATCAGCATCGAAAAGGTACGGTCGGCTGCTGCCGCATCATCTATACTTACTTTCTTAAGTATCCGTTCTTTAGGGTCCATCGTGGTGGACCAAAGCTGATCCGCGTTCATTTCCCCTAAACCTTTATATCGCTGAATTTTTACATTCGCCTCATTGCCTCCTTTGGCCAGAGTTTCCACCGCTTTTTTTCTATCCTCTTCTGTCCAGCAATACTGTTGTTGTTTACCCCTGGAGATCAGGTAAAGGGGTGGGGCGGCTATATAGATAAACCCTTTTTCAATCATTGATCTCATATACCTGAAAAAGAAAGTCAATATCAGGGTGACGATATGGCTGCCATCAATGTCAGCGTCGCACATGATAATCACTTTGTGGAATCGCAATTTATCTATGTTCAACCGGCGTTCGCCATCTTTCTCTTCAATCCTTACCCCCAATACATTAAAAATATTTTTAATCTCCTCGCTCTCGTAAATTTTATGTTCAAACGCTTTTTCGACGTTCAGGATTTTACCTTTCAATGGTAATACCGCCTGAAAATTCCGGTCCCTGCCGGTCTTGGCCGTACCCCCTGCACTTTCACCTTCCACGAGGTAGACCTCACATTCTTCAGGTCGGCGACTGGAACAATCCGCAAATTTGTCGGGTAAGGAAATCGAGCTTAATCCTTTTTTACCGATGATCAGTTCACGTGCTGCACGTGCCGCCTCACGGGCCCTGGCCGCCAGCATGACTTTTTCCATAATGCGTTTGGCATCGCCCGGATTTACCTCCAAATAATGTTTGAGTATATCTCCTACTGCGTGGGACACTACCGTTGTTACTTCATTGTTTCCCAGTTCCCCTTTGGTCTGTCCTTTAAACTGTGGTTCTGGGATCTTGACTGAAATCACGGCGGTCAGGCCTTCCCGGAAATCTTCACCGGCTACTTTAAACTTGAGTTTGGCAAAATAACCACTGGATTCCCCGTAATCGGAGAATACTTTTGAAATAGCCATCCGAAAACCGCGAAGGTGGGTTCCGCCTTCCCGGGTATTGATGTTGTTGACAAAACTGTAAATATTTTCATTGTAACCATCATTGTATTGCATAGCTACATCGACTTCGATATTGTCTTCCTTGCCCTTTACGACTATCGGATGCTCAATTAGCGGGGTACGGCCTTCGTCGAGATAGGTGACAAATTCTGCTAATCCACCGGTGGAAAAAAAGTCTTCGCGGATGGGCTGTCCATCGTCGTCCAATTCCCTTTCATCAAACAATTCCATTTTAAGGCCGGGGTTGAGAAAGGACAATTCATGCAATCGGTTGGAAAGGGTTTCCCTTTTGTATTCCAACATTTCGAAAATAGTATGATCGGGTCTAAACGTAATCGTAGTACCGGTCTCTTCGGAATTGCCTACGATGTTGACATCGCTCAGTGGTTTCCCCTTGGAATATTCCTGGACCCAGATCTTGCCATCGCGTTTGATCTCTGCTTTGAGGTGTTCACTGAGGGCATTGACGCAGGATACCCCTACGCCATGCAATCCCCCGGAAACTTTATAGGTATCCTTATCAAACTTACCCCCCGCATGCAATACGGTGAGGACGACTTCAAGCGCCGATTTTTTCTGTTGTTCGTGGTAACCGGTAGGGATTCCTCTGCCATTATCGCTGACGGTAATGGAGTTATCGGGGTGGATCGTAGTGACAATATGGGTACAATAACCGGCCAGGTGTTCATCAATAGAATTATCTATAACCTCCCACACCAGGTGGTGAAGTCCTTTGGTATCGGTAGACCCAATATACATACCAGGCCTTCTTCTGACGGCTTCGAGGCCTTCCAGCGCCTGTATGTTTTTTGCGGTATATTCACCCCGGTTTTGTGTCATTTTTGATGTGGCAGTAATTGGGTGCAAAATTACACATTTTGGAGGAGAATATAATAAAATAAATCAAAATAGTTTAGGGGTCGATGCAATCTAAATTTTTGTATTTTAAAGATCTATACATATACAATTATTTTATATTTTAAGTATGGATAAGACCTTCATTTATACCCTGTCCGGCAAAGATATACTAGCCAAATCCCTGCTTTTTCAATACGCTGAATTTAAAAAATGGGCCTGGTATGGCGATTTGGGAACCGGTAAAACCACGCTGACCAAATCGTGTTCGAAATTATTAGGTTCCGTGGATGCGGGGTCGAGTCCTACGTTTTCAATAGTCAACCAATACCAGACGATCCGGCATGAATCTATCTGGCATCTGGATCTTTACCGGCTTAAGAATACCGAAGAAGCGTTTCAAGCCGGAATCTATGAACTGATCCGGGGCGATGACTATTATTTTGTAGAGTGGCCTGAATTGATTGAAGATTGGATGGACGACAGCTGGTTGAAGCTATACATAGAGGCACTGGATGATGAAACCCGCGTGATAAAAGTAAATTCCTTATCCCCCGGCGCTATTCATCATCGTTGAGGAACAAGACAGGGATCGGACTGTCAATGACACTCTTGGGTGTCGGACTGGCTTCAAAAATATGTTCCAGGAAACCCCTTTTCCTTTTAATGATACATAACAAATCGAAACTGCCTTTGGAAAACTGATCTGCCAACGCATCAGAAAGGGTATCTACCTTCAACTCCTCGTAATCGTATTGGCGATGTTCAAAAATCAAATCCGGTGAATACGCTACCGGGCCCGTTAAGGTGCCGGTGACATGGACGGCATGGATTTTGGATTGGAAGGCGTCGGTCAGTTCAAGCAAAGGGGAAAGGATATCGAATACGCTCTTATGCAGTCGTCTGAAAAGGAAGAGGATATTGGTGATCCGCCGGGGCGCGTAAAATTTGGGAACGGCGATTACAGGTATTTCCTTAAATTTAATAATACTCCCTGCCACTTTTCCCAAAAAGTAATTATCCGTACTGTCTTCTCCTTGTGCACCTAAAATAATGAGGTCTACCCCATTGATTTCTGCCTGGCGGCTAATGACGGTATAGGGTTCGCCCCTCGCTATTTTTGACAGGATAGGGACCGATGTTTTTTTCTTGTAGGGGGCAATGAATTTATCCAATCGGTAAATGGCATCTTGTTGAATCACCTGGTTGACGGATTTAAGGCCTACCATTTTTTCCATAAAATCAATAACATTCAATACCAACAATTTGCAATTCAGGACTTCGGCCGTTTGCATCGCAAATTCCATGGTTTGTTTAGAGCCAGGACTAAAATCTATGGGGACCAGTATTTTTTTCAAGTTATAGATTGGATTAGTTTTCAAATTTACAATATCCGGAGGGAAATCGATGTCCTGAATTTATCTTTGGTATATATTTCATATGTAACCATGAGCGATCATACCATTTCTATTGAATATTGCCCCAAATGCAACTGGCTCCTTCGGGCAGCTTATTTTGCCCAGGAGTTTTTATCCTCTTTTGAAGAAGATCTGAAAAGTGTAACCCTGGTCCCCAGCCACACCAACGGGAGTTTTATTATACATGTCGATTTCATCAAAATTTTTGACCGGAAGGAATATGGAGGTTTCCCGGAAATAAAAGTATTAAAACAAAAAATAAGGGATATCGTGGCGCCGCACAAAAGCCTGGGCCATGCGGATACTCCTTCGCATAACAAATAAGGTGAAATCAATAATCCTTTGCGGAGGGCAAAGCAGCCGCATGGGTGCCGATAAAGCAATGGTAGTGTGGCGAGGGAAATCCATGGTCAGTTACAGTATGGCCTTGTTACAAGGATTTCCTTTTGAATGCGGTCTATCGGTCAACCCCGTTCAATTCCCGATTTATCAGAGTATGTTTCCAAACCTGACTATCCTGCCCGATGAACCTGGATCAATTTACCAGGGACCGCTGAAAGGGATGTTAAGCGCGTCCAGGAAGTATCCGGATGAAAATATATTGTTTATAGCCTGTGATCTTCCCCTGATTAAACCGGAGCTGGTGCATAGACTGATCGAAACCTATCAATCCAATAAGGGTTATGAAGTGTACTTATTTTCAAAGGATGGGGAGTACGAACCCTTGCTGGGGATCTATTCGTCTCTAGCCTTAAAAAACCTGGACCGCCCTTCAGCCGTCCCGCCCCGATCCGGCCTGAGGCATCTCCTCCGGAAACTAAAAGTGTATAGCCTTGATCTCTCCGCAGAAGAGCGGGACCAATTTAAAAATTTTAATACAGCAGAGGATTTAAGGGGAGAGTAGGACTGGCTCGAGAGAAGATAGATCTATCTTTTGGAAATACCGGACATCCGAATCACAAACAGAGCACACGATATTGTCCAGGGAATCTTCATCCAACGACCCGGTAGAACCTTTCAGGCCAGGGCCTGCCAGGGTCAGGCATCTGGTGCATTGCAGCACATAAATGGGTTCAGATTCCGGTACCGAAGAGGTTACAACTGGGTTTACCGGTTCATTCCGTGCGGCTGTGATGGTTTGTGAACGATAATAGGAATCAATGCACAACATCAGCTGATCAGCCAGCAGATAACGGAATAGGCCGGAGCGAAATTTATATTCCGTTCTTTCATTGGGATTAAAATTTTTAGCCACCAATATATCGTATACAGGCAAGCCACGTATCCCCAACCAATTTACCAAGTACCTTTTGTTGATGAGGATGCTGCTGAACACTTCGGATTTTTGTCTTGTTTTTATACCAAAACAAATACCATGGGTCCGGACATCATCCGTATTAAACTGATGGACCAGGTGTTTTTTCAATTTCAGACCATCGGGGCTATGGTCTTCCAATTGAAAATTGAGCTCATTCAACGCATGCCTTATATTGATATGATGCCGGGCCAGGAGCAGATCCCATCCGGGTTTGTTTTTTTCCCCGATGCCCTTGATGATAATGGACTTCCACGGAGTAATACACAATTGGCCGATGTGGGATTCCCGGGCCAGGGCACAAAGGTCCTGCAAAAAGGGAAGCGCATAAGTTTCATTTCTTTGATAGATACCGAGCCAAAAACGGTCGTTATATGGATTAAGACCTTCATAATATGGCAGAGTAAACTCGGGCAGGTTTAATTCATGCTCTTTTTCCCGGGTAATCCATCCCGACCGTTTTAATCGTTTCTTGAGGAAAAGAACGGCAGACTCTAACTGATCCGGCTGCGTAATAGGGTGATCGCTCAGAAAGTCATCCAATACCCTGGAATAGGCCATGAGATCATTGGTATACACCATTTCCTCCCAGGACAAGATAGTATTGCCCTTAGGCAGTCTCAGGTATAAATACCAAAAATGAGGCGCACTGTCCGATGCAATCCAATTGATATTGCCGGTAAAAAAAGGAGTAAACGACTGGTTATAATCATTGATATTGATTTTAAGGCGTGGTTTGAAGTCCATCGAATCCAATATGTCCTTATAAACCCCTTCACTCAGCCAGCTGTGTGTATTAAAAATTTCTGCACCAGGATAAGAACTTACCACATTGGGACATTCTTCCGGATTCCTTTCAAAGGGGATAGCTGTTTTTTCAATGGCGGAATAAAACAGGGAAAGTCTTGATTTATCGACCTGAAAATAAATGCACTGCCGCAATCCGAATTGAATACCAGTGATATCCATAGATTTTAGTACTGCAAGCAATGAAACCAGTTTACCCGTAGGGAGGATTCCTCCATGGCAATTGACCTTTATCGTCACCGATGATTTAAATAAGTTGCTCACGGATTTTTTAGCCTGGCGGTTTAAGAATTCCGAATTCCACCAGGGCAGGAATTAAATTTTTACTTTCATGATCTTTCCGTATCAGTTTGGACAATGCAAACCGCTCCAGATCCGTCAGGTCTTTCCATTGAGCTTCGTCGATTTGATGTCCAAGATCCATCAATCTTTCATTCAGCAAATCCAATATCCCTGCAGGTATGTCAGGCATTCTGCCGATGAGAGGCAACCGTGTCAATTCGAACCACCCATGGTGTTTCAGCAATTCGATCAAAAAGATTTCATATTGTTTAAATTCATTTTTTTCCCGGCAAGCCAATATGGATAATTGATACCGGTCAAACCAGCTAAACCTGGACCATTGCGCCAGACTCAGTTTAATCCCTACTGTATCCAGCTTATAGCGCACGATCATGGGAATGCACTGGATAGCTTGTACGATAAATTCTTTTTCAAAATCAAAACAGAATATATCCTGTTCGGCGATTTCCTGGGTTGTAATAGAAGAAGGGTTCATGCTAAACCGGGGCTGATTTTTGAAGGGCTTTGATATAAGCTTCGAATATTTTTTTTGCTTCCGGCCTGCAGCTACCACAACCTGTTCCGGCTCCGGTCAGTTGGGAAAGCTGTAAAAAATCCCGGCAACCTGCTTCCATTTTTTGAACCAGATTCCCTTCCCCGACGGAATTACAACTGCAGATCAGACGGCCGGTCACGGGTTCGGGGGCCTGGCCATTCCGGAGTAGGCTCAGGCGTTTTTCACTTAATTCTATTTTATTGGCTATCAGGTTCCGGTATTCTAAAAATTCGGCCTTGTCTCCGATGAGGATCGCTCCTACCAGCCGGTCCTTAAAGACAATGCATTTTTTATAATACCGCTGTGCTTTATCGATAAAAATTATTTCTTCATATCCAGGCTTAAGATCTGGGATTTCCACCTCTCCCAGGGAACACACATCCAGGCCTTGAATTTTAAGTATGTTTAGTGAAAGTGATCCCTGGTAATATTTTCCAGGGTCACCGGAAAGATGATGGGCCAGGATTTCTCCCTGGTGTTCAGCGGCTGACGTAGTGCCGTATAGTTTGCCCTGAAATTCTGCTATTTCGCCGATCGCATAAATGGACGGATCGCTGGTTTGTAGAAATTCATCCACCCTCACCCCTCGCCGGCACTCCAACCCCGAGGCCTTTGCCAATTCAATATTAGGTTGTGTGCCGATAGCCAGCAATACGATATCACATTCCAGGACCAATCCGCTTTTAAATTTTATACCGGTTATATTTTTCTGTCCCAGGTAACGATCAATTTCATCGTTATAATAAATTTCAATTCCCCTGATGTTCAGGGATTCATGTAACAACTGACTTCCCACCGCATCCAGTTGCCGGTCCATCAAGCGGGAAATCCGCTGAACTATAGTAACCTGCACTTTTTTTTCGCTTAAAGCAGCTGCCACCTCTATACCTAACAAGCCACCTCCGATGATGACGATTCTATTGCCGGTCGACTTAAAAAATTTTTTAAAATGATCTGCATCCTGCCTGGTGCGTAGGGTAAAGATACCCTGGAGCGCCGGCAGGTCTCTCAAAGTGGCAGCCCGGCTACCTGTTGCAAGGATCAATCTATCATAGCTATGCAGAACACCGTCCGAATCAATAATCGTCTTAGTGTGATGGTCTATAGTCGTTATACCTGTGCCCCGGTGCAGCGAAACCCGATGGTCTGATTCTTCCTGTTTATCCATTTTGACCAGGCCAACCCAGTCCAATTGATCTGTAATATAATCCGGTAACAAAACCCTGTTGTAGAAAGGCTGATTTTCTTTACTGAATATTTCAATGGGATCGGAGGTATTTAATTTTCTGTAGGCCCGGACAAAACCATAAGCCCCGGCCCCGGCCCCAACAATTATTATTTTTTGTTTTGGCTTTTTATAAATACCGATCTCTACTGCTGAAAATTTAAAATCCGGTTCTTTACTCCGGCTATCTACGAGTTTATTGGTCAGCTGGTTGACCCTTTGATCACCCCGGTCAAAAATTTTCCCCCAATGCATAGGAATAAAAACCACTCCGGGTTTGATGGATGAGGTCAGTTTTGCTTTTAATCTTATCCGTCCCCTGCTGCTCTGTACTTCCACCAGTGAATGATCCTCAATAAATCGTGGAAAAGCATCCGAGGGATGTATTTCAACAAACGTTTCTTCCACATGTTGATTCAACCGGTTGACCTTACCGGTTTTACTCCGGGTATGCCATTGATCCCGGACACGGCCGGTGGTCAGTATCAACGGAAATTCTTTGCTCAGGGATTCAGATAAGTTTTCGTCGGGACAGGCATGAATCATGGCTTTGCCGGATGGGGTATAAAACTTATGATCTTCAAATAGCCTTGAAGTGCCTTGATTTGGAATACCTTCGGTTGTACCTGTTTTTGGATAGGGCCATTGTACCGCTCTGATTTTTTTTAAAATGTCGTAGTTCAATCCGCTGATATCAATATGTGTCCCCCCGGTAAGTGCAACATGTTCATCAAATATGGCAGATGCATCGGCAAATCCAAATCCCGGAAACTGCATTTTATTCGCAAAACGGCAAATAATCTCTGCATCCGGTATGGCTTCACCCGGAGGATCAGTTACTTTTTCCAGCCAGGTGATGTATCTCCCCGCATTGGTCATGGTGCCTTCTTTTTCCGCCCATGCCGCAGCCGGCAGGATCACATCGGCATATTTTAATGTCTCTGCGGATCGGCTGATTTCCTGTACAACAACAAACTTTGCTTTTTGCAAAGCCTGTTCAGCCTGTTGCACATTGGGCAGACTCACAAGAGGATTGGTGCAGATGATCCAGATTGCTTTGAGGTTTCTGGATTCCAATGCATCAAACATTTCGGTTGCTGTCAGCCCTGGCTGAGCAGCTATTTTTCCAGGCATAATGTTCCAGAACCGTTCCACTTCACGCCGGTGTGACTCATTCAATAAGTCCCGGTGGGCTGGTAGCAGATTGGACAGTCCCCCCACCTCACGTCCTCCCATGGCATTGGGCTGACCCGTGAGTGAAAATGGGCCGGCTCCCGGTTTGCCAATCTGTCCAGTAATCAAATGTAGATTGATGAGTGAGAGGTTTTTATTTACACCGACTACACTTTGATTGAGGCCCATGGTCCACATAGACAGATAAGCTTTTGATTGGCCAATCCAGGATGCCGCCAGGTATATATCCTGGACTGCTATGCCGCAGATTTCGGCGGCTTCTTCTATAGTTCGCTTGAAAACCCGGGTCTTATAATCTTCAAACCCTGATGCATGTTGCTGAATGAAATACTGGTCAGTATATCCCTGTTCGATAATAACCCGCCCAAGAGCGTGGTGAAGGGTAATATCCGTACCAGGGTTTAATTGGAAATGTAAATCCGCCAGATCAGCCGATTGGGTTTGTCGTGGATCGCTGACAATAATCTTGAGGTGGGGGTTGTTTGCTTTAGCCTGTTCCACCCTCCTCCAGATAATGGGGTGGCACCAGGCTGGATTGGCTCCGGCAACGAACAATACATCGCACAATTCTATATCATCATAAGTAACGGGGACACAATCTTCTCCAAGGGTTAATTTATAGCCTGCCACCGCACTGCTCATGCATAAGCGGCTGTTGGTATCGATATTATTACTTCCGATAAATCCTTTAATCAGTTTGTTGATGACATAATATTCTTCAGTAAGGCATTGACCACTGGCGTAAAAAGCTACGGAATCAGGTCCGGATTTATCTATTAAAGTTTTAAAAACAGCAGCGGTACGGGTTAGGGCCATGTCCCAACTGACTCGACGGAGGGGTTGATTCCTGTGATAACGCATCTGTGGGTAGGTTAATCGATCCGTTGTATCATTTACCGTATAGTGCAGATTTTTCCCCTTACTGCACAACATGCCATAGTTTACCGGATGAGTCACATCACCTTCCAGTTGTATTTGTTCGTTATGGTCTTTTTCCAGGCTTATTCCACAGCCTACTCCGCAATAACAACAGGTCGATTGATATTTTTTCCGGTACATGTACTGGTGCCTTTTAGCTATTCATTTTTTACTGAAGGGTCGGCTTCAGATCAGGTGAGAATCGGGTTTCAGGAGTTGATTTGGCAAAGCGGGTCAGAAAAACGATAGCAGCTACGCCGATGGCAATAAAACCAATGTACCGGAATGCTTCGGGATAGCTGAGGTCTTTACTTTTAAATAAAAAGCCGAATATCATTCCCCCAATATTGCCCCCTGCCCCCACTATCCCGGAGATCAGGCCAACATTTTCGGTATTGACAAAAGGAGTGATGGCATAAGTTGCTCCATTGGCCATTTTAAGAAACAAGGCAAAAGTGATCATAGAGAGTATGGCCATATTAAAACTCATGGCCTGGGAAAAAAACAATAATCCAATACCTTCCAACAAAAGCATGGATGCCAGCAAACACCCCTTGCCCTGAAGACCATGGATCCGGCCAACCTTGTCTGCAAATATGCCACCCAAAGCTCTTGCAAAAATGTTCATAAACCCAAATGTGCCGGCCCAAAAACCGGCAGAGCTCTGTGATAGTTGATATTCCTGGACAAAATGCAGGGCAGCGACATTATCAAAAGTAATCTCCATCCCAAAACACACGGCATAGGCCAGGGTCAAAGCCCAGATCCTCCAGTCTTTCAGAATAGTATAGTCTGTTTTCTTTTTCTCCCCGGCAACTCTGGGTATTTCGTCATAATTACCCATCGGGGTGTCCCGGGTGTAAATAAAGTATAAATAAGCCATGATCAGCATCATGGCTCCCGGTACCAGCATGGCATATCTCCAGGCCTCACCTCTGGTATATCCAAAACTTACAATGACAGCAAATATGACCGGCATCAGCATATTGGTAATCCCTCCCCCAAGG
>Ga0163150_10000850_pt1 | contig 54902 bp, 73 predicted proteins | sample OliLakLV19P2IB_FD_148628 | JGI IMG/M metagenome (GOLD analysis project Ga0163150, IMG submission 148628) | Freshwater microbial mat bacterial communities from Lake Vanda, McMurdo Dry Valleys, Antarctica - Oligotrophic Lake LV.19.P2.IB | ecosystem: Environmental > Aquatic > Freshwater > Lake >...
TTCGACTGTTTCATCGGCAAACTTCTCCGAGCCATTTGTCATTGGTAGAACCGTCTCCTTTCAACGGGTTGCGGTCAAATAATGCCTGACGAGCCTTAGAATCTTCTTCCGAAAGATCACGGAAAATCCATTCAGATTTCAAAATCGACCACATAGATTCTAGACGCCCCTTTAGTGCAAGCTGATAGCTTTCGCTTACTCTCGTCCGCAGGGATGCAATCCGAATATTTGGAGGTCGATACGAGCCATCACAAGCCAATTGGTCGATACCAATAACGGCCTGCTGCGAACCAATCGTTTCACCTGTCAGCCACAGATAAATAGCAAGCTGATCCGCCCACTCGGTATCAATATCCTCCAAGCAACAACTGATATCAATCATGATACCGGCGTGTTTCATCAATTGTACCGATTTGTGCATCCCACCACCGGGACGAATCTTAACATATCCTTTCTTCGGCGAAGTATTCCGTGAACCACAATACCCATTCACTTTCCAATCGTAAATGATTCTAGCACCCGTCTCCGAGATAAAGAATACGTCGGGCTTGCCCAACAACGGAATGCCAATATCCAAGCCAAGAGTGCCTTTGATTTCAAACTCGAAGCTCGGAAGCCCGACGCCTTTAGACAATTCCATCATCAGGTCAGCCAACGCTCCCGATTCTTGATACACCTTGAAGCAATGCTTCCCGGCAGCGTCAGCAAAATCCCGGTTGTGCGGTTCGACCTGTGCTTCAAAAATCGTATCACGCTCGAAGCGAGGGTCTTTACCGACCAACCGTTCGTACAAGTAGCTCTTGACTTCGGCATCGAACGCCGAACCGACGCTCATTGCATCCGTTTGTGCAAAACGATCCGGCCGTTCGTCGGCTAGATAGATGCGATAGTATTCGTCCCTGTTGTTTTCAAACATCTTGAGACTTGTGGGGCTGATGTGCTTTGGAAATTTCATTACATTCCTTTAGGAAATTGATTTGCAAATCACGGCGACGAACCATAAATGCTTGTAGCCGTATTTCTGGAGCTTGAAAACCATCCCAAGGGCCAAGCAAGGGAATGAATCGAGGATCATTTCCCGGAAGGTACGGCCACGCTACTTCCTTGGACATGGCCGATAGGTCGCGTTGTGCTTGAATAGCCATCCGTGCCTGTTCGACGAGAGCATTGAGGCGACGAATCTCTGTGATTAGTTCGATTTCTTCGAGGTCGATCATTTATCACCTACTTCCGGTTCGTCGTCATACATTTCACGATCCTCAGTACCTTGAATGGGATTGATCTTCTGCCTTTCTTTAATGGCATCCCGGTCGATCACCCATTCCCAACGATCCGTCGTCTCCTTGAATAAGGGAAGCCTTTTGACCAGTGGCGTATTACATTGGAAGCAGGTTATCCTTTTGAGGATTGTTGTTGGAATCACCGTTTGACATTTAGGACATTTGTTCATGCTTTCACATCCAATATAGAAAGGTTCGACGATGCCTGATAGTGCAGGTACATTCATACTCCCGCCGCTTTGTGAGCGGTCTTAGTTTGGGTTCTTGATTTCCAAAGCACGTTATCCACGTTGCATTTTTTCACGGCTGTTTTGTTGTCGTTGTAGATTACAAAATCGGAGCCAGACATTCCGTACTCGTCAAACATTTGAATTGCTAACCGTATTGCTCGATGTTCAGCTTCATTGATATCTGTTTCAGGAATGATTCTTGAAACAATATTTATTTGGCCGTCACAGAACAAGAGGACAGCAGCAATTCGTGTTCGCCCATTCTTGGTGCTAGCATCAGTAAAGGCGGTATGGGTCGTGACGGGTGACGAGTCAAAACTAGAAATCAACGCCATTGCTGCTTCGAGTTGACCCTTATCAGACTCAACATATTTATACTCTTTGACCTTTCTAATAAAAGTGGAAAATTTGCAAGAGTCGGAGCAGGCCATGCCATCTAGTTGGTACTTGTACCTCCGAAATCTATCGCACCAAAGATTATGCTTATCTACTTTGAGGTGATATTGATTGCAGAGACGAAACCTGTTACCAAACTCTTGACGGAGTAAAGTTATATCATCCGTCGAGAACATCACGCTTCCTCCAGTATTTTGCCTCCTTGGGGATTCCATCATCTGTTAGCTCACGGTACCTGAAAGTCACAAGCGTGCTGCGAGGAAAATGCTTAGCCCACACTGGAGACGGACATTCTGTATCAGGATTCAGTGCTGCCCACTTATACGCATAGTCAGTTTCAGGATTTGGGCATGTCAATTCGCGCTCAGAATCAGTAAAACCTGATAGCTCAAAATACTTACCTTCCCAACGAACCTTCAATGCTCCCATCATACCGAGAAGCTTTGAACCCTTGTCCGTTGCACGACCCGTCGTATAACCGACCACCATTGCTTCGGCATCATTAAAAGGTTTCATCTTTAACAGGTTATGCGTCCGTTGAGGCAACCAACACGCCGACGGATTGCGGACGATGATACCTTCACCGCCTTGCTCGACGATACCGTCTAGCAATGCACCTAATCCAGCAAGAGGAACAGAATGTTGCTCATGCAGGACACAAACGTCGTTCCAAAAATCTTTCCTGCTTTGCAGAACAGTGTAGATTTCACGAAACGGTTGCATCCGTCCAGCAAACTCTTCATAACCGTCCAAATAGGTCAGCACACCGGCTGGAAACACAATCTTTCGGCCTCCATTGATTCTAACCTCACCAGCACCCCAAACGACGGTTCGATTCGGAGAATCAATAACACGGTACTCGACACCCTGCCACGCATCATTGCCAAAAGCACTAACCGTTGAGCGGAGCCGTTGAAAGTTTCCTCGTCCCATGTACAACTCGCCATCCAAAGGAATTGGCGGCAGCTTATCAAGCCACCAATCGGGTGCTCGAACGACCTTGGCATACCGTGACCAGAGGCCGGTAGCCTTGACTCGTTCCTTGAGCCTAGAATCTTTCTCAGTATTGGCGTAGGGAACCTCATCAGCCCAACGACCTCGCGATACTCCACCGTCCCAATACGCCCTCATACCATCAAGTTTTTCGCTCCACCACCAACCTTTAATATCTTGAGTAGTATATTTTTGAGCCAACATTAAAAATTCACGTTTCATATCCTGCTCCTAAACAAAGTGTTGTCGTAGGTAAAGGCGTCATGAATTTGGTACTCAATAATATCCGAATCCCCTGTTAAGTCGGACTCTTCCACCTTTTCTACGATCACAATAGCTTCCGGGGTTGCTCTCTCAAGATGAGCAATCAATTCTTTAACGGTCATAGTAATCGTACTCCTTTGCGTATTACGCGGTGTCCGATATGAGATGGAAAATCTCTAGGCGAAGTAGGTTGGGTGCATTTTGAGCAGATACGATTGTGCGGGCCATAAGACTCAAACATTTTCTCACAGCCACCGAGACAACGCCTAGGTGATGTCGGGAGCTTTTTTGGCCTGTTCCTTGATCGTTTCATTGGGCTTACTCATGAAGGCGGCTAATCTGGCCAATTCAACGTATAAGCCCCCACGAGTAACGCCATCAATATACTCACTAAGAGGCGTAACATCAACGCCACGCTCAGCGTACTCGTGAAGCAGATCATCCATGATTTCAGGAACAAAATCTTGCCACGTTTTGGCGAATGCCCGATCTATTTCAGCATCGAAGGCCATTTCACCATTAGGATAATGACCCTTTAAATAATTTGCACAATGCTCGATTCGCTTGGATTCACCGACTCTGACCAGCATCTTGATTGTATTCAACAGGTGGTCATTAGACATTTCAGCAATATCGACTTCTTTTGTTTTCCAATTTGGCATTTGAAAATCCTTTGTGCCGGATATCATCCTTCCCAATAGTTGCGACAAACAACCTTCGGCTCCTTGTAGGTAGAATCTTTTGCAATCTGCTTACACAGTGTGAGCGTCTTATTTGTCCAATAGGGACGATCCGGACTCGTCTCGTCACCTCCATTATCTTGAGCCATCTTTCGGGCTGCAAGGGGTGACGGTGCAGCAATAACGAAGCTGACTGCATCGCCATAGCTTGCTCTTTCAATACGTGTCAATAAATATAGTTTCATGTCACGCCTCCAAAAGTAGGTCAAGCTCCGTCGCAAGATACCGAGCCATTTCTCGGTATATTCTGAGAACGTCTTTTCGTTGCGTCGGGCCAGTGGTTAGGTCAATACCCGCTGCTTTCAGAATCTTTTCATTCTGCGTGTGCCACCATTCAGTATCGGTGGATAATGTATTAGGATGTTGATTCCTTGCAAGTGTTAATGTCATTGCAATATGCGACATGAAGCCCGGAGCTTCATTCGCTAGCAATGTTTCATAGGTTGTCAGCATTTTAGTTCCTAAAAAGACGGCGGGTTGAACCCGCCGTCCGGTTATCGACCGAGGGCAAGGAAGATCGCCGCTGCCAATGCAGACGCTCCTAGCAAGAAATTCTGCATCTCAAATTGCACGTTTGTGATAGTGCAAAGGCCATACAGTAGCAGAAAAATCGCTAGAAGGATGATTCCAATTTTCATAAAACCTCCAAGTAATGCTCATGATTTTACGCTCCAAGATAGCCGAGAAGAGGCTGCTCTTTCTTCAAGCGACGCCGAACAGTACGCTTCGTTCCGTCCTTGCCAACCTGAATAGACATTACCGTTTTCGTGACCGCCTTGGCAACGTCACCAATACCATCACGGTAATCACGGATTTTGATTCCAGCTTCTTTCAGCACCTTGTAGATAGTGCCGACCGAAAACTCATCGCCTTCGTAGCCTCGCACTGTTTTCTGGATATACTTGGCGTGGTAGCCGCACATGCCGAGCAACTCAATACAGTGTCTCGTCGAGTCTAACATGATATTTTCCTTTTTTAAATTGCCACGATCATTTTGATTCTACCATCAGGTTGCTGTTCGGTTTTGTTGAGATTAAAGACGCGTTGATCGAGGGACATACAGGTCAGTGCTACTGCTGCAAAACCTTGTTTTGCTTCTAGCTCTGTCTCAGCACCTTCAACGAATACGTCCCATTTTCTGGATTCTTCGCAATACTCGAAGGTTACTTTGAACATTCATTTACCCAAATTAGGTGTTCTTGTGCTCGGGTGATGGCCACGTATTTCAGATTTTCTTCCTGCTTCACCTGCCACGGTTTTTTGGCAGACGGGTGTGGCAATAGCTCCGGATGCAGAATGTAGACGGTTTTGGCTTCCAATCCTTTCGATTTGTGAACGGTCGCAAAGGTGACGCCGGGTGATGCAGAATCAGAAAAGATGTCGTTGATCTGTTTAATGATTCCAGCAACATTATCGGTTCTGGTTCCGAGAGCAATGAGAGTATCGCACTTGTCTCCAATGGCCGCTGCCTCAACATCGCGTCCCATTGATTTGAGGCGTCCGACATTTGTACGACGAAATTCTTCGACTGCTTCGCTGAATCTGACAAGGTTATCCTCCGGTCTAAGCCCTAACGATTCGATGAAAGCAATCAGGCCCGTACCAATCTCACGCCCCAACACCTTAGCACGACGACCCTCCCGGATCATCCGTAGACAGTTTTGCACTAACGGGGCGGTCGTTCTGCACAAGGCGTAGTCGCCATCCATCGGCTTAAAATCTTTCGTTGTCGTCACCGATCCTTCGGGAGCCTTATCAGAAGCTTCGATATGCGGAACGATAGCCTGTGCCGCTTTGACGACTTCCTTGGAGCAACGATAACAAATGCTCAAAGGTGCATGGGTAGCCTTTAACGCTACGGCCAGCTTGTCGATAGCATCAACGTCCGCCCCTCTGAACCCGTAGATAGCCTGATAGTCATCACCGATAGCAACGATATGTCCGGTGTGATTCACCATCCGGCTAACCAGTTGAATCTGGCAAGGGTTCAAGTCCTGTGCTTCGTCGATGAATACCCAATCGTACTTTTCGATTGCCATATTGTGCAAAATCGGATAGTAGAGCATGTCATCGAAATCAATCCATGTATGCTCGCTAACGCAATGCAGCCACGTTTCTTGCACGAGCGTCCGCCAATCGAAGGCTTTGAGAGCAGGCACTTCAATACCGTGCTTCTCACAAAGCTCGGCGACGAGTCCAAAATCAACCGTGCGTTCAGTGTACGCTTGAGCCTTGAGCAAACCGATCACCTTGGTAACCGGCATTTTGACTTTGTAATACTCTTTCTTTGATTCTGAATTCAATTCCTTGAACCTCATAACGTCCCATTGCAAGATTTTCTGCGTCTTATCCTTGTCGATATTGTACCGACCACGCCAATGATTTCGGACGCAGCCAAAGCCGAACGAGCTTAGAGTCGAAGCCAGAACATTCTTAGGCACACGACGTTTGAGTTCGTCGGCAATCGTATTCGTGAATGTCCCGAAAAAGACCTTACTTGTAGGATCAAGCTGCTCCAGACTCTTGATTGCTGTCGTCGTTTTGCCGGAACCGGCAACCGCTTTCACAATCAAATGACCAGAAGGATTCTTGATCCAATCGAAGATAGCCTGTTGATACTTGGAAGGTGTCATGTAAGTTCCGATGTTAAAGGTTAATTGATTCTAGAAGCTCGATCACTTCTTCCGTCCGGGAGCGTCATTCCAAGCGGTAGCACCTGAATATTCAGTTTTTTCCACAATATGGTTATGTAGTTTGCGGACTGATTCTTCGGCTAGAAAGATTGCACTATACGGAAATTGATTTCCTTGCTTGTCTTGATAATAGTTACCTTGACACCAGCCATACTTTTTGATAATTTCCGATGGTTTCATATTAGTACGGCCCAACACTTTAGACCCTTGAACCGTTCAGGGGTCGATCCAGTATGTACCCTCCTGTCTGGTCTTGAAGAAGAACAATACAGTATGCATCAATACTAAATTTCTTCATTGAAATGTTTCCTTGCTGCCTTGCGAGCGTCCTTGAAATCACCAACATATTGTTCGCCTGTGCGTCCCTTTCCTAAAAAGTAGAGTTTGCGTCCAGTAATGCGGTAACTGCCTTTCGACGTATGAGCGATGAATCCTCCGACGCCATGCTCATTCCAATCTAGTTTTTCTTTAGCATCAAGATTAAAGTTTTTGAAATCACTTTGTGGCATAGACCTTAGCTCCACGAGGCATACGTGTGAAATTCATTAGACGCTTGAAAGCCTGCTCTGCTTCACCGTCTGTTCGAGCCAGCACCTCACGCTTTGATGTTACGCCTTTGCTGGCCCACTCGATTGTCCAACCAATGATTGGAAACTCATTAACTTCGTATTCGACGCCAGCAAGCTTGAGACTGATGATAGACTCAAGATTGATATTTCGATAGCAGGTCTTGGCAATATCTTCACGCTTACTTTCAGGCTGTCCCTGCATATCAGCGTTAAATTTTTGAACGTCGAATACGCAACAAAGATTCTTGTCGTCAGGATCGTACTTGGCACCACGACCTGTCACACCCAAACTGACGCCTTTACGACACAGTATGTCACGAACCTCACCCGTCGTCCGCTTGATGAATTTGACAGAGAATAGTTTGTTCTCGTCATACTCTTTGATCTTCTGTGCTGCTGTATCATTATTGATTTTCATTACAAACCTTTCTTGGCACACGGGCCACTGTCAAATTCAAATGCCTCAAACTCACGTTCAAGGGGAACCAGACCGTATTGTTTGATTGCTTTTCACTGTAGAGACTACACCACGGCAATTTTGTAGCATTCAGAGCAATACGTAAATTTCTTTCATTGTCTGTATGAGCAACAAGGTAATTGCCACCCAGCCCAAAGGTAACGTATAATTTCATCATAGTCCCTATCGTCAAGGATAATTGTAATTGTTTTTTGCAGCAAAAGATTTGTGGCTCGTTTTGTCCTAATAAGAACAGTCGTTGCGACGCGTCCTTTATTCTTTTCAATCTCGCCAAGAATTATCGAATCGTCGGGCAAATCTTTTATCGCTTCACGAAGCTCGCCGATTGTTAGAGTCATTTTGCGCCTTAAAAGAAAACGACGGCTAGACCGTACCGATCTAGCCGTCGCGTCAGGAGGACTAAAGTTCACAAACCTCTACGAGCACACAATCAGCTTTTTCTCCAACCTTGACAACCCGAACGGACTTGACGGGGATCGCCGGTTTGGAGACACCGTGTTTGCGGATTACCAACTCTCGTGCTTTTGGCATCAAGATACCCTTCCACCCAAACAATGCCTGATCTTCCATATCTCGACAAACCCACTTGACAGTACGACCGACGATACATGGAAGATAGATCAGACAATATAAGAATGGAGGATTTCCTTCTGTCAATCCGACATGCAACTTCACCATTTTCGTCGGATCGTTTGCAGTTAGAATCATTCCCTCTGTGGGAGGGGCTTTCAGTGCAACATCATACTCTTCTTGCCAAGTCATTTTTAGCACCCTTTTCAATTTCAAGAAATCTTTTTTCAATTGCTGTTCGCAATTGTGCAATTCGTTGAGGTGAGTAACACAAAATAGCACCGACTTCACGATCAGACAAGCCTTTAAGACGTAACCGAACAATCTCACGATCAACGGTTCCCGTACAAGCCTTGTCGATCATATCTCGCAATATTACACTATTTAGAAAACCAGCCTCAGCGATCTGCTCCGTGCTATCCTCACTCCGCGATGGGGGCCTGCGTTTCCCTTTGTATTTGCGGAATGTTGAATCAGGGACACGAACACAATGGTCATTGCAAAGGAACCTATCCAAATAGCTATGCACTGTTGCTATAATGTACGGCGTTATATTGTTGTCGTACATATTCTCTTTGGCCATACTGACTGCTTCGGCGACAGCGAGAAAGCTCTCCGATACTAGATCGTTTGATTTTCGCAGCAGTCCCGAACGTGTCAAATAGCGGCCAACGATTTGTGAAGCTATCCGAAGATGCCCTTGAATGATCGTATTCGCTACGCTCAGATCACCCTGTCTTAACCGGATCACCAGATTTTCAAGCTCAGTTGGGGATATAGGCTCTGGAAGCAATCTACTCATCCAGTGCTTGTAGCTCCTAGCCTTAATCCTCATGCGGCTAAGCAGCATTAGTTTGACCCTTCTGGATTCGCAGGGTGACTGACCGTCGCGGAATTACGTCGATTGCGGAGCGTTTGTTCAATTGAACACGCACCGGATCAGGGTTGGCAACGAGTTGCACTTCTTCTCCGACAGGAAATGAGTGAATGGTGAATGTCTTACCGCTTGAGTCTCGAAACACTTTACCGCTCTTAAAGGCGGTGGACAATTGTTTCGGGGTGGGGAGCTTACGATTCGCGGGGTATAAAACCGTCATAGGTTCCTTCCTAGGGTTCAATCTTTACCCGCCCCGGTCGGAGGCGGCAGTCTGTTGGCGAAGGAGCTTTTTGATTTTTGGATCAGACGACGATACGTTACTACACATCAGTCTTGCTGTCTCGACAGCATCAGTAGTGAAGTAGTCTGCATCAGGATTCCTTTTGGGATTCCAAACTCTGATGACATATTCGCCAAACTCATTTTTCCGAGATATAGTCACTTTTGAAATGTTTGATTGTAAATACCGGTCAACAGCACGTAGGATGTGTTTGCGTGGAATCTTGCCTTCAAGAAATAATTGCCAACCATAATTGTCCACGATTCCCGGTTTCAAATCTGCTACTGTGAGAGGACGTTTGATTTTAGCTTCAAAACAATCCCAACACGGCTGACCAGTCGTATAGTGACGACGCCAAAGATCATTGTTGACCATATACACTTCACTATATTCAAGACCGCATTTTTCGCATTCGTACATGATTTGCTCCAGATAGGTAAAACAGTATGCGTTAGACTGTTTTCGATTCTTGAGTCACCGACAGCACCTCCTTTTTAAGTAGTCGACGAACCTTTCGTCGTAGTTTTCTTTTAACGAATGCTCTCGCGGAACGAGCGTTCTGCGATTCGAAACTCGGTATCGACTCGTCCCGTTAAGCGTCTTGTGCTTCTCATGCGATCGCTCTCACTTCACGAGAATCAAACAAAGGTAGGTCACTTCGTTCCATCCAACATCCATTTGATTTTGGATGCAAAGCGACGACGACGATGAATGACGGATCGGCACATACTCGATCTGCATCCAATTCTTCGTCGCTAAAATCTTTGCACGTACTCTGCCGTCTTGTCCTCAGTAGAAAGAGGCACAAATAACCTTTGACCGATTGCTAATCCGTCTACTAACTGTTGTAGCATAATAGAGGAAACTGGATTGCATTTTCATTTTTGATGCTCCGGTGTAAATTAGCTAACGTACCCGCACAGCAAAATCTCGTCCACACCAAACACCTGATTTTCGTCGCATTCGTTGCACTTGTAATTCTGAGCGTCTGGTTCACAACCAGCTTGCTCATGGCCGCAAGCAAGACAAAAGCCGATGCCTTCGTCCGCTTGTACTGCTCGTAGAACCTGTTCTAGTTTCAATTTCATGAATAGTACTCGATAAGGAATTCAAGAACGTCTAAATGCTTCTCTTCCAATTCGTTGTACCGCGGCAGACCAGAATGAGCATCGCATTTGGTTATCAAATCTTTTTCCCAGTCTTCCATTTTGCGATACATTGAAATTTCCGGAGGCGGAAAATTGGCCAACGATTCTCGAACCAATGATGCCAATATTCCAATTTGATTAGGTTCTAACATTTCGTTGCTCCAAAGGGTGTAGATTAAAAAGGTAGGGCCGGTGCAGCACGTACTGCACCGACCCGCCCCTTCACAAGAATAGACAGTAGTACCTGACGGTACTACTGCCTGAGTTTTTAAAATCCTTACGTCCAATCAGACCGGACTCAGGGAGGATTTGGCCGGGACATTCAATTCAAAACGATGCTGTCGGTCACGGTCGCCAACTCACTGTCGTCTTGAGTTTGGAACCAACGGCGTCTCCATAGACATGAATCAATTGCTGCTTCGAGAGGTGTCAATTCACCTTATCCGACTTTTGGTCGGCACGCAAACTGCAACCCATTCGCATTCGTTGATTGAAGAACCAATCGCCTATAGTCCATCAGAAGATTCCATAATCTTCCTTCGCTACTGCTTCGTGCGGTTACAGGAAAATTGATTCTGCCATCAATTCCTGAATATCCTATTAACTTGCCAAGGAACATTTCTCAGAATCAAATCAATTTTGATTCCGGCATCAGCCGTAACCTGATGATAGGGCATTTGCTTAGCGTTGTCAAGTGAGCAAAAAAGTTATCCACATTTTATCAATTGATTTGATTCTGGAAAAAACGATAGAACGTCCCGATATTGAGTTTGAAATCAGAAACTTTGATGAGTGTCGGGCCAGTCGGATCGTAGATTCTAGAACCATCCCATGCAACTAAATGCCCCTTACCGCTTTCAGAATATGCTGTTATCAGTCCTTTAGATTGGAGTGTAATTTTCCAAAAATCAGGATGCTCGAATGTTCGACGCTCGGCCGTAAGTGGGTTGCAGACAGTGATGATTCGGTTATATGGTGACAGTGTTGCTTTTCGCTTCCAGCAACAAACCATCAACTCGTCTAAAAGAAAGCCGCGACGATTCGTCGGTTCGGGTGCATCCGGGAAAATAATCTCCGATCCGTCGTGGCCGATTTCCTGAACGAGAGCAAAAACGCTCTCGTTCAGGATCATCGCCAACGCTGTTATCGAACACGACCACCGATTAGGTTGTTTCAGTAGTAGCATTATCGCCTCTTGCAAGAGTGGTCTTTGCAGTAACAATCATCGCCGCACGGACAAGGAGAAGGCATTTCGTTAGCATGGTTGCAAAGGATTGGAGAACGTCGATAGTTGCATGTTGGATTAGCGCAACCATTATCATTCCGTGCAGCACCGCACTCCTCGAACACTACCATATTTTGCTTTGTCGGTAGCCACCTCTTTTCGATTGATTTGAACATCACGGAGAAAATCGAAACTCAATCGAACCTTGTCTCCGTGGACAGCAACAACCTTAATAATTCCTAGAGGATTGGCTGGATCGCCAATGACAATCTCTTCACCAATTCGGCGAGTCAGAGCGAGCATCTGGGATCCTTTCGATGTTCAAATCAATGCGAGTAAGTCCCTTCACCCGTACCAGATCACGATACGAAGGATTTGGGGCATAGGCTAATTTTTCAATAGTGTCTACTCTGTTTTGTTCATCTGCTTCATTCATTGCGTTGCAATATTCTTCGAGACGCCGCACCATATCGCCTTCGATATCATGATCCGTGTGCGTCGCTATCCCGTTGATGATTTCGATTTTCATCTTCTTGCAGCCTTTGTATGAATGCCCAGTCGATACTGGCTTTGAGTTGTTTCAATTTTGTTAGCATCTTTTGACGTTGATCCTCAGTCAGCGATTGCAGAAATTTCTTCATGCTGATTCTCCGCTAGGATAGATTCATCGAGTTCGACGACGCGACTAGCCACGCTACGAAGCTCTCTCGGAATACCAACACCGATGACGACACATTGCATTCCGCTACCCCGAACATACTGCACAAGCTCTGCAAGATTCGGATTCGCTGATGCTAGAATCACTACGTCGACTCGACCCATTGTCCGAACAACATCACAGCAAAATCCAACCTCCCACTGAACAAACGACACGATCTTATCGGCGATTTTAATTTCTTTTGGTTCCTTGAAGCGTGTCTCGAAGCCAAGATGTTTCAACGCTCGAATAAAGGATTCTGCCTCCGTTGTTCGCTGTCCTCCATACGCTACAGCACGTAACACTTCACCGTACTCGGTCATAAGATTCATCAGTTTTTGGTAGTCGATTCGTCGACCTTCAAACTTTTTACCGGCACAGTAGAACAGATTCGGAATATCTACAAACAGTCCGATTTTCATTTTAATCCTCACTTGATTGGACAACCACCAGCCGAACACTCGACGGAATCTATTTCACGCTCCGTATCATCGTCGATACTCGTTATTGGTTTTGATTTTGAACACAATTCATTATACCTTTCCTGTGTTATCGCCTCGAATGGAGCCTGCTTGAATCCATGCTTTTTAGCACGAAGAAGCGACGAGGTCTTAACATTATCCGGGTAGTTACGCTCCAACCATGTACGAATACTCGGTAACTCATTGTCCGAATAATAGACCGTCGTGCTTACACTGTTGTCAGCCCAATGCGTCTGCAACCACTTTTGGTACTCAAGCTGATTGATTCCAGAAACGTCACTCTCGGTCAATGTTCCCTTCGGGGTAGCAATCGGAAAACTCACGACCATCGTATTGTAGTCGTTACTGCCATCCAATTCTAGTTTCGGTTCAACGTGGAAGCCATTGGCTCGGCAACGATCAACGAGCGGATCGTTGGCTGCAAAACGGATTCTGCGAATCATGTACTTGGAGAATGCAGGATGACCACCCGGTGTCACACCAGCCAAAAGACTCAATGTTCCGGATGGCTTGACGGTTGTAAGCTTGATAGAACGATTGATTCCGAGAGCAGCGGAGTAGGAGATATCCTCTTCTTCGATTGCTCGATAGGCGGCATTGAAGATGGACTCGGACTTGAGGTGTCCAGCTTGCAAAAATCCCGTGACTCCGATACCCAACCGCCGGTTTCGTTCAACGACCTCTCTTGTTCGCGGATGGCTGAACCGGTGACGGGAGATGGTTTTAACGACTTTGTAGATGATTCTGGAAACTTCAATGAATTCCTCCTCGTCCTGAATATTTGGCAAAAAGATTTCAGCCAAATTGCAGGCTTCGTAAGACTCAAGCGAAATCTCTCCACACGGGTTGGTTCCAACCACCAGAGGGTCAGGTCGATAATCTTCCCCATCAGCCAAACGTCCGTAAGTACGACAATTATGCAGATTGATAAGCCCAAAACACTCGCTAACAGCGTCGCCATGACGATCTACCTCCGTGTAATTGTCCCAAAACAATTGTGGCAATTCTCGTAGATCATTCGTATCTACGGTATTGTTGCTCATTGCCCGCCAGTTGGGGATCGACCCACGACCAAAGGCTTTCGAGTTCAAAAACAATAGGTCGTCAGCGGAACCAATAGCAATCTCTGCACTACGACGAACATTACCTGCAACAACAATGCTGCCAATAATATTCTGAATATCAAGACAGTCAACTGGTCGCAGCTTCTTGCCAAAACGAGTACGCAGAACATTCACAATGTTCTGAATACCAATAACTAATTCTTCCGCCCCCGAAGCGACGCCACCAAATCCATTGATTTTAGACCCGCGTTCACGAATGCAATGCGTCGCATAATGTACTCGGTTGCCAGTGTAGTAGAAAGATTCTAGCACCCGTTTCAGTAGCTCGACCCATCCTTCGCGGTTATCAGCGACAATTAAGTCAACGTCATTGTCGTCAACACGCTGAACATCGGGATTGTACCTAATCTCCGGTAATGAATAGACGTACTCGGGCTTGATGTTGAAACCAACGCCACCGCCGAGCATCAATTCGTTGAACGTAAAAAGAAACGGCTCGATTGGATGATCCACGGCTACATGCCAACAGTTTTGCAAACTATCAGCCCCGACTTTACGGATCGTCGGCGTGCCAAGCGACCACAACGCACGACCAGACAGTGAGCATTTGAGGGTGAAGCAATAATGATACAAATCTTCAACTTCGGCTTGTGTCATCCACATGTCCAAATCTTCAACCAGACTCTTGATGCAACGATGCAGAGTCTGCCACCATTCTTCGGTGCGTCCAGAATCAGTCATGCGTGCATATGTTCGCTTATATGTTACATAGCCGACCGCACCCCAAGGAACGGGCTTATTTTTGTACTTTTCAACAAACGTCCAGCTAATCATTATTACCTCATTACGTGAAGATATTGATACCAGTTCTCCGGGCTAAAGAGTTTCTGGTATTCAGATTCGCAACAGGTGGTCAAAACATAGACAGGGCTGCCGAATGCCGAGAGCTTAGGAAAGACCTCGTGCTGGCCGGCAGTAAAAACGTCTCCGGATCGTCCCGGAACCTTTAGTTCGATCAAACGGACGCGGTATTGCTTATGCGTTGCATACAAGTCCGGGAAGCCAGACTGGTACACACTACCGTGCATCTTCATCACAAACCATTGTCTCAAGGTCAGAAACTTCATCCACTCTTCCACCAACTGATCCTCTGGTCTCTTCGACGATCTGTTTGTTATCCTTGGCTCCACCGCAGCACCATATGGCTAGAAGAAGAAGTCGAACAGCTTGAACGAGCAAACCAATCCGAAGAAGCGGGCCGGGAGTGAGTAATGATTCCCGAATCTTTACAATGGCCGCGTTGCAATAATATCGAAGATCACCAACCTCACTGATAATTAGATCAGACCCCTGCCTTGGGTTGAACTTGATTCGTTTTACCCACAGGACGTGCAACATCTTTTGCGATAGTGTTACATTCTTCATCGGTCAAGATTCCTTTCTCTTTGAGAACGTGCATTAGAGCTAGAGTCGCTCGCAATGCTCCACTCATGGATTCAACGACTTTTGAAAGCTCACTCACGTGATGTGCTATCGCTTCCAGACCCTGCTGCGTTCCTTTTAGTTCGTTTCCGAATCTTTTGGACATCACTCTTACCTTTCAAAATTGCCGGACGGTTTTTCCATGATTCACGAATCAATTTGGCTTGAGCCTCGATCATTTTCTGCTCACGAAGGCCGACGATGCCTTGAATGTCATACATTGCCCACGCCGATTCTGGAACCAATGCCCGAATACGCCGCCATTCTTGTACCTTTTCAGTTAGACTATCGAGATACGCCTCACACCGACCAAGCGTTTCCTCCTCGACATCATCAGGATTCTTTAATGGCTTTGTTTTCAAATGGCTTGGTAGGATTGATGCTGAAAGCAAAACATCCATTTGTGCAGCGAGACGTTCTTGAATTTGTGACCAACGAGTAAGGGTGTTCATTACAAATCTCCGGGGTGAAAGACGACGAATCGGGGACTCCCCGGTTCGTCGTGAATGATTTTACCGATCAGCCGAGTCAGCCGGAAGCTCCGGCGGCGTCGACGGAGAAGGCTCATCGACCTGCACGTTACCGGTGAGAGGCGTCGGGGTGAGCCGACCGAGACGGCCGTAGCTCGGCATACCAGCACCAGTCTTGAACGTACCCTGCTCGCGGTCAGCCACAGCACCGTCACCAAGCTCCGTGTTGATGAATTCAGTCACTTCCTCCATGGCCGAATCAATCTGGTCAATGGCTCCAGAATCAATGAACGTCTGGAGGCGAGCACCTTCCTGTCCAAGAATAAGCTGGAAGAAGTGCCAGAGCAGGTAGTTAAGCTGCCGGAACGGAGTGTTCGGCATATCCTGCAACTGCTGGAGAGTCATGAATCGAACGGGGTGCGAAAACTCCAGATTACCGCTGTTGGAGTTGTTGTACTTCTTCGCACGAACCCAAGCACGGGTGATCGCCGCAAGGAACGTCTGCGTGTTTTTGGAATCACCCGGCGTTACCGTCGCACCGACGTTTGCCGAATCGCACTCAAGACCCCAAAGAGCCTGCCGAGAAATCAGGTCAGCCATCGGGAGAAAGCGGCGATTCTGGAGATTCTGAATATGCACAGAAATCTTCTCGCCACCACGAGGAATCAGCGGAATGTCGGTAAGCTCGGTCGCCTGCGGACTTGCATTTGGAAATTGAGACATTAAGGCATCCTTTCAAAAGTTACTTTCCGGCCCAGTTTTTCAGCTTTTGCTGCCACACCATCTTGATTAGCGGTACTTTTGGCCTGAATGATTCTACACACTCTAGGACATTCGCTTTTACTTGTTCTGAATACTCCGGTTTTGTAGGAGCCATCAATTCGTCATGAACATTCATCGGTACGACACGCCAATCACTAATGCCTACAGGTTGCACTTTCCATATGGCACACTGTACCGTCTTAGTGATTTTAGCACCGGGCGATTGAATCTCATGATTCGCCGCAGCACGCATGTTGGCTCCCTGAATGCCGAATGCTGCTGCAATCAACGCCGACATTGTGGCTCCTGCTGCTGTCTGTTCGCGGCCTTCGCGACGAGTTACCTTTATCTTGAGGTCTTTCCAGTCGTCAGGCACTTTGCTTGCCAAATCGAACAGTGCTTTGCAAATCTTGTTCTCTAAGGTGAAGTAGCGTCGAAACCCTAGAAACGATTCTACGAAATCTGCCGGATCATGCCAGAAAACTTTTGAACCGATGCCTGCTGGTTGTCGCATTGAACAAAACGCATCGAAAATTCTTTGTCTTGATTTCTTAACACCGAAGAACCGTTTCATCCACGAAGCTAACGCTGCCAGTGCAACCTCTAATGGAATACCGAGCTTATTGACGAGAGTGTTTTCGTCACCGCCGTAGATTGCTTGAAAGACACCTTTCTTGCCTTTGTCATACAAGTCCGGATCGCAGCCTTTCGATTCCAAAATCTCTTTGTACGTCTTACCGGGAAACAATTCCATTGCGTACATTGCATGAATCTTCTGCGTGATCTTGCCCTTGCCGTTACACTCTTTGCAAGCAGGATTCTTTGCTTCGCAGATCGGACATTCAATAATCTTCGTTATCTCTGCACGAAGATTCGGGTCATCGTAGACTGCATCGGCAAGCACAACCTCAAACGCATCAAAGTCCCCACCATCCAGTTGAAAATCAGGATCAGCAAGAGTGAAGCATTGCCTGACTTCTTTCTTGTGATTGATTCCTTGTGGATTCAATCCATCTGAACCGGACATACGATTCGAGAGTGTTCCAATCACGACGAAACTGGCGTGGAATCGTCCTGCTTGAATAATCTTATCGTATATTTCGGTTTCTTTCTTAGCCTTGCGAGCGTCCAAAACAGCTTGTGCTTTTATCGCTGCCGGATGCCCTTCCCATGATGCTATCGTTTCCAGAATCACACGCTTGGTGCTTATCTCACCTTGGTAATCCTGCATCGCCAACTGTTCAACCTCGTCAAGATCAGGCAGTATCCACCGCTTCACCGATGCCGGGTCTTTCGGAGCGAGTCTTGATTTTTTAATCGCGTCAGTCTTGAGAGCTTTGATGGCAGGAAGATTAACAGCATAACCACGCCAACGAACAGCACCCACCATGCAAGCGAGAATACTGTCATCGTCGGAAGGCTCAGGCTGAAAATGATGATAGAGCTTTCTAGTATAATGCACATCATCAGTTGCGTATTGCTTCGCCAAAGGATTGTAAGCCCAATGGTCGATATGATGCTGAATAACAGCAGGCCAAGCATAAGTATCTTTCTTTCCTTGCTTGTGGTAGATCGTCCATTTCTTTTCAGGCGTGCTAAGTGCTAACGCATACGGAGCCCAACCGCACTCATCAGGATAGAAAGCCTTGTCGATTCCAACCTCATCGAATGTAACTACTTCTTCAACGCCTAGAGCGTGTTGTGCTAACGTCTTTAAGCCGCCGGACGGTTGAAACTTAAGCATCACATCTTTGAAGTCAGGATCAAAACCGCCTTTCTTTTTTCTGTCGTACACTTTCCAATTGGGAGCAAATCTATCTTTGCGTCTAGCAAAATAGATTCCATCAATCTCGATCCGTTTGCTTAACTCGTCAGCAAGCGGCTGGGCGATTGCTGTTGGAACCTTACGGATTCTAATATCCTTGCGTTCCATCAAAGATTGATACGGGCCTTTACGAGCATGAAGCATCAAGTCAATTGCACCAGCAGGTTTGAGGCAAGGCCCCATCCGCCCATGCGGTTCCATCATTGCAATCAATTCAATATTCTCTTCGGGAATGATTTCAGGATCAAGCTGACTGAAAATCGTGTACAATTTGCATAGCTGAAAATGGTCAAAAGTTAAATTGAAGCCGACGACTGTTTGAGACATCATCCATTGGATTAGCTCTAATGTCTTACCTACAGGCTCCTGCCAAACATTGTGTAGATTGATTGGGCCATCATCTTCGGCCCATTGAATTAGGACGCACATACCATGCAGTCCACACGTTTCAGTGTCGTAGAAGATCATTTTGCCTCAAGTTCCTTTAACTTGATATATTCGGCGGCTTTGTTTTTCCAAAATTCTGCGTCCGCAACAAGTGCCTCTTTCTCGGTGAGATATTTGCTATCAGATTCATACACATCAATAGAAACATTTATTCTCCAACAGTAAGTTCAAGGTAGTCAGGACGCCACGCCTTGATTCTCTCGGTCAATTGAATATCACTAATCGTTCCAGTCGCCCAAGCGAAACCTGCTGCTAGAAGCAACAGGTGGTCGTCAGGCGGCTCTGTTCCAAGCGGAACCTGCTCCATTACGTGATCCAATAGGATGTTAATTTCTCCGGATGTTCGTGTTTTCTTATCCGTTTTCTTCGGCGGCTTCCGGCTGATGAAACGATCAACCTTTTCACCACGAGCCTTTGCTTCCTTGATTGACTTGACAACCGAATACTGTTCTTCGACAGTGGGCAAAGAAGCAATCTTCTTTAGCTCATATTGATTCAAGAATCCAGCACTGGCATCTGCTTGAATCTCATTCGGCAATTGAAGCAAAGCAAAACGAACCTGCACCCAACTGCTCGACATCTGAATACGCTTTGCAACGTCATCACGAGGAATACCGGCAAGATACAAAGCCTCAATAGCTTGGGCCTCTTGCAAAATATTCAATTCTTTTCGTTTCAGATTTTCGGAAAGATTGATTACTCTGGCATCAACCTCACGCATATGCGGTTTGATTTTGCACTCAATCTTCTCCATCTTCAAAATCATATGAGCATATGTTCGCCGAAAACCGGCGATCAGTTTGTATTTAAAACCCGTCTTAGTTCGTTCTGCGTCATCATAAGGCATGACGACGACGGGTTGATGCAAACCGTGTGCTCGAATATCCTTTGCCAAATCTTCAACGTCCGTCGGAGCTAGCGTCCCACGACAGTTGAAATTGTCGTCAATATGGATTTCAGACAGTGGAAGGAATTGTGTTGTTTCTTGATTTTCCATTTTTACACCTCAAGTTCCTCGTCGGGGCGTTCATCCTCTAGGATTTCGGAATCATCTTCATCTTCAATTTCTTCCTCATCCTCTCCAAGCGGGTTAGTTTCGTCAGCAATGTCCTCATCGAATTCTTCCATTGGAGCCTTTCCGTTTGCCTGCTTCGACAAACTGTGTAATGAATGCGTCAGCCATCGCCTTGTCAGCACCATGCTGGCCAATTTGTTTTGGTTTGAAACGCATTGCAAACTTGATCGACAGTAGCTTGCTATATGCTGTCAGAATCACGATATCTTGCTGTGACAGCAACGCCTCTGGTTCGATAACCAACGTACAACGATACCTTGGATCAATATGCTTTCGCACGATTGTCAGGGCAGCGTAAGCATTTACCAAAGCGATATTATCCATTATGTTCCTTCATACAATGCTTTGATTTCACCGAGTGTAATTGCTTGCAACCCACGCTTTTTCTTAATGTTGTCAAATACATGACGATCCGACGGTAAGTGAAAAGCGTCAATGATTGTAGCACCACGGTTGATATCCATTCCCATGCGATGGATACGATCTTCCGATTGAATACGATCATCTGCATTGAACGTATTGCTGAAATAATAACTGGACGGTGAAGCGGTAAGCGTTAGTCCTGTTCCTGATGATGCCGGATGAGCCGACCAACAAAGCTTCGGATGATTCTTAAAATCTTCTTGGAAGATTCTAACTAATTCTTCCGGTTGTTCCTTAATGATTTCACCATCACCGCCGTGCATTGTCCATTTGCTTTCAGAAACTTGAATCACTCGCCAACCTTCGTGCAAGGCTTTCTTTGTAATGCGATGGACAGTACCAGTGAAGCCACCAAAAACGACGAGACGACCAATATCCTCGTGTTCGTCCAACAGATCAATTAAGCCTTCATCCTTGGGCGTGTCAATGATAACAGTTTCACGAGCTACCTTATCTTGCCGGCCACTACCTTCGCAGTTAGAACAATCGGTCACTCGTTCTTCTGCACTGATTTCACCAGCTTGAACCGGATTACCTTCTGCATTGAGCCATTCTTTGTATTTGCCTGAGCCAAGACAAACCTCGCACTCTTCTGTTTCGCCAGTCTTGTGCATTCGATACTGGAATCCATCGCTAAGCTCTCGCAATCGTTCTAACGCTAGGGCGGCATTGCGTGCTGTTTTTGCAATCAATCCGGCTGCTCGCAGAATGGAAGGGGTTGGCTTGTAGATCAATTCCCGATATTGTTTCTCAGGAAGATCAAGACATTCCTTTTTGAGTTTGACAATTACCAAACCTTTCATACGTTGATGCAAGATTTCAACCTCATTCTTGCACGCAACAAAATCATGAAACTTCGATGGATCAGTACACATCGCAGCTTCATGATTATCGTGGCCCTTTAGCTCGCCGCAAAGATTGCATTTGTTGGTAGCATCTTTCCATGTCGCAATATGCGGAAACTTTCCACCTTGGATTGATTCTTTCTCGACGATAACCGCTAACCGTTCCTTGAATAGATGGATGTTTCCTTCGATCAAGAATCCCGGTCTTGCAACAAAACATTGATGCCACCAATCGGCAGGACTCTTGGGAGCCGGTGCACCGCATAGCTCGACGACATATGCCTCATCGCCCCAATCTTGACGCACGCCTCTTGCTAACTCTCTAGCAGCTTCGGAGCGTTGCGATGACGGATTCTTTAAGCGAGCAGACTCATCGAACACAACCAACCGTGGAGCCTTCTGACCTTTCCAATCTTTCATGATCTTGACCAGACCTTGAAAGGTAATGAATCTAGGGACAATCTTACTTTTCCACTTGTTGAATTCTGCCCTCACACTAACCAATGCACTCTTGGGAGCAACGTACCAAAATGATTCTGAATTCAATGGGCCAATATGGTGGGCAGCTTCGATCAGTGTTAGCGTCTTGCCTGTTCCCATTTCACCAGCAACGATACAACATTTCCGGGTCAGAATATGAGCAGTCATGTCAATCTGATGCTGACGTAACGGAAAGATTGGAGTGAATGGTTTGAGCGGAGCATCGTAAAGAGCGTATGGATTGCCACCAAGCATACGCTCCAATTGAAACAGATTGTGTTCTGTTATCGGAGCCGACCAAATCTTTCGTGGAGGTTTTTCAAATCCATGATACTTGCGACCTTCCATCTTCTTGATTTCTTCATTCAACGGTTTCCAGAATCCAAACTTGAAGAAGATGCGGTCGTTCGCTACGACAAGTGTTCCGGGCTTACGTTGACGACCAACCGTTAGCTTGACTTCGTAGGCGCCCATTGTCAGAGGAATCATGGACACTCCAGTTTGAATAAGTCTTTGTTAGCCGGACGCTTCCTACACCTTGGCCAGAGGTATTCTTCGATCTTTAGTTTTTCAAAACAATCGTAGAGTTGATTGCCTATCCAATTGAGCCTAGCATCAACAGTCCCATTACAAAGAGCTAAGACGATTCGCTTCCACTCTGTAAGCGTCGTCGTTATGATGCAGCTACGGTAGCCGAGAGTCTCCTCACTTAGCAAGACGTTTTTTGTTTCTGCAATCAATAATGGGACGATATCGCGATCACAAGCAATGAAGAAACCGACGAACATATGGTCAAAGATATTGCCACAAATGCCAAGACTCTCAAGACTCATCACGTAAGTCCGAGGGTCATTTTGTGTGTATCCTGCATTGTCCGCTTCCTTTGATAGATGCCGACTTAGGTATTTTTCACTCAATTGAAGAAGGGGTCTCCAATTGATTTGAGGTAATGAAATCAGTTGAACATCCATAAATACATCCGGCAGGACTCGAACCTGCGAATAGATAGTACGAGACTATCCGCTTTGCCACTTAGCTACGGATGTTCCAAAGGGCGTCCGTTTCCGCCGAAACGGACGCCCAAGCCCTTACACGACCCGACCACCGGCAGGAGCATCCACCGTCTCAACATCAGACTTCGGAGGAACCTCACGGAATTTGAGGGCAGCCTCTTTAACATCGTCAATCGTCGGAACATCGAGTGCCTTGGAGCAAGGCGTCACAAGCGGGCCATACCACTTGTACTTGGACTTCGGAGGAGCAATCAGATGGGACTTGAGCGTCGCACCTTTCAGCATCAATTCTTTCAGATTCGGTGCCTCACGGCGAGCCGTCTTGCTCGACATGAAGTACGTTGCAAACTTTGCAACCTTCGGAATGTAGATCAAGAAACATGGCCCATACATGCAGCCAGAATCTTTCACTTCCGACTCCGACATGATCCTTTTGAATTCGATGTCATTCGGGTCTGTTACCGTCGTGACCGTATTGTCAATCACCCGCATGGCCATCGGCTGCCAATCCACCGGGATGATATCAACTTCTTCACCGAGCCGGGTGCATTTCTTCTGTGAAACCACACCGTACTCACCTGCACCGATTTGCTTCTCAGCCACAAGCTGGCTGTTCAACCCGCCAAGAGTCAGATAAGGCAGATAGGCCGACCCTGCGGCCATATCATTGAACACCTTATCATCGTAACGAGCAGGAAGGAGGGTTTCAAGCTCGCCCATTGGAATCAAGTCAGTTGACATGTCTTTACCTTTTTGTGTTTGTGTTTGTGTTGAAAATCAAAAATTTGGCTAGAAGATATTGATTTCCAAATCAAGCCGCTACCGGCTGCTGACCACGCTTGGCATCGAGAGCCTCACGAACGATTCGAGCCTCTTCTTCCTGCTTACGCTTCCGCTCGGCCTTACGAGCCTCCCTGTCGGAAGTCTCCTTAGCCTTGCGGGTTTCGTAATCAGCCTTCTGCTTGGCGAGCGACGCCTCATCCAGACCGAGAACCCACTCAAGAGTTACGCGAGCACCATCTTCGGCATTCTTCGCCTTGGCGTTCTTGAGCAAATCCTTGAGAACGGTGAGATTCACGTACTGTTCACGAAGCTCCGGCAGCTTACGGAGCCGAGGAATCGCATTGAATTCCTCCGCACCGGGAGCGCGACCAGCACGGCGAGCATCACGGATTTCCTTAGCACGAGCATTCACCGTCGGTGAAAACTCGGAAGGACTCATCGTCATCGCACGCTCAATGAAGGGAACCTGCTCCTCGGTCGGAAGCTTTGCAAGAGCAAAGGCATTCGACACAATGATTTTGCCTGCATCAACAAGCTTCTGGATATCCTCAGAAAGCTTGAGAAGGCCGAGACGGGAATGAATCCAAGCCGGAGAAACGCACAGATCAGTAGCAATCTGGGCAACAGTCAGCGTCGGGCTGTTAGCCATCATGCGTTGAAGCTGATGAGTGAATTCAACCGGACGGGTTTCGACTTTGTGCAGGTTGGCCATGACCTGCATATGCAGGACTTCCTGCTTCTCAACTGATTTCACAATCGCCGGAATCTTCGTAAGGCCAGCGTCCTGCGAAGCGGTGAAACGGTGCAGACCGTCGATCAACTCGTAGAATTCCGTGCCACCAGCGTCCTTCATCGGACGGACAGAAATGGCGTTCAGAATACCGCTTTTGCGGATTGAATCAACAAGACCCTTGTATTGTTCGGACTCCCGGTTGACACTACGCAAGGCAACTTCGTTTTCACGAATATCCTTGAGAGGAATCAACATTGGTTGCCCTTGATTACCGTCAGACATGTGCAAGCTCCCTGTAGGGTGGTGAATGATGCCAGAATCAAATCGAATTTCTCAGAATCAAATCAATTTGCCGAATTTCATCAATATCTTCTAGCCATCATATAATACGCCCATTTCCTACTTTTCTCTAATCGTTCGCCTGATCGCGCGAGCCGGGCAGTTAGTGAATGAGAGGTAACCGGCAAGGCGTATACTTTTCCTATTCTCTTTTTCTTTTTGTATACAACTACCTATAACTAAATAACTAACTAACTAAGAAAAAGGATTAGAGAAAAGTAGGAAATAAGCGTATTATATGATGGAGAGATTGCTGCGTTTCACTCCACTGATTTGATTTTACATTTTGAGTCTAGGAACAATTCACATGACGACCCGCACAGAGGCAATAACCAATTTTCTTAATGCCCGAACACACCCTGATCTAGCTGCCTTATACAACTATGATATGGAGGTACAGGTTCTAGTAGCTCAAGACGGCGGAGAAAGAATCAATGGTGAATATCAAGGCCGTAAATGGCATGGGTGGACGGACGGTATTCAGGTGTGGAAGCCTTTTCGTGTTCCCTATAACGCAGGCACTAAGCCAGAATTCACTGATTCAGAAATCAAATTCGATCTAGACGCTCATGCCGAAGGTATTGGCATGACTGGATGGGATTGGGTGAAGCGTTGTTCTCGGTGGGTCGCGTTTGATTTTGATGCCATTGTTGGCCACTCGGAGAGACACAATGCTAAGCTATCTGTAGAACAGTTGCAAGAGGTTGAAAGCAAAGCGAAAGAGATACCTTGGATATCTGTTAGACGCTCTGCTGGAGGAAAGGGCCTTCACCTCTACGTTTTCCTTGATCCTGTTGTTGATACTGCTAACCATCATGAACATGCTGCTCTTGCTCGCAGCATTCTTGGCACTTTGAGTGCGATGACTGGCTTTGATTTTGACAGCAAAGTAGATATATGCGGCGGGAACATGTGGGTGTGGCATCGCAAGATGCAATCATCCAATGGTCTTACTCTCGTCAAGCAAGGTGAGCCGTTAGATAATGTTCCTGTTAACTGGCGTGACCATCTAGAGGTTGTAAAGGGTAAGAGTCGGCGTAATCTGCCTTCCTTTGTCAAAGAAACAGGCGTCGAGCTTGACATCTTTGACCAGTTGTGCGGGACACAAAGCAATGTACCTCTCGATGACGATCATAAGAAACTGTTGACGTTTCTGCAATCAAACGAGTCGTTTGCATGGTGGGATCAAGATAGGCATATGCTCGTTTGTCATTCACATGATCTAAAGGTTGCCCACGACGAGTTGCACCTTAAAGGAATTTTTCATACTCTCGCACAAGGTACGGAAAGTGGTCAAGATCAAAACTGCTATGCCTTCCCTCTCCGAGCAGGTGCATGGGTTGTTCGCCGGCATACAAAAGGTGTCGCAGAACACACGACATGGGATCAGGACGCCAGCGGATGGACTCGCTGTTTCTACAATCAAGAACCGGATCTCAAAACAGCTTGTCAAGCCTTCGGAGCTATCGAAGATCCGAAAACGGGTCAGTTTGTTTTCCGCGAAGCAGAAATGGCCATCGAAGCTGCAAAAGCTCTTGGCAAAACTATAAGCCTGCCTGCATCAATGGGAATCCATCGCACGACGAAACTATCTGTGCATAAGAGTGGTCGTTTGGTTTGCGAAATTGATGCTACACCGCACGACGATGCGAAGTCTCTCCAAGGGTGGCTGGCTAAGAAAGACAAGTGGATAAAGGTGTTTGATGGTAGAATCGAAAACCGAAAAGACGATCTTGAGGTTGAAAACTATGACGATCTAATCAGGCACGTTGTAGTGGAAAGCTCACGAGCCGACTACGGGTGGCTTATTAGAAGCATGGGAGCGTGGAACGAAGAACCGTTGACTCATATCAATGCTGCTCTCAAAGCAATGGGACTCAATCCCAAAGAGCTTAGTGGCGTCGTAGGTAAGGCTGTCGTGCAATGCTGGTTGTTAGTGAATCGTCCGTTTCAGCCCGAGTATCCGGGCGATAGACAATGGAATCGGAATGCTGCACAGTTACGCTTCACACCCTCACAGGAAGAAAATCTGACGTATCCTACGTGGCTCAAGCTGCTTGACCATTGCGGTGAAGGATTGAATGAAGCGATTTCAACAAACAAATGGTGCAAGGAAAATGCCGTTAAGACTGGTTCAGACTACTTGAAGATATGGGTAGCCAGTATGTTCCAAGAGCCGGAGCAGCCGCTACCGTATCTGTTCTTTTATTCGCCGGAACAGAATACTGGCAAGTCGTCGTTTCATGAAGCCCTCTCATTACTGATGACACGAGGCTATCAACGAGCAGATAACGCATTGATTTCACAATCGGGCTTCAACGGTGAATTGGAATCCACTGTATTGTGCGTCGTTGAAGAAACTGACCTCAAGAAAAATAAGACTGCATCCAACCGCATTAAGGATTGGGTTACAGGCCGGCAAATCAATATTCATAAGAAGCAGAATACGCCGTATCACGTAATCAATACAACGCATTGGGTGCAATGTTCCAACGACTACGATGCTTGTCCGATGTTCCCCGGCGATACGCGTATCGTTATGATTCGCGTACCTGCTTTGAAAGAAATGATTCCGAAACGTGATCTGATTCCTCTACTTGAAAAGGAGGCTGCTAATTTTCTCGGTGCTGTCATGCGTCTCGAATTACCACGCTCCAATGATCGCTTGAATGTTCCTGTAATCGAAACCGCTGAAAAATCAGCAGCTATTGAAAGCAATAAGACATCGCTCCAATTGTTCATTGAGAAATTTACTTACAATGTTCCCGGAGAGACGATTGAATTCGCCGAATTTTATGACAGGTATCTTGAGTATCTTGACGTTTCTGAGGTCGGCGACTGGTCAAAGAAACGAACCAGTCAAGAGTTTCCACCGCACTATCCGAAGGGTGGAGCAACATGGGCGAAGAACAAATTGCATGTAGGCAATATCTCATGGGAAAATAAAGAAGCGTCTGGAATCAAATTGCACGTTAACAATGGAGTGATGACTAAGCTATGAAAAAGAACCAGTCTCAAATAAAATCAACGACCATTACTTATAATGAGAGTGATAAGAAAACTGGTGTTGATTTTCGCGACGGTAAATTATCCTATGTCGGTATGTTCATAGATCATTGGAAGCCTGCGGAATGCTTGAAAAAACTTGCCGCTATTGTAAAGGAACACCAATGCGGATAATCGGTTTTGGGCATCGTCGCAGGGTCGGTAAAGATACCTGTGCCAAGTTTCTAAGCATCATTCTGAGGATGAAGAATCGTGATGTTAAGAAGGTTGGTTTTTCAGATGAACTTTACCGCATCTGCCATCAACTCTACAAGTGGGCAGGCTTCAAGACTAAGGAGTATTACGAAGAACATGGCCATCTAAAGGAAGTCAAACTCGCCGCTGTCAATCGAACACCGAGAGAGATTCTTATTGACGTTGGCATGAAGATGCGTGAACAAGACCCTTACGTCTGGATCGACCAAGCTTTGCGTGGAACGCATTGTGAGTTTCTAATCATGGCGGATGTTCGTTTTCACAATGAAGTTTCTAGAATCAAAGAGCTTGGCGGACAATGTATCAAAATTGAACGTCCCGGTATTGAGAAATTTGACGATCCAGCGGATGCTGACCTCAAGAATTGGGATCAGTGGGATCAGATATTGGTGAACGATGGCACGTTAAGTAATCTCAATGACCAGATGATGACTTTAGCGGAGAATCTTCTTGCTTAGAGTTTGGATCGAAATGACTGCTTTTGATTCTTTGATTCTAGCAGCTACGATTTGTTGCTGTTTCTTTAATCTATAATTGGTGGAAACATGGCTAAGAAACTTCTAATCTTGGACAACCATCCTTTTGCTTTCCCTGAAATGCAGGTTTTTCCTGCCTACGTGTATAACGTGGTCGATGGCGATACCATTGATTGTGTGATCGCCTTGCCCTTTGACAACATCGGATACGAACGCTTACGAGTCCGCGGTATCGACACGCCGGAACGTGGACAATTTGGTTGGGACGAAGCGACGAGTCTAACTGCTTCCCTTGTAATGGGAAAGCAGGTGAAAATCATTACCTACAAGGATAACAAGACGCTTGGACGATACGTTGCAGACGTATTCTTTATGACGAAAAGTGGTTGGGTTTCTCTCGCTGGTGAACTGAAAAGGAATAACTTTTGAAATGCCTGCTCAAAATATATTCTCGTTTTCGTTCAGAGGAAACACGCTTTTGGGATTTGGTAAATATTAAAAGTGAACTTGAATGTTGGCTTTGGCAAGGCTATATTAAGAAAGATAGTGGTTTGCGACAGACAATAAAGAAACTGTTCGTTACGCATACGCAAACAAAATTGGGCCCATCGGATCTTTATTTGTTTTGCACAAGTGCGATACTCGGGCATGTGTCAACCCGGCACATTTGTTTCTAGGCACAAATGATGAGAATATGCAAGACATGCTTAGTAAAAATAGGCAACAAGATCACCGCACATTGTTTCCCGAAACAAAAAAGAAAATCCTGCAATTATTCATTGCAGGATTTTCAAGAAACTCTATTGCAAAACAATGTAATTGTTCTTGCGATACAGTTTGTTAATTCTTTTTGAAAGGCTTTCTGATGGCAATGTCGCTCATACACTTAAATGGGAACTTGCTTTGTAGTATAGATACCGAAACGACTGGCCTTATTCCCGGCAAACACGATATTATCCAAGTAGCCGTCGTACCGCTTGATTCTAACCTCCAACCATTGAAAGAGATTCACGGTCGGCTGTTGCTTCCTTTTGTTCTTGACATCATTCCAAAGCGTCCACACAATATTGAAAAGGAAGCAATGCGTGTCAACGGGAGGCAGCTATCCGAATTGATGCGGACAGCTACCGAACCGTTCAAAGCTGCCGACATGTTCGAGGAATGGTTTGAGAGTTTGAAATTGGGCATAGGCAAAAAGATAGCCCCGCTCGGACAGAATTATCCGTTTGATCGTGGTTTCTTAATCGACTGGTTGGGTGATCTTAACTACGATCAGTTTTTTGATTACAACATCAGAGACACCAAGAGTACAGCACTCTTTCTTAACGATCTGGCCGACTCGAAGGCTGAACCTTGCCCGTATCCAAAGTATAAGCTGTCGTCTCTTTGCGAACGCCTAGGTGTCTCTCTAGAGAAGGCACACGATGCTCTGGCTGACGCACGGGCAACGGCGGAGGTGTATCGTCGGATGATTCTAGCTGCGAAATAAGCATCCAAGTCCATTTACCTGTTCTCCGAAGCCGCTCGTCTGCGTCAAGCAGGCGGGCGGCTTTTTTGTACCCATCAGATTTTCGGGGAGGAATCCAAATCACACCAGTGATTTTGTTATGCCGGACGCCGCGAGGCAGATTATCAGGACGTTCATGCTCCATTGCTTAACCTTTGATTATGCTGTTGACTGAACCATTCAGAAACAAGGGGTGCAAGAATTGCTAGTGCTTCGGACGTTATGCCAGTATCGTGCATCAGTTGAGCCAGACGATGCCTGATTTCCGAATCAGATTCATAAAAGATGAATCCTAGCAAAAAACCGGACATGAAAACTGCTGTCCGTCTTGTTGCCGTTCCGAAAAAAGCCAGCAACTTACTCATTCTTTGCCTCCTTAATAACGTCGCGAATGACGGTCGTGCTTCTCAAAAAGATACGCTTCAACGTCGGGGTGAGTCTAGCATCTTTATTCACGTAATCGTCGTGCTTGTCAGCAACAGCAATCATCGGAGGTTCAAAGTTTTTGACAGACACTTCATTCTTTTCTAGCTGCTGCCGGACGATAGATGATTTCAACTTCATTACTGCTTTGACAGTGCTAAGCAGCTTAGTATCAGCATCGACATACGCATCATGCCGATCCAAGACAGGGTTCGTCATGTCTCGAATGTTTGCTGTTGAAATCTGTCCGACGCAACCGGGCAACGCAAGAATCAAGAGAAGAAACCAACGCATAGTGTGCCTTTCAAAGGGCGGCCTTAATTCCAGCAAGCAACATATTCAATCCTAGAGCCACAGTTTTTTCGACAGCTTCCCAAACATTGTTGACAGCTTTGAGACGATTCTTTTCAGCAAGCCCACGAACCTGCCCGAACAACTCTTTGACGGCAGCAGCCCGGATCACTTCATTTGGAACCTGCATGATCGCAACAAAGTCGTCCATAATATCTCTTGCGAAGTTTTCAACATCTTCAACTGCTCCGGTCGTTGTAGACTTGAGCAAGTCTTTCAAGATACCTTTTGCGTCTTTTGCAAGCTGTTCAAAATCCAAGTCGAGTTTCATGTTACCTCTTCCAACCGAATGTTCGGTTTGTTGTTGGGTTACGAAGCCCACGAAACGGATGCAGGCATCCGTGTTTGGGCAATTTCTCTTTGTACGCTGCCAGATTAAGAATATCTTTCTGGTTCTTAGTGATATTGCATTTGCAAACGCCGCAATACGTTTGGCCTTGCGGAGTTTGTTTCAATCTGTTGCAAGAATCACACGTTTCTATTCTCTCTTTAAAAATCTCCAATGAGACTTTTGGCCGAGTGACAATCACTTTTAACGCTTCTAACGCATTAGCAAAAGTCAAATTTCTTTCTTCGATTTCCATATACATTTTCTACGTTTGGGGTTTTCGCGGATAAAAACTTTGACGTTTCTGTTTTCCCAAATTGCGACCCACAACAGCTTTCAACCAATGTTACTGTGCTATTTTTTCGCCGTTTCAAGATACCAAGAGCCGTCGATAATACACAGTATGGAGTATTGATTCCACAAACAATATAGTGTTTGTGTTTTCCTAATTTTTCAGCAAAGGTGGCTCCAACAACAACATCATCATCCATTTCTTTCAGGCAATGAAAAACACATTTGCCTTTTGCTGCTGTTAAAAGACTCTTGTATATTCGACTAGGTGGAAATTTGACAAAACAAATTGGGCCATCGTGTGAACGAATCAAAGGCATCATGCTCAATACCTCCAAGACTTAAAATTATGGTGATTAAAATATCGCGACCACAGTGGCAATTCAATCAGCGAAGCAGCATAACATGTCCCAAAAGTTTTGCTGATTAGATCAGGGCCAGTAACGTGCATCGTCAAGTCTCTGTCCAGTGTCCGTATGCGCTCAGCATTGTCGATAATAGTTTGCAACGCCCACTTAATGGGTACTGCTCCCGGAACAGCACCCATTATACAGTTGCCTGCCCCGCTGAATTGTTTGACTGCCCAACAATCAAACAGATCCAGCCACGTTGGATATTGCAATGGTTCAACGTCGATATCCACGTATAATCCACCATACCGATACAGCACTTCCAATCGCAGAATGTCAGCGGCCAAACCCACATTAGGACATTCGGATATTAGATTGCCTGTTACTGGCTTCTCGATAGTGGCCCATGTTTTTACCTCCCACTTGGGGTAGATGATTCTGTAATCAAAAACTGCCGGACGTATTTTGTCACCGATCCAAACATGATGGATGATTTTGGGAATCATAGTGTCACCGAAACCGAACCGGCACAGAACGATAATGAGTTCAGCGAAAATGTGCCTGCCAAATTACCGCCCGAGCATGTCACACCAGTGATTACTTTGAAGCCTGTCCAGATTGAATCTGACCCGCCCCAATCAACATCCGTACCGGTATAATCAATACGTGCAGCAACCTCACCAGTATCTACATCGCAGCGAACAATAAGAACCATCTTTTCAGCGGGTAGACCTGTCGGGGTTTTCTTCCATATCCATTCATGGTATGTAGTCAGGTCTTGATAGGACTTATCCTCGGAATAGGTACCATTTGCATCAGTGCAGAATGAACTACCAACAGCACCTGTCACCTCTGGAGAATTCGACGGTGTTGCACGACAGTCTGGAAAACATCCTTCTGCGCAACATTCACAGTTTTCAGCATCAGCGGTGAAAACAATTAAGCCACCGTCAAAGACAATCTTACCGTCGATGAAAAGGATACTTGCCATTATGGACACTCCACACCAGTATGAACGTCCGTCCAACCAGACTCGGTGTTTGCATCAGGCAGCACAGTGATGACTTGGGTTTTCTTCTGCAACTTGCGTGTTGTGCCATCGACTTGCATATTAGTAACCACCGTTATGGTGACGGGAGTTACCTTTACCCACTCCGCGCCATCAAACTTGAGCAAATCGCCCGATGCTGGTGCCAGTGTGTCGTCAACGTCTTTCAGATGCTTGAGCATCTGCGGAACGTAAAACTCGTCTTGCTCCGTTGGCGTATCCTGATTGATTTCCTCAAGACAGTGTCCGCGTGCATCATGCTTGAGGCTATGACCATTGATTTCAACCTTCGTGCCTTTAGCTGTAGTGTTTGAGCCATCTTCGGTTACGATCACCGATGAGACATTTGGAAATTCAAAAGCCTCGTCAGCAGCCGCAGGCCCAATATGGTTAAAATCAGCGGTATTGAATCCTGTACCGACTTCAATATCATTAGTTATTTCAAGCCACAAATCATCTGGATTGATTCTGACAACAAAATCGTCATTGTTGCCAAAATTACCATTAAGATGACCCTTCGCATCACTGTTGTACGTTATCGTCTTGAAATTGATCTGCCCACTACTGGTGATTTGTTCGAGGCAGTTGATTTCGTTAAGACCATCAACAGCCTGCGGATCAGAGTGTTTTAGAGTGTAGAATGCAATGGCAGCATCCGTGAAAATCATTTCGATCCACGGATCTTCGGTAAGTAATACCTCTTCCAAGTATCCGGGAGTCTCACCTGCCTTTGCAGCGACCAATCTATCAGTAGCGGCCACAGTATCAATAAGCACCTCGATAGGTTCGCCGCAATCGAAGCCTTCGTCACCAACCCAACCATCTGCCTCAAAGTTAAAATGTCCAGAGTAGTCAAATTTGCGGCATTGTGGAAATACTCTCAATACGCTTCTCGCAACGTCCCATTCAAACTTGGGGCTAAAAAGAACAGCATGCCCGCCGGGGCATCCGGTATCATGATTAGCCTGCATCATTTCAGTAAAGGTTCCCGAATCACCATCTTCGATCTTCTGAACATGCACAAGAGTAGGAGAAGAAACGGTATTGATTTCCTCTTCAATTTCGCCAACAAACTGCCCCGGAAGAACCCATGTGAACATGCAACTCGTTGCCACCTGAACAAAAGGTATCGAACGATTGAACCACCAGATTCCTCGACCCTCTGATGTAGTGGTATGGTAGATGTCAACGATTTCACCGTCGTAGACCCAACCAACAGGAGCATGCGGAAATGCTCCAGAAGCGACAACCATTTCTGCGAGATTGAATGCTACAATCTGAATATCATCAAGGTCGCTACCACCGCCACCCTTGTGTTTCAGAATGTTGTAAGCAACATCCGTGATTCCACCAGCAAGATTCAGAAGCTTGACATTGTACTTCATCCCACCTTCATTGTAGCCATCTTCGTCTCTTGAGTTTTCAAAAACAACACCATGCCATGCTCGCGTTACGAGACGATGGCAAATATGCACACCGTCCTGTCCACGCTCGACCTCGATCCAGTCGCCTACTCTTAGATTGTGTTGCGGATTGGTGTCAACAACAACTCGTTCCGTGTGTGTCGCTGGCTTGAACCAACCGTCCATATAGTAATCAACATAGAACGTGTTCTTGAATTCTTCATGCACTCGAACAATCTTAGCAAGTCTCTTGCTAGAAGATTCTAGCTTCCGTAGCTCACGCATCACCTCGTCGACGCCGAATTCATCGCGAGCATAGAAAACAGCAGCATTGCTTTCTTCAAACAAGTCAGCAGGATTATCAGGAATACTATCACCTGAGTCGTCGAGCCATGCCAGAGGATGCGTCGTGACACTTCCCGCAATTGCAGGCGTCCAAAGAGACAAGTGAACCAATCCATCATGCACTGGATTGTGAACACTATAGACGACTGTTTTCTGAAACAATGAACCTAGCAAACCAGTGCTGTAGTTTGTTGCTACAGTGTCATACACTTCTAGACCGAATGCTTCTGGAAACGCTGTAGCATGAAAGAGCCGCCAAACATTCGAGTATCGGGTTCCCCAAAAGAGCAACGATTTGTCGACGAGAGTAGCATCGTTGTAGATATACATCTCTACTTGCTGTTCTCGCTTGCCGTACTTGTCAAAATTATTCTCGTAGACCTGCTGAGCATCAACATCGAAAGGCTCTGGAGCATACGACCGTCGCCACTTGCCAACCAATCGTGTAGTAACTTCTTCGGCAGGAGTAAATTCAAGAACCGGACTATTCTCAAGAGTCTTTGCTTCATTGAGTGTGAAATCTGTTGAAGGTTCTCCGGAGAGGTACCTGATCTTAATTGTCGGCCCATCGCAAATCAAAGCACAACGGGCCTGCCAAGCAATCTCTTGACATACTGCTAGAGCGTCCGGACGTTCACTGATTGTAAAGTGCGATGGGTAATTCGTTAAGGCTGCAGCGACGCTAGCAAACGTCGATCCGTCGGTTAGCAGGTCTGTGTAGCTATCCAACAGGTACTCAATGATTGCAGCCGTATTGCTACCAATCGTCGATTCCAATGTTACATAGATTTGAGCCTTATCCCACGCCTGACCTTTCAATGTATCTAGCGGTCGAATGAATTCAATCGTCGTTACATTTTGCGGCCCTGATTCTAGATTCGTTTCTCGGGACAGATTGATTGTATACAGTATCTTCGGAATCGGGCTAAAAAATGCGTGACCCTCTTCGTCTTGCCACACTCCATAGACAGCAAGCACTTCTTCCGAAGTAAAGAGGTTAGCAATGTACACGTCACCAACAGGAGGATTCCATTGCCGAATGTCTTGCCCTGATCGAGCAGACCAAAAAGCATTCTTGATGAATTTGAGCAATTCCAGTTGATGAATCAAACCACCAAACGGGCTCTTTAGAGTGTCGTCGACGTTCTCAAACTCTTTGATCTTGTCAAGCGATTCTGTAACTTCATTTTTGAAATCTTCAATTTCAAGAATCAAACCGTTACGAGCGATAGCGTGAACAGCATTGAATTTTGATACTTGCGTAGCAAGTCCCCATTCTTGAACACGCCCTAAGACACCACTATTAGCTTCGTCAAGATGGGCTTCATCAATCGTCTTGGAGCCGATAAGACGATCTTTTCTCCAAGGATATTTGAACCATACCTTTGTGCCTTCTTGTCGAACACAAAGATTCTCCGCGATAATGGTGTTATCTTCTGCAGCCCATCTTTGGTATTTTTCAAGGGTCGCTTCTTCTCTCTCGACAGCGGCTTCGGCTTCCGCAATTTCTTCGGACGAGCTTTCCTGCTGTAAAACAATGGCAAGCAGTTGTCGAGCTTTGACAACATCAGCTTGCTGCTCAATAGCCCTCGTAGTGTTGTAATCATACGGAGTAAAAGTATAGACAAAATGATTCGCAAGATCAATATCTTTGCGAACAAGCCAAGCCACTTTGGGGTTGTAATAATCTGGATCGTCGATGGGACGAATAGCACATTGCACATCCTCCCACTTGGCAGCATTAGCCGTCGTAATTTCAAAAACACCATTATTAAATTGACCCTTGAAAATTATACCATCAATCTCAAGAGTGATTTCTTCATTTTGAGGAAATCGAGAAATATCTTCAACGAAGATTAGATTTTGCTTCGGGAGTTCAAAATCATCATTATCAATATCAGTATGTAAAACGGATTCGAGGTGTGCAACTGGCTTAAGATGAAAGTTTTTAATTTTCTCGCCGGCTGCAAGAGGAGCGGTGTAGTCCCAAAGCTTATCGTTAAAAATATTGGCACCAAGATTCATCGGCTTGGTGATGCGTGAGCGTGGAGTCTCCTGCACAAGAATAGCAGGCGAGTGTGCTACCTTTCCAAAGACCATCGGCCACGGCTTATTGATTGCAACATCATTATTGGCTCCGAATTGGTCTTGCTCAACCTGATGCCCAATCGCATTGCTCGTATAGGCAGAGGTAAGATCGAAACGAAACTTGCGTTCACCTTCTGACCACTGTACCAACGAAGATACTTTGCCTCGGAAGATTGCGGTAGGGACACCGGCTTCTTCGGCAAAGTAGTGATACAGGATACACGTTGATCCTTCGGTTTCCGCTGTATCAACAATAGTTTTTAGGTGGCCGTCAAAATCATCAAGCTCAAGACTGGTATACGCAATCATTCCAAAATTGTTTTGCGTTTTCTCACTACGGATACCAGAAAAAGAAAGAATACGGCCAGACCAACCAGAGAAGCTTTTGTCAGCATAAAGATACGTGCCGCCGCTAAGCCAATTGATTTGAGCAACAAGAATGGGTTCTTGTGCCTGCGGGCCTACGCCAGTTTGATTCGTTGTTCTCATACGACTTCCTCAAATTCTAATTCGACCTCAGATTCTTTGTAGCTTGAAAAAGTTACAGGTGTTGTTAACATCTTCGCTATTAGGGATTGGTCAATTGTGCCGCCAAAATCTTGTGTAATCGGTAGACCAGTATTATTCTGACGTTGCGATTCCATGAACGTCACTCCCATATTCTGCCCATGATAGGTCAGAATAAAGGAGCGAAGTTCTAGATATTTGGCCCGAGATAAGATAATCACTGTAACAGTGAATCGTCGACGGCATTCTGTTTTTACTTTCGTTCGGCGAATACCGGACATTGATCTACGAATCTCTACTTTTTGGTCAAAAATCTCACGCGGAAAATCCCGCGTGCGACCAATGAATGAAGCAGATTGACAGGTTAACATCATCATACCTGTTCACCTTCAAAACTGAATTCCACTTCCCACACTCTAGCATCCTCACACGCTGTTGATCGTCGCACTTGACGAATTTTGATTGGTGACTCAATTACACCAACCCACTCTTGCTCAAACTCGTCATAAAGGGTGATATCTAATCCTGCTGTAACGCAAACAAATTCTCGAAGATTATCGACCTGACTCTTTGACAATGAAGTAAAAGTGTACTGGAGGATTTCAACATCATTCCATGTCGTTGGTCGAACCTGCACTAAGCGACCACCAACAGTTTCACGCGTCAGTGTTCGAGGATCAAGAATCTGATTCGTTGTCGATGGAGTATTTAGTTCTACAGTAAGCATTGCGTATTCGAGACGGATCGGGAAGCGTTCTGCTTCGACACAGACATTTCCTGCCATTAGGAGTATCTCCCATTTTCAATCAAGGGTAATTTTATAACAGCAACGTGCTGTTGTAAGGAAAGCTCCGACTCTAACGGGCGACCAAAATCTGAGGGCGAACGCACAACACTAGATTCTAGACTCAATTCATGACTCAAAACCCTACCAGCATTGATGCCAGAAGCAGCATCCGAAAGAGCAAGGGTTGAACCTAGTGTTTCGGCGTGTGTTCGGTGCATCGTTTGCGAGAGGAAAAGCGTGTCATCAATTTCTTTCTCGTGCGTTCGCCCTGATGCCTGACTCAAAGACAATTCACTTTCAAGACTAAAATTCAATGCCATAGGTTCTCGATCAAATTGATGATCGAGAGCCAAGGCACTGATAATAGTTTTTTGAAAGATTGCCATTTTAAGCACTCACACTGTAGGTGATTCTGAGAACATCGTCATCAATCACAGGCAGATTAGCAGAAAACAATGCAGTCGCCCACAACGTAGCTGCACCAGTGCTACCCTTTGTGTCGATGCTCGCAATAAAGATACCACGAATGCCAACAGTGGCACTAATAGTGAAAACAACCGGCGCAGCATTTGTAATGACCTGACCCGATGCAGCTCCCTCAGTCCATGCTGGACGCGTCGCTTCATCATAGTCAGAGCTTTCCGTCCATCCTGAATGGGAAGCATGTGTATCTCCAGCAGCGAGGGCTGTGTACCCTGAATTGTTAATCAGGCCAACGTACCATGCAGGAATCTGCGTGGCCCCATTGAACATGATATTAAGCAGGGCATCCTTGCCCTGATTCGTAATATCGTTGTGAAAATCATATTCGCCGATTACTTTGCCGTTGCGAACGTGTTCAACAATGAACCGTCCCTTCAAAGATAATTTGTCAATCATGTTGTACTCGTTGGGGTAAGGTTAACCGTTCCGCGTTGAATCTCTCGGCGTAACGCACGCCCAAGAGCAATAACATTTTCAGGGCTGGCTTCGGGGCCAGATACAGTGATATTGATTTCACCAACATTCGTCGTCACACTAGCTGTAGCATTTGCGGCATTAGGAAGTAACGGTGAACCACGATCACTGACCTTCGGGGGAGGTAGACGTTCAGTGATTGTTTCTTGTAGCTTCTTAAGAGAGTTAATCAATTCCTGTGTCGTAGTTTGCCCTGCCTTGTGTTGCCGAGACAATTCGTTGATAACCGCTTTGATTCCCTCTTCATTGATTTTAGACGTATTTAGTAAGTCTTGAGCCTCTTTTTGTTTCGCTACAGCATCATTGCGATCTTGTGCAGCCTGTTGGAATTTCTTGATTTCGTCTAAGAAGTCTTGGAGTAAGCCTTGTGTTGCTTCGGCTTGTTTTTTATTTCGCTCAGCTTCGGCCAAAACCCCTGGGCTATATGTAACTCCCTCTCGCAAAACTGGAAAGTTTTTAACAATTGCCGCAATCGTTGTTTGCAATGTTTCAAATTGCTTAATGATTTTTTGAGAAACGCCTTCGGGGTCTTTTGTCGTTTTAAATTCTGCAATATTTTCTAGTAACGCATCAAGGGATTGTTTTGCATTGCCCGTAAGCTGACCTGCTTTTACGGGTTCGCTGAAAGTCAAACCTGTTGAGCCAACCAAATCTTCAATAATGGTTTCAAAATCTTTAAGCGTATTTCCGAAGATGACCGATGCTTCGTCTCGTCGTGCAGTAAAGGCGGCTCGCAAATCACCAGCAACTTTGACAAAGTTCGTCAAGTCGATTGTCAAATCGGAGACGGCCTTTTCTGCAAGTTTCAAAGCTGCATTTGATTTCTCAATCGCTACAGCTTCTTGAAGTCTAAGCTGTTTTGCTTCCAAAGACTGGACAAGGTTAAATTTGTCAATAGGATTGATTCCAGCCCCACCAAGGTCAAGCTTCTTGATTTTGTCAAGGGCTTCGGCGACTTCTGCTAAGCCCCCATCCGTTGCTGCGGCTTCGGAGATATCTTGCAGATGTTCATCTAGTTGTGCGAAGATTGATTTTTGAAACTCTAGATGTTTCTCTTTTGCTTTTTGAATCGCTTCTTGACGAGCCTGTTCTTCGCGTTGAAACTTGAGTCGTTCCTCAGCAAGAGCATTGAAAGTTGTCTCAAGCTCAATTAGACGTTGCCGAGCCTTTTCACGAGCCTCATGAGACTTTTTCTCATCTTGGCTCAAGTTGAGATTGATCTGGAATCGACGCTCAAGGAGCCTATTGATTTCTTCGTATAGGCGAAGCACCTCTTCCGGATTGGCGTCCTGACCATTCTGCAACGCCTGTGCTTTTGTTCGAAGCTCATTCGTTCGCTTCAAGAGAGCATCTAGTTGCTTCGCAGGGTCATCAATCTGCGAGAAGGAACGCTCAAAGATTCCGGACTCGTTGTCAATCGTCAATTGGCGAGTCAGATCAATGAGTTTTTCAATTGCTTTTTCAGAATCTTTCAACGAATCTTCGGTCAGCTTCAAAGCCTTATCCATTGCACTTTCAATACTCTTACCGGCGGCCTTGAACGCCTTTTCAGCCTTCTTTGCACTACTTTCTGCCGCATCACCCAAACCGTTCAAAACCAATCGAATGGCAGCAAGGACTCTAGCATATTCACCTTCAACTGCCCCAATCTGATCTTTCAGCCCTTCTTGAACCTTTGTGAAACCTACGCCTTCGGCGTCACGAGCATCAGCATTTAGTTTTCGCAACGCGAGGCTGAATTCCGATAACCTATCTCTTGCTGCTTGCGCTTCAACACCTGCTGAAATAATTTTGTCAATAACGAAACCGAGACCAAGAGTAAGGCCGAAAGACACAACGCCTTGCAAGGCAGAGAATGCCCCACGCAACAGAGTTATAGATGTACGAACACCAAGAATCCTATTAGCAGCAATGGATGCTTGTACAGCAGTCACCTGCCCCCAAGCGAGCGTTGCCAGTTTGACAACACCCCATCCGATGGCCAATTCTTTCACAATATTCAGAAGCGGGATAATCCCGTCTTTCATTTCACCGAAAAGCTTACCAGATTGATTCAAGAATCTAATGAAAGGTTGACCAAAGCTTTCTTGTAGAGCGATACCAAGGGACTTGACCTGCTTCTCAAGTTGTTTGGCCTGATTCTCGAAAATGATTGTAGAAGCGGTTGCCGCCAGATTACTTGGGTCTTTCAGTTGGCCAACGGCTTCGGCATGTTGACGACGCAATTCTGCATTGCGTACAGTCTGTTCAGCCGCTCGACGGCCACGAAGATCAGGGAACAATTCAGCGAGTGCTTCCTGACCTTCGCCTGTTCGCTCAAACTGATTGAACAATTCTTTCATGAACCCGGTCAAACGCAGAGCAGCAATACCTTGACGTACTGTGCTGAAACCCATCTTGTCCAGAGTTTCTTGCAGCACCTTGGACGGCTTCGACATTCTGTTGAACAGGTTGCCGAGGTTCGTCATCGTCGTATGCGTGTTGACGCCTTGACGACTGATGACGGCAATCGAGGCTCCCATTTCCTCAAACGTGATGCCTAACGGTGCGGCGGTTGCTGAAAGGTTACCGATTTCAGCAAGCTCACTAGCTGTCGAGCGAGAGATATCAATAAGTCTAAAGAGAACGTCCGTAAGGTGTTCCGCTTCTTGAGTAGACAACTGGAACGCATTGACAAGACTGGATAGAGCCTTAGCGGTCGTCGCAACGTCCGTGACACCGATCAGCGAGAGTCTAAGTGCAGCGTTCAAAAACTGAACAGCTTCCGCACCTTGAGCAATCTGGTCAGAAATGATTTGATAAGCGGCGGCCGCCGTATCCGTATTATCTGCACCAAACGCTCGCGACACTCTGTTAATAGTGTCAGCCCACTGGCTGAAAGACAGTTGAGCATTTTGTGAAATCGTTCTGATTTCGGAAATCTTTTTCTGGAATTCTGCCGAAGCACGCACTGATTCAAAAATCGCACTCGTCAACCGGCCAACGACAAGATGGATTTGCTGAACAAGCAGCAAACGGGCAAAGAATGACCAGCGGTTGATGAGAGTATCAACCGATCGTTTTTGGTCATCATTGTTCTTGATGATCCGGTCAGAATTTGATTTTAGCTTCTTTGTTGCGTTGTCATGGGTCTGCATCAATCCAAGCAAGGCACGTTGGATCGCTGACAATCGCTGAATGGTTCCGGTTGAAAAAGCGGTATATGCTTTTTGGTAATCAAGGAGCGTCGCCTTGCCCTTGAGCATAGGCTCAATGAGTTTGTTAAGGGAGATTGTTACTCTGTTAATATCAGGGAAGGCCGCATTCGCTGGTATTGATGGCGTAAATTGCTGTGCCAGAATATCAGCACCGGCACCACGCTGATTAGCAAATGATTCTGCCCTCGCTTGAACATTCGCTAATTCGCGAGAAACAGCTAATTGCTTAATCAATTCCCCTGTTGCCTTTTGAGCAGCGAGTGCAATTTTTCTTTGTGCTTGCTCTAGTTTTTGCTGAGCAGCCTCTTGCTTTGCTGCCGTTCGAGCGATGGCTTCTGTAGCATCCTGATGCCGCTGCATCAAGTTAAGAAGCGTTCGTTGAATCGGCGATAGCTGTTGAACAGTTCTTGTTGAAAATGCCTGATACGCAGTTTGATAATCTGCCAATGATGCCTTACCCGCACGCATGGGGTCTAAGAGGCTATTCAAAGCAAATGTGATTTTATTCACATCTCTTTGGATAGCATTCGCTGGAATTGCTGTTGTTCCAAATTGTCTTGCAAGAAGATCGGTACCAACTTGACGTTGGCCTTGAATTGTTTCTGACCGCGATTTTGTTTCTGCTTGCACTCTTGCTAATTCTTTAGCAGCAGCCAATTGCTTAAGCAATTCGCCCTTTGCATTACGAGCAAGCAATGCAGCTTTTTCATAAGCTTTTTGGGCAGCTAATGCTGCTTTCTCATGAGCCTTTTCTTGTTGCTTAACTAGGCCAACAATACGGCGGATAACAGTAACAAGCCCAGCTTCCATATCTGTGGCAGCAACTGAACTACCATTTGAAATCGCTGCAAAAAGCTCATCATATCTTTCTTTCGTCACTCCAGACGCAGCGGCGGCTTTTTTCAGCTGTGTTAAAAGCGGAGTAAAATGTTGCGTGGTGTTGGCACTAGCATCCCCGAAAACATTTCCAAAACCTGTAAATTTCCCTCTTGCGGGTGAGACAATACGATTCGTTTCGGCGTTTCGTGTCTTGAGCAATTCAGTTTGGCGTCTCAATTCACCATTCAATCCGCCTACTGCTTTCTTCATCCGGTTAACTGATGCAATAGCCTTGACGTTAGAAGCATTCTGTTTTGCTTCTTGGTCAATAATCCCTTTCAGCGTATTAGTAAGGGCCTTAGAGGCTGTATTGATATTCGACAACGCAGCTAATGCACTACGTGCATCGCCAAGAATTTTGATGAAATCGGTCGTTGTTGCCATAGGTTACTTAAGGTGAGGATTCGTTCGGGTCGCCTTAACTTTCCAACGGTTCATCGTCTTGCCAATTAACTTTACAAGGTCTTGCCGTAAAACAACGATCGCTTCCCCGCGTACCTTGTCTAGAAGGTTCCAAGGCATTTTCTTTTGCACTCGCCTAAAACCCGGATTGGTGGCATCATTTTTAAGAAAATGATCTGTTCCAATATCCATATTCCATTCACGAAAACCTTTATCTTCTCGGATGGATTCTGTCACAGCATTGGATGGATATTTGTACGGGTCAAAAAGCTCTTCAAACTCTTCAATGTCTAAAATATTATGCGTCGTGTAATCCACTGGCACGCCGTAATGTTCAGCGATATCTTCAAAGCCTCGTTTTGCTTGGCCTGTCAAAACAGGCAATCCTTTAGGAGCATCTTGAAGAATTGCATTCAAAATCGTTTGAATACATTTTGCAAACGCTTCTTCAAAATCCTCTCGCACGCCTTTGATTACAGCATCAACATCAAAGCTTGTGAGGCTAAAATCAATTCTTAGAGTAGGTAACATAAGACTCTCCGCAAACAAACCGCGGTGTTTTCACACCGCAGCTTGTATCATTGCCTTATCGCGTTCATGTTCCTCATGTTCACGAATTTCGGCATATGCTAATAGTTGGGCTTGCACCCACAAATTACAATCATCGTACTTGATTTCAACATCAGGAGGCAGAATTTTTAGGCGTTCACAGGCTCGCCAGACGGAGTAGAGGGCTGTTCGTCCTCCGGGAGTGATTCTGATGGCTCCACCAATGCCCGCCGACCAGCTAAAAAACGCTTTCGTGCCTCTTCGATTTTTCGATCATCCAAACAATTCGCTTCCAACACGCCACCAAGAATGCGGCTTTGTTCGATTTGGCTTAGACCAACGGTTTCCATTTCCTTAACGTAGTTGCCCCACGTTTTTGGATCTTCCATGTCAACAGTATCCCATACCAGTCCGTCGGTGGCTTCGACGGCTTTCAGGAAAATCCAATTCATTCGACGTTCGCCATACTCGGCCATCTGCTTCACGAACGATTTGTTTTTCAAATCAGGTTCCGGGTCTTTGCCGGGCGTTCGCATCACAGGAGGCTTTGGGGCCGGACAAAGGGAATCGAATTCCTTGAAGTCCAAAACCGCACGGCACTTAAAGACAATCTGATTATCTTCACCGCGTGGCAGGATTACATCGACTTCATTCGGCCCAAGATTTTGACCCGCAAGTTTCATACTATTTTCCTTTTACGATCCGAGCGTTCCGCTCAACACAGCAGTCTTAGCGTTGCATTGTCCGGTGACAGAAATCTGACCACCCCGAGAATCATGTTCCAGCGTTTCCCAACGGAAATCCGGGAACGTAATAGTGTCGTCAATCACCGGATCTGAGCAATCGGGGTTGTAGTTCAAAACGACATCAACGGCATACGGCTCACAGGCATCCGCCGAAGTTGTTGCCCAATCACTCGCTTCTCCAATATTCTTGAAAGCATCTTCAAGATTCGTTGTCCCGTTGCCTGACAGACGTTCCCACTGGAAGTCCATCCGAAGCTCAAGAGGAATCTCATCACCTTCACGCACGGTGTCAATGAGACCCTTATCAAGAGCGTATTCCATATTCCGACGCTCGGAATAGGTCAGGTTGCCTTCACCGATTTTAACTTCAATGAAGTTCGCTCCGCCGTCTTGCACCTGAATAGTGCAATATTTCAAATCAAGCTTTGCCATGATACTTTCCTTATGTTGATAGAGTCATCTGGTACCGCCCATCGACTGTTCCTTGTAGCAAAGTGGTATCGTCTTTAATTTTGCCGTAATAATTCCATGAAGCCTTTCCGCGGATGTCCATACAGCCAAATTGGTCTTGGTCATCAATTTCGGCACTTCCCAATTTGAGCATTGCGATGCTTGTGGCGAAACTCGCTAAAAAGATTCCGCCAATCTCATGTACCCTGAACCTATTGATATTTTTTTCGTCCACACTTACAAGGATGTTGAGTCTACACTCAAAACGAAAACAATTCTTTGACAGTTCTTCAACTTGAGGGCCAAGGAGACGAAATTCAGAATACTCTGCTAGAGTTTGTGTCTTTCGTTCTTCGCCTTCAATATGAATCAAAATACCGGCATCGTCTGCGGCATCATAAAAATGCTTTGCAAAAGATGCCCAAATCCATTTTGGCCAACTCACGTTAAACATTTGTCACCTCTTGTTCGAGACTGCCCAAATGTTGATGAATTGACTTGTCGATAATCTGTGAGAATTTTGTGTTTTTCGTTTCTTTAACCTTTAGAGTTAATCCACGCTCAACTTCATACTCAAGAAAATCAACGATTTCCCATCTTCGCTCATCGTACACTACCCACATTGTTTCTTTATTGATTTCAAAACCGGCAGGCAAATCTTCGGGGTCAATAATGATTCCGCGTGTAGCGGCATCATAAAAAGCACCCATTGAAAAGTTACGTGACGTTAAGATGTACGCCAAGTCGTATTGAAATTCAGTAAAGTTTCTAGAATCAAGAACGATTGCTCTTTTGACATGTAGTACCGATTTTGTCTCGGAGGCCAAACCTGTTTCTCGATCTGTCGTTGACGTATCACGACGATAGACATCAATGGGATATCCCATCCGACGCTTCATCTGATAGAGCAAAGACCTGATATGTCGGTTTGGTCGAATCATGGTTTTCGCTCAAGTTCAAGCAATCTGCGTTCAAATTCAAGCCGCTGTGACTTGATTTTTTCTAATTCAATGCTCATGTCTACTATCTTAGTTTGAATAGCCAAGACATTTGCTTCAAGTTTTTGAATTAGTATCGGATTGTTTGACTGTTTAAGCTGATCTTCTCTCGTTTGCTGGGCTAATAGTGCTGTTTCGTTTGTTGTTTTTGCAATCATTACAAGCATCGTGTTCATGCTTGCAACACTCGATTGAACACTTGCCGCCCAAGGGATTGCTCCAACAATCGCAGCAGTTATCAAAACAGCGACAATACCCATTGTCCACGGTGTAAATTTGGGCATCTTTATCTCTGGTTCCATAAAAAGACTCCTTAATATTGTAGCCGTGGGTGGCCGCCCACCCACGGACTACTTTTCAGGGAGCCGAATTAACCAAACATAACAGCACCGAGCTTATCCTCAAGCTTGGCAACGCCGCCAAGCATATCAACAGTCACCAGATGACCCTGATCCATACCAAGGTAAGTGATCGTGATACGCAGAGACAGACCCTTATGGTTCACAACACTGGACAACGCACCCGTACCCTGCTTCGGCGTAGCCAGAGGACGAGTAATCAAAGCAATCGCATTCTTGTGGAATGCCCAATTGTAGTTGCCCGGAGGGCCGTAGTTGACGTTCGCACCGTCGGCTACCGCGATTTCAAGGGGCCGATCAAGCATGAACTGCTTGTTTGCAGAATCAGTAGCAACCACGGCGTACTTGGCAACCGTTGACGGGGCAGCCGTTCCAAAGGTCACGAGAGTACCAACCTCGGGGGCGATCGTCACAGACTGATCGACAATGATCCAGCCGTGCCAACCAGCACGGTAGCCAGCAACCGACGCCGTACCACCAGCGTCCAGCGTGGTAGCCGTCTGATTCACCGTATCACAGGTATACATCAGAACAGCCGCACCGCTAGTCGTGGCAGCCTTAATCGGAGGCCACACGGTGAAGCTAACACCTGCAGAAACAGAAACGACCAGATGGGGCTGCATATCGCCAGCCACCGTAAGGAAGTTTCCAGCAACGGCACCCGTCGTGGCCGTGACCGGCAGAACGGTCGCGTTAGCAAGGGTGCTAGCGTCCGTCGTCGTGCTGGCAGCCGTAGTACCAGTCACAATCGCGGGCTGATTTTGAGCCATCGCAATGGTGAATTGGAATTTGCGACCAAGAATCGCCTCACGGAGAGCAGAACCGTCGTCACCGAGCTTATCAGCCTCGGTGAATTCATCAATCTCAAGGAGGTTGGTTTCGGTGTCCGGCGTGACGATCAGCCAGCGACCGCCAACATACGCCTTGTTCTTATTCATGACGTTACGAACGCCAAGAATCGTGTTCTTCGTCGCGGCAGTACCAAGCTTGCCGAACGTATTGGTGAAAGCAAACTGGCTGATCGCGAAGGTAGAAACAACGAGGTCAATCGCACGAGCGATAGACAGTACCGCAGGAGACAGGTACATGTCAATCAAGTCTTTGAACGCAAGAGACTCTTCGCCATCCTTGATGATGAACGAGGTGTGCCAGTGCTGGTTCAAAGTCACAGGAATGTTATCAGTGATAGCATCCTGCACAGTGACCTGTTCACGATCAATCTTACGTTGGGCGGTGAATTCACGGGGCTTCCGAGTATTCACAACGTCACCGAAACGGGCAATAATGGGTTCAAAATCACGGTGAATCAGATTCGCCACAACCATATTCTCTTCCAGAATCGCCAAGCCTTCATTGGCCCAAAATTCTGGATTCATCGCCTCAGCATTCTCATTTTCGTAGAAGCCGACAGTAGTAGGACAGAAATCAAACATGTTGTTTTCCTGTTGCACGGACACCGGGGATGTTCCCTTTAGCTCGCTCTTCCCGGTACTTAGCCGGGTCTTTGAGAATAGCTGAAAGGTTTTCAGACACCGACCCTGACCCTGCATTGGGCATCGTACCCAAGCCGCCAGTTGATTTGTTCTTGAAAAGATTTCCCCACTTTTTGGGGTGCTTCGTCATCTTCTCGATAATCTCGGAAGGTGATCCTGAAATCTTTTCAATCTTCCCGTCTTTGTCAGGAATGTCCCAAGAGGTCTTAGGAACAAGATTTCCTGTTTTCTTTCCGCCCGCATCAATCTCTTCTGCCAGTTCAGTGTTGGGGCCTAGCAACGCAACGACTTGTTCAGGATCATAGGCATCGTGCTGCATAGCCCCATCCAAAATCGCCCGCTGAATAGAAGCCTTGGTATAGCGATTTTTCCAAGTCTCCCGATCAGTGGTAAGTGAATCAACTGCTTCTTTGTGCTTGCGAGCGGATTCCGTCCGCTCATGCTCCGTCTGTTCTTCCTTGGTGCGTAAAGACTTTTGGACATCTTCCAACTGGGTCTGTAATTCGTTACGTTGTGCTTCTGTCAGCCCTTTGGCTTTCAATGCACTTGTTAACCCATCTTCCGACTTCTTCAATTTTGCTTGCCATTCTTTTCGCTCTTTGGCGACAAGTGAATTCACATGGTCTTGCGTGAACGTCTTGTTCTTGTCGTCTACCGGCGGTTCAACGGGTGGCTCGACCGGCGGATCTTCAAAGAAACCAACTGTGACGTTAGACATAACTGCTCCCTGAAACTAAGACACCCTACTAAGTTTGATGGTTTTGTCTTCGCGCAGATATGGCATCAAATGCTTCCATGCAGTTGCACTAGGAATTCCTGCCATAACATGATCGCCGACACCGGATCGGTCGTAGGTTGTACTGATCCCCACATAGCGTTGACTCGTAACCCTCGCCGTTTCTTCTTCGACTTCCGGGTCTACTCCGTCAAGAAGCGCGAGTGCAATTTCACAACAAGCGATTTTAATGTCATCAGGAACCGGATCAGGCAAGTCAATAAAATCGAGAAGATCGACCATTCGGGTTGCTGTTGCCAACGCCTTGATTTTATCAGCAGGCGTAGCATCGTCCCACGGAGACGTATGGAGACGCTCTTCAAAATAAGCCATTGCGTATGTTAAGTCTGCGTGCATCCATCTTCCTTTCTATTGAACATGTATTTCCGGATGTAGTCGTTTTGACTATTTTTAGACCACTCAAAAACACCATCGTCATTGAGTCTCAAATCAGTCGGATTAAAAGTTTTAAGCGGTTCATGTCGTCGCATGTATTTGCGATCTGGTATTGACCCGTGCCAAAATGTTCGGACTGTTCCGTCTACGCAGGCGAGCGATTGCGGGCCAAGCGTCTTGCACCAAGCAAGGTAGTGGGCGATATACTCTTTATTGTGCCTAGGAACAAACGAATTCATTTTAATTCGTTGAAGCCAATGTTTTTCGCCGTAGACACAGCCTTGCAAAAAGAGTACGTCTCCGCCTCCCACAATACCGTACTCGTACAAGCCTTTCTTCCAAAGGTCTATATTGATTCCACAAGCAAAACCTGATCCTCGACTCTGCATTCCTTTTCCTTGAACCCAACGAAAGATAGCTCCGGTAAAGGTTCCTTCTTTCTCGCGTTCATAACGAGTAAAGGGTTGCACAACCGTATAGTCGTCCATCGCGTCAACGGTTCGTTTGAACCAATCAGGTTCAAGGAATTCGATATCTCCGTCTAACCAAATGATTTTGTCGAAACCTTCTCGAATCAATCTTTGGGCGAGGAGATTCAGGAGACGTTCTTTATGCCAGAGCCAACTCGTTGACCGGGCAATCATTGTTGCTTGAATCAACGGTTCGTCATTTTGAAGTAGTTGGATCGTCGCGTGCGGCACATTCCCTAATTGATTCCGAAATCTCTCATAGTTTTCTCTTCTGGATGTCCAATTGCATGGATTCCAGTAACATGAGATTGTTATTGGGTTGTTAGGCATTTAGATGGCTGTTGGTGTACATTTCGAGAATCAAAGTAGTCAGCCCGTCGTAGTAGTCGCCTACGGCTACTTTGAAACCGAGCTTATCGAGAACGCCTTCGGTGGAAATAGACTTTTCAGTATTTGCCAAGATAGGTTTTTCGATTTCAGTGACAAGATCGACCATGATGAAGTCCGATTCTGACTGCAAAATGATCTGCCACACATCGTTATCTTCAAACTTTTCTCCGGATTCAGTGATTATCTGCCGGAGGGTTTTCATTTCCTCCAGTAGCTCTGCTTGGATCAATGTCATCATTTTTGGCCTTTCAGTAACTGTCATGTCTACGTCAAACACTTCACCACTCTCAAGCTTACGTCTTAGAAGCACCTGTGCAGCCCGCTTACAAAAGGTAACTACCCAATCGCCACCATCACTAGGACGATAAATAGCCACCAAATCGTTTTGGACTTTACATCTTAGGTGCATTCTTTTCGGCTCCTGCATCCGTTGATGGACTCAAATCAGGAACGCCTCGTGCTGCTGGTGCTTCCGCGATTCTAGAAGCACGGTCTTTCTTGGCTTCTTCTGGAATGCCTAGAGCAATAGCAGCATCTTTATTGCTCATGATTCCAGCTTCAACGGCGGCAAAGACGGTCTCCGGGTCGGTTGTAAGAATCGTTGCTTTGTCAATCTCTGCAAGGATTGTGTCCAGAATCTTTTCCGTCACTCGACCAGCAAGAAGGGTCGTGGCAATCATCTTGCCGACTTCCTTCTTATACGTTATGCTCGGTGCGGCAGCGGAGCGTTCTTGGAGCTTCTCGATCTCGTCGAGAATATCTCTGTCGCTCTTGAGCGAGTACCTCTTGGGGTACGTTACGTCGGCAGGTTCGGTCTTTTCGTACTTGGCCCATATCTTCGCCAAGCATCGTTCACCAATCTCTAACACCAAACCGATGGCAGATAAGCCAGCTTCAAGACCCTTCTGATCCATTTCCTTGCTATCGGCGGAAGAGTGTTTAGGTTGCACACCGGAAAGAGCAAGATTGAGGAGGACACGAATATCCTCTTTCATCTGCTTTTCTTTTTCCATCGAAGCCTTGAGAGGCTCGGTAGGCGGAGCAATGAAGCCGGGTCGCTCCATTCCTTTTGCATAGGCTCGTCCGTGCGTCGTGCCAGTCGTGATATTGTCATCCGTCTTACTTACCTCGCCATCCTCTGTTCCGTCGGGTTGACGCTTGATATGGCTACCGGTTTTGGAATCACGTTGTTCAGTGTAGAACGGGTAATTCGCTTTCAGGATGTAGCCAAGGTCTGCCGATTCAGTGTTAAGGAGAGCGATTTGGTAATCACAAATGTCCTGCATCAGTGAGATAGTGATTTCAAAAACATGAAACGGAATCTGATCGAGATCCAAAATCTGTTCGGGGCCGTCTTTGATTGTCTCACCCTTCTCGCCTTCGAGAAGGAATTGAACATGCACCTTATTATCTTCGGCGATCCATGCTTTGCGGAAGCGTTCAATGCAACCACTAGGGACACCTAGCTCTTTGTCAATGACCATTGTATGGTCGCGAAGCAAAACACTCTGATAGTCCCAAGGGTCGCCATTCTTGCTTGGCAACCATGATCGGATATCTTCGGCTTTGTAGACGTACATGTACGGCGAGTCGGTTTTAAGTGCTTGAGTCGCCGAGTCCGGAATCGGTTGCCGGTCGACCCATACACCAACCTTCCGCATCGTTAACACTTCATGAAGAATCTGGTTGCCGATAAAGGCATCCATACTGGAACCACGAAGATCAACGCCTTTGCCTTTTCCTTTGATCGCGTCTTGATAGTTAGCCGGGCCACCTTTTCGAGAGACGCTAGAGATTCGTTGAAAGATCGCATTTCTTACATCAAGGATACTACTTTTGGCAAAGGCGGGATTGTAAGTGATTGCTGATCGTTCATTAAAATCATCATCATCTTCGCGTTGCGAAAATTTAATCAAATACCGATTGATGAATTTGCGGCCACCCTCAAAAGTGAGTCGCCACTTCTCATAATTCTCTGCATCAGAAATATAGTCAGGATGTTTGATTCCACTTAGGCTCATAGGAAACTTCCAATATCGGAATTGCTGACAACAGACGCTGCCAGCGGGAGAGCGATTTCAGCGTAATTGTGAGCGTGACCGTAGTGGTCTGCGGCAGTATTCTGCCATCGGCCTATCGGATTACCTTCGGCGTCTTTTTCGTAGACACGAACAAGGGCCTTAATCTGCTTCTTATATTCGTCGGGTAGATCGTAAGGGATTGCGATGGTATGTTTCTGGAATCGAGACAAGCTCAGATCGAGCCAGCTTGTTCTATCTACGTTGATTTGATGATCTTCGTAGAAGTCATCTTCGCCACGCACTGTGATGCCTTTGGCGGCAACGCCTCGCGAGTAGTAACAAAGCTTGACATAGCCGGGGAAGCGGTCAGCGAATTCTTTGGCTTTGCGTTGCTCCGGAAACTTGTCAACAACACAACCATGAATCTGATACGTCCGCATCACCTTGTCAAGATCTTCAAATTCTTTGAGCTTGAAGGCCCGAATCATTTTCGGTGTGCTGTAGACATTGATATCCGGCCCCATCACTACGTCCCATTCCAAAATCTCGCAATGCAGGAAGGAGCCAACGTCGACGCCCATCGTCCGTAGTTTGGATGGATTGATTGCAGCATCATTATTGTAACTGTGCTGGCACTTGGTAAAATCATCATCCGTAACTTGAGCGCCTTTTACAAGGTGGGCAAGACCAAGCTTATTGTTGTAAAAGTGCGTTTCTTCCGTCGGGTCGGACAGGCCGGCAATGTAAGAACGGGCAAATTCCACCGGACTGATGGTGGATGAATACATCTGATTCACCGACCACGCTAGAATCTCAGGATCTTTCTTGGCTACGACTTCCCACGTTCCGTCGGCGAGCCAAGCCCATTTGTTCTTTGAATCTAATTTCCCTTTACATTCCTTGCATTGCATGTACGAGTCGTGGATTCTAGGATCAATTAAGGATTCGCTCGTACAGACGAAACAGTCGGGAAAGGTTAGCTCCGTATGTCTTGAACACAAGGGGCATTTGAAGAAGAACCTTTGCTCTGTACTGACCTGCACTTCTTTGTCGATGCCCCAATTGGGGATCGTCGGCGTTGAAATCTTCCACACCTGCTTATACATTTGACCCGACATACGTTCAATGGCAAACTTGGCATTCGTTTGATCCATCGCATCATATTCGTCGAGTACCATGAAGCCGACGGGGATTGAGCGGAGACCAGATTCAGAATGTGAACCTCGAATGTACAGACTCGTCGGCCCGGCCCGCTTATGGCCGACGTTTTTAACATCAGAAAAGAGTTTTTTAAGGTGCTCGCTCAATTCGAGCATAACGTCAAACCGTGATGCGGAAAAGTCACCGGCGTCCGGCGTCTTATTCGGAAGAACATACAAGCAGTCGATTCGACGAACGTCGATCATGAAGAAGGTACGTTGTAAGACTGTTTGAGTGTACGCAGCCTGTGCGGACTTTCTTCCGTTGTTGACCGGAGCCTCCGAGTCGTGCATTGCTCGCGACCACGGATGGTACTTGAAAGTTAATGGCCCCGGTATAGGATTACCGAGAACGATGTACTTTTGTGCCCAATCAGAACACTTTTGTACGGATCGTCGATTAAGGCCAGCCTTAATAGATTCCTTGATTTGGTCAGCTAGCTTCATAGGAGGGCATCAGCAATTTCCACCAGAGCGTGAGAGTCAGAAATATGATTCCCGACGACGAGAATCAACTCTTGACCAAATTCCAACGCAACGTCTTTATCCACAAGGAGTCCCATGCTCACCTCAAGCCGATGGCAGGATGTTACTAATTTCTCGACATCAGTAACGAGCGTCGAAATTGAGTTAGTCTCGAAGAGCAGGTCGGATGCATCTTTGCACTTGTTCAACTTCTCTTCGATTAACAGTCTTAGAACGCCGATTTCACCCCTGACGGAAACGACGCGTTCTTGGCTAAGGTAGGACGATAATTCGTCGCCCCATTTTGCTAGCTTGTAGTTGGATGGGGCAGTACCGGATTCTACCCGGTGCAACCGATCCATCATTGCCGTCACATCTTCGATCAGTTTGTCAATAACCGTCGGGTCGGGGGCAAATTTTCTTGCAGCCATAATGACGTTATGGCTGAGAAGAAGAAGATCATTCTTTTCCATTACTGCGTCGAGTGAATGTTCTACTTTTGCACAGGAGACTGCAAGAGAATTGATTTGTAGAATCAATCTGCTTAGGACGCCGGAATGGAGAAGAAGATCGTTGCCGACGAGTTCAAGACGTTTTTGAACAAGGAAACGAAGAATCGCTATTTCGTCCCTCAGGGATTTGATAGACGTAGAATCACTGAATTCATCAAGGCGGGTTTGATGCGAAGCTAAGCGGTAACGAAAAAGATTATTTTTGTCTCGTGCTGACTGGTTCCCACCGTGGCACGGGCAATATTTTGAGCCTTCGACAGCCTTTAGCCAACACTGGCCGCGACTGCTGATAACAGCTTGGCATCTGTTGGGATGCGATTCATCGACTCTTGTTATTTCAAATCTGTGAATATCTGTTAGTGACATAATAGTCTTTCCTCTATACTATATTACGCTCATTTCCTACTTTTCTCTAATCGAAAATGAAAAATGAAAATGATTCGAGAATCTTTAGCGGCACCCGGTACACTTTTAGAAAAGGTGTTCGGTTTTTAGAATTTTCTAAGTTTTTAGAAAATTATAAAATTTTCTAAGATTGTTCGGTTCGTCGGTTCTTGGTGAAAGGTCAAAATCGAAAATGGATTTCTCGAACAACAGGGTTAGGCGTCGCCAGCGACGCTAACCGCGTCGATGGGGGGTGAGCGTTACGCTACTCCATCACGTTCACGGAGTAGTATGCTCAGCCGCTTTGCGTTTTCTGCGGCGGCTTGCAGCAGTCGTGCAGCGGTAGCCGCTGATTCATCATTTTGGCAAGCTATGAGCAGGGCGCGAGCCGCATCAATGTCTCTACCGATCTTTGAATCGAGTGTGCTTCGG
>Ga0163150_10000851_pt1 | contig 54845 bp, 85 predicted proteins | sample OliLakLV19P2IB_FD_148628 | JGI IMG/M metagenome (GOLD analysis project Ga0163150, IMG submission 148628) | Freshwater microbial mat bacterial communities from Lake Vanda, McMurdo Dry Valleys, Antarctica - Oligotrophic Lake LV.19.P2.IB | ecosystem: Environmental > Aquatic > Freshwater > Lake >...
AGAAATAGGGCTGGACAAGCCCGAATCTACGCTTCAGGAGATTGAACCTCTACTATCAAGAGAGAAGTTGGTAGCAAGTTCGGTCAACGAATGAAGAATCCGCAGGGCTTGCCCTGCGGTAAGTCAAAAACGATTGGATGAAAGCACATAATCCCTGAATACTTGACACATTGATTGGGTTGGAAACAACTCTCCTGATCTCAATTTTGGATCAGGACTGTCCTTCCAATGCACTTTGATCTTATCTGCGATCTCTGGTGATTCAAAGAATTTAGGCACATCACAGCAAGTTTCTTTGTGTGTGACTATTGAAAACCCAGCATCACTGAACCATTTGCGATAAGTGGGAATTGGGTGAATTATCTTTTGGGTAAACTTTCCACCCAGTTCTGGATAAACAAGATGTGCATATGCTTTATTTAACTGGAATAGGTGAGTTCCGTGAGGGGAACACCATGGGTGGCATCTTACATAAATTTTCGTATTTGAGTTAGAAAGTGACTCAACCTTTAACAAGTCTTCAACTGGATTTTGGCTGTGATCTAACACGTCGTACAATACAACAACATCATAAGGAGGGGTAGATTTTGCCCCTCTGATGTATGCCTGTTTGGTTACGTCTTCATCTTCACAAAAGAAACTCAACCCTGTGAGCCTCCTACAGACGAATGTATCAAGTATTGATATTGCACGCAATTCTTTATCTTGCGTATTAGACGCTATTTGAAGAGGATGAGCGGCATTTGGCCAATCTGGGTGAAACATAATCTAAATTAGAATTAGAAACGTAGATATTGTATGTCAAGCAACCTATTCATCGGATTCAAAATGTTTGTCGAAACATATGGAGATGAAGATAATAAAGATAAAGAAGAACCGGATTCATTTCAATCCCAAGCAAAAAAAGTTTTGGGAGTGTCCAAGAAACTTTGGACTATGATGCCGTTACTTCTTAGTAACGTCAAATTAGGAAATCATAAAATTATAGAACCAACTATGTTTTATGTAAAGGAGTTTGATGATGATTCTGTCACATTAACAAACGTTCCAAAAGACGGTCAGCCTGACGATGAATCGGATTATGATGATCCGGACGATGAAATTGACTTAGACAAGTCAACGATCACAGGAAGAATTGAAGTAACGATAAGTAAAGATGATTTTGACGGTCTTCAGAAGCCTCAAACGTTTCAAGGAATGGATACAATGTCACTTAGGATTGGTGGCGGCGGGGGGATGATGTAATGGAAAGTTTTAGTAAATGGATTCATCAAGAAGAACTCAAGACAACAGAAACTACTGATTCAGGTCAAGTTGCTGGATTTTCAAGACAATTATTCAGCAAAGGTCCAATGAATACCAAAATGTATCCTGAACCTGTAGTAATGAAGGATGAAAGAATAAAACGTGGAAAGAATTTGTCAAAATTGCAAACTATTTAATGAATCTGAAGGTACTTGTTTGGTAACGATTATTGTGCGTGGCGAACATTATGAATTGCCTGTTATTGCTAGTGATAGTTGTCATTGGGAGCGGGTTGATCGTGAAATTCAAAGCGATCTAGAACATACTCTGTCTGACAATAAAGAACCATATTTCCGAGCGAAATTAGAATCAGAAATGGATTCCGTAATTGAAGTCAAGCAAATGAGAATGTGGTCTGACGGAAAAAATGGATACATAGAAACAACTGAGTGAATGGATATCAATGGATGATGTAATTGGTAAATATAACTACGTTCAATTTGGCGAATTGAATTATTGTATCAATAATGATATTATGTATCAAAGAGATATGACTACTTCCGTTGAATATGGAGAATCTTATTTCGATAAATACATTGAATATGAAGACACAGAAATCAGCAATGGAATAAACAAAGGTCGTATTGACCTTTCTCACAAGTATTGCAAAGTTATTCTTGACGTTGGTGTCGGCAGTGGTGAATTCATCAAGAAATCACATGCGACCATGTACGGATTTGACATTAATCCAATAGCGATTGATTGGCTCAAGGAACGCAAAATTTGGGTTGATCCATACGAATCCGTGCCAGATGTTATTGAAGGAGTTACACTGTGGGATACTCTAGAACACATTCCAAAACCAACTGACTTATTGAATAAATTCCGATCAGGAATGTATGTTTTTATCGCAGTCCCAATTTTCAATGATTTAACAAAAGTCAGATTCAGTAAACATTACCGAAAGAACGAACATTACTATTACTATACAGTTCATGGTCTGAAAGGATACATGAACGATATAGGATATAGTTTAATTGAAATGTCAGACTCAGAAATGCGTTCTGGGCGAGAAAACATTATGGCTTTCGCTTTTCAGAGAAGATAATTACATCATCTATGTAATTACTATAACTATCTGTGATTGAAGTTATCTGTGGGTCGTTAAGTATATTTTCAGTAATTTTTGTTATTAGTTTGTTTGGTCTGTGCCTGCCATATTCCAAACAATTTGCAGCCTCTACTGCGCCTACACGAGATGACAATATAGCGTAAGCTATTGCTGAACTGCGTGACACGCCAGCCATACAAGCAACGGCAATATTATCTCTTCCTGTTGCCCAAAACAAAGCTTCTGTAACGTGGTGAGTTTGTGGAGGACTCCATCTCGTCCGCATTTGTTCTGAATCAAATTCAACGTCATCAAATTCTAAATGCAGCAGTTCTCCAGATGTCAACTTTTTGATGTCTTCCAATAAGTAGGTTTCATCTGGTTCTGTGATGACAATAACATCATATCCAGTTTCACTTTGTAAAAACTTAACTAGGTTTTTTCTGCTGAAAATCTTTATGTTCATATTGATTAGTTTAGAGGTATTTGTCATTCTTGATCAATTCTTTCGCATTTTCGGAAATGCCTTCTGCGATCAATTTACTGCAATTAAGAGCCTTGATGATGCCAAGTACATTGCCTGAAATCTTGTCTAGTGATCTTAAGTTAGCATCCCACAATCGCTTTCCTTTAATTTTTCCTATATTTTTCAAACGAACAATATCAACCATCTCTTCCTCAACTCCATACAGCAACCTCAGATAAAGCCTTCGGAAATATTCACGTTGATGCCACTTCCCGGTCATTTGATCGAGTGCGCACAATACCTCAATTACTCGTTCGCAATCCATCTGTAACCCACGCTGGACTGCTCCCATGACCAAACTGTTATAACCTTTAAGCATGTTGAAATAGCAACAGCCGATCTTGACTGCTCCATCCATAAAACTACGGCTACCACCCAACACCTTTTCGCACGCCTCTAACTTCAAACCGTACTTAGACATTTCTTCTCTATCACCAGAACTCGTAATTCCCATTCTGTGACTGTCAATATTCGCCAATGCCATACTGATCCAGTAATCATCAGCAGATTTGTCTTTTTCAAACACTTTCGTCCAGTTTCTTGATAAGTCAGAAACATCAAATGGTGAGTAATAAAACATACTCGCTACTGTTCCAATAGAAGTAACGTCGTAAACGCCTTCATCTTCAACCATTGCGCCACATCGAGTCAACCCGTTCATTACCTCTGTTACAACATTACTATTGAGTTCTTTGGCTTGATGATGAGCAAGACTACGTTCATACCAATCATGTACATCATTATCACTCTGAATGTTTCTATGATGTACTTCGCTGGTTAGGTGGAATGCCAAACACTTACCTTCACCGATTCGTGATTGAATTGGAGATTGTGATTCAAGACGTGTTTTTTGCTTATCGAATGTCTTGGAGGGAAGTAATACGTATGCGTCTCCTTGCGGGTCATATTGCGGTCGTCCTGCGCGTCCACATTCTTGCAATATGTCTTGAGTTTCCACTTCGCTGAGTCCGCGATGAACGCCAACCACAACGACACGTCTTGCAGGAACGTTAATTCCAGCGGCGACAGTAGATGTAGCAACAAGACACCTCAACTTTGGGTCTTCTCGGAATCTATTTTCAATACTGACTCGCTTCTCCTTGGTCAGATCAGCATTGTGATATTCACATTGAATTCCACGTTCTTTGAGGACGCTGTGCAGCATTTCTCCAGTTCTTTTTGTGTGAACGAACAAGAGGAACTTATCAGTCATATGTTCTTCAACAATCTTGATTGTTTGACGAACTTTCTCTTCCTCATTCTTTTCATATCCAAATGACACTTCGTTATACTTGACGTAATGTATATTGAGTGGGCAAGGACGGTACTTGGACTCCAACACAATTGTTGGCTTTCCGTTCAATTTGCTGAACCATTCGCCTATTTCTGTGACGTTGGGTAAAGTTGCGCTAAGACCTATCAATCGACATTCTGGATTGATTTCACTGAACTTCATCAACCCTGATTCCAAATGATCTCCACGACCACTGCTCGCGATAAGATGTGTTTCATCGATTACCAAAGTTTTGACTGCTTTGAGAAATTCGCTTGATTCACTGCGATGGTTTCTTGTTCTGGAGTTCAACATTTCACTTGTCATTACAATCAGATCAGAGCTGTCCAGTTCGGCTTTACGACTTGCTGTTAGTTTGTAATCACCCGTACAGACGGAAACCCTGAGTTTGCCCAAGTGACAATCTGGTCCTTCCCAGTCATCCAGGCGTTCTTGGGCGAGTGCGCGTAATGGCACGAGATACATGGCTTTGCCGCCTTTTCCATGTATTTCATCGCCAATAAACAATTCTGAACAAATCGTCTTTCCGCTACTTGTTGATGATGCAATTATGCAATTGTTATCTTTGTCATAATATTCAAAAACTTTACTTTGAACTGGATTGAAGTGTTCAAAAGGAAACTTGCCGTGCTTGTATTTCGATGTTTTTACTAAGTCTTTAGTGTCAGTAATTTTTGTTATCATGGCTCTCATTAAATGAAAATAACTCTTGTTGAACAAGAGTTATAACAGATTATCGATTATGTGTCAATGCTAAACTTTATTTTTTACGTAGTCATCCCAGACTTTCCATGTGCCACCTTCGCTAACAGGACACAATATTTCTGAATCATCATAAACAGTCAGTACGACTTGAGAATGTATTTCTGGAATTTCGCCTTCATTTTTAGCGAAAACCAAGCTTGATCCGTTGTAAACATAAGTGATAATTGCATCAATTTGTTTCAACAAGTTTTCTAACTTGATAAAATGTTCATGATGATTTGAAAGCCGTGTGCGAACTTGTAAAGTGTATCTCATTTTTTTATCGTTTGAAATAGTCCATTGTGCCCAAGCATTCATTTGCTGCACCAATACGTTTCAGTGCCAAAGCATAGGCAGAAGTTCTGAGAGATGGAATTCTGTACTTATCCATTCTGGTTACTGTACGTTCTGTTGCATAGTTTATCATTTGTCGCAATCCCTTGTCAACATCTTCTGCTGTCCTTTGCTGTGCGTTTCGGTTCTGGAGCCATTCAAAGTAGGATACGACCACGCCTCCAGCGTTAGCCAAAATATCAGGGACGACGACAATTCCCTTGTCGTTCAAAATTGCGTCTGCTTCATTGGTGGTTGGTCCATTTGCTAGTTCAAGAACGACTTTGGCTTGTATTTTATCAGCATTATTTTTCGTCAATACGTTTTCAATAGCCGCAGGCACCAAAACATCGCATTTAAGGGCAAGTAATTCATCGTTAGTAATCAATGTTCCTTGTCCCCAATTACGCCAATTTGAATCTTGTAAGGATTTCAGTGCCAAATCAGCATCAAATTCTGGACCTTTGGGGTCCATGTATACACCGCCGTATTCATTACTGACGGCAATGATGCGATTGCACAATGTTTCTTTTCGAGCAAGTTTTTCACAGAACCAATAACCAACTTTTCCGAATCCTTGAATTGCGATGGTGACAGGTGAGGAAGCGCGAAACTTGAGTTCGGATTGGCGTTCCATGATGTGTTCAAGGCAATAGTAAGCGCCGTAGCCTGTGGCTGAGTTTCGTCCTTCTATGCCCCCCAGAGCGACGGGAAGCCCCGTAATGACGGCTTTAGGGTGTCCACCCTTGATCTTGCGGTATTCGGAGTACATCCAGCCCATAACTCGTTCGTCAGTGGCTACGTCAGGTGCAGGGATGTCTGTGTCTGGTCCGATAAAGTCAATGAAGGCATCGATGTAGGCTTTGCTAATGCGTTCCAGTTCGCGGTGACTGAGTGAGTTGGCGTCAACGCATATTCCACCTTTGGAACCTCCGTATGGCAATTTCACGCAGGCGCATTTGAAAGTCATCCAGAATGACAGAGCTTCTACGTGATCGCGGTCAACTTTGGGGTGAAATCTGATGCCACCTTTACATGGTCCAAGAGTGTCGTTGTATTGACATCTATAAGCTTTATACATCTTGAGCGACCCGTCGTCGTGTCGCATTGGAATTGCGCATTGAAGAGTTTTTTGCGGGTATTGAAGTCGCTCCCAACTTTCCGGATCAATTTCAGCAAAAGGGTATGCTGCCTCAAGTTGTTTTTTTGCCTCATCTAACATCGGCATAAATGCTCCTTATTTGTCAAGTCTGATAACTTGCCGTCCTCTCATCAAATACGGTTTGGTGTCACCTTTGATGAAATTACCATACGCATATAATTCAGCGTGTCCATCACCATTAACTGCCATAAACTCGATGTATTGATATTGAATTTTGTTACCGTAAATATCTTGAACTTGGATCAAGTCAATAATGTCAAATCCTGGCAGTGGTTTGGGTTTTTGGTCTATTATTTTGTACAGAAGAACCCAATCTTGTTTCTTCCAACGCAGCAGAGCGTCGGGATTAACGTGAACCCAACCGTCCCTAAGAAGTTTGTCTTCGTCGGTAACTCTTCGTTTGGGTTTCAGAACATCTTGTCTCCAGGGGACTAAACCTGCTATCATTAATCGTTTGTAGATTTTTTTGTTCACATATTTATCTATCTGTGTTGCAGATAATAAACATTATAAACTTCCGTCATCGCTGATATCTTCGATGATTATTTCAGCGACCATATTTTCGTATTTCTTTTTTGGTCTCTGGTTGACTAAGGGGATTGGTCCCGTTGGGGTGTCGTGATAGACTTTGCGACGACTTTTTCGTGGTCCTTCAATGCCACGAATAATGTCTGATACTCTGATAATGTTGTCATTGATCTCTTCAAAATCTGAGTCAATAAGACCGTAAGCGGTCTGAATATTCTGGACGAGGTTCCCCCAGTTTTCTTGCAGATCGCTTAGCGCTTCATCAATATTATCTTGACGGTCTTTAAACCTTTCGTATTTCTTCCACTCAGCGAGTGGAATTATGTATCGACGGACTTGTTGTGCCGGTTTTTGCGCCGGTTTTTGCTGCTGTTGTTGGTTTTGCTGCTTCTGATTAGCGCGATTTCGTTTTTTCTTTCGGCTCATAGCTGCCAAACCTCTTTTTGACTTCGAGTTGGACGTAGCTATCTACTTGGTCCACCATATTGAAGAAGTCATCGGCAGAGGTTGCACTAGAGAGCCAACGGTCCATTTCTGGTTGTCGTTGGACTACCTCTACAGCTTCTCCCAGATCGCCGCCAAGTCTATTGGCGAGTCGCATCCCAATGTACTTCAGATCATCGTCATTTAGCCGCCGGACATACTCTTTTAGAACATCATTGAACTTTTTCATCTGATCCCCTGACTTATATGCAAAACTTGATACGTAAAGATAAATTTGAAGAATTACTATTATCGCAGTGGGCAAGCTTTATGGATATCACAAAGCTCCTATCTTATGTACTCAGCTGCGCCCGAGACATTACATATCCGATTACCAAAACGAAAATAAAACAACGCGGTACGCAACTCAAATTATCCAGGTTTGAACCACAAAATGATGGTTTTATCATATGGGCTGAATTTTCGTTTTCTCGCGATTCCGGAACCGTTATTGGTACAAGTGAACTATTCCTGAATCCAAACGGGGAAATTAACCACATTCAAACTCAAGGTCAGTTCTTTATTTAAAAGAATGCTATTTGATTTCTATCGACATGAGAATACCTCAATCCTTCATATACGCAAGGTGTAAACTTGGTTATAAATGGACTCGGAACAGGATCATTATCCTTGTAATATACGGTCCAAACGTATATTTTCCTGGCGAACTCGTCCGCTACGCCTTTGCGGTTGTGCATAACTTCAATGAAAGAAAGTTCTTTATCATCTAAAAACTGAGTTGCAACCTTGCAAACCAAAGAAAATGGCAAGAATGTATGATACTTACCAAATACCTGTAAACTTTCCAACTCTATATCTAAGTAACGACACCTATTAAAATACACTAATAAATCATATCCGTCAACTACAATTTCTCGTTGTTTCAAGCAAGATATAATTTCCTCATCTTGTGGTGACTTAATAGGAAAACTATGTGGCACTAATTGAAGTGCAAGTGCTTTCATTTCTCTTACGTGTTTATCCAAACGACAGATTTGCATAGTTTTACCTTGCTGTCATCACTAACTCAGCAATATTTTCTAGACTGAAATTCTTTTTCATCATAAAGGCAGCACGATTTGCTTCAACTGCCGCATTTGCTGTCCAGGTTTCAACAAGTCGTCCACCTGTATTTATTGCATTGATGTCCGAAAAAGTTTGTGCTGCGTAACACATCCAGTTTGCAGCAAAAGCAGCTACTGATTCACCGTCAGCAAAATACCCATTCTCATCCTTGCGTATGTCTTTTCTCGTGCTTTCAATGAATGTTTTGGCTCTGCCACTTTCACGAGCATCACCACCAATCCAGTCCAAGATATAGTCTTGAAATTTTGGGTCTTTATAAACTTTAGAAACTGCCCCGAACCCAAATTTCATTCTTGTGTAATCACTAATCTTGGGCAATCTTACTGTTTCTTTTGGTCTCATCCATTCACAATACACTCTACCATCAACAGATTCTTCGACGACTTCACCACGAGATTCCCAAAGCACAGGACTATCAATACTAATATGTGCGCGAAATAAGAGAGATGCAAGAATTGAGTGTCGATAGCCTGGAATTAACTTTAACTTTTTTGGCTTGTTTAAATGCTCAGACAATTGATTTACCCGAATCCAACCTGTAGATGTGGATTCGGGACGAGCATTACATAAAGTTCCTGGTCCCCACCTGTGTCCATCAGGCGTTGACCACTCCTGATCCGTAATTTGATACAGAATTGATTCTGACATCATTCACGTCCCAAAATTACAACACACCAGAGAATTAGCATAAATACTGCCCCTCCTGGTGTATTCCAGTTATTCAGATAACTCTCTATAATACCAAACAAAAATATTGTTGACCATATCGATAAAGAAACTTTACGAGTCAGCTTGTACATTCAAAAATTCCAAATTTTCCGCATGGTCAAACTCGTTTTCTGCCTCAAACCAGAAGTCACAACCATCACATACAGGACAACCAGCAGCAATCCATTTGTAATACGCCAGTTCACGAATCTGACTTTGCCTGTGTCAAGTACCCACGACCCTAAAGGGTCGGGGCTTGGCATTCCAAATTTCGTGTTGGACCGAACCGTGTCCGGCGTTTCACGCCGGACGACACGGTACTTGAAAACAAGTACGACGGACGCCAATAGGTTGCTTGACTGTAACCCAATACTATTAGAGTATGTAACAATTACTTTTGCAATATTTTGTCCTATGGGCGGCTTACCCACTACCCTAAAGGGCTGACTGGCGAGTACGCCAGTCAGCATCTACGATGTAGGGGCTTCCGCCGCCCTTCTCCGTGAATCATCTAGTGTTAGATGTACCAAATTTGGCATTGGAGGCGTTTCAGGAAAATTAATTGGCGGCACATTTTCCAATGTAGGTACGTAAATAGCACTTGGATATACAATTTCAATCATTTCATTCATTTATTTCGATCTTTCTTTTGTTAATTTAATTAATACAAAACTACCATCTTCTTCATTCACACTCAACAAAACGCGATCATCGACTTTGGGTGTGAATTGATAACATCCAGTAATTGGAATTTTCATTTCTGGATTTTTGTTACGTCCAGCATTAACATTAATGTGAACCAAATTATCGGCAATTGATTTGATTTTGCCGACATTTTGGTTGTAATTTTTGTAGTACGGAGCAACCTTCATCAACTTTTGCATTATTCTTTCCTGAAAATCAATGGATTGTACTCAGCAACACGCTGACATGGAATATTCTCGTTAGCGAAATTGATTGCTCGAAGCGCATCCAACACATTGTTGAATAACGCCAGAGTTCCAGGTTGGATGATCTTGGGGGATGCCCAAGAACCATCCTTACGCAAGTATACATTGCCACTACGAGATGTTGCAAATCCAACGTACTGCATGGGAACCTCAGTTTCGAGTTTCTTCGTTGAAAAGTTGTTCTATCAGATCACTTGGAGTCAGGTGATGTTCGGGCGTAATTACCGTTCCTGCTGCGGCAAATCTTGCCAACATTTCTTGGAGTTCTTTGTAAGCAAAGAATCGCGGTCCAGTTTCCACATCTTTCGACATGTGTTTTTGAAGTCTGGCAAGGAACCAGTTACGAGTCTGCGTCAATCCGGGTGATAATTCATATTCCTCTGGGTTGTTGGAGAACCCAAGCAATCGGAACACATCTTCTGTGTCCAACCAGCAGAAAGATGACCACGGGTCGTTTTCTTCGTATGCCGCAGGGAATGGTTTCTTCCGAGTCATTTCAATGAAGTGAATGAGCAAACGGGTCCAGTTCTTAATCAAATACGCATCCTTGCAGCCATCGCCCTCAATGATGCGAAATTCCAGTGTTTTTCGGCTGTTGCGAAGGTACTGGTTTGTGTTTAGAGAATAATATTTAACATTCCCCACACGCTTGATCAGGTCAGCGGCACTCATCTTGGTGTCGTGCTGCACGAGATTCGTCATTCCCATGAACTGACAGTACCGATTTCTCTTTCGGGTTGGCGGAACCGAATCCATGAACAATGGCTCTACCTTGAACCAGTGTGCAATAACAGACGCAATCTCTGCTGGTTCCAGATCGGCAACCTCAACGTGAATGTGAACAGAGCAACGCTGATCCACCTTGATTTTGGGGTCTGCGCCAATCGCGTGAACGACTTCGCAGCACCGTTTTAGTCCGCTCCACCCCTTGAAGACGGGTGTGCAAACTTCCATTCCGCAAGAACTGTCCGGCTTGAGAACCCACACGTCGTTTCCGTGCGTGTGTTCCCAATCGCGAATATCCACGCCTTCTGTGCTGTGGCGTGCCACTAGCATACCGACATAGTCGATACCAGCGGGTTTTTGACCTTGGTCGGGGCGGTTTTTCCCATCAAAAGCCAAAATCTCCAGTTCAATGCCGAAGCGTCGGTCTGAAGTGAAGCTCAAGTAAGGTAATTTGCCGCTTTTCTTGATTGGTTCGCCCATTATCTCTCCCTGTTTGTGACTGCATCATATCAGACCGAGAAGTATCTATTCAACGTCAATTCTCTTTATGCACTAAAGGTATCTTATTGGACTTGTACAATCAATATCAAAACGTTACAATCACGTCTAAAATTGTACCCAGGAGCAACCATGGCAATTATCCGTACTTCGGTGCCAACCAAGACCCCGCGCATCAAAAAAGAAAAACCAAAAAAACTGGCAAGCAAATGTCTTCTTCTCAAGACGCCAGACAATCGTTGTTTTTTTACTGAAGAAAAACACTTTCCTTGCCTGATTGAGTTTGGACGTACATTCGAGGCAGAAATATCGGTTGTCAAAATGAAAGAACAAGTTGAAGTTCTTGATCTTGGAGATTTGGCAAAATCCATTTGCACTCCATCCACAACCGAAATAGTTCCGGACTATGAAATTGTGGAGACCAAATTGGTCGCAACGCTAAAAAAAAATAGTGAAGTGCGAATTTCCAACCTAGAACAAGGCAAACTCGTATTAGAATACGTTCAATCCATTCTACTTGCTGGTCATTTGGTGTGCGCTGGCGACTTGGAGAGTAAATTCCCGACGATCAACAAGGTTAAACTTTATAGTCATTTCACACGAGCAAGACGCGAAATGACTGCACAAGGACACACACTCAAAAAAGAAAAGCCTGGAACGTATCGTCTTGTCGCCAAACAAGATTAAATCCAGCCAGTCCTAGTAGCTGCCATCAAGGATTGTGCTGTAATTTCCCGACCAGTAAAATCTGAAAGACTTTTCAGCAAATGGGTTTGAATATCCATTTGCACTTGCATAAACACCGCCGGTCCCATCTTTTTAGCTTCCATCAATGACGCTTGATCAATTTCATACGGAAATAACTTGTCGTCAATAAAAATATCCTTGTGATGAATCCCAATCTTAGGGTCAAAATGTGTCTTGACAACAAATCGTTGTTTCTTTGGCGTATCACTCATACAAGTATTATAGTTTCGCTATTTTATGTTCATGAAGATTACTGCAATAGTCAACACTCCTAGTCAACTCAATGTAACTTTAGACACAGTTGAATCAATCACTACTTATATGACTGATCGGGTTCTTCTCGTCATTGATGATGTTGGATATGACAAATTAGACATATCCAAACTATCTGTTGATAGCATCAAAGGATTTCGTCACGGATGCAAGCGTTCACCCTATAGAAATTTTGCATTAGGATTATTACGAGCTTACAACAAGTGGCCAGATTCCGATTGGTTTCTTTTCACTGATTACGATGCTCTTGTCGGGTCTTCTGCGTTTCGGGATGATCTAACCAAAGCTCAAGATGATAACGTGTGGATGATTGGCAATGACTTGCGGAGAAATCAATCAGTCAAATTAGAATTAGTTGAACAGATACTAAAAACAAAATTCAATGAAATGTTATATTTGTTTGGTGCGTGTTTGTTTTACAACAAAGTGTTCGTAAAAAAACTCATGGAAGAAAACTTCCTTGAAAATCTATTATCTCGAACGAATAACTTCCAGTATGGATTTTTTCCAGGTTATTCTGCTTGGGATGTTACAGAACATATGATGCCTACGTTAGCAAATCATTGGGGCGGCGACGTTCAACAATTCGCCAATTGGAAAGACAACTGGACTGGATTTTATCAAGTTGGTAATTATCGTCGCTATCCAATTCGATGGAAACCTGAATTGAGCAAAGAATTGAAAACTGAAGAGTATCTGCAAGCTTCTATTATGCACCCGATCAAAACTTATGATCATCCCATACGTAAATTTCATCGCAATAAACGACTAAGACAAAAATCTCTCGCCTAACTGTCGGTCTCTTATAATTTTTGCTGGACTTCCATACGCCAAAACATTATCAGGAAGTGATTTCATTACTAATGACCCAGAACCAATAACGGTATTTTCTCCTATTGTTATTCTGTCAACTACTGTTGTACCTAACGCGATAGCCGAAAATTTACCAACAGAGACTCTTCCACCTAAAGTCGCACCAGCAGAAATACTAGCAAATTCATCGATTTGACAATCATGTAATATAATTGCGCCATTGATAAAAAGAGTAAAATTTCCTATTTTGCAATTCACATCAATCACACACAAAGACAATATAACTACACCAAATCCAATCTCAACATTTTTTCCTATTACCGCAGTTGGATGAATCACATTGCCAAATTGAAAATCATTGCATTGATTGATAACACTATCATAAATTGTTTTTCGACTCCAGTTGTCTCCAACTGTAATCACCCCTGCATCAATTTTATACTCTTCAATCAAAGACATTAAATCTTCTTGTCTTCCAATGATGTTGTATCCCGAAACTTCAATTCCAATTTCTTTTTCAGAATCAATTATTCCGACAATGTTGTATATTCCTTGTTTTTGTATTGCGTCAATACAAGGAGATACATGATTGCCACCACCAAAACAAACAATATTTTTCATATAGATTTAGAATTATTTATGTTGTCATCAAAATCTTGATCAAATTTTTTCTTGTCTACAAAGTATTGATGTCCATATCCTTTTTTGATATCGTTTGGTCTTAATTTTTCCCCAAGTCTTTGATATCTTTCATAAGTCTCATCTCTACCCAAATAACGATAATGAAACATTTTTATATCTTGTGCATTAGGATAAACAATATAAAATTCAGATTTACAAATTCCATGACAGCCAACAACATAATCAAAACTGCACATTTTATTCAATCGAAACAATGAAACTTTGTTGTAGTAATGGTTAGGCACTCCATTACGAACAATCTCAGTTAAACATTTGCCATCATACGTAGGAAAACTATCACAAACCATATCATACCCAATTGATTGTATTGCCATTACATCTGAATCTAAATTGGATAAATAATCTATCAAATTAGGATGATATACAAACTCATCAAAATCAATAACAATTGCCCAATCCGCCTGACCGATTGATTCTTTCCATACAGTTGATTTTAGTTTCGCCGCATTTTCGCATATAGAACCATCTGGATTCCATGATCTTATTTCTACTTTTGGTTCTGACTTTAATAATTGCATCGAATCATCTGTAGAGCCATTATCAAATACAATTATTTTTTCGCAAATAGGAGCATAGTAATGCAAAAAGAATGGAACGAGATTAATCTCGTTCCATGCAAGTGTATACAAATGTATTTTCATACAAGTATGTATCTCAATCAAGTTCAATATATTGAACTGTTGTTCCGTGAGTTCTAGATGCAATATAAATAGATTCAATATTTGATCTTCTCAATCTATCGTTCAACTCTTTATGTTGCTCTTTGAGCCTGGATATATATGCTTCTGCTTTTAATGGAGGCATTTGACCAACATCCACAGTATAAACCAGCAAACCTCTACAATAATTTTGTTCGCCAATTATGTTTTCGTTAACTGGTCCATTCCAACCACCTGCAACTTCTTTCCTTTCTTGCACTCCAATAACTTCTCTCAATTGTTGTTCTGTCAATTCAATGTCTCGCATTTCAATTCCTTAATTTCCATGTACTGATTCTATCCATCTCACTGTGCCGCTCTCACTTCTCATTAATACACTATGAGTACGAGCCTTACCGCCTGGAAACCTAACTCCCTTCAACAAACTTCCATCCGTGATTCCTGTTGCGCAGAACACAACATCACCTTTAGCCAAATCCTCCATCTGAAGAACCTGATCATTGATTAGTGAGCCATTAGGTTCACACAGAATGCCTTCAAATCGTCCACGCATGCACTTGAGGGCTGCTGCGGTGATTACGCCCTCTGGGGTGCCACCAACGCCGTAATAGAAATCTATGCCACTCTCTGGCACGCATGATGCTATTGCGCCTGACACGTCACAATCAGAGATTAATCTGATGCGACAACCAAATGCTCTCAATGTATTAATGTATTCTTTATGTCTTGGGCGGTCTAATAAACATACAGTAATTCTATGATGTTGTTTACCAGTAAAATCACTGACCTTCTGGACAATATCAGACAACGGTTCACTGATGCTAACATTTAATCTTACTAAGTCTGGACCGAGTGCCAGTTTTTTCATGTAGAATACATCAGAACTAAAAAGACTATTGCGATAACCTATCGACATAACGCTCATTGCTTCATATCCACCGCGACTGGTTGGTGTTGTGCCTTCAATCGGATCAACCGCAATGTCATATGATGGCTCTACGAATCCAGCCAATCCACCTACGACATCACCTTTGAATAAACCAGGAGCATTGTCTTTTTTTCCTTCGCCAATGACAATCTGTCCACAGAAATCAATGCGTGCAAGTCGATCAAGCATCGCATCAGTTGCAGCCTTATCAGCGGCATTTTTATCGCCACGTCCTACTTGTTCTGAGGCAGACACGGCTGCGGCTTCAGTTACACGAACCATGTCTAAATGGATATTTTTCATTTCAATTCCTGTATAATAAAAATCTCAACACCTTCTGGATAACCGCCCCAAAGGTAACGACAACGATAACCGTTTCTACTGTCAGCGTCATCATTACAAAGAATAAACTCTGAATAGTTCTCCGCGACAAATTGTTGTGCGTTTTGCACCAATTCAAATTTGCCTTTATTCTTATTCTGAAATGTTACAATGTATTTCATTACAAAGTCCATTCATCTACGTCTAATTCAACTGCAAGCCATCCAGTAGGAACAATCCACTTGCGCCCATCGCTTGTCATCAGGCGATGTGTTCCAGAGGAACGGATTAGTGAACTACCCACGCCCCTAAAGGGGCGGGGCTTCCGCTCCAACCAATAGCCCACTCAGAGCGGGTCTTACATCAGGGCAAGCGGCTATCCCTCTCGTTCCGAGAGTTCTGATCCTCAATCCTTCATTCAATATGTTACAAGCAGCGTTATGATCTCGCTGGTTGTTCTCCCAACAGTTCCAGCAACACCACTCACGTTCAGTTGGCTTTAACTCACGATTACGCCAACCACACTTGTTGCATAACTGAGACGAAGGATACCAACGACTAACTTTCACCAACTCACGACCATACCAAACTGCTTTGTACATCAACTTCTGCACAAACGAGTAGAAACCACAATCGGCAATGTCCTTATGCCGTTTTCGCTCTTTCCATCGTGGTTCATCCCTATCGTCAGGCTTGGTCTTCGCAAGCATGTCACTCACAGAGTTGTCTTCGACAACAATAACTTGGTTCTCGTTAATGATGCGACGACTCAACTTGTGCAAATGATCTTCACGCTTGTTGTGTACCTTCAAGTACAACTTCGCTAACTTACGCTTCGCCTTCGTCCTCCCATTACCACCTTTCTCACTTCTCGATACTTCCTGATGCAACAACTTCAACCGTGCCGCAAATTGCTTCGCAGGACGAGGATTGACTTCAGTGTTACCATTGCTGTCCACCATCCCATGCACGTTCAGGTCGTAAGCCACAACTTCTGCTCGTTCTGACAACGGTTGAATATCACGCTCGACTGTGATTGAAACATGATATTGTCCTGCCTTATTCTTGCTGATCGTGGCGAACTGTATATCACCTTCTACTTTGCGATGTTCGACGACAGGTATACCTTCCAAAAACTTCGGCATCACTAATTTGTCGTCAATGATGTAGATGTTTTGTTTGACACGGAAGGATTGTTTAGCATGTCGTTTCTTGAACCGTGGGAAACCTTTCTTGCCTTTGATCTTTTGCTTCACCTTGCGGAAGAAGTTATCGTATGCACGTTGCAAGCATTCGACTGCGTATTGCAAACTTTGGCTTCCGACTTCTTTGAGCCAAGGAAACGCTTGCTTGAGTGTTGGCAGTTCTTTTTCGTTGTCGCTTCGTTTGAGTGATTTGTTGTTTGTTTTGTATTCTTGTATCCTTTTATCGAGGAAGTGGTTGAACACGAACCTGCCACAGCCGAAGTGTTTGGCGAGCAATACTTCTTGCTGAGTGGTTGGTGACAACCTCAGTTTGCAGGAATACAGGTGCTTCACTTATTTCCTTGCTTGGCGTAGTCACGAATGAAGTCACGAAGCGTGTCGCTCATAGTTTTGTAGTTCTGGTCGCAGAGTGCTTTGAACTTATCGAAGAGTTCGGTTGGTACTCGTATGGACAAAACCTTATCGGCTACGTTCTTTTTCTTTGTCATACACTTTATATAGTGGTGTGCGACGATTTTTGAGCAAGGAAATTTGATTTTGAGCCGAATTTTTAGGGGACGGTGCGTTTGTCTTGTTTTAACGGTGCTTGATTTTGCTTCAAGAATGAGTTAATCTTTAGTGTATCGCCTTCATCCCCTACCCTAAAGGGCTGGTAGGCAGTCTCCCTCGCTCCGCTCGGTCGCTTTGCCTACCAGCATCTAGCGATGTAGGGGCTTTCGGCTCCGAAGACGGGTAAATGCGTCACATTATTCAATTCTACTTTATTGTCATTTGGGAAGTGGTACGTTCGCTTACGTTCGGGTTCTTTCAGTTTATTCAATTCTGGCTTTGTCGTCGTTTTGTTCATAAGTATCACCTTTTCTCTTTAATAAATAACTTTCTGCAAGTTTCACATAGTCTGGATTAATTTCAAACCCTAGATATTCCATTCCTAAATCTTCTGCTACAGCAGCTTCGCTGCCTGTTCCAATGAATGGAATAAGAACTTTACCATTCTCATGTGGCTTACTTGCCATCAACAATCTTTTAGTCAATTCGTAAGGTTTTTGTGTTGGATGTTGAATTACATCGTGATCTTCATGTTCATCCCTTTTTTTATTTGGATATGCTTGATTGCACGAACGACACAAAAACCATCTTTCGGAAGCACCTGCTCCACCTGCCAAGGCAGGAACTTTCAACACGTCACGAGGAAGAGCGCCTTTTTCATTTGCTTCATATACTGTCTCTTTACCATCATGGCTGTATCGTCCTTTTGTACCTTTTCGTACCTTGCCAGCCGCATTCTTTAAGAAGACGTCAGTGTATGGAACTCTGACACTGTCTTGATTAAAAATTCGTTTTGATTTGTCTACCCAACAACATAATATACTTTCGTGACTTCGTTGCCAAAAACTTAACTTTGGTACTGTTTTGTTTTCGTAGTGCCAAATAAGCCACCGATGAGGAATTTTCAATCTTGCTGAGATGTGGGCAAGAGTTTCAGAAAATCCATAAATATAAATGGTTCCACTTGGTTTTAATACACGTTTACATTCATCAATCCATTCATCACACCAATCAAGATACGACGCAATGTCCATATTGTCTTTACAGTCGCCAAAATCTTTGCCAATATTGTATGGAGGGTCTGCTATTATTAGATCAAAATATTCATTTGATTGCTGTCTCAGTCCAATCAAAACATCTAACATGAAAATAGGCATTATATTTTTTTAATCCTGTTTATACACTCCATCATTTTTTCATAAGTCATCTCGCATTTTGCTCTGTTGCAAGTATAGCAACTAGGCAAACTATTTTTTAAAGTGTATCCATCATCATTATTCATTCTGTCGATTCCATTATAAATATAATCTCCCCATGGCGTTGGTTTTGCTTTTCGATTGTTTTCTATTTTGCAAATTCGATCTGGCAAGCAGCCACAATAATGACATGGTGTTGATGTAATAACATGAAACTCTTCGAAAGTCAATTGAAAATCTCTACCGTATTTTTTGGCTCCTGTTTTATATTTAGAATATAAACGATTTGCTCCACTCCATCCTTTTGGCACCAATTGACAATTTCGACATTTGGTCGATCTTTTTATTGCATTTGGTGTCTTGATTGTAACTTGATTACAATTTGAACATTTTACTTTGAATCCTCTATTGCTTCCAACATATTCGAAGATTTCAAGATGTTTAATTTTTTGATCAAGTAATGGTTCTATGTTTTTCCCCGTACAAAATTCTCCATGTTAGCTGAATAATAACCACACTGATTTATCAGTGTGGTTATTATAAACTTTATCTTAGATGCCGTTCTTTTCTAGTTGAGAAAGGCTCATCCGCTCTAGAGTCGGATTTGCTACCTTCGTGCGAAGTGGATTGTCCGAACGCAATTCGTTCGTCATCGCGATCTTATCAATACGGAAGCTCTTAATTGGAGCCTCTTCAATGTCTCTAACCGTTCCACCCTCTCGGACTTCATAGCCCTTGAAGTATTCCTTCTCTTGCTCGGTGATCAGGACTGTTCGCTTGACTGGGTGACTGTGAGTTCCCTTGTAGAAGAACTTGGCTGCTGGGCGGGTCTTGACGAGTTCGTGTTGTGTGCTGTTCATATTAATTCTCAGTTCTTTCGTTTTTAGTTGTTTTGCAAGATTTATAGTCGTCGCAATCGACTTTTCTAATTCTATCACATTAACCATCCTTGTCAACTATTTTACTTAGAAATTACTTTTCAAATTCAACATCTTGTCTTTTGCATCCATTGGGCGATAGGTAAATTGTATCATAAGTAATTCTGATGTCAACATCGATAATTATTTTGCAAACCATTTGTCTAGTATGTTTTTAATTCCAAATCGTCCTCTGCCATATTTTTTGCAAATAGTGTCCATAACTTCTTTTTTTGTTTTTGATTCACTAATCCAGCATTCGTAATCTTTTACAATCAATTCTATTTCTTCTTCAGTGATTGGCTTTCCTTGATTTGGCGGAGTTTCATTAACTACAAATTTTAGTGATTTAAGATCACGACCAAATTCAACTTCATCTAGTTTTGGCATCCAATAATCAAAACTGTGTTTGTTTAATTCAAATCCAATTGGTTCGCGACCTAGTTTTTTTGATACGAATGCTGTTGTGAAATTACCCATAAAAAAATCACAAACTACATCTCCTGGGTCAGATGAATACCGAACCAGTTTTTCAATAAGAGCATTTGGTAATTTATTTTTGTTCTTAACCTCGCCAGGATTAAATTCTTTATTGATTTTGAAAACATCTTCCAAATCATCATACAAAGAATCATCAATTTCAAAAACGTCTTCAATATCTCGATAATTCAATGACCCTTTTTTGTCACGTTCTTGTGATCCATAACGACAATAAGTATTAAATTTATGTGATGAACCAGGTTTCGACATGTATAAAATATGGTAATGAGATGTAACAAATTTTTTCTTTGTAGCTACTCCAAAATTGAATTTCCAAATTATGTGATTTATTAATTGTAAATCTAATTCATCTGCCGCATTCAATATATGTCTTAGATTAGTCCATCCAGATATTACATACATTGACCCATTTGGTTTCATTATTCTTTTAGCTTGTTCTAACCACTTGTAAGAAAACTCATAATAATCATCAACTTTAGTTTCTACGTATCCTTCTAATAAAGTTTTATTGTCTCTTTTATAATATTTATCAAATGTACTTTCATTGATGCCAAATGGTGGGTCATAAATCCCCAAATCTATAGTTTCAGATTTAATTTTTGTTTTGGCTCCTTCAATGCAATCTTCATTATAAATCATATTTTAACTTTCGCATGTACCAATTTTAGAAAATCTGATTTTGAAATTGGCTTATCTTGAAAAATAATAGTCATATTTTCATCATCAAGTAGATTTATGATATCATATACTGGTATTCCTATATCATCGCGTGGAATTCTTTTACCAATACTTTCATAAAGCTTTATTTCTTTAATTTTTACACTTTGATGTTTTTCAATCAATGGATTGAGCAATTCCGCATTTTTTCTACCGATAATAATTAGCGAAAAAACAATATCTCCACTTCTCTTCATACAAGAGTACATAAAAGCGTCATATTCTAGTGTTTGAATTCGACGAATTGGATCATTTTGTTTGTCGAACTTTAATTCACCAAGACCTTTTTCAGTTAGTGATTTGTTTTTAGGCCATTGAGCCTTTTGTTCGCCGTTTTTAATTTCTAATTCTGGGCAAATAAAATCTATGCCAGACGTTCCATCTGGCTCCAATTCAATACCTTGTTCATTCAGTTTATAATGTTTAATGAATTGTTGCATTTGCAGGATTGATCTGTTTAAGTTGTTATAAAATAAGTCTTTTTTATATTTAACTTTTAGTTTTTCCTGGCCGCACATTATGTTTTTGAGTTCTTCACAAAGTACAGAAAGATCATTTAATTTCATGTTTAATAAGTTCCAATCGTTGTTTTCAATACTATAATCGATATCACCATTAATGTCAATTATTAATTACGTAAAAATACCCAACTGGACGTCCAGTTGGGTATTAAATACAATTAATTACTCATCGCCTGCTACATCAATTTCAGATGCAACATCCATAGTCACAGCATCATTAGCTGCCCCAAACGTATCGATGTAATATTGAACCTGTTCTGTACCAGTTGCATCAATCAACGCAGGACACTCCAACAACGTTTGCACGGGAACCGTATTCTGTTCCTTATTAGCCTTGAACTTAATTGTCTGTCCACCTGCCCACGGTTCTGCCACTGTATAGTTACCAGCACTTCCCTGAATCAATCTTCCAGCCTGCAACAATACATCCAACAAACCACCAAATGGATCAATGCCCTTGTCGTAGAACAAATGAACGTTCTTTGCTTCTTTGTGGGCACCAGTAAACCTACTCTTAGTACATTTGAATGTAACGTTCATGCCAATTGTACGTTCATTACCATCCTTGAGTTGCTTGTATGAGTGCATCCTGATACGTGTTGAACAATAGTATTTCAGTGCTTCGCCACCACCTGCCTCGATAGTATCTGGTCCATACATAACTCCAATTTTCTTTCGTAATTGGTTTACAAACAAAATTGCTGTGTGAGTCTCTTTCACGATTGGCATGAGCTTACGTAACTCAGAAGAACATATCCTGGCTCGTTCTCCTGGCTTTTCTACACCAGCGCCAGCTTCTTTGATTTGAGTCTTGGTTGCTTCTTCCATGTCTAACGTAGTTTGTGCAAATTCACGTGAAGATGGAGAAACTGCAATTGAGTCATACACAATGCACAATGGGCGTTCTTTTGGAACTGCTGCTGGACCACGTACCTGTCTAATTACCTTGTGAATGCGATTAAATGACCCTTCTAGGGTATCACAATCAGTCACAATCAACTTCTTAGGATCAACGTGTGACGCCTTGATAGCGAAGTTCTTACTGACAGCATGTTCAGCATCATGGAACACAGGAATTCCACCATAGGTCTGACAGCCACGTAGGAAGTTCGTACCTAGAAGTGATTTACCAGTAGCCGACTCTCCGGAGACTTCTGCCATTGCACCGATTGGGAATCCGCCACCAATGAAACGTTCACTGATTATATAATTAAGAGCGATAATTCCTGTATCGATAAATCCTGGGCAATTATCTAATTCATCGAGTAGATCGCCACCAACATCTTTGCTGAGTGTTTTGAACATATCCAATTCATTCTCAGCCATTACTATTTCTTTTGTTTTCTTTGCCATATTTCCTCTTGTTTTTAAACTTTATAATGAGACGAAAAAAGACATGGACGTGTTGTCCATGTCTTTGATTTCAAACACTTTTACATTGACCGCAATTCAGCAATAAAATCGTCGTCAGCTAATGATTCATCCTCATCATCTTTTGGTTTAGGAGCATTTACTTTTTTAGCTGCGGGAGCAGCAACTTCTTCAGACTTGCTACCAGAATCAAAATCCAATGCTGGGTCTTTCTCAAGACCTCTAAAGATTCTTAGTTCCTTCATAATCTCTTCGGTCGTCTTGACCTGTCGTAGTGCCTGCAAATCATGCAAATTCTCAAGCCAAGCCGCAATCTGTTTGCTAGTACCAGTTGGTGACACGCCAACGAATTTAGACTCATCATAATTCGGATATGCTTCTGTTCCAGCCTTGCGAAGTCTCTTGATGATCTTCAAATCTCGACCAGTTTCTACATCACTGATATCACCCAATTCTGGCTCGTCCAACGATGGATCGCCCAAAATGGCACGAATGATTCTTGCGTGAAGTTGCTTGCCGATGGACAGAATCTTAGGACCAATGTCCTTTTCAACCTCGTTGGTTTGAGAGTTTATCTGAGAGCGAACAATAACATTGTAGTAATATCGTTCCATAGGTTTAATACTACGGGCTTCTGCGCGAATCTGTTCTGCTTCATCACCACCTTTTTGATCAGATTCTTTCCACAGGTTACGATAATAGTTACAAATCGGACAGAAACCTTGCCACTTACCTGCTACTAGCATTTGTGGACAATGGATATTCTTCTGACCGAGTTTGTGCGTGCGAGTCACGCAATAAAGCTTCTGTCCCTTGCGTGGCGGAAGAATTCTTACCACGACGCTGCCTTCACCTTCAGGCATTCGGACGAAGTTATCAAGGAAATTGTTGTTGCCAGAGCTTTCAAGACGTGTTTGTTCTTGGCGAAGTTCGTTTAAATCAAGACCCATAGTTTATCTCCAGTAATTTACAGTTAAGGAAGTTTTCTGTAGAAGTTATTTCTACACGTATTAATCGGCTACAGAACGGAAAACTTGAATCGAATTATCGATAAACGTGAAAAAACCCAGCAATTGCTGGGTTTTAAGTGAAAATTTATTTAGAACTTGACGATATGAAGTGGTTTGTCCAAACTGTTTGCTATATCGATTGAACTTTTAGTTCCTCTCGATATCTCATCCCAAAACGCAACTACCGCATCACTTTCTTTGATGATATCATGGTTTCGCAAGAATCCTGCTCTCCTACCGTATTTATTCCAGTCTGGTTTGAAGATCAATGTGTGGACATTGTGTTGTCTTGCCCATTCTTCTGCCAAAGTGTCTGCGCCAACAGCACCACCCGAAACAATTAGGGTGATGGTTTTGATTTTGTTGATTTTATTTAGCGTCTTGTCTAACAAGATTTGATCTTGGAATTGTCTGCTACCGACTACTGCTAATTTAATTTCTTTGCCTCTGACTTGATTTTACTGTCAATGAATGATTGTGGAACGTTCCCGTTCAATGCCGCCCATTCTGAATCTGTTAGGGTGTCCTTAGCAGCATAACTGGCAAATAGATAATCCAAGTACGAACGTCCAAACATTTTCGTCATCTTGACGAAATCATGAGTTACATTAAACTCACCTTTTGATGTGAGTCCTTCGGTACAAAACCGGCTCCAATCACTTTGTTTCATACTGGTCTCTTTACCTTGTTGCCATTGAACCAATACCCACACATATCATTAATTAGTTTGAGTCCTTCTGGACTGTCTATTGGCACATCCAGATCACAAATAACCGTATCGTGGTTACAACGGGGACAAATTGCATTGCTGGACGATTTGAACAAAGTCACCGTACTGGCGTCAAATACGACGCAACAATAAAAACAACCTGCGCGCCGACTAGCTTTGACTGAAGCATAGTTTTTACGACAGAACTCATGTGCAAGTTCTGGGTCGTATTGAACTTCGTTCATATCAGAACATCCTCGTTTTGTCCAAGGCTCTCAGGATACTTATCACGAATTTGAGCTACGATGCCACTCAAAAACTCTTTAGCTTGATGTTCAGCTAGTCCCGTATAGTTCTCAGGACTGAAATCTTCTTGAGAATCAAAAACCGCCTTTGAAGTTAAAGGATTTTTCGCCAAGTTACGCAGCAAATCGTTATTGTCCCCAGCAGCCACTTGTTGTGCAGCATAAACAGATTCATCTCTTATCAAAGCATGTATTGCTTGACGATCTCCACCTGCTTTGACCGCCTTCATCATTATGCCTTCTGTGGCTACAAAAGGCATTTCTCGCATTGTGCGGCGACGAATAACGTTGCGATTAACAATTATACCAGAAGAAATGTTAAGTGCAAGTTTCAAAATCGCATCTGCTGCCATAAAAGCATTTGGCAACGATAATCGACGTACCGCACTATCGTCCAAAGTTCTCTCCAACCATTGCGTCATTGCCGTCATTTCAAAGTTATGACACTCGTTGACCAAATATCTCGACAAAGAACACATTCGTTCGCATTTGTGGGGATTCTTTTTGTATCCCATAGCCGACGAACCAACTTGAGTCTTGCTGAACGATTCTTGCAATTCTTGATCGTGTTGTAGCAATCTCATATCGCAACCAAACTTATGCAATGTCTGTCCGATTCCACTCAGGACAGACATAATCATCGATTCGTATTTTCTTGAATAAGTTTGTCCCGTGATGAGGTAAATATTCTTGAACCCCATTTTGTTAGCAAATAAATTCTCTAATTCTTCAACCTTACGTGCATTACCGAGTAATTCAAGGTAACTGGCTTGTGTGCCTGTTGCTCCTTTCAAGCCACGAAAGCACAAGTCATTAATCCAGCGATCAATTTGTGCAAGGTCTTCAACCAAGTCTGCGATCCACAAACAAGTACGTTTACCAAGAGTCGTAAACTGTGCAGACTGATAATGAGTGTATGCTATACAGGACAGATCAATGTGTGCTTCGGCAAATTGAGCAAGTTTGTCAATAACTCCGATGAGACGGTGACGCACCAGGACAAGACTTTCCCGCACTAAAATCAGGTCTGCGTTATCTGTAATGTCGCAACTGGTTGCGCCCAAGTGAATGATTTCTTTTGCCTTTGGGCACAGTTCACCGAGTAGTCTGATGTGTGCAACGACGTCATGTTTGCACTCTTCTTCGAGTTCACCAAGTCGAGAAATCTCTCGTGGGTCTTCTTTGAATGAATCCACGTGCGCACGAAGTTCGGAAATCATTTCAGGATGGATTCTTGGCTTGCCCTTAGAATCCATTAAGCCAACTTCCATTTGTGACTCAGCAAGTGCAATCCACAATTGTCTATGTGTTTGCAACCGACGATTCTCTGACCAAATATCTCGCATTTGTTTCGAAGAATATCTGTAGGAAAGTTGCATTGTTATTCCTTGAAGTGTTGTTCGCCTTTGAGAATCAATTTCTTGATTTCTTTAGGTGACAGAATCTTTTCCAGTCCGCTTTTATAAAGCCCTGGGATTAAATCAAAATCAATTGCATATGTTACATTGTTGTATTTGATTGAGTCAATGGAGAATATTGGTGCGTTGATGGATGGATGCCACCCGCTCATATACCGCATAACTTTTCCTTTCCATCCTGTTCCTAAACGGGAACACCAAACACTGCTATGATACTCAACCCAGTATGTTCTATCAGCAAGTTGGACCATTCTTTGTAGTGGAGATGGCGCAATTTGCTCTCCGACAAACATGCTTGCAAATGATGTTGGATAGCGTCTCCCTGCTTCTATAAGCCTCATCATGCGTCCACGTCCATCATGTGGATATGCCACGCAATACATCAATGAATCATGCGTTTTTAACAACTCACTGATAAGTCCAAAATCGGGCGTTTGAAAATCATTGTGCCGAAGAAAGTCAAAAATCGCCATCCTGTCTTCTGGTGTTTTTGGTTTAGTTCCCTTTACACTGTCACGCAGCTTTTTGACTTTCATATTGTTCCTCCTTTTGGAGTTCGCTCATTTTATCAACAGCAAGATTTGAGTCATCGCGATACGACATCAAGTGGTGTTGTAGTTTCGCCATACTGGTTTTTTCTCCAATTCCAGCAGCGAATCGTTCTGCCAATTTTGGATTTGCGTCTGGATAAAATCGGAGGAAAAGACGATAAGCTTGACTTGGTGTTGTGTCTCCAATATAAACTTTAACATCTGCTCTACCAGGACGAGTCAGAGCGGCGTCCAATTTCTCTGGATGGTTTGTTGTCATGAACACTATTCTTCCATCTTGAGCCATGATCCCGTCCAAAGCGTTTAACACACCACTGAATGTCAATCCGAAATCAATTCCCTTTTTACGGTCTGTGCCTGGATTTCTTTTCACAAAGGCACAATCAATATCTTCGATCAAAACGATGGTGTTGGTGTCAACGCTCCCCAACAATTCAATGATCTTCCCGTCATTCATTCCTGGGGAGGACAATGAAAGAACATTGACATTCATTCCCAATTCGCTTGCGACTGCTAGTACGAATGAGCTTTTCCCATTGCCCGGTGAGCCATAAAGCAAATATCCGCGTCGGTATGGAACGCCAAGTTTTGTGTACCATTCGCCTGATTTTTGGAATCTTTTTACATCTGCCAAAACTTGTTCGCTTGTGCCTTCTTCTAAAACAACGGATTCAATTGGGCGTGGACGAATTCTTCCTGTCAAGTTCCAGTATGATCCCTGACCGCATGTTCTGATTTCCACTTTACCATCTTTAGGCAAAGCGAAATCACGTGCCTCTTCTACAATCTGTTTGGCAATGTCAATATTTCTGCTGAAGATACGGAGAGTCAAACTTTCTCGTGGTTTCATCCCACTATCAGATGATCCGCCTTTACCTTCTGGCTCGGTACGGTTGCGGTTCATCGTAACGAGAGTGCCCTTGTAGAAAAACCAATACCACCCAGGCGCAGGAGTGAACACGATTCGTGGTCGCTTGTCTTCGTTATCGTCTTGTACATATTTGAATTTATCTACGTCGTCTTCCCACTCAGGTGCGGCTTTTGGTCTACGTGTGAATACGGAGACTGAGCGACTACCTTCGAGGGTTCTGGAGAGCCAGAGTTTCATCCATTGAAAACTTTCATCTTCTTCTTGGATGTCTACGACAGTGATGAACCATCGCTCAAACAGTCGAAACAGTTTACCGGGAACATTGCGGAAATAGGCAAGAGCTGCCCCGAACACAATGAGGAGTGCGCCACCCGAGACGAACTCAGTCCCGCCTGGAAGGAACGGAATCATTTTGTTTCCAAAAGTTTTAGTTCTGTGGCGTGTCCCGCACACGAATAACCATGTTTTTCATGGCATGGATGAGGTATTTTCATGCCACTCAACATCGTATCAATTTTTTTTCTTGTTTCAACTGAAAGTAATTCAGGTAGATGAGGGCATGTTCGACACATTTCAGTTTTTGGTTTCAATAAACCAATACCATCAGGTCCAAACTTAGACTTTTCCATTTAAACTTTAGCCCAAAAACTCAGGTTCTTTTTCTTTGTCACCATCAGAGAGCATCGCAATTGGTTCCAATTTGATTGTAACGTGATGTTTGTAAACGGTCCCGTCGATATTTTTCACTAAAGCAAAAGGAAACGAGTCATATTGCATGATTTCAGCAATTTCTGTTTCTGCATCTTCCACTGAGGGATACTCTTGCACAATACCATTAGTATACCAGACTTGGATCATTTAAACTTTATCCTAAAAACTCAGGTTCTTTTTCTTTGTCACCATCAGAGAGCATCGCAATCAAGTTTCCGATAGTTGTTCCGTTTGCGTTTATCGCAGCAGTAATGGCTCCACGATTTTTACGTTGATTGATAATAGTCAGCATGGCTGGGTCAGTCAATAGGTTCTCCTTATTCTTGAAGTCAGCAAGCGGTCTTGACATAATTGTATGACTTTTTGGATCAATAGTATCTTGTTGTGTATCTAAAATTGAAATAATGATATATTTGATTGCATTGACATCCTTATCATTTGCGAATTCCCGAAACGTTTTCATGCCCATATATATTAATTATGCGAAATAAAACATTCCGTGAGGCAATGGAAGACATATATGGTTTTGAAGACAAACACCCTAAACCTGTCGAAAAACCTGATCCTTCTGACGAGTTACCAATTCAACATTTTTCTCTGAATAGAATGCTGGATGAGCTAGCGAGACTTCAAGTTGGTGGTTTTCGGGTTACTCGTCCATTTGAGGATGAAGTACGCTGGGGTGAGTCTGACGGGGCAATACGCGCGCGTCTGACTCCAAATCAAGGTGTTAGCATTGAGCGATTAACATCCGACTTGGAAGGAAAACCATTCTGGATTACGAAAAAACTGGTCAAGATGAAAACCAATCAATTTGCTGGGCATGAAGATGTCGTATCCGGCGAGATTGAAGAACATATTTTATCTTTAGCTAGAGAACCAATTGATGGAGCAGTTAGAGGATATAAAGATATTTGGACTTTAACCAAAAGAGTTGCGGAGGGAGTAAAAGGAGTCAATCCATCTTTTGTTTATCAAGAAATCAAAAAGGTCAGTGAAACAAATTACAACATATTATTTTCTGTTGCTAACGGTGGTGTTGGACAAATTGTTAGAAATACTAAGGGTGGTTCTACGCCAGCAGGTATTATAGATATGAGTTATAATCCAGAACGAGGTTCAATTAAAGGGATATTGACTACCATTGAAATTGAAGGCGAATCAAGTTCGTGGGTGATTGGGATACCTTATTTTATGGGTGAGTTCAGTCCGACTCAACCCATTGATGAAATTGTACGTGCGCTTCAAGCAGGGTTAAAGTTTATATGATTATCAGAGCGAAATGTTACATCAGCGATACACTCGGCTTCAGGAGATAATTTTTTGAGACGAATTAAATTGCTGATTTTTTGTATAACTTCATTGACTGTTCCTGTTATTTCATCCGGAACTGTAGCGATACATTCTTTTTCTGGAGGGCATTTTTTGAGATAGTGAATAATTTCAGCAACGGTTCCTTCAATTTCCCAACCCCATTTTTCACGATGTAATTTTGCTTCGTTAATAATATCAAATAATCTTTTCATTATTACCTCCGTGATGAATCTGGTAATAGTATTGCGTGCGCACGACCAACACCATCTGCCGCTTCTTGCATTCGTCTAAGGAATTTTTCTTCAAACTGAGTATTATCTTTGAAATAACCACTATTCATTACGCTGTCAGTCAATTTTGCTATTGAACTACGCATTTTTACCAAATGTTGAATTGCTTGTTCTATTTCTGGATGTGAATGAATTGGAGCGAGTCCACCACTGCTGCCACCATGTACCGTTGGTGTGTTATTTATTGATGGCGTATCATCAGTTTCTCGTAATTGTACCCATTTCAAAAACCTCATGAAATTATATATTCATAAGCGAATTCATCCTGAAAGAATTTTTCTACGTCTTTCGTGACACTGCTTCGATAATAACTCAAATCAATAGCGAAAGATTCCAGTAAATTTGCGCCTGTTTCTGTAACCCATTCTTGAACAATTGGTGACAACACAAGGTAATAGGGCGTTATTTGGCTTAGAGCAACCCATCTGAATAATGACCTGTTTTTTAGACTATCGATAATCTTTTGTTTCGTTAATTCACTAAATTTGCTTTCTAAAACCTTCTTGGCTTCTCGCAAATCGCCATAAACTTTATTTTCAGACGGTTTTTCTTCTGCAACAGCGTGGTTTTGTATTGTTTCGTTTTGAAATCGTTTTTTCCACACAAGCCATCGCTTCCAGGCTTTCGGACCAACTAAAACGTTCGGATCAATGTGCGCATGTAGGTCATCGGTCTTGATATTTTTCAGTACAGCGAATTGCGCGACAATGTACATCCGATATTCAAAATCTTCTAGCAGTGAATCGCATTCACGGATGAGTTTATAGCAATATTTGAAAATACTTTTCTTACGTGGGTCGCCTTTGCCAATTTGATAGCGTTTATGGTCTGGGAAATGTTCTTCTGCGAGTTGCATGTACAAAATAGCTATTTTCCATGCCTTTGCTTCAACTTTGTTCATTTTGTAGTCAAGAATCAGCGATAACAGCTTATCCATTACATTTCTCCTTTAGTGAATTATCCTGATTCAGCAAACAATTGTCAATATCACTTTTCAGTCTTGACTTTAATTGCACTTATGATATTAATATATCCATGTGTCAGAAAGATACCATCAGTGAAACAAGCCAACACTCGCAAAAGTCACTGATCAAAACCATAGCAACGCCTTCACCTTTGGCGGTCCCAGAATACTTAGAACCCCATTCTGTTTGCTGAACACCCAAGTTATGCCAGTCCTTCCACCAAAGGGACAAATTCTAAATGAATGAGGATTGGCGTTAGTAAGTGTAACAAGTGTATTAACTCCATGCTTAACTTTTTGCATGTACTTAAATTGACTTTAAACGTATTAAGCTTTAATTCAGCTTAACCCTTATTGTCCCACAGGGGTTCTTTCGAATAAACTGAATGCCATGTTAAACATTAACTAAAACTGATAGATACTTTATGCGTTTCAGAGAGTTTTACGAAGCAGATGATGCTAAATTCACGGTCAATTCCGTTGAAGTGACTATCAAACAAGTTCCAATGTCTTATCATGAAAGAATCATGCTTGAAGGCGCAGAAGATGATTTGATAAACATTATAAAGAATTCCTTGTCTGACATGGCAAGTAAAGTAACATCCATTTACAGCAGTCCAACTCCCGCTCGTTCCGCTCCAGCGACAGAAATTGATGTTGTCCCTAAATCTTCGCTCATGGATGCGGAACAATTGAAGAAGTTCCGTGTGACTATGCAACACCCACGCTCGGGAGTGACGGCAAAGATGGGACATTATTACCCACAAGTTATGTATGTTTTTGCTAGGAATCAAGAAGACGCAGAAGACAAAGTGTTGCAATTGGTTCGAACTAAATTAGACCCAAGAGAAGACAGAGACGAAAAGAGCAATGTCCCCAGGAAAAACTATTTGCAAGACATCGATAGAGTTCACATGAATATGCATAGTGAGCAGCTCAGAACATGGAATGACTTCACAGCATCTTTGGCGGAATTATCTGGCAAGCATGATTTGTTTGTTATGGATTATTTTACTGAAAAAGACTTGCAATTAATTCTCAATCGAGCTAAAAAGAAAACATTCAAAGAAGACCTTGAGAGATTAACAAAGCCACAAATGAAACTTTTGAAGAAAGTTTACTTCGAATTATCACAAATGTCAGATTTGACTGAAAAAACAAGGAAGTTATTAGACCCATCGATTGATAAAGTAATTAAGAAAGAAAAAGGAAGAATTGTTGATCCAAATGAAATTGCAGATGATTCGCCTGGAAGTACAACACAAGGATGGGATTACTGGTCAGTATTAGAGCCAAAGACTGAAGAAGAAGAATCTGAATTGTTGGGTAAGATTCATACTGCCAAAGATGTGTTCAATCTAGCTGCCAAATTCGGTATTCCGGCAAGTCATATTCGTGGTATGGCGGCAGATGGTATTGAAGCAGATGAGAGAAATGTATTACCCCGTCAACGACTTTATGATGATATCATCAAAGAAATGAAAAAGATGATGAGAGAAAATAAAGGATCGTATGGAGATTATGGTGTTGAATTCTTGGGCAGAAAGAAACCAAAAAAACGTTTCCTGAGAGATGTTTTGAAAGATGGCGCAGAGACAAAAGAACTAGAACGACTTGGTATTAGTTGGGCTAGAATTATGGCAAACGATACAGAAGGACAATACGTTAATGTTTCTGGTTCATTGAAATCTGCATATGTCCACGGCGATCCAAACAGCGTTGCATTGCACCATGAGGCGAATGAATTTGTTCGCGATCTAATGTCTGGAGACCGTCCGGTGGTGCAACCACGTGTAGCATTTTACAAAAGAGCATTAGAAGAAATGCTTAATACAAGGCATGAACTAAGAACAAAAAATGTTAGACATGAGCCTTCTGAACCTTCGGATGATCCAATTCCATTTGATTGACGTTGTTTAAAATTATCGATGTCTGTATCATAATTACTGTCCAAAGTAATTAAAAGCAGGCCATTGTGAATACAGTTTGTGATAGTTTCGATGCAATTGCATCCGTGTTAGCAGATTTTCTTACTAAACATCGAGTTGTTTATCTTAAATGCGATCCAGAAATAATTGATTTTAAGTCAACTTATACAGGCACAATCACACTTTTGGGTGCAGGTGGTGAAGGCGTTCAGTTCTTGATTCCAACTACGTATTTGAACACATTTGTTGGTTTGTTGTCTTGTCATGTTTTTGATAAAGAACGAGTTGTTTTCACTTGGAATATCAAAAACCTATTCTCTTATTTGTATTTTCGTTTGCCAAGATCACAGCAAATTACTGTTGAAAGCAAAATAATTGATATCAAGTACGGGGAATCACTTATTGATGTAGAAGGAACAAAGCCAGAAACCTTTGAGGAAGCGAAAAAACGAGCCAGAGCAATTGCAACAAATGAAAAATGCAAATCAATTCATTCTCGTATTGATATTCCTTTAGCGACCAGAGTCATTCCAAAGATTGAAACGTATGGACTAAAAGACGCAGAAATTAGAAAGATTCGATATTCAATTTATCATATTGGAGATTCGGAAAATGGACGATTGAAATGCACCAAACAAGGGAATGATGGGATTTCTACTCACAACTGGAAGGAAGAGAAGATAAAGTTTAAACCGTCACAAGATAATGTATTTGTTGACCTGGACTTCAAAGCAATGGAAGTATGTGTTTTGCAGTGGTTGAGTAAAGACGAAAGATTGTTAAAGATTATTTTGAGCGGTAGAGACATATATACCACCATCTATTCTCTGCTGTACGGTCAGAAATGTCCTGACGACAAGCGGCAATTTATAAAAGAGGTTTTTCTCCCAATTGTTTACGGAATGCAAGCAAATGCATTGTCCGCTTGTGGTATTAGTCGGGACGAAGCAGAGACGTTAATAACTAAAATTAATGAGTTTTTCCATGTGGCAATGTCTTGGGTTCAATCTCACAAAGATAACCTAAAGCACGACCCAGTTTTGGTTGATTTTTTTGGAAGAGTTCGTCGTTTTGAAGAAGGCGATAATCATAATGCTGTTCGCAATGCAATAATACAAGGACCAGCAGCAGTAATATGCTCAGATAGACTTATCGCTTTGTACGACAAAATACACAATCATTGTGAAATCGTTGCAAATATTCACGATGCATATATTTTGGATGTACCGAAGAGTAAATTGTATGATGTTGTGTATCATGCAGTAGAAACTCTACAAGATACAAGTGGATTTCCAGGTTTGCATCTCAAAACAAAAGTCAAAGTCGGATCGAATCTAACAGACATGAAATTATTCAATCTTTAGTATTGACATTATCGATAAATCAAGTTATATTTAATTTTCTCAATTACAAGGATATTATGGCAAAGGCAATGTTTTCGACTTTTCGTTTGAGTGATGAAGAATATGGAAAGTTGATGGTTAAATTTCACGACTTATGCAGATTCCAGGCGTGGCAATTACTTAGAAGGAATCAGCACAATAATCACACAGACGATTTGGAAGATATAGAACAAGATTTGTTGATTGCTGTAGTGAAGGCTGGAGTTTACTACAAGAGACAAATGTATATCGAAGAGTCGTTGAAAGTAGCAAGACGTTACGCCAAAGATAGGTTTGTCAAGAACCTCGTCAATGAGTTGTCTACTTTGTGGAAAAATAGAACTAAGCACGGCGCAAACAAGCAAAAGTACGGTGAACCACAAGAAAGATTGCTTGACACGATCATCAATTCAATAGTTCCACGTGATAAAAGACCGGACCCACAACGTCCACTTGTCATTGATAATAAATTTGCAACTTACTGTAAACAAATTACGTGGAATCAACAAAAGAGTCTTGGTAGAAAAATTACACGTGAACGATCCATAAGAACTGGTCTTGTAAGTCTTTCAGAGCATGATTCGGTTTTTGGAATGGCGGCAGGAGAATAAATGTACGGCATTTGGTCATTTAATGATGATGGTTGGTTGAAAGAAGATAACGGTATAGCGATATTAGTTTTTGAGCATGAATCACAGGCAAGAAATCGTGCAGCTAAACATTATGGCTATGATAAATATGAAGACGTTACTGATGATGGTTGGTGTATAGTCAAAATAATACGTGAGAATAAATGAAAGATTTAAATAATATAACTGAACGAGAAAAAGAATTATTGGAAAGTCTAGTCAATCCAGATGATCCAAGAGAGAAAAAGTATCAGTTTGATATTCCATACCAACAATCAATTCTAGGAATGCTTTTATGCGACAAAGTGTTTTTGATTCAGAGTATGCAATTAATCAAATCAAATTACTTTGTTGATAAAGCACACGAAACTATATGCGATATCTTGTTTGAGTTTTTTGAGAAGTACAGTCAATTACCATCTAGGTTTGTAATAAACAATGAAATCAAAGAAAGATTTCCAGATGATGCCAAGAAGAGAATGATTTACACTGGGGAAGTAGAAGCATTAATTTCTAGTTACATTCCAGGGCTTGATTCTCGTGACGCTTGCTTGGACAAGATTACAGAGTTTGCCAGAGAGCAAGCATTGAGATCAGCAGTAAGCATTACATTGGACTTGTTGGAGAGGAATGAGAAGAATAAGTGGGGACGGATTGAAGACACGTTCAGGAAAGCACTTCTTGTAGATCGTAATTTTGATTTAGGGCTTGATTACTTCCAGTGTCTTGAAGAACGCTATGATCGAATGAAAGCCCAACAAACAGACAAAGAAGTGTTTATTACGGGGTTTGATAGCATTGACAGCCCCGAGAAGGGATTGAGTGCTGGCGGTATTTGTCGTGGTGAAATTGCTTCGTTTATGGGCAGTCCAGGCACAGGAAAAAGTATTTTGCTGGTGAAGGTTGCTGCTCAAAACATCATGCGAGGCAAGAAAGTATTATATCTGTCTCTTGAAATGGACCAAGACAAGATTGCGAGACGGTTTGATGCAATGATTGCGATGGACAACATCCGAACATTGGTGGAACGCAAGGAAGAAGTATTGTCTGCATTGCGTGAATGCGTCAAAGGCGAAGAAGACAAACGTCGCTTGATTATCAAGCAGTTCCCGGCAGGCACGGTAGATGTGCCAATTATCCGTGCGTACCTTGCACAGCTTCAACTCCAGGGTTGGAAGCCTGACATGATTTGTGTTGACTACGTTGGTGAGTTCAAGGACGAAGAAGGCGTAAAGACCTATGAAAGCCGTCAGCGCGCAGTTAGAGATTTACGCGGGTTAGCGACAGAAGAGAACATGGCGATTTTTACTGCCATGCAGCCAAATCGTAGGGGTCGTGAGGCTCAAGACAATCAAGGTGTGATTGATGACGATATGTTGGGTGATTCCTTCGGTCAGGCTCGTCCACTGGATGCCTTGTGGTCAATCAATGTGAATGCTCAAGAGAAGCAGGTTGGTGTAGGTAGAATATTCGTAGTCAAGCATCGTGACGGACGTAGTAGATACACAATACCTTTCATGCAGAACAAAGATACATTAGATTGTCGAGAGATCAGTTTTGAGGTACACAGCAATAAACTGACTCAGTTCAAGGTTCAAAAGACTGCTGATACTGAGATGTCTCCAATTGAAGGTAAAAAACCATACAAGCCAAATAGAGGATAATAATGAGCGAAGATCGAGTAATAAAGATTGCAGGTAAGGATGTTACGTTGAAGCAAGAATTCTTGACATTTGACGAACACACAATCAATAATTTTTTGCAAAAGTCTGCTGGTAATCATGCTTCATATTCTGCACAACATGCAGACGCACAGTTTATTCATAGCACTTATGAAGATCGAGCCGAAGCGGTTTATGCAGAGAAATTTAAACTTTATCGTGAAGAGAGTAGTAGCGATAAAATGGCTGATATGAAGACTAAGTGTGACAAGGAAGTGCAAGAGGCACAAGAGATGGTGCGATTGTCTAAGCACAATGCCAACTTGTTGTATGGGTTCACAAGAAGTTTAGATCGTGCGCATGAGAGTTGTAAAGAGTTCTGTTATAATCTTCGTAAGGAGATGGATAAGATTTTTGGGTCAACTATCAAAAGTAAAATAGAGGATATGATATAATGAATTTACGTAAAGACTACAGGTATTAATACCTGTAGTCTTTTATATTAGCTTAGTTTTAGTATTCGCTTTTCGACTTGACGCATGAATTTATCGACTAGTTCCGTTTTTGTTTCTTCGTTGACTCCGTGCAAGAGTCCTTCGAGTCGTCCTACTAATTGTTCAATTTGACTTGCTAAAACTTCATCATCTTGGAATGTTTGCATTCCATAATTGCCGCTAGAAAGTTCTTCAATTCCGTCTTGTTGCCACTCGTTGTAAGTAATCATGTGTTATATAGATTCTCATGCAATAGATCGAATCAAAAAAGGGAAAGTTTCGTGTGGAGCGAAGTAACATTTTGCACAATCCATACAATGTCTATTGACGCTTTTAATTATTATACATTCCGGTTTGAATAATTGTGCGGCTAGTGTAGACAGACATGAATCAATTCCGATGTATTGAACTGATTTTTTTAGTATTTCAACAGACTCAAGGAAATTTGTTTGGTTGTTGAGATTTATCAGTTCGTCGCATTCTGGAACTTGGTCATTTCCTTCATTGATGACGACTCCTTTGATTCCGGCAGAACGTAATATTCTTCTACATCCGTCCCAGTCGGAATCAGAGAAGTCTCTATTGGGGTCTCTTTTATCATTACTGTAAGGGCACACAGCGGCATAAGTTTCTGGCAGGTTGAATTTCTCAATAGAGGCAACGTTGTGAAGTAGTAGGCTCGATCCGACGAATGGAATCTTACCAGTCTTGATGAGAGGAAAGACGTTGCCGATACTCCAGTCGAGTGCTTGGTTTAATCCGCTAGGCACTTCGATATTTGATTCAACCATTTTGCGGATGCAACCACGTTTTTCATGGAAGCACCAAAAATTATTGAAGTCAGCCCAAGCAACAATATGATTTTTTAAGTTGGTGTAGTTGGGGAGCGCAGCGAATATAGATTGTATTGGAGAATGCTTCCTGGTCCCGTAGTATATCGTTGTGATTTGACTACGTTGATATTCAGGCATAAAACTTTCAAGAGAAATTATGTCACCAATTCCACCGGAGATGAAAATGAGATGAGGAACCTCTGGGACGGGCGGAGGCATCTTAATAGGTTTTGGTCGTTGTTTTGGTGGATGAGGAACAACAGGTGTTTGTCTTTTTTGGCTTTGTGTGTGTCTTTGATTTTGTTTAGCTGCTGCAGCTGCTTGTTGCATCATCTGAGACAAACGTAGTTTTTGTCTTTCGCTATAATTCATATTGACCTTAAATTAATCTCAATGTTAACAATATAGTTATTTGAGTTTTACTATTTTATTGTATGTCTGATTTTGCTGAAATTCGAGATTTGATGTGTCGTAAACTAAAGCAATCTAGCATTCCTCCACGTATGTTATTGAGTCGGTTTAGGTTTATTGATGAAAAATCAAGATATAGTAGAGCATGTTTGGACCCTAATTACTTACCGTTTTATTTTTATTTGGGAAGGTTATTTCCCAGACAATCGGTGTTAGAAATAGGTTTTGGGTTGGGTTTGAATGGTTCGTTGTATATGATGGGTTGTTCTGAAGTCAATGATTATCTTGCGATTCAGGAGATTACGAATGAATATTACAGTTTAAGATTAGGGCGAGCCAATGTAAAACAAGTGTATAATAAGACGGCAGGTTTGTATGTTGGAAAATTACACGATGAAATTTTTATGAATAGAATGAGAATTCATAAGTGGGATGTCGCTATAATAACAGAAATTAGAGGCTATGATACAAACGTATCTTGGCTGAGTACCGTTTGGGATGAAATGAATGATGGCGGTATTATATGTATTGATAATACTGAAACAGAAGTTGTTAATAAATCTTATCGTGATTTCTGTCGCATCAAAGGTAGAGAGCCATTCATATTTCCAACACGATATGGAATTGGCGTAATAGAAAAATAGGTGATTTATCGGATATGAAATAACGTATTATTTCTTCCCGCGTAAGGAAGATGGAGTTGGATATGAGACGGAATCTTCGCAAACATTTGTCAAGCAAATGGGTAAATTGGAAGAGGTTCCTGTTGAGAAATTAGCAAGTGCAGTAATGATGCAACTAGCGCGTAGAGACATTATGGTCTTCAACGTTGAAATTAGTGAATTCATCAAAAGGAAAGTATCCTTTAAGGAAACCAAGGGTGGAGTTCTTATTAAGAATAAGAAGTTCATGTTGGATGGTACGGTCTGTGAAGAGATTCAAAGTGATGATGAAGATTCTGAACTTGAACTTCAGCCTAAAACCAAGCCAAAGTCCTCTGAAAGCCCTCTTGATCGTCCAATTAGGTATGAGGTATTTGATCCGGACATTCCATTAGTTGCAATGCTTCAGAAACAATTTAGATTGACTCCAAAGAGAAAATATCCAATTTTTGAAGAGAAGACAATTATTCAAAGAGTGAATTTGCCTACGGGAATGACGGAAATTCCTGGGTATGAATACGTAACAATTGACGATGAGGGTAAGCGATGTAAAGTCCCGGCATTGTATTTTGTTCCAGAACAACGTCCATTAATTGGCATGGAAAACAATCATCAAATTCGCAATGATGGTCCAACATTGACATACATGGATCGATATTCCGACCCAGGAATGCCCACAATTAGGAGATAAAAATGGCAAGAGACATTGGCAAAAAGAAAAAAGATCGTGAGAAGAAGGTTGGCGAGAAAATGCTTCGTCGACGTAATAAATTAATAGAAGTTAGACGTGAAGAACATCAAAAAGAGAAACTTGCACATATAACAAGAAGACGACAAGAGCCAATCGTTAAACATAGGCTCGGAGGAGATACGAGTGTTCCTATGAGTGAGGAAAGAAACATCGAAATCAATCAAGATAATTTGAATGAAAATCTTGTTCGTTTACAAGAAATGGAACAAGAATTTGTTAATCAAGACAAGGCAAGAGAACATAAGGAGGAGGTAACTGATGACGAAAATGGAAATTACTGAGGATAATTTTAAAGATTATTTTTTCCCTGCCAAAGAGGATTACAAACCTCAAAAGGGTCAAGTTCTTGCGCGATGGCGAGCAAAGGCAGACTTTGTTGACGGTTGGGTAAAGAGAAATGTAATTGAGCTTTTGTGTGTGTCTAAGGCTGGCGCTGAGACGGCACGAAAGATCATGACCAAACTTGTTTCGTCTCAAGACCGAGACAGCGTGCGAGTTCTCAGAGAAATGGCAGAAGATTTGGTTGCTGGCAAGACGGTAGATCAAGTGGCGGCTGAACCTTATCGGTTTACAGTAGAGCAATTCTATTGGACGGAAAAACAATACATTCCTGACGATCCTCATTGGGAGCTTGTTAATGTCATAGATGTTACAAAGGGAGTTAAAACCAAGATTGTATCGGCATTGAGTGACGGTGTAGAATCTGATATAGTATCGGAGTAACACAAGGAGGCGATCATGCCTAAGTTATTCAAAGTGCCTGAATGTTTCTATAAACCAAAAGCTGGTCAGTACGGTCTTGTTGGTTCAGATGCATATGCAGAAGTTGATTGGGTTGCGTGCCGAGAGGAATTTGAGGAATGTGGTAATCCACGCAAGTTTTTGTTTTGCGCACTAAAAGGCGAAAGCAGAGCAATCAGGAGGTTTCTTGACGATGCACAGGATCGTATAAAACTTCCCAAACGTGATCGTCTCAAAGTGCTTCAGACAAATACACCGACCGTCATCCTCATCAAAACGGGGAAGTTTTGGCGCAACGAAGTCAGATTGTCTTTGTTGACTTGCTTGTTGAGGGTGGGGAAATATTACAAGGGCAAGAACAACTTTTGGGATACAATCAATAAGTTTCCGTATTTAGCCGAAACAGAAGATGCAGTTGCATGGTTCTTGATGGGCAATACTGTTTATCAAGATAAAGATTTTGATTTTGAAGGTTGGTTGACAACTTTTGAGGATATATCATTACGACAACTGGAAAAAATTCTCAAAAAACCAAATCGTCGTCGTAATAAAGTTTAACAAAGGAAAGCCAGTGCCAATCGAGAACGAAAGAAAATTTATTTTGCGGATGCTTCCTCATCTGGAGAATAAATTTATCAAGTCAGCAGAAGAAATTTATTACATTGAACAAGCGTATCTTTTCCGAGGCAAAGGACTGACTGTACGAATACGCAAGCAAAGAGATCGTAATAACAAAGAAATTCAAGTTTTGACAACAAAACAACGTGTTGGTGCAAGAATTATCGAGATAGAGAAACGCATCAGCATTGAAGACTATGATGAAATGAGCAAGGTTGCAGAAGGTTGTTTGAAAAAAGTCAGGTATGTTTTGAAAGGGTGGGAGATTGATTTTTTCAAAGACAGTAGCGAAACGTACTTTGTAATGGCGGAAATTGAATTGCCGGATGGCGTGGAATCACCAGACAGACTGCCTAAATTTATAACTCAAAACCTATTGTTTGAAGTCCCATTAAATGATTGCCGATTTTCAAGTAAGAAGTTATCAGATGTGGAATACGCTAAAGCGTTGCTGGAAGAAGTTGTTCGCCAATCAGGAACTTCCCCCAGTATGGGTCAACTTGAATGTCACTGACACCTGGAATCAACATGGTCCATGTGGAATTTGTTACTATCGAACTAATTGCAGAGAGATCGTAATAAAGTTTAAGTATCTATGGTTAGATGATGATAAGTATGAACAGAAGTATTGTTCTGGTGTGTTGATAGAAATGAATACTTCACCGGGAAGGGCGGCGGAAGCCTCTACATCGTAGATGCTACACTGCCGCTTTGGGCAGTGTAGCCCTTTAGGGTAGTGTAGCCCTTTAGGGTAGTGGGTAAGCCGCCCATAGGACAAAATATTGCAAACGTAATTGTTGCATACTATAATAGTATTGGGTTGCAGTCAAGCAACCTATTGGCGTCCGTCGTACTTGTTTTCAAGTACCGTGTTGTCCGGCGTGAAACGCCGGACACGGTTCGGTCCAACACGAAATTTGGAATGCCAAGCCCCGACCCTTTAGGGTCGTGGGTACTTGACAGAATACACAAAATAATTGTGTATTATGAAGATTTCAATGATAAAAGTGCAGATGATTTACTTCGTAGAATAAATTGCGCATTTCTTCACTTTAAGTGCAAGGCTAGATTTAATAGTGAAAGAGTTAGTTTGAGCATTATTTACAAGGAAATCAGGGATAACGCTGTTCAATTTGATCGGTTCTTTGAAAATGAAATGGTGGACACTAAATAAGTAATATGGAAGACGATTTCGAAAAATGGGTATCTGCGTGGGCGGCAGCCGAACAAGAGATTGCCCAAGAACGACAAACAAAAGAGCCAGAGCCGGAACCACCGTCTCGCACAAGCTATTTTAGTGGTTCACCGTCAGATCAAGACTATCACGATAGTGAAGATGGACAGGCTGACGATTGGAATAACCTCTATAGCCGTGCTATGGAGATTGATTTCTCACAGCCTGATACATTGATTACAGATGGCGTCAATGTCGCTTACGCTGGTGAAGAAGGCTATGGAAAGCAGACCATTCCTCCTCTTGGCAAGTCACCAACTCCAGGTGGCAAGAAAGTCTATACCAATCAACCTATTCATTTTGCTTCGGCAGGTGAAGACCAAGAAGGTGATGATGGTCACGTAAGAGTTACCAACAATTGGAATCAGGGCAAAGAACTTGAGGAGCTGTCTGATATCAAGACTCGTCTTGAAGCAATGGAAAGACGTGCGCATAGTTCTGATGTCTTGAAAAAGAAAGATTTTGGCAGCTTGAAGACTCAACTGGAAGGAATGCGAAAGCGTGTCAAGCAGTTGAGCGAAAAGTTGACTTCAACTCCACAAAATGATTTGACGTGAAAATAATATCTTAAACACCAAGAATATTCTTGGTGTTTTATTTTTCGATATTGACTCAATCAATAAATTAATATACACTATCTCCATATTCATTGGAGATTAATATGCCCGCAGTTTGGCAAGCAAATTTAGACGTAGTTCAGTTGGTTGAAAAGGTTAGATTGAAGAATCATGTTCCAAGACTTGAATTAGCAAGTGTGGCGATATGTTTTAGCGACACGAAACCTTTTGTTGGGGGTAGATTCAATTGGGGAAAGGTTTCTAAGTTTTCTCCTGTTGCTAAACTTTATCACGCAAAATGTTTTGATTTTTTGATTACAATTTGTGCAGATGCTTGGGTTTCAATATTGGATGAGTCGCAACGAGAAGCATTGATTGATTTGCACCTGGAAAGGTGTCAAGTTGATTACGAGCCAGTTTGTGAAGAAATCAATGGTGTGAAGAAGCCAATCAAAGACGAGTGGGGAAGAATCCAAGTCACTGATGTTATCAAAACAAATGACGATGGCAGTCCGAAATGGAAAGTGGACCCACTTGATTTGAACGTTTTTCAAAGTAACGTATTACGGTATGGATGCTGGTGTGAAGACCTAATTGAATTCAAAACGGCAGTATCAAAATGAACAGACCATTCTTTGCATTTAACAATCAAGAAATTGGATTGTTGTATCAAGTCCTTGATGATGAAGAACAACGATTCAACGATTTGTCCGAATCATTCAAACAACACGGTTGTTATAGTGAACACGTAGCAAATAGATTGAATTTATTAACTAAATTAAAAACATTGGCAATGAAGGAATTGACTAACCCATTGGAATAAAATGTTTGAAGCAATTTGGGCGACCGCAGTAGATCGTAACGTAATGGTTTTGTCGTATTTGGGTATTGGCTCAGATGGTCGCCATTACGTCAATATTGTTGGTAGCGAAACAGGAGTGCCAATGGACGAACTCAGATTTGTAAATTCTGATGATCCTCTCAATCCTTTTACGTCTGTTTGGATTGATACACATGGCAACATACATATGGCGGAATAATGAAAATTGCTGTACTAATTAGTGGAAAAGGTTCAACGCTTCAAAATCTTATACAGGTTCAGAAGTTGTATAATTTTGAAGTTGATTTTGTAATTGCAAGTAAGGCTAAAGCGACTGGATTAGATTATGCTAGTGCTGCTAACATCGGGTGGGCGGTTCCTCCTCGTGAAATTATTTTTGAGTTTTTAGATGGGCGTGATATAGATTTGATATGCCTTGCGGGATATGTCAAGAAGTTAGAAGTTCCCGAAAAATGGCTTGGACGTATCATCAATATTCATCCTGCGTTATTGCCGGATTTTGGTGGACAAGGGATGTATGGATTGAATGTCCACCAGGCAGTATTGGATGCTAAAGTAAGACTTTCTGGTTGTACTGTTCATTACGTCAATAATGAATATGACAAGGGTGCAATAATTGCTAGAAAAATAGTCCCAGTTCTTCCTAACGACACAGTTAATGAATTGGCAGAACGAGTACAACAGGCAGAACGAGAATTATACCCAATAGTTATTCAAGATGTTTTAAATGTATTGCGTAAATAAACAAGGAGAGATTACTAAATTAGTGGTAAGTCAATCTATAATTTGAGGAAGATAAATGGTATACAATATCGATAAAGCAGAACTGAAAAGAATTTCAACAAATTCAAACAAAGAAGATCGTTCTTGTATGAACAGGATCATCAATGGAATTTCTGAGTTGGAAAAAGAAAACAATAAGTTGAATTTTGAGATTAGACAGTTGAAGCATCAACTTGGAATCAAGGTGCAGGACTAAGTGCGATTGCGAATACAGTGCCGAGAGCAATAACGGCAAATATTATTGCGAATGTTCGCCACATTTTATCTGTCGCGTCTCTCCGGCCAGCTTTGTAACTTACTATGTAAGGAAGACCAAAATCTTCTTCGGCGTCGGTTGATTCGAAGTATTCGTCTAGGATTTGTCGTCGGTCCTTTATAATGAACTGAACGCACCTTCGATAGTAGTCTTCGTCTTCTCTCATATATAATAGTTATGCGTACTTTTACCATTCTTCGGAGCCGAAAGCCCCTACATCGTAGATGTTGCACCGCCGCTTTGGGCGGTGCAACCCTTTAGGGTAGGGGATGAAGGCGATGCACTAAAAATTGAAGCAAAAACAAATACTACTTTTTGTGGAATAAAACACTGACAAATGACTCTATTATCTTGTATCGCCACGAAAACCAAGCGGTGATGCACTTAGAACACCCCGAAAGGGGATAACAAACTACGGGCGGAACGCCCGAAAGTAAAGCCCGTGGACTTGGTATAAGACCGTGCATCCTTAATTGGATACTTAGGCGACCGAGGTTGAAACGGGAAGCCCCGACCCTTTAGGGTCGTGGGTAGTTCACTGAATACTATAGTTTAATGACTGAAGAATTTTTCACAAAAATAATAACAGGTGGTGTCGCTCCAGTCGGAACAGTAGGAATTATTACGGCCGAGAATCCAGACGCAAATAAATTGACTAAAATTGGTAACGACAGGAAAAACAAGGAATTGATTGCTGATCTGGAAAAAGATGGATTTGCTCCAATCCAGATGAAGGGTAAGTTTGCCGGACAACAAGAAAATCCGTTCTTGATTATAAACATTACACGTGATAAATTGGTTGAACTTGCTAAAAAATACAAACAACAATCAGTGATCTACGGTGAGAAAAAAGGCAAAGAGCCTTTTGAATTTATGTATATTCAAGATGGCAAAACAACTAAAAAAGGTAAATTGGGTTTAGAACACCCAAAGAATTTACTTGATCAAGATTGCTATTTTGTTTTATCTGGCAAGAAATTCAATATTCATTTCAAGAGTTGAATTTGATAAACATAATTGAAAAGTATTTTGAACCATTACGTCATTGGTGGTTTTGGTTTGTTTGTATAACAATTGTTACTATTCTAATTTTAAGAGATGAAAAGTGATACAAATAATTATCGGAAGTAAATCTGATTTTGAAGTAGTCAAAAAGGCATTGTTGTTAGAAGAATATTTCTTTGACAAACCATCAATTGATATCAAAGTCGCAAGCGCACATAGAAGTCCAGAACGTGTACGTGAACTTGTTGCTAAATGCGAAAATGACGGCACAAAAGTGTTTATCGCATGCGCAGGTGGATCAGCACATTTAGCTGGAGTAGTCGCTGCTCACACAACCAAGCCAGTCATTGGCGTGCCGATGAAAACAGAAATGAGTGGTGGTCTGGATTCATTGCTATCAACTGTCCAAATGCCTGCCGGGGTTCCAGTAGCAACTGTTGGAGTTGGCGCAATTGAAAACGCAGTTGTATTGGCTGTTCAAATTTTAGCAACAAATGATGAAAAATTGACAGACAGACTTGTCAAATACAAGAAAATATTAGTTGAAAGAGTCATTGAGCAGGATCGCTTTATCATGGAAAGAATACCGCGACCGAAAAAAGCAGAATGGGATGTGGGATGAGTTTTTGGGATAAAGTTTATACTGGAGATTGTCGGAAAGTCCTAGAAGGAATTCCAGATGAATCAATCCATGCAGTTATTACAGACCCGCCGTACTACTTAGACAAGTTGGATTCTGACTGGAATCCAACTGCTGTTTCAGATACGCGAAATATGAAGGTTGTCACTTCTTTGCCATCAGGTATGAGGTTTGACAAAGAACAAGGTAAGCGATTTCGCGAGTGGTATACAGAGGTATCAACGCACTTGTTGCGTGTGCTTCATCCAGGCGGATTCTTTTTTTCGTTCTCGTCGCCAAGACTGTATCACAATATGGCAATTGCGATGGAGGATGCAGGATTCCTCATCAAAGACCAGTTTCTTTGGATTTACGTTCAAAACCAACCAAAGGCAATGTCGCTAAATCACGTAATTGACAGACTTGATTGGTCCAAAGAAAATAAAGAAAGTTTGAAAGTTGAACTGAACGGATGGAAAACTCCGCAAATTAAATCGTGCCACGAACCAATTGCATTAGGTCAGAAACCTTTGCGTGGATCGTTTTTAGATAATTATCGGGAAACCAATGTTGGCTTGGTAGACACCAAGGTGACTATTGGTGATAATATGTTCCCTTCAAACGTGATGACGACAGATGAAATAGATGATGTGATGAATCGTTTCTTTTTAGTGAACAAACCCACAAAGAAAGAAAAAGGCGAGTTCAACACACACAAAACCGTCAAGCCAGTAACCTTGTGTAAGTATTTGATTTCATTGACGACACGTACTGGTCAAATTGTTCTTGATCCTTTCTTGGGAAGTGGAAGCACGGCGGTAGCTGCTAAAATGTTGGGTCGTCATTACGTAGGAATTGATCTAAATGAAGAATACGTTGAAATCGCAAATCGTAGGTTAAAAGACGTAGACTTAGCGTCAAACTTTTGATAACATTTATCCATCGCAAACAATTAGTTGCAGGAGATAATCATGGAAAACAAGTCTGGAATCGAAGAAATAAAGAACGAAGCAGGCGGTACAGCCTATAAGCTGACATCCGCTGCCGCTCTTGCGCAAATGGCAGTTACGGGGTGTCTCAATCAGACGTTCTATGCAAGCGCAGAGACGCAACAGAAGACGATCCTTGACCTTTGTGATAAGGTTGAGCCGGAGTTGGTGGCAAAGATAGCCGTGTACGCTCGTGAGAGCGGATACATGAAAGATGTTCCTGCATTGCTGTGTGTTTGGCTGGCTTCCCGTCGCCACAACGATTTACTGACTAAAGTGTTCAGTCGCGTGATCGATAACGGGAAGATGTTGCGCAACTTCGTGGAAATTCTGCGAAGTGGATCAACTGGACGGAAGTCATTGGGGTCTCTGCCAAAGAGACTTGTTGCGAACTGGTTCAATTCACGGACCACCAAAGAGATTTTCCAACAGTCAGTGGGTGGTGATCCATCGTTCCGCGACATTCTCAGACTTTCACACCCAAAGCCCTTGGACCGCACAAAGAATGCAATGTATCGTTGGTTCTTGGGGAAAGAACACGACGTAAACGATCTGCCAGAGATTGTTCAGCAGTTTGAAGATTTCAAGAGCGGCAAAAACAAGGAAGTTCCACAAGTTCCGTTTGAAATGCTAACTGCACTCAAACTAGGGCAGTCGGAATGGTGTCAGATTGCCATGAGAGCAGGATGGCATTGGACAAGGATGAATCTCAACACGATGCATCGACATAAAGTGTTCGATGTGCCAGAAATGATTGACATGGTTGTCAAGCGTTTGACGGATCGTGAAGCGATTAGCAAAGCTCGTGTCTTCCCGTATCAACTTCTGGCGGCATACAAGAACGCAGGGTCAGAAACTCCGCATAAGGTGCGAGAGGCATTGCAGGATGCGTTGGAGATTGCAACTGAGAATATCCCACAACTTCCAGGTGATGGGTTCATTCTCATGGATAAGTCCGGGTCCATGCGATCTCCAGTAACAGGAGTTCGACAAGGATCAACATCCAAAGTTACGTGTGTGGATGTTGCTGGATTATTGGCAAGTGCAATACTTCGTAAAAATCCATCGTCTTCTTTGATTCCGTTTGACAGTGACGTAGTGGCACATACGTTGAATCCACGCGACACAGTGTTGACAAATGCCGATAAGTTGGCTAAGATGTGCAACGGCGGAACGAACTGTTCTGCTCCACTCGCCTATCTCAACAAGAGAATGGCGAAGGGCGATTGGATTATGTTGATCTCTGATAACCAGTCATGGGTCGATAGTTTAGGCACGAAAATGCCAGTAGCGCCATCGTCATACCGCGCAAGCAGCTACTACAATGCTGGTCCTGGTCATACCAAGTTCATGCAAGAATTTGACTTGTTCAAAGAACGAAATCCATCTGCGAACCTTGTGGCTCTGGACATTCAGCCTTATGCAACAACTCAGGCTCAGGAACGCACTGATGTTCTCAACATCGGTGGGTTTTCAGACGCTTGCTTTAACATCGTCAATCTCTTCTATCGAGGGGAATTGACGCCTGACCACTGGCTGGGTGTAATCTCAGCAATTGATCTGGGATAAACTTTAACAAGGAGAAAGACATGACGGAGAAAGTTGACGCTTTTGTTGGTGGAAACAACCAACCACAACACTTGGCTGTTCTGAACGAACACAAGGAGTATTTGCCCGAGGCAACAACCTCTCATCGGGCGGTCTGTGGTGGAGAAACCACAGGACAAACAGTTGCAACGATTCCTGTAAGCGATGCGAAGTTCGCTTGCAAGGATTGCGCAGAACAGTTCAAGTTGTGGAAAGAAATCCACAGTTGAAGTTTGTGCAGGTAACTCAGTGGTGCCGCTACGGGAAACTGTAGCGGACTGGCTGAAAAGCCAAAGAGTATTCCCCTGTGAAAACGAGGAAGAGTCGCAAGTTCGAATCTTGCCCTGCACATTTTTTGTTACTTGCTGAGTATCTATTATTTACATTAAAAAGGGAGCGGAAACCGACCAGTCGTGACTGAAATGTTAACGTGAAGTCGCCGTAAAGAGAATGGCGTATTTGAATTTTTTGACCGATTGGTCATCACATGCATATCTAAAATGTTTTTCGTTGGGCTTATTATTATTATTAATGTGTTGGTTGACTCTGACATACGGACAACCACAGAGAGATTCAATTCTTGAGCAAGTTTTATCTTTTATTGCTTTGGCTGGGTTGTTAACCATGTCATTCTCGTGGGCGGCATGGGCATGTGATAAAGCAGAACAAGGATCACTTAGGCACAATAAGGGCAGTTAGGTGAAAGTGGCAATATTTGTTGAACGTTATTATATGAAAGGAAATGATGAAATTATACGTTTGTGCAAACTTTCTAAAGAATTGTACAATCGATGTAATTATTTGATGAGACAAGCATGGTTTACAATTTATTCTGAAACGGTAGTTAGTGTAATGAGCAGCTAGTGTAATAGTAGCACGGCGGTAAAAACGTCTTTGCAAATTTTGTCCAACAGGAATGCAAGTAAGGACTACATTACAAAACCGCAAGCGGAGGTGCGAACCCTTCGCTGCCCATTTGAGATACGACAAGTGTATGTCAGATTTGTCACAACGTTAAAAAGCAAAAAATCACATCAAAGTCTCGGTGTGATTCGCGCTGCCGGTCTTCTAAATGATCGCGGTAGATTCAACAAAGAAGACAAGGAAGAGTTAGAGGAGTTGTTTGGTTGGTTCAATGACTTCCTTGCAATACCACAAAGATTGTCAAAGTCTAGTAAACCACGTGCAGAGTGTAAAGCAATAAGTTGGTTCAGAGACTCAGCTAATTTACACATTCGCAAGATTAGAGAAATAGCTGATGTGTTGGAAAGAAATAATATTCAGATTGAGATGTTAACTTCAAAAACTCTAGGTTATATAGTTTATGAAGACGAACATCAAGTAGTCGCAATTCCATTTCAAGATTCAATATGACAAGAAAACAATTAGAAGTATTATCCAGTCTCCAAGATAAAGGCTGGCAAGTCGCGCATCTTGGAAATTGTAGCATGTGCGGTGGTCCAACTCCAATACAAGACCCAGAAGGCAAAATGTTTAACGTAATGCCTGATGGTAGCATTGAGGAGATTAAAGATTAGCATTGCAACTGAACTTATCGAAGGCTTGACTGATTTTGGTGATTCATTGGATGATCTTGACTTGAATGAGAGATTTATGGTATCATCTATGAAAGATGGTATTTTGACTCGACAGATGTTAACAGCAGAAGAAATACTGGAAGAGTGCATTGAAAATGAATTACGTGCCAGGTAGAATTGTTGTGAGGTTCGTAAAAGAAACCACTCAAGAACAAATGTACGCTGTCATTAAAAAATATCCTGTCCACATAAATAAAATGCTAATTGGTGCAAAAGCTGCTTCCCTTGATTGTTTGGTTGGCGAAGAAGAACATATGTGTCGTCTAATGACATTAGCGCCAGAAATTGATTATATGAAAAAGATGCAAACTGCGAGCGTGTAGTGTAGGCAGCACGACCTGCATGATTTTCAGTTCCTTGCTCCCTAATTCCAGAAATGGAAATGATGGCAGGAGCCTTGCAGGAATATCTCACTAAAATAAGTGTGGTATTCAATGTAAGTGCTGGTTCGAATCCAGCCACGCTCTTCCTAAAATGAGATAGACATGAAGCTGAAGCATATTGAAGCATATTGGAATGAAGTTAGTAGAATTCTTTGTGTTGATTACGGTGAAGAAACTGCGAAACAAGGAATTGCTAACTATCGTGCCGCTCTTAGGAAACTCAAAGTAGGTGATATAATTTACCATTCCTCACCAGACGACACAGCTAAAGGTATTATAACTGGTGAATATTTAAAGGATGTTATAACTGGTGAATATTTAAATGGCTAGGAAGAAAAAACGTACTCAAGATGGTCCTAAGTTAGAATTGGATTTGTCAGAATTCAAACCTATAACTCAAAAGTATACAGCAGAGCAATTGTCTGAAGGGCAAAAGTATTGGGGAAAATTTTCTTTCCCAATAGAAACCGCAATAATTGACAATGGGAGAAAGAAAAATGGCACTGACTCCACTTCAAGTTCGTGACGTTTGCCAGAGTGGTTCTTACTACAGTGGTGCTAAAGCCTGCAAATATCACGACCAGCAGACTCGTTCAGATGGCAAGTGGGTATCTGTCTGCACCAAATTGAATGCTGGTGCATACGCCGCTCTGGAAGCCAAAAGAAAAGGAAGCTACAGATATGGTGGCACGCCAACTGGTGACAACTGCCAAGGCTACATCCTTCTTCAATACAAAGACCAAGGATACGACATATGATAGAACCAATACTTATTCTCGTGATTGGATTTGGGCTTGTAGCAATTGGGTTTTGTTTTGCTATAGTCGTTGCCTTTGGAAACTTGTCAAAGCGACTAAGTGCCCAATCGCAAAAGATTGCAAAATTGGAAGACAAACGTGTCTATAAAGACCTAGTTCATGCCGAACAATGGAATGAAATTTGGCGTCTAATTTGTCAAAAGTTTAACATTCAAGCGAACGCAGATGGCACATGGGTTGGTGGAGCAGCCGCCGTAAACATACTCAACCTCATGCGCGCCGGATTTGGTTCCTTTAGCCCTGCACAAATGACCTTCATGGAACATTTGGTGAACCAGATTGCACTTGTTCAAGAAGATCAAGAGTTCAAAGGATTCAATATCGATAGGTTTAGACCGTCATCAAATTAAAAACAAAAGCCCGGCAATGCCGGGCTTTTTCTTTTTCATTCGACTAAATTCAGTTGACTTCAACTGTTGCATTGGAAACACGAACTACAGCGAATACAACAGTGTTACCTGCTGTCCCGTTGGCTGTGAACCCACTTGTGGTCACTGCTGATGCAAAAGCATAAGCCGAAGAACCATTGCAAAGAACAATATAGTCAGCGTTGACGCCAGGAAGAGTCTTCCCGAACGCAACTGCCAAAGTAGCACCCGTAAGAGTGACTGCTCCTGAATATACAACTCGTGTGCCAATAAGCTTCTCTACACCTACGAATAGATGCTCTGAACCCTTATGACCCTTTTTATCGGCGCTTCCTTGACCCACACCCGTTACAGAACTGGCCGTGCCCATTTTGATATCTCCCATGAAAGAATAAAGTTAACATTATTTACAATTAGGAAAATAAATTATGTAATAATTTGGAAGAAATTCATCCGTGTTACTATGTTAGTATATGGGAAGAAAATTAACACATGAATACGTAGAACAATATTTCAAAGAACAAGGTTGTGAATTGATTTCACAATACGAAAATAATCGAACTAAAATTGAATATAAATGTTCTTGCGGTAATATTTCATTGATAAAATATCATGATTTTCAATGTGGGAAAAGATGTGGATGTGGAAATAAGAAATTTGGTGAGAAAAGAAGACGTAAATTTCAAGACGTTAAAGAAATATTTGAAAAAGGAGGAAAAACTGCTTCCTGAAAATCCACCAAAATCGCATGAAATCGACTAAATGCTTTGGAGAAAAATACTGATGAAGACTATATTAGAGGTAGAAGTGAGCGAACTGACCAAAGAATTCGCCGTTGTGAACGGTGAAAGGATCGAGTTTGACCAACCGTGGGAGGAAACGCCAAACCGTGAAGACTTTGTGATGTGGCTCACCAATATCCGAAATGAATTGGTGAAACCGAATGTTACTGAAAGCAAGAGAAATTCAAGAAAAGTACAAAATCGCCCATAACAGCCTGATTGATTGGGAAAACAAAAAAGTCTTGACTTCCCACCGCACTGTCGGCGGGCATCGTCGCTGGTTGGAAGACGACATACAAAAGTTACTGACCATTCACGAAGTGAAGGAAGAGAAACGGTATTGTTACTACGCTCGTTGCTCAACCGCTAAACAAAAAGAGAACCTTGAGCGACAAGTAGAACGGCTCAAAAAGCACTGTCATGACAAGGGCTACGCCAATGTCAAAGAGTTCTCCGAGATCGGTTCTGGACTCAATGACAACAGACCCAAACTGCACAAACTGATTGACGCCGTTCTCAAGAAAGAAGTGAACCACATCGTTGTGGAGTACAAGGACCGGCTCGCCAGATACGGGTTCAAGTTCTTGATGCGGTTCTTCAAGGGGTTGGGCTGCATGATTGAGTTTCTGGACGAGAAGGCTACCAAGGACGACAATGAGGAATTAGTGCAGGATGTGTTGAGTCTGTTCACTTGTTTCTCAGCACGGCTTACAAGATTTTCCAAGAAAGATGGAAAAACCTGCCAAGAAAATGATGCAACTTTACTATGATATAATAGGCAATCAATGCGTAAGGAGCATCATGCAGGTAGGTTTAGCAGAAGCCGCCAAACAGTTAGGGGTATCAATCAAGACGCTACGAAATTGGGATGCGGCTGGAAAACTCAAAACAGTCAGAACAGTCGGCAATCAGAGGCGTGTGCCAATTGAAGAAGTTGAACGACTGAAAGGTGGCGACAACGCCAGAGTACACACGACTGAGATGGTTGATAGAACTGCTTGGATGACTCGTATTTGCGAAAAGTGTCAACAAGAGTTTTTGATACCACAGTGGCGGCTCAATGAAAGTCCGAAACGTGGTAAATTCTGTAGTCGGAAGTGTCAAGGCAATGGCTACTGTGAAGTGAATGAGAATTTCTTTTCTGAGCAAAATTCACAGATGGCGTATGTCCTTGGGCTGCTTGTTACAGATGGCTACTTGACGCACAAGAGCGATAGACGTGAAATACTGTGTCTCAAGTTGATCGACAGAGATTTGTTAGAAGAAGTCCGAGATATGATGGACTCAACATACGGCATATACAATTGTGGTTTGACCGACGCTGGCAACTCGATTTATCGTATTGAGTTTGATCGTAGGCAGTTGATTGAGGATGTGAAGAAGTATGGGGTGGTTCATCATAAGACACTTATTACGACATTCCCGAAGTTACTTGAAGGTAGGTATTATCCTGATTTCGTGCGAGGCGTTCTTGATGGTGATGGTTGTGTGCATTGGAGAAAAGATAAGCGACGTAACAATGGTTACAATGTAGAAACGTATTTCTTAGGAACATTTGACTTGTTGAATGGTATTGCAAATGCTCTTGGCACTCGTCGTAAACCAGAGCCATACACTGCTGTAGCTAAGTTGAGGTTTCAGTCTCGTTCAGAGGTTAAGATGATTTACGACTACCTCTACTATGGCAATGCTGATGTGCCATGCCTGAAAAGGAAGAGAATAAAGTTTGAGGAAATACTCGCTTTGCCGTTCAATGTGCGTCCAAAGGGCAGCAAAAACAAGAAGAAACTAGCAAAGACATTACAAATTGGATCGAACAATGAGCAAGAAAAACAAACACAAGAAGTTCAGCCAAGTGTGGAGCAACCAAACGGAGTTAGGTAAGAAGTTCGGTATTTCCGCCATCGCTGTCGGCAAACTCCTCATTGAAGCCGGTCTAAAAGACCCAACGACCAAAT
>Ga0163150_10000852_pt1 | contig 54810 bp, 50 predicted proteins | sample OliLakLV19P2IB_FD_148628 | JGI IMG/M metagenome (GOLD analysis project Ga0163150, IMG submission 148628) | Freshwater microbial mat bacterial communities from Lake Vanda, McMurdo Dry Valleys, Antarctica - Oligotrophic Lake LV.19.P2.IB | ecosystem: Environmental > Aquatic > Freshwater > Lake >...
CGGAACACTTCCGTCGGCGTGGTTGCATCCTGTGGCGCTGCCGCCGCACGGTCGGTTTCGAGCAATTCGAGTAGTTCAGCGAAACTGTCGAGAGCCCGCTCGAAGTTGCGAGTGTTGAGCGAGAGCGAGGTTTCGCGGTCGGCGATTGCGAATCTGCGTTGCACCAGAATCGGTCCGGTGTCGATGCCTTCATCGATGCGATGCCATGCGACGCCCCACTCGGTTTCGCCGCGCAGGATTCCCCAGACGGGTGTGTTCAGGCCGGCGTACTCGGGCAGTGGCCCGTCGTGAAAGTTGATCGCCATCTTGTTTGCCGTCGCCACCAGCGTCGGCGACAGGAGCCGAAGGTGAGTGATCGCAAAGATGTAGTCGACGCTCTCTCGTCGCAACTCGTCTTCCCAGTTGTCGAGATTGTCAAGGTTGAACGTCGGGATGCCGCCGTCCAGAGCCCAGGCTGCGACTTTGTCGCTGCCTGCTGCCACGGAAACGATCTCGTGGCCGCGTTCAAGCAGCAGTCGCCCACACTCGACCAGCAGTGTGTCGGCTCCGATCAGTGCGCAACGGAAGCGAGTCATCCTGTTGCTCCGATTGGGTCGCCTTGCACGAATCCGGTGCCGCTGAACGCAACGTAGACGCGTCCGGGCACGTCGGGGTCGCCGCTGATCGCGCTGATGTCGGAGTATGAGCCCGCGGGAAAGGTCGTGATCAGCTGCCAGCTCACGCCGTCGTCGTCGCTTCGATAGAGGCCAGTCTGTGCGTCGCCGTTCGCTCGCCCGTAGATGAACAGTGCGACGGGACCCCCGCCGACGACCGGCGCGCCAAATCCCAGTGCGTTCACCAACTCAACGCCGGGGAGTTTCGTCCACGCACTGCGTCCTGCGTCATCGCTGCGATAGAGCCCGTCGGAGCCGACCCCCGCCCACAACCGTTCTGCGCGATCGGGCTGTGACTGCAGTTGGCCGAGTACGTGGCACGCATTGCCCTCGAAGCAGGGCGGCGCGTTGGGCGCCTCCTGCCACGTCGCGCCACCGTCGCTGCTCGTGAAGAAGCGACCCTCATCGGACATGAGGTAGAAGTTGCCATTCACGCGATCTGCTGCCAACGCTCGGCGGTTGAACCACCACATGAATCGGTGAAACGAGTCGATGCCAGCGACGGACTCAAGATGTGTCCACGATTGGCCGGCGTCGTGGCTGATGTAGAGGCCCACCGGAGTGCGCGAGTACTCCCAAGGATCGGAATAGTGAGTCGGGAGCCAGACCAGCACTTGTGGGTCAACAGCAGACACCGCGATTTCGCCACCGAACATCGCAGGGGTCGTGCCCGCGAATTGCTGCCATGTGACACCGCCGTCGGTCGACACCGCGCCACGAGCACGCCGCTGGTCGGAATAGTAGATGTGGTACTCGGCGCCAACCCACGCGATGACTTCAGGATGGCCGCCGCTGTAGTCGAGTCCTGTGCCGCCCGCGAACGTTTCGTCAATCAGGGTCGCTGTCGGGTATTTCGTCGTGTCGTCAAAACGGAACCCTTGTCGATCTGCGATCGCTCCGATCGGGACGCCACCAGGCGGGGCGACCACAGCGGAGGCAACTGTCTCCTCTATTCCACGCGCTGCGGATGTGAACGTGATCGTGTTCCCCTCGAAATCGTTTGCCCGCCATGCCGCCATGCCTTCGGCGAACCACAACGTGCCGCCTGCCGGATCGAACATCAGCCGACCGGTGCTCATGAACCCGTCGAGGTCGGTGTTCGCGAGCCAAGGAATTTGTGGTGAGGCAATTGCGACATCGTGCGTCGACCAATTCTCTCCACCATCGGTCGATGTCCAGAGGTGTCCATCGCGTACTGCTTCATCAGCCAGAGCTACGCGTGTCGGATCCGTGGGGTCGACCGCGAACGCGGCGAAGTGCGAGGTTGATGGAATGGGTAGCTCACGCCACGTCCCGGTAGTGAGGTTGAACACCGCAACCTGTGCAGATGCACCATCGATGCGATTGATTGCCATCCAGAATTCGCCAGCGACGTTGACGGCACCGGCGCCGTATTGCGCACCGTCGAACGGTCGCACCACGCTCCAGGACGCACCCGCATCGCTGCTCAGGAAAACTCCGATACCGGCGACAGCGGCAAACGCAGTCGCGCCAACAAACGCGACGGTGGCAACGCCGGGCTGATCACTGGCGAGGTCGCCGACCACGCCCGTCGGCACCATGCTCGTGGGAACCTGTGCCCAGGTTGCTCCGGCGTCGAAGGATTGAAACAACCCTTCGCGGGAACTTCCAAAGAGCACATGATCCGGGTTATTTGGGTTGACGGCGAGGCGCTCACTGCCAACTCGGAATTGCTGATTGCCGCTGATGAACCAGCGGCGCTCCGTAGTGCGCCACGTCGAGCCAGCGTCGTCGCTGACCAGAATGCGTCCGGCGGTGGTCAGCGCTTCGTCGGGCGCAGGATTTCCGTCGTTGCCGAGAGCGAGATACACCCGAGTAGGCAGCGAGGGAGCGACCGCGATGCTGTCGACGCTCAGCACGTCGCCAGGCTGCGCCCCGGGTAGCGACGCGGCATCGAGCAACTGCGTCCACTGCTCGCTCTGCGCGTCCCACCGGTATGCGCCACCCACGTCCGTGCGGGCATAGATCTGGGCGGGCGGTCCGACGGCGGAAACGATGCCGGTGACGAAACCGCCTCCTCCAATCGGCATTACCTGCCAGATGTAACTGCCATGCACCACGCGGGGCAGATCAACAGTCGCCTGCGGCCCGCCTGTCACCGAGGGTGCGGAGTCATCAGGGTCGACGCCACCCGGTGTGGTCGTGTCCGAGCCCTTGGGGGCCTCGTTCGAAACGTTGCAGGAACTGCCAATCATGGCGCTCATCGTGAGCGCGGCCCAGATGAGAGGGCGCGACGACGACCGACCAATGGCGCGAGTCATTGGCGCGAAAGGGTAACAACCGCCGGTGCTTGAGTGTTTCAGAACAGTTAGGTATCGGCCGATAGCCTTTACGGCTGAATCTCGATTCGCAAGGCGGTAAGTGGTGGAACTCTCGTTTGTCGTGAGCGCGATCAAGCGCTACTGGTGGTTGGCGCTTGGCGGTCTGCTGATCGGCAGTGCTACTGGCGTGATGTTGCGCGGCGACACGGAGGCCTTGTACGAGTCAAAAGCCTTGCTGTACATAGCCCCGCCCAGCGTGTCGCCGGCCGCTGGCGGTGGCAGCTCAGACCGGTATGTGGCTGGGCAGATGCTGGTACTCGGGTCGCAAACCGCCGCTGCCGAAGTGGCGCAGGTCGTCGGCGACGGCGCCACCGCCGAGAGCATTCGCAAGATGCTCACCGTCGTGCAGGCCCAAGACACCGACATCGTCGAGCTCACCGTTTCCTCGACCGACGCCCCTTTGGCGCAGCGCGTCGCTGGCGTTTACGTGCAGCAGTACTTTTCCAATCTCCAGTCGCAGGTCGATTCCACACGCAACGCCAGCCTGGCAGGCATCGATGCTCAATTGACTGTGCTGCGCGATCAACTCACGGTCATTGATGCGGCCATCGCGGCGGCAATGGCGCCATTCCTGCCTCCCGCTGGCACAGTCTGTGCGACTACATGCCCGCCGATCCCTCCGATCGAGCAGGTCGTCCCCGACCTCGTGACGCAAAAGCAGACCGCTCTCGGCCTGTATCAGAATGTCAGCGCAACCAAAACCCAGCTGGAGCTCGGCTCGCAGCTACGGGTGAGTAGTCAAGTTGTGCAGGCCGCGACGCTGCCTAGCCAATCCGTAGTCGCGTCCAACCGCAAGATCCTCGCGGCGGGTGTGCTCGGTGGCCTTGTGCTTGGAATCGTGCTCGCGGTTCTTGCTGCACGCGTCTCGCGAAAAGTACTCGACAATGAAGAGGCTTCCGAGATCTTGGGGGTGCCGGTCGTTGGTTCGGTTCCGAGGTATCGCATCTCGAGCGACCGGCGCGCAGTCATCGAGTATCTGCCCGCGGCCGCAACTCCATTCGTGGATCACCTCCGAGTGCGCACCGATGCTCTCGATCGTCGCCACCACGCGCTGATCGTCCTCGTCACAGGCACCGATGTGTCCGTCGGGACCACCAGCCTGGCCGGGGCACTCGCGAATCGTTTCGCGCTCAATGGAGCCGAGGTGATCGTCGTCGATGCGGACCCATTGCACCCCGAGTTGACCCAACTGTTCGAGCTGCAACCCGCAGGGCTGCCGACATACGCCGGTGGACCACCACGAGCGGCCATCGCAGCTTCGGTGATGCGCCCGACACGGGTGCCGAGCCTCAACATCGTCGCCGCTGCCGACATGATGGAAGCTGGCAGTGTGTTGCGCCGCGAAGACGTACCCAAGCTGCTCGCTCGACTAGATCCGCTTGCCGACGTCATCATCGTTGATGGTGGACCCTTTCTCGGCGCAGCGTCGACCGTTCAGTTCGCTCACATTGCCGATGCAGTAGTGCTCGCGTTTCCGAGTGGACGCCAGCAGAAGCAAGCGCTCGCACTCATCGGGCGCGAGTTACGCGAGCAGCAGCCGAATGTCTTGGCAGTCTGTACGCCCGCCGCACCCCTACGACGTCGCTAGCGCGATGAACGCCGCGGTCGTCATACCCATTGGGTCGATCAACGCCGTTCTTCGCCAACAGGTAGATCGCGTACTTGGACAGGCAGGCGCATCGCTGGTCGAGGTCGTGCTGTCGGTTAACTCCGCACGGCAGGAAGTTGCATCCGAGGTGCAATCGATTGTCGATAGTTGCAACGACGAGCGATTGCGGGTGGTCGACTCGAGCGACCACAAAGGCGCGGCGCACGCGCGCAATGTCGGCGCGGCGGCGGTCGGCACCGAGGTTGTCGCCTTTTGCGATGCCGACGACTTGGTGCACGACGGTTGGCTGGCGGCGCTGATCGACGGGCTCGGCAAGTTCGACGCGGTGTCGGGGCGGGTGGTGGATGTGTTCCCCGAGGAACGGATGCGCAACTGGTATCCCCCTACCACGTCCGGCGACCTCAGCACGTTCTTAGGTCGGCCGTATCTGTTGACGGGAAATCTCGCCATTCGACGACGTGTCTTTGAAGCGGTCGGCGGGTTTGATGAATCTTTGACACGTTGCGAGGACATCGCGATCAGTTGGTCGTTGGTGCGTGCTGGGTACACGATCGGCTACGTCGATGCCGCAGCCATCGACTATCGGCATCGGTCTGGATTAGTGGCGATGTTGCGCCAGCATTACTCGTACGGTCGTGGTATGAGCGAGGTGCTGCGTGCGGTAGGGACACCTATATCAAAAATGTTGCGGCCGAACCGGCAGCGGGCTGGTCGCCGTTCCATCGTCGGCGTCCTGCGCCGGGGCGCGATTGCCTTCGGTCGAGTACGAGGTCTTGCGCGATGAGCGTCCGGCCATCAACGGTCGTGTGGGTCGACGAGACGATGCGCCGAGGGCCGCTGCCGGCGTTGTGGCGCCAATTCGCCTTCATCAGCCTGACGTTCGCGCTTCTCGATGGCTTTGGTGCTTACGCGCAACTCTTTGCATTTACGCCAATGAAGTACGTCCTGTTGCAGTTGACGATGCTGATCGCAACTTTGATCTTGTCTCCACCGGGTTCGCTGTCGAAGGTCTATTTGCCGCTCCCCAGTCTGTTGCTGGTGGTGTGGTGGGTGCTGTCGTATACATGGGAAGGCAACCCCGCTGGCTGGATCAGCGTCACCACTCGCGATCTGACGACGATCGCCACCATTGTCGTGCTTTCGCAGGTGCTGGGCAAAGACGACTTTGTGCGCTGCTTGTTGCGCAGCGGCTACATCGCCATTGGCCTGATCGTTTTTGCTGTCGCGGTGCAGCCTGGGCTCGCCTACGATTCGATCGGTCCGGCGCCAGGGTTGCACGGAGCCTTCGCACACAAGAACCTGATGGCGCCATGTTTGTTAGTGACCGCAGCGATCGTGTTGTGCATGCATCCGAACCGATCGTTCCGGCGGTGGTTCATCGTCGCTGTGGCGGGCCTGCTGTTTCTCGGTCAGACGACGACCGGCTTGGCCACGCTGGCGGCACTGCTAGTCGTCAACTGGATGCTGTCGTCTTACAAGGGCGTGGTGCAACGACTCGGGCGATCGGCCGGAACGTTGATTGTCGGCGGTGCGATGCTCGCGACCTTGGCCGCGGCGACCACGTTTTCGTCGCTCGTGATGCTGAGCGGCAAGGACCTGACGTTCTCGAGCCGCACCGTGATCTGGGAAGGCGTCACGAACGCGATCAGCCAGCGCTTCTGGGTGGGCTACGGCTACGGCGTGTGGGAAAATCTGTGGGCTGAGCCGATCCGAAGAATCAACTTGAAAAACGGCTTCGGCGTGGCACATGCACACAATGCCGCGCTCGACCTCATGCTGCGACTCGGCGCTATCGGGCTTGGTCTCCTTGTGTGGCAGCTACTGGGCGTCATTCGTGCCGGTTGGCGCGGACTCATGCGCGACGACGGCTTCGGACGGCTGATGTTGCTGTATTGCACCATCATCGTGCTCGTCGGTTTCTCGGAGTCGCTGCCGGCTTTCGGACTGTGGCCAGCGCTTCTGGTCACATTCGCGAGCTTGGCTCGTGAACCTCGTCAGGCGACTGCCGGCGTTCGGCTGTGATCACTCCCAACGCGCCGGTGCCCGACGGACGATTTAGCAGGATCATCGCCCGCGCAGGCGTTGGCCGTCAGGCGCTGAGCGACGGAGCGTCAGGACTTGGGATTGAAGCGGCGCAGCTCGTTGGAACGTTCATCTTCTTTGCGTTGGTCAGTCGTCAGCTGGGGCCGACCGACTATGGCTCGTTCGCCGCGATGTACAGCCTGATCGGAGTCTCGCTGGCGCTAGCGCACATCGGGCCAGGCCTTGCATTCCTACAGCACTCAATGGACGGGTCAGGCAAGAGTGTGAGAGCGGTGAGCGCGAACTTCTTCACCATCTACCTCGTGTTGATCGGCGTCTCGGTCGCCATCGTGCTCGGGCTGTCCCCAGTGTTGTTGCCGCATCTGCCGATCGGGACCGTGGTGCTCTTTATGGTTGCCGAGTTGTTCGGTGCGACGTTGGTTCAGGTTGCGCGCACGCTGCAGTTGATCGTCAGCGGATTCCGGGCGACGGTTTCGCTGCAGTTGCTGCTGGTCGCTATCAAGACTGTGGTAGTTGTCGCGCTGTACATCGCTGACTCGTTGACGCTGCGGTCGTACGGGCTGGTCTATGCGTGTAGCTGCGTGGTGATTGGGTTCATCGTCTTCGCGAGTGTGACGCGGTCGTTGAACATCCCGCGGCGACTCGGCCGACTACGTCGCGAGCAGGTGAACACGACCTTGACGATCTCGTCGACGGTCTGGGTCTTCAACCTGCACAACGATGGCGACAAACTCATTATGTCAGCCAACAACCTGGGCGCCGATGTCGGTCTTTACGCCGCCGCCTACCGAATGGTGATGTTGGCCGTGTTGCCGATCAATGCGCTCGTGACCTCGAGCTACCGAACGTTCGTCGACCCGGAAGTCGGGAATCATCTGCGCCGAGCAGCGAAGTACACGTTGGCGACGACCGTGTACTGCACCATCGCCGCCGCAATCTTGATTGTCGCCGCGCCGGTGGCTCTGCCGCTGGTTGTCGGCGACGGCTTCAAGGGTGCGGTCACGATGACCCGTTGGCTCGCCCCGCTGATGATTGTTCGCGGCCTGACCCACTTTCCAATGAGTGCGCTGATGGGCATCGGCCACGCGCGAGCCCGATTGTGGTGCATCGTGATCTCTGCCGCGGTCGCGATGGTGCTGTACGTCACCCTCGTACCGAGCCTGTCGTGGAGGGGTGCCGTGATTGGCTCGTATTGCAGTGACGCTGTGCTAGCCGTCGCCGGGTGGGTCGCACTGTGGCGGCTGACCCGCACCGGCGCGGTTCCTCCCGTTGTGTCAGCAGCCGTGTCAGCAGCCGTGTCAGCAGCCGTGTCAGGTTCGGTGGCGAAGGCGCAATCCGGCGACGCCCAATAACAGCCCAGCACCGCTCCCGACGGTGGCGACACTCCAACGCCATTGCGGCGAGCGGCCGTGCAACAATCGACGAACCGGATGAATCGTTCCCAGCAACACCCGTTTGAGGCCGCGTGCCGCCAATCGGGCACGCGAGACCCGGCGAGTTGCTCGGTTGATCGCGGCTTCGTTGTTGCCGAGCCACACCTGTCGCCAGAGCTGATAGTGAAACGCCGCCCGATGCCCGAGGCAAGGTTCGTCGCAAATCGAGGCAGCGGCGAATCGGATGTTGGCTAGCGCGCTCGCGGCGTCGGCGAAGAACACCATGTCTTCGCCGCCCACCGTACCCATCTCGGTTCGAAACTGAACTCCCGACGTACCCAGCCAGCTCGAGCGCACCAGCATGTTGGCGGTGTTTCCCGACTCGGGCACACCGCCGTCGGTGTAGCTCAGATTTTCGGCAAGGAACGGTTCGTCTCGCAGCCAGCGCGGCGCGTCGCTCTGAGCGACGAACCGGCGATGACCGACGACGATGTCAGCCGTGTATTCATCTGCGACACGTACGAGCTCGCGCAGCCAGCCTGGGTTCGGCACGCAGTCGTCGTCGAGACAGGCGACGAAGTCGCTGTCGTGGCGACCGCGCAGCAAAGCACGGTTCCGTGCAACCGAGATGTCGGCCGCTGCAGAAGCCTCGTAGTCGAGTTCGATGTCTGCCCAAGTACGCGAGCCTTCGACGAGCGCGGCTGCTTCACCGTCGGGACTGTCATCGACGATGAGCAATCGAATTGCGCCGTCTGGCAGCTCGACTCTGGCCAAGCCATCAATCGTGCGAATGAGTGCAGCGAGCAAGTCGTTGCGGCGGAAGGTGCAGACCGCCACCGTTACCTTCACCGCAGTCGAATTTCAGCTCGTGGCCCGACGACGGTGCTGCCTGAGGGCACATCGTCGAGAACGACCGAATTCGCGCCGATTGACACATCGTCGCCAATCGTGACAGCACCAAGGATGACGGCACCAGACCCGATGTTGACGCGATTGCCGATCACTGGCGCATCGTCGGGTCGATCGAGGTGGCGGTTGCCAATCGTGACTCCCTGGCGAATGATCACGTCGTCGCCGATTACCGCGGAGCCATGGATCACGATGCCGCCTTGATGTTCCACCCGCACTCGTCGGCCGAGTACAACCGAATGTGGCAGCTCAATACCGTAACGATTGCGATATCGCCGAAACAGTCGGCGATAGAGGAGTGTCAGCGGCGCGCGTAACAGCCGTGGTCGCACGCTTTGGCGCCACACCCCGAAGCGGTGAATGGCGACTGCGCGGAAGCCGGGAAGCGTGGCATCGCGGCCGTGCGCCTCGTAATCCTCGCGCCACTGCCGCCATAGCGAATGCTCGCCGCTCACTTTGCTGGCTCCCGAGCGCAGTCGGTGAACAATTGTGCAAGCACTTCCACATTCTGTTCGATGTCGTGTCGCTCGCGCACGGCAGCCAATGCGGCCGCTACTAGCCGCTGCCGCAATGCCTCGTCGGTCAGCATCTCTGCGAGCGCGTCGGCCAACAGATCGGCGCGCGCGGCAGGTACGACTAGGGCAGTCGCGTGGTCGACGGCCAGTTCAGGAATGCCGCTGATGTACGTCGTGACTACCGGGACTGCGCGTGCCATGGCCTCCATGATGACAACTGGAAGGCCCTCCGCAAACGTCGGCAGGCAAAACGTGTCGGCCCGTGCGAGTACGTCGGCGACGGCGTCGGGAGAGAGTGACCCGTGCCATGTGAACGCATCGGCCACTCCGGCCGCCTGGGCATGGCTGCGCACGTCGTCGCCATGGCGATCGACCTCAGGGCCGACCACATCGACGGCGAGTTCGAAGCCGCGGGCCCGCAGGACCGCGATCGCGTCGACGAGCACGAGATGCCCCTTCTCTGGCGAAACGCGCGCGACGATCGCCACTCGCGGGGGATTGTTCGAAGGCGCGTCGGTACGAGGCACGAAGCGCGTGAGATCGACGCCACACCTGACGACGTGAATCTTCGTTCGATCGCTCGTTGCAGCCAGTCGGTACAACTGTCCACGGGTGTAGTCGCTGACGCACACTACGAAGTTGGCAGCTGCAACCTTCTCGCGCAAGCGTGCCTCGCGCTCGCCGACGAACTCGTGCCACCCATGCACCGTGACGCTCCATGTGTTGGCGCGACCGGCGCGGTGTCGATGTGCGACCTCGGTCGCGTACCAAGCAACGGTGGCTGGTGCTTGGCCGAAGTGTGCGTGCAGATGTCGGCTCCCCGCGCGGCACATCACGCGGTACACCAAGATCGCCTCGGCAAGTTGGAAGTAGCGCCACAGCATTGCCCGGGGTCCGCCACTCCCGCCGCCACCAGCACCACCGCCAGCCCGGAAGGGAATCGTGATCACCGACGGGTGACGGGCGATCGTGGTCGCGACGGCAGCGAGCACTCGCCACTTGGGAAGCGTCTTCACGTAGGTCGTGTCGGCAGCCATGTCGGCTTCGCCAACTGAGTTGAGCGAGATCGGCACGACCTCGACGCCGAGACGGGCTAGCGCCGCAACCTCGTCGGCGATGAAGGTATGCGACACGGCTGGAAAGTGCGTCGCAAGGTAGGTGATCGGCTGCCGCATGTCACGCCACGGTATCCTCGCCGCAGGTCGGCCGGGAGGGTTCCTTGTATCAGCGCTACATGCACCTGACCGGAGTTCCAGCCTTCACTTCGCCCGACGGCACGGTGTATCTCGATGCACTGGCGGCTCGTGACCTCAGTCGGCACACCTACCTCGGTGCCGCAGTGCGAGTCGTGTGTCCGATCGTCAAGGTCGCCGAGCCACCGGCTGGTGCGGTCGCCTTCAAACAAGACGGTTTCGAGTTTGTCGGCCTACCACACGCAACGAGCTTGGGTCGCTACATAGCGAGCGGCTGCTGGTTGCGGGCGGTGTGGATCATGTGGCGGCAGCTCGCATGGCCCGACATCGCATTCATTGGCTTTGTCGAGCACCCCATTCCTTATGGTTGGACCGCGGCACCGTTCGCGGCGCTTCGCCGAGTGCCGTGGTACACGTTCATCGAGTCGACGCCGTGGCGAGTGCCACCCGGGGTCGCTCCGAAGTGGCGGCATCGACTCCGGGCGGCTGTCGCCGAGCGAATCAATCGAGTTCTCTTCCGGCGAGCCGCGTTCGCGTTTGTTTCCCAGCCGGCGTACGCCGCGTTCCTGCGTCCGAGCTGTCCGTACCTTGTCTCGCCGGCGTCGTGGTTTCTGCGCCCCGAAATGGCAACTCCGCCGCAGATTGCGGCGGCGCGTAGCGAGGCCTCGGATCGGCCACCTCACCTGATGTACGTCGGTCGGCTCGATCCAGCGAAGGGAATTGAACTCCTCTTGTCCGCGCTCGCGCGTATCGATGCGCCGGGAGTGAACCTGACGTTCACACTTGTAGGCAGTGGGCAGTTGCACCCACGAGCCGCGCAGGCTGGCGCATCATTGCAGCATGTGCAACTACAGCTAGTTGCACCGGTGCCGTATGGGTCCGAGTTCTTTCAGCTGCTTCGCGGTGTCGACGCGCTCGTGGTTCCGAGTCTCGGCGATGAGCAGCCGCGAATCGTGTTCGATGCCTTCTCGCAGGCGGTGCCGGTGCTTGCCTCGAACACATCTGGGTTGCGGTCGATCGTGACCGATGGCGTTGATGGTCGGCTCGTTCCGGTCGGCGACGTAGGTGCTCTGGCGGTTGCCATGGCGGCCTTTGCCACTCCGGCGGTTCGAGCGCAATGGATCGGCTACGGCGATGCGGGCTACGAACGCGCGCTGGCGTACGACCATGACGTGATGCATGCCCAGCGCGCAGCGTTCATTTCCGACGCCACTCGCGCCACACCATCGGGATGAACGCCATGTCGTCGATGAGGTATCGCTTCGCTAAGCGGCGCGGATGCGAGACCAGTCGGTACAGCCACTCTGTGCCTGTGCGCTGCATCCACCGCGGTGCGCGGCGTTGCTGGCCGAAATAGAATTCAGCTGATGCGCCGAGCAATAGCAGTAGCGGCGCTCCGGATGCTGGCGGGCGAGTCCCTATGAGGCTCGCCGCAATCGCATGTTGTTTTGCCATCGATAATCCCATCACAACTGCATCAACCGGCCGAGAGTGCAGTTCTGCGAGGACATGTTCGGCGACGGTCGCGGCCGCCGTTGCATCGTCCTCGCCAAAGATCGGTGGCACGATGCAGCGGCACTGCGGATGTTCGCTGGTCATTAGGTTGGCGAGGGTTTCGTTGCCCGCGATGACGAGCACGGGTCGCTGTGCAGCGACCATCCTGCGCCACCAGGCCGCGAAGAGATCGCTGCCGGCGATCCGTTGATCAATGGGTGAGCCGAGTAGACGACTTGCCCACACAATCGGCGCGCCGTCAGGCAACACCAAGTGCGCGCTCTCCGCGATCTGTCGTTGCTGTTGCGACTTTCGGTAGTGAACAAGGTGATCGACATTCGGTGTGACGACGATCCTCCAATGCGGGCTGTCGGTTTGTCCGTCGCGCTCTAAGGTCTCGGCGAGTTCGTCGACAGACGTGTCGGTCGCAAAGTCGAGCCCGAAGAGACGTGTCGTGCGCATGGTCAGTTCACCGCATCCCACATGGCGACAAGATGGTTGCGATAGCGGGCGGGTTCGATGCCGTCCTTCGAGTGGATCATCGTCGCGACCGTTGCTGGGTCGAGCGTCGCAAAGAAGTCGGAGAGAGCACGCTCGTCGCGAAGATCGATGCCCCACGATGGCTTGACAAGAGGCGCGGTCGAGGGGTGGTGCCCTGCTGCTTCGTAGCCGAGTACGCCGCGCGTGTGTGCGCCGTACAGGACGTACTCAGAAAAGGTCGGTAGTCGCATGAGCGCGGCGCGCCAGTCGGTTCCGGCCACGTGCGCCAAGCGTTCGATCATCGCCTTCACGTTCTCGCGACGCCAGCAGATCAGATTTCCCACGTGGCCGCGTGGCTCCAGGGCGGTGGGGTCGAGGCCGAGCATGGTGCGCGCGATGTCGGTCCACTCGCGCACCTCGTCGTTCACGAACTCGACGTCGAGTAGCGCGACAGAGTTGGCGTGAGCCCCTTCGCGGGTCAGCACGCTGGCCGGGTCGAACGGCCGCACGAACGCGACGTCACTGTCGCAGAATATGGAAACGTCGGCTTTCAATTGCGAGGCGGCAGCAATCTTCAGAATCTGTTGCACGATCCACCCTCTGGTTGGTCGCGACCGCATGCTCAGCCACACCGAGCGTCGGCCGGGTAGGCGATGAATCCACCATGGCAGCAAGTCTTCGGAAGTGATGATCGTGGCCTTGTCGCCGAGATGACGGAAATGCGCAAGATCTCGGTGATCGACGATGAGGTGATGGGGCAGTCCGGGGCAGCATCGTTGCACCGATTCGACGAGCAGTTCCGCACGAGCAAGGTCGGGTAGATAGGTAGGTGTGATCAGCGTGAAGTCCATGGCGACGTTCGCGTCAGCGATTGAGACAGGTGGCCTGGTCGTCGGTGGTGATGGCGGATCGACGAACGCTCAGCCACCAATCCTGCTCGGTCGTCGGAAACAATCCAGTGGACTCGATCGGACCGACGAGCAACCAGTCGTCGTTAGTGCCGGGATTGTCCGGTGTCAGAACCGCATCGCGTTGCATCGCGGGGAAGGTGGACCGATCGGCAGTGCGCGGAAGCCCGTCAGGCTCGAGGTCGCCGCGCAACACCGACGCCACGCCGGCGTAGTGCTTCCCATTCCAACTGAACGTGGCATCGAGGTGTTCTGGCCCGATGCCAAGACAAGAGGTGATGTCGGCTGCTTCGTTGATGGCGTCGGTCGGGGTGATCGAGTGGTCAAGCTCCCAATACGAACTCAGCAGGACGACAGCCGTGACACCCAAGGCGACCTTGCTGCGCTGCAGTCCTTGCGCCATGACGACTACAACCGCGGCGGCGGCCATAAAGAGTGAGTATCGGGTCCAGTAGGCGCCGGTGGCCGCTATCACCGTGAGCTCGACGACGATGGCGAGCAGCGCAATCACTGCGAGGGGATGACGGCGACGATGAACGACAAATGCTCGCATCGCCCACGCCCAACCGGTCGTTGCCGCCGCGAGGATGGCGATCAGCGCAACAGCGCCGCCATCCAAGCCGTATTGCGCCTGGATCCCCATGAACAACGGATGCGCAGGAACGACCTGAGACCAACTCGCCGCCATCGCGGCGAACGCGGCGACGGACGCCGCGGCAACGACTGCCATGCCGCGCTTGTTGACCGGGTGCAACGAGGGGACCCATAGCAGCGTGGCAAAGAGCAGCAAGCCCTGCGCGATGACGAGGCCTTCGACGCCGCTGACGATGCCCCGTAAGTGGAACTCGAACTCGATTTTCCCGCCGTGTTCGAGGCTGGCGCGCCAGACATAGATCGGCACTGAGACCGCAAGGAACACAGTCGTAAACAGCGCGACGCTCGTAGTCCGGTCGCGAGACCAAGGCCGCCGCCCCAAGAGCAGCCAAACGGCGGCAACCGCGGCCACAAACATTTGCTGGCGAACGAGAAAGCTGAACGAGGCGGCGAGTGCGGCGCCGATGACGGCGGCCAGAGTGATCCAGCGGGGAGATTGGGTGCTGCGCGGATGGGCGACGCGGCACGCGAGAGCGATGGCCCACACGCCGCCGGCGATCGAGAATGTGTCCGACAGATACGTGCCGGCGATGCCCACGAAGCCACTGAAGCCGGCCACGACGAGTAGTGCGGGTATCCGCCTGCGCACTCCGAATGTGATGAGCAGCGAACGAAAGCCCAGCAACGCGATCGCGCACATCACAGAACCAAGTAGATGGATCTGGTGGTGGCCGTAGCCGACGATCGCGACCCACACGGATGTGACAGGGAGGATTCCGACAAGCGTGATGTCGTTCCAGCCCACAAGTCGCACCTGGCCGGTGGCGTGGTACGTGTCGAAGATGCGTTCGTAAGCCCAGGCATCGCCAGCGGGCAAATCACCCGCACCGGCGAGCACTCGCCAGAAGAACGGCACGAGCGAAACGACGGCGATCAAGCCAAACTCAACAAGGCGTGCTGGGTAGTTAACGGCGGGGTAGTTAACGGCGGGGTAGTTAACGGCGGGGTCGTTCACGGCGGGGTCGTTAACGGCACGGTAATTAGCGCGTGTGTTCAAGGCCGACCCCGCAAGATCCGCCAGCGTATCGGACGAGCAGTCGCCACTAGCGGAGGCGCTCGACCTCTACGACAGCGGTGATCGGTATCGGGCCGTAGACATGCGGAAACGGCTCCGGAGCGTCGCCAAGTTGCTCGTAGATCAATGGCGAGTCAAGTTTGGTTTCGTCAACGTGCAGCAAGAGGAGCGACGGCGCATCGGCGTAGAACCGATCGATGACGCCTGGCCATTGCTCTGCGGTGCTGCAATGGATGTATCCCTCCTGCGCTAACTCGACACCACGGGTCGACCCAGTGTGCACGTTGTCGTCGAGCGATCGCTGCCATCGGTCGGGCTCGGTGAGGTGATAGATCATCGCTTGTTTCTACTTGATTCCACAGCGTTTGTTCGCTGCCGCGCGCTCTGCGGGGCCCCGGCTCGCGGCTCGTAGGCTTCCGTGGTGCGCATCGATGTGTTCACCATCTTTCCTGGGCTGATCGATGCGTTTTGTGCCGAATCGATGCTGGGCAAGGCACGCACCTCGGGACTGCTCGAGCTTCGACTGCACGATCCGCGCGATCACACCTCCGACGTGCACCGCACCGTCGACGATTCGCCGTTCGGCGGCGGTGCGGGCATGGTGATGAAGCCCGAGCCGCTGTTCGACGCTGTCGAAGCTGCGCAGCCTCCACGTCCGCTGTTCCTGCTCGGACCCGGTGGGCGTCGTTTCGACCACACTGTCGCGCAGGAACTTGCCGGGGGTCCAGGCTTCTCGATGATCTCCGGCCGCTACGAGGGCGTCGACCATCGAGTGCGCGAGCACCTTGTCGACGGCGAACTCAGCGTTGGCGACGTGGTCCTCAACGGTGGCGAAGTGGCGGCGTGCTTGGTGATCGAGGCCGTTGTTCGCCTGTTGCCGGGGGCGATGGGCAACGCCGACAGCCCATTAAACGAGAGCTTCGGCGCCACCGGCTTATTGGAAGAACCCCAGTTCACCCGCCCCGCAGAGTTCCGGGGCTGGGAGGTTCCGGAGGTGTTACGTGGGGGCGACCACGCCAGAATTGCCCGCTGGCGCCTCGCACAGGCGCTACATCGCACCCTCCGCGACCGTCCCGACCTGATCGACGCCCGCGGAGGGCTTGATGAAACCGACCGGCGGCTGTTGGAAGAGTTCCCTGCCCTCACCTATCCTTGATCGTTCGTCTAGCCCCTGAGCTACACGCCTTAGCCGACAGAGAGTTTGCTGCCATGAAGTCCACAGATTTCGTCGATTCCCAATCCCTGCGCACCGACATCCCGGACTTTGGTCCTGGCGATGAGGTGAAGGTGCACGTGAAGGTGGTCGAGGGCAACAAGGAGCGGGTCCAGGTATTCCAGGGCAACGTGATCGCCCGCAAGGGCAGCGGGGTGCAAGAGACCTACACCGTTCGCAAGATCAGCTCAGGCGTTGGCGTCGAGCGCACGTTTCCTGTGCACGCCCCGACGGTCGCCAAGCTGGAAGTCATCAAGAAAGGCGACGTGCGTCGCGCCAAGCTGTATTACGTTCGCGATCGTGTCGGTAAGGCAGCTCGCATCAAGGAAAAGCGCGACGCCTGATTGGCGCCGTCATCGGTGCGCCGTTCTTGGTGAAAGACAGCACCCACGTTGAGCTCTGACGATCTCGAGAACTTCGAGGCCGAGCGCGAGCTCCAACTCGCTCAGGAATACCAAGACATCGCGGGCATGTTCCGCTACGCCGTGGAAACCGAGCGCCGTTTCTACCTGGCCAACGACGTCAAACTCACCGTCAACGGTGAAGGCGCCCGGCAGGTCATTGAGGTGGAGTTGGTCGACGCATGGGTATGGGACATGTACCGCAAGACCCGATTCGTCCCGAAGGTGAGAGTGCTGACGTTCAAGGACGTCAACGTCGAGGAGCTTCCGCCGCCCGAACTCGGGTTGTAGCGAAATCGTTGGCCGCGCAAGCACGCGGCCGATTCGGTGAGGGAGAAGCGCTTCGTTGGTATGTGCAACGCGGCTACACACTGATTGCTCGCAACTGGCGTTGCGCGGCTGGCGAGATCGATCTGATTGTTCGCCTTCCAAGTGTGCTCGTGTTCTGCGAGGTGAAGGCGCGGGCGACTGAACAGTTCGGCGGGCCGCAGGGGGCAGTCGGCTGGCAGAAGCAACGCCGTGTGCGACGGTTGGCTGCGATCTGGCTCGCCGAGTTCCGTCCGCCCGGACACTTCGAAGTGCGATTCGATGTTGCCGCCGTTGTCGGCACGAATGTGACGGTGATCGAGTCGGCGTTCTGAACTAGCCGAGCACGGTCCACAACAGGAGGGCGACGCACGCCGCGACCGCCGCGCCGACGAAGACGATGTCGCTGCGCCGCGCGATCCGTTTGCGGTGTGGGTTGAAGCCGATCGTCCCAGTATGGCCGGTCACCCGACCCAACGATCTCCTCGGTCGCCAAAGTCGCAACGGTTAGGCTCCCCAACGCATGTCCACGGATCTGACGAGCCATGCGCCAACGACCCGTCGGTCGGTGGCATTGATCGTCGCAGTCGGAGCTGCCGCGATGCTACTGCTCGTGGCCCAACGCCACGGCGCCGGCCTCAGCCCCGACAGCATCGATTACCTGTCGACAGGACAGCACATCGCCGACGGTCGAGGCGTGGTCACCTTTGACGGCAGTGCCCTGACGCCGTTCCCGCCGGGGCTTTCCGCTTTGATCGCGGTCGGGGACTGGCTCGGCCTGTCTGGCACAGCGACTGCCGCGCTCATCAATTTCGCGGCCATAGCCGTCACGCTGGCCGGGGTCTTCGTGCTGTTTCGACGCCGCGTGTGCGACCCGGTGCTGCGATGGGCAGGTTTGCTGCTTGTGGCACTGTCGCCCGCGTTGTTTGACGCGCTGCGGTTCGTGGGTTCGGATCCGCTCTTTGTCGCCGTGGTAGTGGTGTGGCTGTGCGCCGTTGATAGCGAGTCGATGCGGCGCGACATGGGCTTTCGCGCAGTCGGTGGGTTGGCGCTTCTCAGCGCATTCGGCTTCATGATCCGCTACGCGGGCTTCACCCTCATCGCCACGGGTGCCATCGTGATCCTGTTGCGCGGCTGGCGATTGTCGCGTCGCGCGGCGGTTGCGAAGGCTGCCGCCTTCACGCTGCTCGCGGTGGCCGCTCCCGCGATCTGGCTGGCGCGAAATCACGTCAAGGACGGCACGCTGATGGGCCTGCGTCCGCCGTCGGATCTTTCGTTGCTGGAGATCTTGCGCCGCACGGTGTCGACATTCGGATCATGGGTGCTGCCCCTCAACCCCGGCAACCTCACCCTCGCAGCGGCAGGCTTCACCGTCGTGGCAGCGGTGGCGCTGTTGGCGTTCGCCCACCGGCGCGGTCGCGCCCGGCCATTCGCTGCAGTCGTGTGGGCGGCCAGCCTCACCGATCCGTTGGTTGTCTTCTTCGTCGTCTACGTCGGCTACCTCGTCGTCGCCCAATGGCGCACCGCCTTCGACCCCGTCGGCACTCGCTTGATGTCTCCTGCCTTCGTGCCGAGCGTCGTGCTGATGGTGGCATGGCTGGAAACGTTCGTCGACCAACTCCGTTCGTCGCGGCGCAGTCGGAGGGCGCTGTTGATCGCCGCCGCGATTTTCGTCGCTGGGCATGGTGCTGTGTCACTAGCGAAATCGGCAGAGATGGCTCGAACGGGCAACGGCCTCGCCCAGGTCTCGTTCCGTAACGGTCCGCTGTCCACCGCTGTCATGGCGTTGCCGAGTGATTCGGTACTCATCAGCAACGAGGCCCGGGCTGTCTGGTCGTTGCGGCGTTCCGACGATGTGTACGACCTTCCTCAGCGCGATTTCTACTCGAGTGCGGCCGACTACGACGCTGCACTCGATCGTGTCGTGCAGTTGGCGCTGTGCAGCACGCAACCCGTGTATCTCGTGTTGTTCGATTCGGCGACCACCGACTTGAACTCGGTTGCGCTTACGGACGCACTGGCATGGACGACGACCGAAACGAACGCGCAAGGCTCGCTCCTATCGGTGACTGCCGCGGCTCGTTCGAGCGTCGCCTGCCGACACCCGTAACCCCGGCCCGGTCAGTAGCGTGACAATGATGCGCCTTGTGCGGTTTGCGAACGTTGGGCTGTTGGCGGCAACCGTTGGCGGACTGCTGTGGATCGCGAGTGCTGCATCGGCCGGTGCTACCGCGCCGCCCGACGACAGCACTACGACGACCACGATCCTTGGTGCTCCGGTGCCAACTGTTCCGGCCGCAGCGGCGGGGCCATTGATTCTCTCGCCGCCAGGCTGCGTCGTGCCCGCGCCAGCGCTCGCTGTGTTTCGTGCGCGCGTGATCAATGTCGACGATCCGCCGACAACGGCACAGTTCCGTGTGCTCTCGATGCTGGCTGGCAGCCTCGATGGCCAAGCGTCGTTGAACCGCGTGTTGGTCGTTTACGGACAGGAGGCGAGCTTTCTTGAGATCGGCGTCGAATACATCGTCGGCGTACGACTCGACCTAGACACCGGTCGTTTAGTGAGCAAAATCCTGCGACAGGCGCCGTTGTTCGGCGGCGACGCAGTGATCGGTGTCGACGACACCAACTTGGAGTGTCCTCGCATTGAGGATCCGATCAGCACTTTGCTGAGCGATGGTTCGTCTGTCGACTCGGGTGTGCTGACGCCGTTGCAGGACAGTGGTTCGAGTCTGGTGGCGGCCATTGTGCAACCAGTGGCCATTGCGCTTGGTGTCTTAATCGCGCTAGTCCTGATTAAGGAACTGGTGCGCTCGATGGGCCGGTCGCTGCGCGAGTCCAATGGTCTGACTATGCCGCTTGCCCGTGTGCGACATCACGCGCGAGTGCCAACGAGTTCCCAAACGACACCATCCGCGACGACACCATCCGCGACGACACCATCCGCGACGACACCATCCTCAGACGGCGCCGACCAGCGATCGCCGTAGCGTTTCGGTTCGGTCGCTCCAGTCGTCGATCGGAACCTCGATGGCTGCACCGCTAGCGCTGCACATCACCAACACACCGCCGGCGACCGGTTCGCCGAGGACCTTCTCGAGTGCCAGCCCATATGCCGCGAGCTGGGTGCCGTAGCGCGCCAGTCGCTGCGCGCGTTCGGGGCCATCGGGAATCTGATCGGTTTTGTAGTCGACCACCATTAGCCCGCGCTGTGGGTGCCGCACGAGAAGGTCGATGTAGCCCTCGACGATTGTCCCGCCGACGTCCGCGGCAACGAACAGTTCGCGCCAATGTTCGAACTCGATCCCCTCGGCGACGATCGGCGCTGCCAGCGCCGATCGAGCAAGCTTCTCGATGGTGCGTTCATAATCGGGAACGCCTTCGGCCGCGGCTTGCGCCACCGACAGCGCAGCAATGTTGTCGCCCGAACGCAGGTCCGCGAACTGCAGCACGGCGTGCACAGCGCGTCCAACCGCTGTGCCGTAACGACCGCGTTGCCACGGCGGCAGGTCGAGATCGACCGGATCTTTGCGAAGCCCGTCGTCGGCATTCACCTCGTTATCGGCACCCGCACTGGCGAGCGCTGTGGCGCTCATGGCCGCTGGCTTGCTGGCAGTGGCAAGGTCGCTTTGCCAAGCGTGCCACCACTCTTGTTCGTCGGCCCACGCCAACTCGGTCGGCGGCGGTGCAGGCGCAACGAGCGTGCCGTCATGCCCCGCGAACTCGCGATGAACTGCACCCGCAGTGGCTTCAGCGATACGCCACGCCGCCGTGCCGTCGACGGCCTCGTTGCGATGCAGTGATACCACCAAATGATCCATCGCCCGTGTGCACGCGACATACAGCAGGCGCAAGCGCTCGGCATCACCCATCTGCTCATCGATCGGTTGAAACTGTTGGTAGGTCGGATCTTCCTTTTCGGCCAACGTCCAGGTTCCGTTTGGCCACACGACCCGCTGGCCCCCGCGCGTGCTCGGCCGACTGCTGAGACCGGAGACGATCGTGATCGGGAACTGCAGGCCCTTCGCGGCGTGCACCGTCATGATGCGCACTGCATCGTGGTCCGTCTCTGGCAACACCGTTTCGGCGACGAACTTGCCTTCGTCGCCCTGCAACCGCGTCCATAGCAGGTAGCGGCGCACACCGTGGCCGCCAGCCTCGCTCCACGCTCGCGCCTGGTCGATCACGAAACGGACTCGGCGCCAAACGTCGCGATGATCGCGGCGGGCGAGCGCAAGTTCCATCACATAGCGTTCCTGCACCAACCACGACAGCAGTTGTGAAGGGGTGCTGTACCGCACCCGCTCGGCGAGTTCGCCCAGGCAGCGTAATCCAACGGCTACAGGATGGTCGCCCAACTCGGTTGGCAGTTGCCGCCAGTTCCAACCTTGGTTGTGTGTGACCTTCCACTCGTACAAATGGCGGTCGCTGCACCCGAATAGTGGAGTGCGCAACGCCGACACGATCGCCAGCTCGTCGGTTGGGTCGTCGGCCGCGCGCAGTGCCAACATCAGCGACCGCACCTCCGCGGCGGCATAGACGAGCGAACTGTTCTCTGCGCGAAAGGGGATTTCTCTCGCAGCCAATGCGGCCGACAACGCAACGAGCGACAGCCGCGATGGCAGCAGAATGGCGATGTCGCCGGGGCGGCACGAGTGCATCGCGCCATCGCGCCACACCTTCCATTCCTCTTCCAATGCTTGCACGACAACTGCTGCCACGTCGGCGGCTTCGCGTTCGCGAAGCGCCTCGGCCGGGGCACGGTCCGTGTGCGGTTGCGCTCCGAGCATCGTGACCGAGCCGTGGGAATGCCCGCCGAGGCGAGCGGCAGCAAGTGGTTCGTAGCCGGGCTGCACGTCCTTCTCGAACTTGATGAGAGCACCCATCGTCGTGTTCACCCAATCGATGATTGGCGAAGCACTGCGAAAGTTCGCGCTGAGGGTCGCGCGCTGTGCGCCGATCTGATCGGAGGCTTGCAGGAACTGAGCAATGTCGGCGCGCCGAAAGCGATAGATGCTCTGTTTGGGATCGCCGACGACCGTCAGCCGCCCGGGCAGTGGTTTCAATAGTCGCCAGTCGGCTGCTTGCTCTTGGGGATCGGCGGTAATTCGCACCGCAAGTTCGAGCTGGATCGGATCCGTGTCTTGAAATTCGTCGAGCAGTACACGTGTATAGCGCTGATGTAGTTGTTTGCGGACTTCCCGATTGTTCGCGACTAGTCGGCGCGCGAGTACGAGTAAGTCGTGAAATTCCAACTCGCCGGCTAGTTCGCGATCGTGAACTGATCGCAGCGTGAACTCGCGAAGTAACGCGCCGAGGGTGAGCCGGCGCTCTTTGTTGACTTCTCGCAACGCGGTCTCGACCAGCGCTCGGACCTCGCCAGCCGCGGTGCGATACGCGACCACAACCTCCGTTGACCGGTGAAGGCGATTCCAGTTGGCAGCGTTGCCGCCCTTGCAAGCCTTGGTGGAAATCTTGTCGAGCGCATGCAGCAGTCGCAACAGCTCGCCCAACGGCAGCGGCGCGCTCAGCTGCTGAGCAAAGCGTTCGAAATCGGCAATGACGGCGACCTGGCTGTCGTCCTCCGGCGCAGCAAAAACCGCGACGGCCGCACATGCCTTGGCGATTTGGCGCTGCACTTCCACCGCGTCGAATTGCGGTGGAAGCGCTGCCGACACGCGGTCTTCGACGAGGTCCCAGTTGGACTGGAAGTCGTCGGCCATTCGACGAACTCCCTTCTCGATTCCGAACTTGTCGTGTTGGCACAGTTCGACAAGTCGCACTGAGTTCGGGTTGTCGAGCAGAGCTTCAATGAAGTCGGTGAACCGTTCGTGAAACGCGGTGGCACTCTGCACTTCGTCGAGCACGTCGAATCGTGGTGGCAGTTGCGCCTCGACTGGGAATTCGTTCAAGACCCGACGGGCAAACGCGTGCAGTGTGCCAACCGGTGCGAGGTCGAGATCTGAGACCGCGACCGTGGCCAAGCCGACTCTCTCGGCATCCGTGCTGGTCGAGGTGACTTCGTTGAGGCGCTCGCGCACTCGATGGCGCAGTTCGGACGCCGCTTTCTCGGTGAATGTGATCGCGGCAATCGAACCCATCGGCGTTCCGGCCAGCACAAGATTGGCGACCCGAGTGACGAGTGCTTCTGTCTTGCCGCTACCTGCGCCCGCCTCGACGAACAGGGTGACATCGAGACTGTCGGTCACGAGCGCGCGATCGGCAGCGTCGGGCGGCGGGGGACTTGAGGGCACCGAGGGTGCGGCGCCGAAGAGGTCGAGTTGCTCAGTCATCAACATCCAGCCCAGCGTCGCCGAGCACTGAGGTGAGGCAGGGATCGCTTTGCTTGCGCTCGAATTCGCCCCACAGCTCGGCCGTGCCGAGATGATCGGGATCGCAGTATTCGCACGAGACGTAGCTCAGGCGGAACTGCGACTTCTCTGGCCGTGCAACGAATAGTCCGCTTCTGATTCCTGCTGCAATCCGCTGCAGGACAACCCCGACGCTCTGCCACGTTTCTGGTGTCAGGTCGGCCCCCTTGCGCGTGTAGTTGCCAACGGCGAGGAAACCGTATTCGGCGTGAACCGGTGACCCCGGTGGCAGCCCGGCGATTGCAAGTGCGGCGGCGCCGTACGCGGGGAGCTGCAGCTTGGTGCCGCCCGCCGTCGGGTCGGCGTCGGAAACGTCCCTGAACGAGTCGGCCTTTCCCGTCTTGTGATCGGTTACGACCAGCGTTCCATCGGCGCAGCGATCGATGCGATCGATAGTTCCTCGTAGCCGCAGCTCGCTGCCATCGGGCAAGGTGATGGCGGCCGGATGGTTGGCATCGTCGAAGCGCTGCTCGGACGCGAATAGCTGCGCGCCGCGCGCAACGACCTGCTTGGTGTCGGCTTCCAGCCAAGCCGCCAACTCGTGGCGCTGACGGGTTTGTTCGGCGTGCCAGAACGCCGTGCGACCGACCATGCCGTTGGCCGCCATCAGCTGTGATTCGACCTCGAACGCCCCAAGTAGTCCGGCTAGATGGGTGGCTTCCCAACCACTGGGGCCAGGTTGCGGCAGTTCACCAGCAAGCACGAGCTGGTGAAAGCGATCGAGCGCACTATGCACCAAGCTGCCACGATCGCGCGGCGTGATCTGGAGTTGCTCGTCGGGTTGTTCGACGGCATCGACGCCTAGCACGTACTGCATGAACCACGCATGCGGGCAACTCACCCACGCTTCGAGTCGCGTTGGTGACACTGATCGATCGCCGAAGGCTTCGATCGGAAGGCCGGCGAGGTTGCCGTCGTACTCGGTGAATTGGCTTGATGCGCGAGCGGCGAGCATCGCGACGCCAGCGCGCAATGCGTCGCTCGATCGCACCATTGGGTTGTCTGCAAATGCAACGCCGCCGCGACCCGCATGAACGAGTGCGCGGATTCGATGTTGCGACGGTGTCGACGGAAATGCTGCCTCTGCGAGCCCGGCGGCGAACGAAGGCACTGTGCGCGTGCTTGCAACAAGCATCGTCGTTAGTTCGCGAGTCCAACGCGAGGGCTGGCGTTGCGCAGTGGCACGAAGATCCCCACGCGGTGCAATCAGCACCAACCGCTGCGCGCCAGCGATTGCGGCCCACAGCTGCGCACGCTGTTCGTCTGCACTTTCGGAGTTGAGTGGCAGAGCACCCTCGGTGAGCTCGCGATCGTGATCGCCGAGCAATGCCTCTGGCGGAGGTGGCGCGGGCAGGAGCCCATCGGTGGCACCCAGAACGATCAACAAGTCGAACGGTTGACCCACGGCGAATGAGAGCGGCCCGACATGCAACCCGACGCCGATGCGCCCAACTCGCCCGGGCGCAGAGTCGAGCTCGGCCTCCAGGGTGTTCGCGAAAACCTGACGTGTGCAGGGCTCGGCAATGCCATCGAGTCGTTCCAGCCGATCGAGGGAACCCTGGACTGCCTTGAACGCTTCCGTCTCGTGTGCCGGCAGTAGCGACTCGCCACGTGCGCCGCCCAGCCAACGGTGCAGCAGCGTGCGGGCGACGCGCGCCCAGTACTTCCAGGTCTCGGTCAATTGTGGCCCACCGAGGAGCGTTCGCAGGTCGTCGACGAATGCTGCGAGTTGGTCTGCCGCGTCGGCATCGCCTTCGTTGCCGCGTGCACGTTGCACCGCCGAGTAACCCGCGAGTCGAGTCTTCCAATCGGAATCTCCCGCGAGTCCGGCCTCGCGTGAGATGCGTTCCCACCGCTGTCGCGGAATCGACTTGCCGTCGGTCATGCGGGCCGGCACGCTCGCCAGCAGTGCGAACAGATCGGCACGGCGAATGCCGCGGCGATCGAGTTGCAGTACATCGAGCACCAAGCGCGCAGCCAGTCGTTCGTGCAACGCCACCCCCGGGCGACCGTTCCAGGTGATGCCAGCTTCGTCCAGGTGTTCGCCAACGAGGCGCGCATACGGCTCGTGACGCGGCCACACGATGCCGATGCGATGCAGCGCAACACCGTCGTGAACCGCGGCGACAGCCACGCGAACGGCTTCGCGAGCTTCCTCGTCGGCGTCGGAGGCATCGACGAGTTCCATGGGCAGGCCGGCCGGCAGCTCGTGCGTGCCTTCCAGCACGACGACTTCGCCGTGCTCGCCGAGCGCATCGATGAGCGCAGCTTCAGTGGCGCGCTGGCGTTGGGGAAGAAACACGATTGTGCGCGGGGGAGCGACCGCCGCAGATGCACAGGCGGCATGTAGAAGATCGGCTTCGTCGTACCACTCGTCGGCGAGGCGAGCCTGTATGGCGCGATGCAGGCGAACGACCTCTCGCGCCCGCACAGAGCCGTTGGTCGCCAGGCGTGTGATCGCGGCTGGGGGAAGGTGGCGTAACTCCTTGTACGTGTTGCGCACAGCGGTGATGGTCGCTTGATGCTGTGCTATCGGCTGGAACACGCCCGCAGACCCGGCCAGCACTTGACGTACCGCGACATCAACCACTGGCGTGCTGACCGGACGCTTGCCAGCGCTGGCGAGCGCGGCGCCACCGAGCAACTCGGCGAAACGGAACGACGTGAGGAATTGCGCCGCCGCGATGCCACCGTTCGCGGCGAGCCAGCGACGCGCCGAAACGCCAACGGCGTTGGAGTGCACCAGCACGGTGACAGCGGACAGTGGATCGCCTGCTTGCACGCGATCGATCGCCGAGCGCAGAGCGTGCAGCGAAGGCGCCCCATATGGGGTGGTCGATCGCTGAATTGGCATCAGCAGCACTCTACGTAGTGGGTGCGCGCCAGTTAACGGGTGGCAGCTTCGGCGCGCCCGCGTAGGTCGGCGACGGCATGCGCCAAACCCTTCTTGTCGCGGTAGAGCGCGCTGCCTGCGACCAAAACATTTGCGCCAGCGGCGGCGGCGCCAGCGATCGTTTCCGGGCCGATACCTCCGTCGACCTCAACCCCGACATCGGTTCTGCCAGCGGCATCGAGCATGGCGCGAACTTCGCGCACCTTGGGCTCCATGGTGGCGATGTACTTCTGACCCCCGAACCCGGGATTCACCGTCATCACCAACACCAGGTCGACGAGGTCGAGCACGTGCGCGACGGCGCTGGCAGGCGTGGCGGGATTCAGTGCCACCCCGGCGCCGACGCCGAGCGATGCGATCTGCGCGAGTGTGCGATGAAGGTGCGTGCATGCCTCGGCGTGCACGATCAGCAGTTGACACCCTGCTTCCACGTACGCCTCGGCCATCCGTTCCGGGGTCAGCACCATCAGATGCGCCTCGAAAGGCACGGTCGCGTGCGGGCGGGCCGCGGCAATCACGTCGGGGCCGAACGTGAGGTTGGGGACGAATTGACCGTCCATGACGTCCCACTGGATGCGGTCGACACCTGCCGCCTCCAAGGCGGCGACTTCCTCGCCCAAGCGCGAGAAGTCGGCCAGCAACACGCTTGGGGCGATCTCGATGCGAGGCGTTGACGGGCCGACCATGAACACGAGGGTAGCGAGGTTTCCCTAGGCTCGCAGTCGATGGCTGTTTCATCGAACGCTACCGAGACCGTGCGCGCCGAGAAGCTCGTGGCAGGCGGCGACGCCTTGGCTCATTTGGCCGACGGCCGGGTCGTGTTCGTGCGCGGTGCGCTGCCCGGAGAATTGGTGGTGGCGGAGGTGCACACGAGCAAGCGCGACTTTGCGCGTGCTGATGCAACCGGAATTCTTGAGCCGTCGCCGTCTCGCGTCGAGGCGCCGTGCCCGAGACTGGCCGCCGGCTGCGGTGGGTGCAGCTGGCAACATGCTGAGCCGACTGCGCAGCTGCAGTGGAAAGCCGAGATCGTCACCGAGGCTCTGCAACGCATCTCCAAGTTGCACAACCCCGATGTGCGCGTCGGTGGTGCAGTTGCGCCGTGGCACTACCGCACGACGATGCGTTTGGCGGTTGCAAGTGATAGCACCGTTGGTCTGCGTGCGTGGGCGAGTCACGACACGGTCGCTATCGACGGGTGCCTGATCGCGGATCCAGCACTCGTAGCGTTGCTTGGCGCTCTGCGGGTGCGCGGAGCCGACGAGATTTCGCTGCGCGCAAGCGTCGCGACTGGGGAAGTAACCGCCTTCGCGGACAGAGCCGGGGTGCGACTGAATGGATTGCCGGACTCGGTTCGTGTCGGCGCGGATGCTGCACTGCACGAGGTCGTCGCCGATGTCCGATTGCGCGTGAGCGCAGAGTCCTTCTTCCAATCCGGCGCGCAAGCGGCAGAGTTGTTGGTGACGCACGTACGAGATGCATGTGGCGAATTGCTGGTGCGCGGCGGGGGCCCACTGCTCGATGCCTATGGCGGCGTTGGGCTGTTCTCGGCGACGTTGGCTATGCCGCTAGGAATGTCTTCGATCGTTGTCGAGTCGTCGGATTCGGCATGTCGTGATGCCGCTTTCAATTTGGGCTCAGCGGCGCAAGTCGTTCGCTCGCGGTTGGAGGACTGGACACCGCAACCGGTGAAGTTGGTAATCGCAGATCCGGCGCGTGCCGGGCTAGGCCGCGACGGTGTCGCCGTGCTGGCGGCCACCACCGCCGAACGGATCGTGTTGGTGAGCTGCGATCCCGCATCGCTGGCCCGCGATGCGGTCTTGTTGGCAGCTGCGGGCTATCAGCATCAGGGGTCGACGGTGCTCGACCTGTTCCCGCACACACCGCACGTCGAGGTCGTCACCCGCTTCGACCTACATTCCATTACGAGAAATGGATGAATAATTGGATGAAAATCTGTATGGTAACATCATGCAGATTGCAGTAGTCATCCCGGATGAACAGGCGGCCGAGATCGATCGGCTCGTCCCCGGGCAATATCGCAGCAGGGCGGAGGTAGTGCGTGTGGCCCTCGACGAACTTCTCCGTACCCTTCGGCGGCAGCGGATTGACGACCAATACCTCGCGGCGCTCGATGCGATCAACGTCGGCGAGCGTCCGCCCGCGCTGCAGGCGGGCGATCCAGAGCCTGCCGGCTGGGTCGACATACCGTGGTAGCGCGTGGGGAGGTTCGTTGGTTAACACTTGACAAAACGAGGCCCGTGGTGCTGCTCAACAGGTCGACAGTGATCGATCGGTTGACATCGTTGTTGGTCGCTCCCTGCACCACGCGGCAGCGTGGCTTGCCCACAGAAGTTCGCCTCGACGAACGCGATGGAATGACCGCAGTTTGCGTCGTAAGTCTCGACAACGTCACCCTTGTCGAGCGGTCACTGCTCGGCTCGGTGATCGCCACTCTGTCTGCGGAGCGGATGGATGAGGTGTGTTCGGCGCTGGCCGTCGCAGTCGGCTGCGACCGCTGACCGAAGCGGCTGACTACCGAAGCGACCTCAGCGAGTGTTCTACGCGATCGAGGAACTGCGATCGATCGCTATCCGAGGCCCGATCGATGCCGTAGAACGCGATCCACTTTGTACGTGCTCGGCGATGACACAGCACGCGCAACGCTCGCGTGACAACTCGCTTGCCACTTTCGCCCTGCGCGGCGTTGATCAACTTTGAGGAACCGTGAGTAGTAACGACCACTAGGCGACGGATGTTGCGCAGCAGCGGTCGAATGCGAATCGCGCCGGGTGGCAACTCGTAGGCGACGCCGGCGACCCACACACGGTCGATCCATCCTTTCAACATCGCAGGCTGGCCACCCCACCAAGTCGGATACACGAGGACCAATGCATCGCACCAACGCAAGTTGTCTGCGTATTCGGCGATCTCTGGTTTGGTCTCGGGAGGATCGAGGTGATGTGTCCGTTCCCACGCGGACAACTCTGGGCGAAAGTTGTCCGCGTACAGATCGGTGACGCGTACCTCGTGACCGGCGGCCGCGAGGCCCGCAAGCACTCGATCGCGCGCGGCCGCGAGGAATGAGGTTTGCAGTGGATGGCAATACACCACGTACGCCTTCATAGCGACCGCATCCGGCGGTCAACTCGTCGCAGGAATGCCGCGCGTTGGGCCGCTGTCGCGGTGTCGATTGCGTACAAGCCCAACCATCGACCTCGCGTTCGCCAGCCGCAGCTCAAGCGCAAAACGCGCATCAGCGTGCGCCGACCGTTGTCGTTGATCGCTCGCACATAGAGCCGAGGCGAGCCGTAGGTACTGATACCGACGATTCGTCGGATGTGCATCAGGTTGCGCTGTACTTTGCCGGAGTCGTCGAAAACGAAGGCGACGCCCGGCACCATCACTCGCTCAAGCCAACCCTTCAGGATCGCGGGCAGTGAACTCCACCACGTTGGGTAGACGAAGACAAGCGTGTCCACCGACTGAACGAGCGCCGCGTGCTCGGCGATCACGGGATCGAGGATCGGATGATCGGTGTGATAGGCGGTGCGCTCGTCGGCGCTCATCGCTGCTCGCGAGCCGAGGGCGTAGAGGTCGAGTAGGTGCACCTCGTGTCCAGCGCCGGTCAGCGTGTCGACGACGTGTTGCGCGATCGCGTGGTTGAAACTGTCGGCGTTAGGGTGCGCAAGCACGACCAGCACGTTCATACCTAACGGCCCCCGGCCACGTCGATGAAGGTTCCAGTTACGTAGCTGGCCGCAGGCGACGCCAGCCACAGCACCGCCGCTGCCACTTCCTCCGCGCTACCTGATCGCTGCATCGGGATCGAGGGTCGCATGCGTTCAACGCGACCCGGCGGGGCGTGCAGGTGAAAGTCGCTCTCGATCAAACCGGGGCGCACTCCGTTGACGCGCACGCCGACGGTCGCTAGTTCTTTGGAGAGCCCGACCGTCATCGTGTCGAGCGCTCCCTTCGATGCCGCGTAGTGCACCCACTCGCCCGAGCCGCCGAGAACCGCCGCCTTCGATGAGACGTTGACGATGCTGCCGCCGTGCCCGTCGTTGACATCGGTGCGCATGCGAGCGGCAGCTTCGCGCGCGCACAAGAACGCGCCGGTGATGTTGACGGCCCACAGCCGGGCGAGCATGTCGCCATCGACGACAGCGAGCTCGCCGTAGCCACCTGCAATGCCGGCGTTGTTGACCAGCACGTCGAGCCGACCGAACGATGTGTCGAGGTCGTCGAATAGTTGCAGCACCTGCGCTTCATCGCCGACGTCAGCCCGCACGGGCACGGCATTGCAAGCGACTCCGCGAAGTTCATCGGCGAGCGAGTTTGCGGCGTCGCGCGAACGTGAGTAGTTCAGCACCAGGTCGTAGGTCGGAGCAGCGGCGCGCGCGATGGCTGCGCCGATGCCGCGGGAAGCTCCCGTGATGAGCATGACGGGTCGTTGGTTGGCCATCAACTGATCCGTCGGCGCAATCCATCGCGAACAACTGGCCATTCGCGGTCAACAATCGAGAACATCGCCGAGTCGCGCGCTACGCCATGCGTGGTGCTGTCTCCGGAGTTCGGCCGGTGCCGACGAAGAATCCCCTCGAATGTGGCGCCGAGTCGCTCGATCGCATCGTGACTCCGCTGATTGGCAGCATCTGTGCAGATGGCGACCCGAAATACATTCCAGGTTTCGAATGCGTGTGTGAGTAGCAGCAACTTCGCCTCTGTGTTGATCGGCGAGCGCTGCGCATCGGCCGCCAGCCACGTTCCGCCCACCTCTACTTCGGCAGGGGTATCGCGGCCCGGGTACCAAGTGACGTTCAAGAATCGGGTGCAGCCGACGGGTGCATGATCGCTGGTACGCACCTGCGCGAAGGGCACGATGGTGTCCCGCTTGGCATCCTCGAGCAGCCAGTCGATGTACGAGTGCATGGCTTTCAGGTAGGACGGCACCAGCGTGTAGCCGTACGTCGAGCGGTCCTGGTCCGCGGCAGCTTGCAGTGCCTCTGCATGGTGCGGTGCCAGTGGCTCGAGCACCACATGCTGGCCACGAAGGGTGAACGGCTCAATCCGCATCCGGTCAGCTTGGCACCTGTCACGGGCGATGGCCGAAGCGTTACCGTTGCGAGCGTGGTGAGCATCGAAGAAGTTGCCCGAATGGCAATGGCATTGCCGGAGGTCACCGAAGGTGAGCGCTTCGGCGCGCGCACTTGGTTCGTAACATCGAAGACGCCCTTGGAACCAGTGACGAACGTGAGACTCTCGATTGCGTGCTGGTAGTTGAAGGGCAGATCACTTGGGATCGTGTGCTTGGCCATATCGCCGCATACTTGCAGTGCGCCCCCTGGGTTTCGAACCCAGAACCTGCGGATTAAGAGTCCGTTGCTCTGCCGTTGAGCTAGAGGCGCATTTCGTGCAGCAGTGTAGAAGGTCGCGCGGTGCGACGACTGCTACTGCCGATACGTGAAACAGAAGTGGGGTGACCGACGGGGCTCGAACCCGCGACCCTCAGGATCACAACCTGATGCTCTGCCAGCTGAGCTACGGCCACCATGGGAGTCCGTAGTGTGCCACAGGCCCCGTTGAAAACCACGTACGACTTTCGGCGGCCGCATCTGGGCGCAATCCGTTCCGGCTTCCGAGATGTTCCAGCCCCAGAATCCCGTTTGGCACGATCCAGCCCCAGAATCCCGTGTACGAGGCACGTGGCCAGAGCGATTGTTTACGATGGATTTCGTCGTCTGCTAGACTTCCTAGAACGGATTCCTAAGGGAGATCACTATGAAGGCAATGGAAAGCCTTCCCCAGCACGACCTTGCCGAACGGGCAAAAGCCATCACCAAGCGAGAGCTCGGTGTCTACATCAACCGCACCGCAAAGTCGCAAGCCGCGACCGAACGGGCCCGCAAGGTGCTGCCCCTCGGTGTGCCGAGCAGCTTCCAAGCCTACGACCCACATCCAATCGTGGTTCGCCGTGCCCAGGCGGCATGGATGGAAGATGTCGACGGCAACCGCTACACCGACTTCGACATGGGGTTCGGTTCGCTGTTCGCAGGTCACTGCCATCCGGCGGTGCGACGGGCCGTCGAAAACCAACTCGACGATGGAACCCTGTTCGTGACGCCGTGCGAGATGAATGCCGAAGTCGCGGAACTACTCGCGGCGAGGTATGGCCTGCCGATGTGGCGCTTCACCAACTCAGGGACTGAAGCCACGATGGACGCGATCCGCGTTGCGCGTGGCGTTACCGGTCGCGAGAAGATCGTGAAGGTGGAAGGCGGCTACCACGGGCATCACGACGAAGTGATGATCTCGCTGAAGCCGCAGATCAGCGAGGCTGGGCCGGCCGATTCACCTCGGTCGATTCCAGCGACGGCAGGGATCACGCGAACGGTGCTCGGCGACACGAAGGTCGTGCCGTTTAACAACGCGGCAGCGCTCGAGCGAGCATTGTCCGATCGCGACGTAGCGTGTTTCATCGTCGAGCCGACGATGGAAAACATCGGCATCTGCCTCCCGCAGCCCGGCTACCTGCAAGCCGTGCGCGAGATCACGCGCAAGTACGGCACCATGCTGATTTTCGACGAAGTGAAAACGGGCATCACGGCTGGGTGGGGTGGAGCGACCGGGGTTCTTGGCGTGAAGCCCGACCTGGTCACGCTGGCGAAGAGCATCGGCGGGGGTCTGCCGCTCGGAGCTTTCGGAGGCACGGCCGAATGTATGGATCAGATCACCAGTGGCAGGGTGTTGCACCTCGGAACCTATAACGGCAACCCGTTGTGCATGGCTGCTGCGAGAGCGGTGTTGTCGGAGGTTTGCACCCCGGAGGAAACGGCCGGTGCCGTCGCACGCAACCGGATGCTGCTCGACGCCTGCGACAAGATCATCGCCGATGCTGGGCTGCCTGCGCACACTGTCCAATTCGGCGCCAAGGGCTGCGTCACCTGGGCACCCCAACCAGTCCAGAACTATCGCGACTACAAAGCCACCGACTTCGATCTGGCATTTGCACAGTGGATGCACGGCATCAATCGCGGCATCTTGTTGCCGCCTGGGCTTGACGAGCAATGGCTGATCTCGGTCATGCACACGGGTGCCGATGCAATGCATTACGCCGATGTCTTCGGCGAGTTCGTTACCGAACTTACTGCCTGAACCGCAGCCGTTCTTGAGTCGTTAGCTCCAGTGCCGGTCTTCGGAGTAGCGGCGTACGGTGACGGGGGCAGTCCAGCTGCGACGCCGACTGAGTACTCCAGTACCTGCTAGCAGGGCGACCGCAGCGCCGATCAGCACCAACTCGACGCCGATCAGCAATGGCAATGTGTCGTCGGCGAGCACCGCAGGTATTCGTGCCCAGACACTGTCGCTCAGCGCGGGCACCAGAAACTTCGGTAGTACGTATCCGAACAGCGCCGCCATCACTGCCAACAACAACAGGCCGACGCCGAGGCTCCTGGCGAGCGACGACCGGTCCGGGTGCGCGGTGATCCCGAAGAGAACGAAGATGACGGTGCCGAGTCCGGCGATCGGCACCATCCATCCAAGTACTGAATTGGCGATCTCCAAAGACGTCACCTTCGGAACAGGAATTGTGATCGGAGGAACGTCGATGGCAGCCGCGAACTGAGTCGCGTCGACCAACTGCGAGCCAGTGACCTGCACGGGGGTCTTCTGTTGGCCGATCAGGTGCGCGTGAATGTCGTGGATGATCTCCGACATCAGGTTGGCGCCAACGTCGGTGCTAGCGATCACCTGCACCCGCAAACGCATATCGGCCTGTGGCAGCGACAGCGTCGCGGCCACCGAATCGGCGATCAGGTACGACAACTCGTCGCGCAACTTGCTGTCGCTGAGCACGACTTCGGCGGCGTCGGCCGAGTGATCTGGGTCGAAGGCGGTGCGTTGCAGCAGGAAACCGGCGATGGCCAGGCTTGCGCACGCATAGGCGAGGGCAAACATGAGGCCGGCAAAAGTTCGTCGCACCCCCCGAGTCTTGCCGATTGGAGGTCACGGGGGTCGGTACTTCAAGGAAATGCTTGATCGAACGGTTGTTCGTAGTTACAATCATGTCGTTAACGAGATCGTGTCGTCCGGCCAAAGGGCAACTGTGTGAGACCCCCTTCGTACGGTGCACGCAACGTGCAATCCCATCAACAAGCTACGAACGGAGACAGGTTGTGAGCAACGATCGCGAAAAGGCGCTCGAAATGGCACTGGCGGCCATCGACAAGCAGTACGGCAAGGGTTCCGTAATGCGCATGGGCGAAAAGGGGTCGATGGCCATCGAGGCCATCCAGACCGGCGCCATGGCGCTCGACGTCGCCCTCGGGGTTGGTGGGTTGCCGCGTGGCCGCATTGTCGAGATCTTCGGGCCAGAGTCCTCGGGTAAGTCCACGCTCGCCATGCATGTCGTGGCCGAAGCGCAGCGCAACGGCGGCATCTGCGCCTATATCGATGCCGAACACGCGATGGATCCCGTGTACGCACGGGCGATCGGTGTCGATATCGATCAGTTGCTGATCAGCCAGCCCGATACCGGCGAGCAGGCTCTCGAGATTGCCGACATGCTCGTGCGCTCGGGTGCGCTCGATGTTGTGGTCATCGACTCGGTGGCGGCACTTACCCCACGCGCCGAGATCGAGGGCGAGATGGGCGACACGCACGTTGGCTTGCAGGCTCGCCTGATGAGCCAGGCGTTACGCAAGCTCACTGCGAACCTCAACCGCACCAACACCATCATGATCTTCATCAACCAACTACGCGAGAAGATCGGCGTGATGTACGGCTCGCCCGAGACGACTCCCGGTGGTCGGGCGCTGAAGTTCTATGCGTCGGTGCGCCTCGACATCCGTCGTATCGAGAGCATCAAAGATGGTGCCGAGGTCGTCGGTAACCGCACACGCGTGAAGGTGGTCAAGAACAAAGTGTCGCCACCGTTCCGCCAGGCCGAGTTCGACATCATGTACGGCAAGGGCATCAGCCGCGAAGGTTCGTTGCTCGACATGGCAGTCGACATGGGGATCATCAAGAAGTCGGGCTCGTGGTTCACCTACGACGGCGAGCAACTCGGTCAGGGTCGCGAGAACGCCAAGGGCTTCCTGATCGCAAACCCCGAGATCATGGTCGAGGTCTCCGAGAAGGTTCGGGTGCAAGCCGGCATCGGTGCCGACGCTGCCACGCCGCCATTCGTCGCTGCCGACGACGTTGCAGAGGGCGAAGCCGCTGCAACCGCCGACGCGAAGTTCACCGCTGCCGACGAGCAGCCCATCGAGCTGTGACTCAGACAACAGCACCGATGAGCGGTCACGTCACCATCATCACGTTGGGAGTGGCCGATGTGTCAGCGGCCACGAAGTTCTACGAGGCGCTGGGCTTCCACAAGTCCAGCGCCTCGGAACCATCAATCACTTTCCTGACGGCGGGCGCCATCATTGTGTCGCTCTTCGCGGGCGAGTCGTTGGCGGCCGATGTTGGCGTCGACGCCGATGGCAGCGGCTTTCGTGGCGTCACCCTGGCGATGAACGTCACGTCGGCCGCCGATGTCGACGCGACCTTTGCCCACTGGGTGTCAGTCGGTGCTGTCGCGGTGAAGACCCCGCAGGCCGCCGAGTGGGGCGGTTACTCAAGCTACGTGGCCGACCCCGACGGGCATCTCTGGGAGATCGCTCACAACCCGTACATGCAGTTGAATCCCGACGGCTCACCAATTCCACTGCCCTGACACCTGCCCGACGTGGGCCAATCTGGTCAGCCGGTACCCAGGTAGCCTGCGCTGCTATGGGTCGCAGCTTCGTCGTGCGCACGTTTGGGTGCCAGATGAACGACCACGACTCCGAACGCATCGCCGGGTTGCTGGAAGCCGATGGGCTCACGGCTGTCGACAACCAAGCCGACGCCGACATCGTGGTGTTGAACACCTGCTGCATTCGCGAGAACGCCGACAACAAGCTGTACGGAAGCCTCGGCTGGCTGCGCAGTTGGAAAGACGAGCGCGACGGCCGCCAGATCGTTGTCTCGGGTTGCCTCGCACAGAAGGATCGCGACGACGTCGCTAGCAAGGCGCCATGGGTCGACGTCGTGATGGGGACGCACAACGTTCATCGCGCCGCCGAATTGGTGCAGCACGCCAGTCGGCACGGACAGATCACAGAAATTCTCGACCAGGCCGTGATCGACGACCACGCGCTGTTCCCGAGCGCACTGCCAGCGCGCCGCGAGACGAGCTACAACGCGTGGGTCACGATCCAGATCGGGTGCGACAACAACTGCGCGTTTTGTATCGTGCCCTCGGTTCGCGGCGTGGAAATCAGCCGACCATTTGCCGAGGTGGTCGCGGAGGTGCACGCGTTGGCGGCAGCTGGCGTCACGGAAGTAACCCTGCTCGGCCAGAACGTCAACAGCTACGGCCGCGACCTGCAACTCGCGGCACGTCAGGCGGGTGCCGACGACGCGCGCTTGCGTCCCCTGTTCACCGATCTCCTGGTAGCGCTGGGAGATGTCCCCGGCATACGGCGGGTGCGCTTCACCAGTCCGCATCCCAAGGATATGCGCCCAGAGACTTTCGCAGCGATGGCTTCCACAGCAGCAATCTGCGAGCACCTGCATTACCCAGTGCAATCGGGCAGCGATCGAGTGTTGGCCGCAATGCATCGCGGATACACCGCCGAGCGCTACATGAACCGTCTGGCGCAGGCTCGCGCTGTGGTGCCCGACCTCGCGGTCAGCACCGACATCATCATCGGTTTCCCGGGCGAGTCGGAGACCGACTTTCAAGCGACAATGCAGCTCGCCGCCTCGGCAGAGTACGACTATGCGTACTGCTTCAACTTTTCGCCCCGCTCAGGAACCGCCGCGGCACTGATGACGGATCGCTTCGTCGACCCGGCGACCGTTGCCGATCGCTTCGACCGTCTACGTGTGGTGGTCGAGCGCACTGCGCTTGCAAAGCACCAGGATCGCATCGGACGAATCGAAGAGGTGCTCGTCGAGGGGCCGAGCAAGCGCGATCCGGCGGTGACATCGGGACGCACACGGCAGAACAAGCTGGTTCACTTCGCGACCGCCGAGCCGGTGCGAGTGGGCTCGTATGGCTTGGTGGAAGTCACGGGCGCCGCACCGCATTACCTCGCCGGTCGGTTCCTCGAGCTCACGGCCGAGCCGGCACATAAGCGCCGCATTCCCTTGCTGGCTGGGTAGTCGATTGCCGGAACAATCACCGCTCGTCATCGTCGGGCCAACAGCGTCGGGCAAGAGTGACCTGGCGATGGCCTACGCCGTTGCTCGTGCAGACGTGGAGATAGTTGCCGTCGACGCAATGCAGGTCTATCGACGAATGGATGTTGGTACGGCGAAGCCGAGCGCTGCCGACCGTCTTGCAGTCGTGCACCATGGCCTCGATCTCGTCGAGCCATCGCAGCACTTCGCGGTCGCCGACTTCGCACGCGAGGCCGCGCCAGCGGTCGCCGACATCGCCACGCGCGGGCTACGGCCATTGCTCGTAGCGGGGACGGGCTTGTACCTGCGTGCTCTGACTGACCCGATGACTCTTCCAGGCCAATGGCCAGATGTAAGAGCGACGCTCGAGTCGCGGGCCGACAACGAGGGCGCGCCTGTGCTACATGCTCAGCTTGGCGAACTCGATCCGGTAGCGGCCAGTCGTATGGAACCGACGAATGCGCGACGAGTGGTTCGTGCCTTGGAAGTCACTCTCGGTTCCGGTCGGCCGTTCAGTTCGTTCGGCGACGGCATGAACACCTATCCACCTTCCGAAGTTACGCAGGTCGGCTTGCGATGGTCACGCGATGCGCTCACTCTGCGTATCGCCGAGCGAGTGCGCCGAATGATGGCTGCCGGATTGCTCGACGAAGTTGCAGGTCTGCTCTCGGAACCCGCTGCTCTCTCGCGTACCGCGCGCCAGGCGCTGGGTTACAAGGAATTGATCGAACACCTGGAGGACAAGGTCGCGCTCGACCACGCTGTCGCGGCCATCGCTTTGCGTACCCGCCAATTCGCGGTCCGCCAGGAGCGATGGTTCCGCCGCGACCCTCGCATACGCTGGGTCACGATCGACCACGACCCAATCGCCGAAGTTCTACCCGTTCTGCTGCAGACATGACGCAACTCACGCTCACCAAACACCACGGGCTCGGTAACGACTTTCTGGTCGTGTTTCATCCCAAGGTCGACGACCTGCCCGAACTTGCTCGTCGACTGTGCGATCGACGGCAGGGGATCGGTGCCGACGGGCTGCTGGTCGGCGAGAGTGCCGAGGGTTACGCGGCGAAAATGCTGCTCTTCAACGCCGATGGTTCGCGGGCCGAGATCAGCGGCAATGGCATTCGTTGTTTTGCGCAGGCGCTCGCAATGCGGCGCGGCGACTTCGAGGGCATGCACATCCTCACCGACGCCGGCGAACGTGTGGTCACGCTGGCGGCGACCGACGACCCAGCCGTAGTTGAGGCAGCGGTTGATATGGGTGAGATCTCGCCATTGTCCGAACCTTCGAATTGGGCAGCGCTCACGTGCGATCCCATGCGGCCAGTCACGCATCTCGGCGTCGGCAATCCGCACAGTGTCGTTGCCGTCGACAATGTGGCCGAGGTCGACCTGCTGATGCTTGGGCAGTTGGTGCCGCAGGTAAACCTCGAGATCATCGAACCCGGCCCGATGCCCAACGCGATCACTATGCGCGTGCACGAGCGTGGCGCGGGAATTACGCAGGCGTGCGGCACCGGCGCCTGCGCTGCTGCGTGGGCCGCGGCTTCGTGGGGCCTCGTATCGCCCGATGCCGAGGAAATCGTGGTGCATATGCCTGGCGGCAGTGCCAAGGTAAGACTGCACCAACCATCAACCGGACGAGTCACGCTGGTCGGTCCGGCGACGTTTGTCGGAACGATCACTGTCGAGAGTCCGTTGTGACGCTGGTGCGGAAAGGCACAGCATGAGCAACCCGAACAACCCCTACAACCAAGCACTAGGCGCGACGCTGATCGAGCGCGCCAAGCGCGAGCGCATAGTCCTCGTCGGCGTCACGTTGCCCGGACACAACGACGAGGAAACAGAAGCCGGGCTCGACGAACTCGCGCAGTTGATTGATACTGCTGGTGCCGACGAGGTCGGACGAGTGCAACAGCGACGCGACGCGCCGGACCATACTTGGTACATCGGCAAGGGCAAGGCCGAGGAGTTGCGCGATTTATGCCTGGCTGTGGACGCCGACACCGTTGTGTTCGACAACGAGTTGGCGCCCGCACAACAGTTCAACCTGGAGAAGCTTCTCGGTCGTACCGCACTCGACCGCACCGCAGTCATTCTCGACATCTTCGCCCAGAACGCGCACACCCTCGAGGGTAAGGCGCAGGTCGAACTCGCGTTGCTTCGGTATCGCTTACCGCGACTGCGGCGCGGCGCAACGGCGCGACTCTCGCAGCAGCGTGGTGGAGTCGGCGCTCGTTTCGGTAGCGGTGAAACCAAGCTCGAGGTGGACCGTCGCCGAATCATGCGGCGCATCTCGAAGCTGGAAGTCGATCTGAAGGATCTGCAGCACACGCGCGATTTGCAGCGCAAGAGCCGCGCGCGCAGTGGTCTCGCGGCCGTGACGATTGTCGGCTACACCAACGCAGGCAAGTCGACGTTGCTCAACCGGCTGACGCAGGCTGGTGTACTGGTAGAAGATCGCCTCTTTGCGACACTCGATCCCACCACGCGTCGGTTGGCACTGCCCGGTGGTGAACCTGTGCTCGTGACCGACACCGTTGGGTTCGTGCGTCGGCTGCCGCACGGGCTCGTCGAGGCGTTCAAGAGCACGCTGGAGGTCGCCAGTCGCGCCGACTTCCTCGTACACGTCGTCGATTGCACGGCACACGACCCCGAAGGTCAGATCGCTGCCGTCCGCGAGGTTCTCGCGGAGATCCATGCACTGACGGTCCCAGAACTGTTGGTCTTCAATAAGGCCGACGCGGCTCCGGATGTCGCCGCCGATCTGCATGCCAGGCACGAGGGGTCGGTGGTGCTCAGCGCACAGCTGGGAACTGGCATCGATGAGTTCCTGTTGGCACTCGCCGACCGACTGCGCGCGATCAGCGCCGTCGTGGAACTGCTGGTGCCCTACGAGCGTGGCGATGTGTTGGCGTCAATCCATCGCGAAGGCGAAGTGGTCAGCACCTTTCACGAGGAGGCGGGAGTGCGCGTACGTGCGCGACTCGGCGATGCATCCGCAGGCAGGCTTTCCGAATTTCTGGTGCGTGCCTCTTGACCGACGGCGCTTCATGAACGGCGGCGCTTCATGAACGGCGGCGCTTTATGAATGACGGCTTTGTCCCTCCGCCGTATCCGTACGACCGCCTCGATCGCCTTGCAGCAATTGCCAGCGCCTTGCCCGGCGGCACCGTCGACCTCTCGATCGGTACGCCCTGTGATCCGCCTCCGCCAGCTGTACTCGCAGCATTAGGCACCAGCAACAGCGAGCGCGGTTACCCGGCGAGCATCGGCACCGAGTCGCTGCGGCGATCGATCAGCGAGTGGTTGCATCGACGTTTCGAAGTCGAGGTTCCGATCAGCCAAATCGGCGCATGCATCGGCACGAAGGAGTTCGTTGGGACGACTCCGCAGTATCTGCGCCTACGGAGCCCTGCTCGCGACACGGTGCTGTATCCGGCGGTTTCGTACCCGACCTACGAGATGGGTGCGATTCTTGCGGGCTGCCGAGCGGTGCCGGTTCCGGCGGCGACCGACGGCTCGATCGACCTTGCTGCGATCGCGGATGCGGATGCTGCGCGGGCGCTCATGCTGTGGGTCAACAGCCCGTCGAATCCGACTGGAGCGCTCAGCGATCTTGGCGCGGCAGCCACCTGGGGCCGCGCTCACGGGGTTCCGGTGTTCAGTGACGAGTGCTACGCCGAGTTCACCTGGGATGGCCCAGCGCGCACGATCCTCGAGGACGGGTTGGACGGCGTCGTTGCAGTGCATTCGCTGTCGAAGCGCTCGAACTTGGCGGGCGTGCGAGTCGGCCACTACAGCGGCGACGCGGAGCTCGTGCGCTACCTGCAGGAGGTGCGCAAGCACGTGGGAATGATGGTGCCCGGCCCCGTGCAGGCGGCTGCAATCGCAGCCCTTGCGGACGATGCGCACGTCGAGGTGCAGCGCGACAGGTACCGGCGCCGACTCGATCGGGTGGCCCACATTCTGGAGACCTGGTCTGGTCTGTCGATTACGCAACCTGCCGGGAGCTTCTACTTGTGGTTCGATGCTCACGACGGTTGGGCGTTTGCCGAGCGGTTGGCGGCCGAGGGTGGGGCAGTGGTCAGCCCCGGGGATTTCTACGGCGCCGGTGGAGCACATAACGTGCGTGCAGCCGTGGTACAACCTGATGATCGAATCGAGCTTGTCGCTTCGCGACTGGGGGTTAAGTGATGTCGTTTCAACCGCAACCGCAACCGCAATTTCAACCGCAACCGCAACCGCAGAGTGGTGGCCGTGGTCTCACGGTCGCCGGGTTCGTCGTATTGCTCGCTGGCCTTGGTGCTGGCGCGGCGCTCTTCCTTCTGGGTGGGTCGACCGAGGAAGAGACAGTGAAGAAGTTTGCGCGTGCGCCAGCTGGCTGCACCACGACCCTCGAGTTCGACCGCGCCGACACCTTTGAGGTCTATCTCGAGACGTCGGGCGTGCTCAATTTCGTCAACGGCGATTGTGCAGCGAACGGCTCCGCGTACAGCCATGCCGACAATGATCCGCCGCGGGCGACGTTGTCGTTCGTCGACGCGAACAATGTCGAAGTACCGCTGTTGCCGGGAACTGGCGACAGCTACGACGTCGGCGGCTTCAGCGGCCAGGCGGTTCAGCAGGTTCAGATCCCGGCGAGCGGTACGTACCAGATGACCGTGACCAGCGAAGCCAACGACTTCGTGATTGCGATTGGCGGCAAGCCCGACGCCGACAGCGAGAAGCTAAGTCTTGCTGCTATCGGCGCCGCGATCGCCGGTGTGGTGATGGGCTTCGTCTTGATGATCGCAGGCAACCGTTCGAAGGGTTCAACCCCAGCACCGGCCGCGGGAACGTGGCCACCGGCCGCGCCCGGACCGGGCTGGGGAGCACCGCAACAGCAATAGCCCGCCAGCGCCGGTTTAGAGCCGACGCATCACCGTGACGACACGGCCAAAGACCTGAACCTCGTCGCCCGTGAACGTCATGTCCTTGAAGGTCGGGTTGGCTGGCTGCAACGTGACGCTGCCACCCTTGCGTTGGTACGTCTTGACCGTTGCCTCTTCGCCTGGAATGCCAGCAATCACGATCTCGCCGTTGTTGGCCGTGTCTTGTCGACGGGCGACGACGAAATCGCCATCCATGATGCCGACATCGATCATCGAGTGGCCGCGAACACGGAGCATGAAAAGCTCGCCATCGCCCGTGAAGTCTTCCGGCAGTGGGAAGAGTTCCTCGACGTTTTCCATTGCTAAGACATCGGCGCCGGCCGCAACATCGCCGACGAGCGGCACGTGGCGGACGGGACGACGCTCGATAGCAACGCCCGACGACGGGTCGAATCGCACCTCGATTGCACGTGGCTTGGTTGGGTCGCGCTTGAGATAGCCCAGACGCTGCAAGGTCGCCAGGTGACTGTGGACGGTGGAAGGGGATGTGAGCCCAATTGCCTCGCCGATCTCGCGCACGCTGGGCGGATAGCCGCGGTCGCGCATGCTGGATTCGATGAAGTCGAGGATGCCTCGTTGCCTGTCGGTGAGTTTTTCAGCCATGCGGGTCAGCGTACACGCGTTCGTTGACCAGGTCAAACACCCGTTCGTGCAACAAATGTTCGCTTCCGGGTTGACATCGAACGATTGTTCGTGCAGACTACGAACAGTCGTTCGTGTAACACCTGTTCGATCCGGCCCACAGTTCTAATCCGGCAAAGGGAGTCTGTCCGTGAGTATTCAACCCGACCGCACCAGCCGCCGCCGGCCGCATCACGTGTACATCCGCCGCCGCATCGCGGTGGCCTCAGCGTTCTTCTCTCTGGTCGCCGCCCTTGGGCTTGGCGCCGGGAACGTTCTGGCGAACCGTGGTGGCGAACCTGCCTCCGCCCCCGCGGTTCGCCAAAATTCGACATCGGTCACCGACAGCGACACGTACCTTGTGCAGCCCGGCGACACCATGTGGTCGATCGCCGAGGCCAAGCGCGACGGTGCAAACCTCGTGCACTTCGTCGATGACTTGATCGCGCTCAACGGCGGCACGACGTTGCACGTCGGCCAGGTCATCTCGCTTCCCTGATCCGGCCTGGTACCGCTGCCACCGGTAGCGTGGCCCGCTATGCGTTGCCCGAAGTGCGAAGTCGACGACACCAAAGTGATCGATTCGCGCGAGGCCGCTGAGGGCACGTCCATCCGGCGCCGTCGGCTCTGTAGCGCCTGCCAGCACCGATTCACGACCTATGAACGACTGGAAGAAGTACAGCTGGTCGTGTTGAAGACCACTGGTGCACGCGAGCCTTTCGACCGCCTGAAGCTCAGTGCAGGCGTCACCGCCGCATGCAAGGGCCGGCCGGTGACCGCCGAACAAATCAAGCATCTGAGCGAGGCCATTGAAGACGACCTGCGGCTGCTTGGTTCTGAGGTCTCGACCGCCGATGTTGGTCACGAGGTGCTCGATCGCTTGCGCAGTCTCGATGAGGTCGCCTATCTGCGCTTCGCAAGCGTGTACAAAGATTTTGATCAAGCGGCCGACTTCAAGCGGGAAATGGTGCTGCTGAAGAAGCTGCAGCGTTCGTGAGTCTGGCCGTGCGGCGCGTGGTACTCGCCGGTTACGTCGTCGCCAGTGTCGCCAGTGGCGTAGCAGTCGGGTGCTCGGACACCGCGTCGATCGGCTCGCCTTCGACGTCGGCAGCCACGACGACGACCGCGCCGATCTCGACGTCCACCGCTATCACAACTTCGACTTCGACTTCGACTTCGACGACGATTCCAACGACGATTCCAACGACGATTCCAACGACGATTCCAACGACGATTCCAACGACGGCTCCAACGACGATTCCAACGACGATTGCGTCTGGCCCGACCGATTTCCTCGGCGAAGAGGTCGTCGGAAGTTCGGTTCAAGGCCGACCGATAATCGCCAGCCACCGCGGCACACCTGGCGGCATGGTCATCCTGGTGGTCGGTGTTATCCACGGCGACGAGAACGCGGGCCTCGCTGTACTCGACACTCTCGCGGAGATGCCGATCCCAGCCGGACTCGATCTCTGGCTGATGCCAGCACTCAACCCCGACGGGCTCGCCAACGACGAACGCGGGAATGGCAACGGCGTCGATCTGAATCGCAACTTCCCGCACGATTGGACACAGATCGGTACGCCTGGCGCCGGGCAATACAGCGGTACCGGCCCGGCAAGCGAACCGGAGACTCAGGCGTTTATCGCGTTCACGCAGCGCATCAAACCGACGCTCACACTTTGGTATCACCAAGATCTCTATCGCGTGTCGCCATCGTCAGGTCGCGATGCGCCGTTACGTCAGCGTTACGTCGAGCTGACCGGACTCGGATACGCATCGATCACTGGTGGCATCTACACCGGCGTGGCGGCGACGTGGGTTCGGCTCACTGTGCCCGACGCGATGTCGTTCATCGTCGAGCTCGGCTCGTCGTTATCCGCTGAGGAAGCAGCGGTCCACGCGCAAGCGGTGGCTGCGGTGGCGCAACTTGCCGCAACGGTCTAGCGGCGGCGCACGTAGCGCGTGAACAGGAAACCGTCGTGCTCGAGAACGTGCGCGAGGTCCATGCGGTGCGCAACTGGCGGTGCCTTTGTCGTGACGCGCTGACCTTCGCCACCGACGATCTGTGGTGACAACGAAAGGTTCAACTCGTCGATGAGGTCGGCGGCCGTGAGCAGTCCGTTGAGCGACGCGCCGCCTTCGGCTTGTACGAATTCTGCGTCTAGTTGCGCAACAGCTGCTGCCAGGTCGAGGTCGCCGCGGCCGGCTCTAATCGAGGGCACTGGAACGGTGGGGGCGTCGTCGGGAAGCAGCAGGATGGCGCGTCCCGAGGTCCACAACGGGAGGTCGAAATCGAACTTCGCTGTGCGCGAGACGACCGCGATTTTTAGGTTCGGCGTTGCCGGCGGGCCGTACCCCTCGCGACGCACGGTGGATGCCCCGACCAAGATCACATTTGCCAGCGACCGCAACGTGAGTAGCAACTGCTGGTCACATGGATCTGAGAGTCCGCGCGAACTGCCATCGATCGCGCCGCCGACGACGGTCGAGCCATCGAGCGAGGCGACCATGCAGAGCCCGATCCAGGGCCGACCGGTGGGCCGAGGCCGGGCTACGTCGTAGGCCTCGCGCAACGACACTGCCTTCGGCGGGGCGGGGAAAATGCGCTGAACCTGTGGATATGTGGATAAGTGTTGCGTAGTCATGCGGCGTTTGCCCTCCGTTCACGCCCCCTGAGTCTGCCATCCACCGGCGTGCACACCTCATCCACAAGGGATTCACATGGTTGTCCCTCTTCCTCCTCACAGGGCAGCAGTCGTACTGTTCGTGGGTGTCACTGGCAGCGGTGCGAGTGCGCGGATGAGCTTTGTAGCCCTCTCACCTGATGGGGTTTCAAGGTCGGGCAACCGTTCCCAGACCTTCGTTCTCGCACCGCTGGCCGTGCCCCGGCGGATCCAGAGGAGGAATAATTGGGCATTGACACGGTTGTAACTACAGTGCTGTAATCTTTCCATCCCTTGTGGTGAGCGGCGGTGCGGGGGCGCCACCGGTACCACATGTTGTAGTTGTTACCTAAGAATGGTCGCACGGACCACCCAGTCGTTTACTACCAAAGTCGTTGCCAGCAAATCGTTTACCCCCAAGTCGTTACCACGAAGGACGGACCTCAATGTCACTGGCGCCGGATCGCCTCGCTATCGGGATTACCCGCCACTTCACCGCGCCAGGCGTGCACCCCTACGACGAGGTGTTGTGGGAGCGGCGCGATGCGCGCATCAGCAACTGGAAGGACGGCACGGTCGCGTTCGAACAGTTGCAGGTCGAGTTCCCCACGACATGGTCGCTGAACGCGACCAACATCGTCGCCCAAAAGTACTTCCGCGGCACCTTGGGTTTGCCTGAGCGCGAGTGGTCGCTGCAGCAGGTCATCGATCGCGTTGCCAACACGATCACCGAATGGGGTGTCGAGGGCGGCTACTTCGCCGACGAGCCAGAAATCGAAGCGTTCCGCAACGAGTTGAAGTACATCCTCGTGACGCAGCGTGCCGCGTTCAACAGTCCGGTGTGGTTCAACATCGGTGTCAAGGGCGTGCCGCAGCAAGCGAGCGCGTGCTTCATCCTCGCTGTCGACGACACGATGGACGGCATCTTGAACTGGTACCGCGAGGAAGGCACCATCTTCAAGGGCGGTTCCGGTTCGGGCATCAACCTGTCCAACATTCGTTCCAGCTACGAACTACTCAACGGGGGTGGCACGGCCAGTGGCCCTGTCAGCTTCATGCGTGGTGCCGATGCTTCGGCGGGCACGATCAAGAGCGGTGGCAAGACGCGGCGAGCGGCCAAGATGGTCATCCTCAACGTCGATCACCCCGACGTCGAGGAATTCATCTGGTGCAAGGTGAAAGAAGAGCGCAAGGCGCGCGTGCTGCGCGACGCAGGCTTCGATATGGATCTCGACGGCAGCGACAGCTTCAGCCTGCAATACCAGAACGCGAACAACTCGGTGCGCGTCACCGACGAGTTCATGCACGCGGTCAAGAACGATCTCGAGTGGAACTTCCGAGCGGTGATCGACGGTTCGCCGGTACGCACCGTGCGCGCACGCGATCTATGGCGCGACATGGCACAGGCGAGTTGGGAATGCGCCGACCCGGGCCTGCAGTTCGACACCACGATCAACAAGTGGCACACCGCGCACGCGACCGGCCGGATCAACGGCAGTAACCCATGTTTCACCGGCGACACGTTGGTGCACACCGACAAGGGCCTCATCCAGTTCGTCGACTTGCTCGATAGGGCTCGAATGGGCGAGACCTTTGGCGTGTACACGCACGACATCACCAATCCAGACGCGCCGACCGACAGGCTCGAACTCACGAGCCCTGAAGCCGTCATGGTGACGGGTACGAACGAGATCGTGAGGCTCGAGTTCTCCAACGGCATGGAGCTGCGCTGCACGGCCGGCCACCGCATCTTTACCGCCAACCGCGGCTACGTGACCGCCGCGGAGCTCACCGCAGATGACGACGTGCGCATCCTCAACCACGCGTCGCCGGCGACGCAAGCGTCGTGGTTGCTGCCCGTGTCGGCGGATGCGGCAACGCTGGCCACCGGTAACCGGCGAGTCGCTCAGGGCCTCTCGCTGCCGGAGAAGTGGAGCGAGGAGCTCGCTCATTACTTCGGCTGGTTGGTCGGCGACGGCTCGATATCCGGAGATGTGGTCGCGACGGTTTACGGCAACGCCGACGATCAGGCCGATGTGTTGCCGGGCCATCAGATGTTGCTCGCCGATATCAACGACGGCACCGTACCGAAGCCGTCGTTGCAGTCGAACGGAACCAAGCAGCTTCGTGCGAGCCGCCGCGCATTCGCTCAGCAACTACGAGCCATGGGTTTTAGTGATGGACGCGCGGCCGACAAGGTCATTCCGTGGGCCGTCTACCAAGCGCCGACAGAGGTTGTTGCGTCATTCCTTCGTGGGCTGTTCGATGCCGATGGGTGCGTTTATGACGGATCGAAGAGCCGTTACGTGGGTCTCGGTTCGGCATCGAAATCTCTATTGCAGGGTGCGCAACGCCTGCTGTCCACCCTTGGCGTCGCCAGTTCGATCTATCCCACTCGCGAGGGGCGCAACGAGCCGGCGTTTCGCTACACATCGGTCGATGGCGAGCAACGGAGCTACAGCACTGGGCCGATGTACGACCTGCGCATCTCGGCAACGTCGATCAAGGTGTTTGCGGATGCCGTCGGTTTCAGTGTGAACGTGAAGGCCGACAAGTTGGCGACGCTGCTTGCCGAGAACCGGCTGTACACAAAGGATCGCACCACAACCCGGCTCGTCTCCCGCTGCGACGATGGTGTTGAGCTCACCTACAACCTGAGCGAGCCGCGCAACCACAGCTATGTGGCCAATGGTGTCGTGGTGCGCAACTGCAGTGAGTACATGAGTATCGACAACTCGGCCTGCAACCTTGCCAGCATCAACCTGCTGCATTATCTCGACGAGGGTGGCGAGTTCGATGTCGACGGCTACATGCACACGATCGAAGTCATGTTCACCGCGCAAGAGATCCTGGTTGGTCGTGCCGATTACCCCACCGAGAAGATCGCCGAGAACAGCCGCAAGTTCCGCCAGCTCGGTCTCGGTTACGCAAACCTTGGTGCCACGCTGATGGCGCTGGGCCTGCCCTACGACAGCGAAGAAGGTCGGGCGTGGGCCGCGGCGCTGACCTCGCTGATGACCGGTCACGCATATGCAACAAGCGCTCGTACCGCTAGCCGCATGGGCCCACACGCCGGTTTCGCCGACAACGAGCAGTACATGCTCGACGTGCTGCGCATGCATCGCGACGCCCACGAAGAAATGGCCAACCATGCCAACGTTCCAGCAGAACTGGTCTCAGCCGGTATGCACGCGTGGGAATCCGCGGTGCGCGATGGCGAAGAGTTCGGTGTGCGTAACAGCCAGGCAACGGTGTTGGCCCCTACCGGCACCATCGGCCTGATGATGGACTGCGACACGACCGGCATCGAGCCCGATCTCGGTTTGGTGAAGATGAAGAAGCTGGTCGGCGGCGGCACGATGCGCATCGTCAACCAGACGATTCCGCGTGCGCTACGCAAGCTTGGTTACACGCCAGCGCAGATGGACGACATCATCGCCTACATCGATACCGAGAAGTCGATTCTCGGGGCACCGCACCTGTCGGAAGAGCACGTCTCGGTGTTCGCATGCAGCATGGGCGACAACACGATCCACTACGAGGGTCACGTGCGCATGATGGGTGCCGTGCAACCGTTCATCTCCGGCGCGATCTCCAAGACCGTCAACATGCCCGAAGAAGCCACCGTCGAAGAGGTCGAGCGTTTGCACGAGTTGTCGTGGAGGCTCGGCCTGAAGGCCGTCGCCATCTACCGCGACAACTGCAAGGTCGCGCAACCGCTCAGCACCGCCAAGAAGGGCGATGCAGCCCAGGGATCGGGCGCTGCCGAGCGAGTCGTCGAGCGCACGATCGAGCGCGTTGTCGAGCGGGTCGTGGTCAACGAACCGATACGGCAAAAGCTGGCGCGTAGCCGCAGTGCCCGCACGTTCGAGTTTCGGGTGGCCGATTGCAAGGGCTTTGCGACCATCGGCGAGTACGCCAATGGCCAGCCCGGCGAGATCTTCCTCACGGTGTCGAAGCAGGGCAGCACGCTCAGCGGGATTATGGATGCGTTCGCCAAGAGCATCAGCTACGGCTTGCAGTACGGCGTACCGCTGCGCGCATTCGTCGAGGCGTTCACCAACATGCGCTTCGATCCTGCGGGCATGACCGACGACCCCGACATCCGGTTCGCTTCGTCGATCATGGACTATCTGTTCCGTCGCCTCGCGCTCGAATACCTGACCTACGACGAGCGCGCCGAACTGGGCATCTTCTCGGTCAACGAACGCCTGCAGCCGACGTTGCCGGGCGTCGAGGAGAGCGTGTGGGAGACGCACAACGGATCCGACATCATCCCGGAGGCCAAGAGCATTCCGGCCGTCGAGGATCTGTTGGCGCAGATGGAACTAGGTATCGCCCCCGACGCGCCCAACAACGACATCACCAACCCGACTGGTCGCTCGCGCCCGGGTGCGAGCAGGCCGGTGCGCCAGAGTGATGCCCCGATGTGCATGCAGTGCGGTGTGCAGATGGTTCGCGCCGGCAGCTGCCACGCTTGCCCCAGTTGCGGCAACACCAGCGGCTGCAGCTGATGACGGTTCTCATCGCTCACTAAATACGGCGTCCCCTCACGGGGCAAACACAACTGAACAGAACCTGGCAGGGGGGCCACTGGAGTATCCAGCGGTCCCTTTGCTGTCCAGACCGGAGTAATTGAAGCGTCGCAAAAAGAGAGAAGGCAATGAAGGGTGGCGTTCGAGTACATAACTACAGAAAGAGGTACCGCAATGGGTCTAACCCTGACGATTCTCAACGAGGTCCGTGCACAAATCGCGGCGAGCTCAGATTCGCTGAAAGAGGCGCGCAAGCGACGCGACCTAGCGCTGGCGGTGGCGGGGCGCTTTTCGGGTGCGCTCCGCACTTACCGCTCCGGGTCAATCGCAGCCGGACTGGAAAATAAACCCGTCGATGACGCTGATGGCGGCGTCGTGCTAGACCGCCGCGCGTACCCGACGCTCGGTCCGGATGCCGACGGAAATGGGCCCGACGAGATCGTCGAGAAGTTGCGTGCCTTTGTAGGCGACACGCTACGCGAGGAGGTCGGTGACACGTACCCAAACCTCTCCGCCAACACGATGAAGCGCGGCGTCAAGGTGCTGTTCGGTTGCCCACTCAACGACGACGAGGATCCACACGTCGACCTCGCGGTCGGTATCACTCGGAAAGATGCACGTGGACTGTGGATTCCCAAGATCCATATCGCGAGCACGACCAGAAGCTCGTGGACTGCAGCAGACCCGGAGAATCACGTCGCCCTTCTTCTTGCTGATCCCGCCGATGTGCGACGGCTTCGCGCGCGAGTGACTCGACTCGGGAAGGCCTGGAAGCATCGGTATACACAGCCTGGATTGTGTTCGTTCAATGTCGCTGCCCTCGCAGTCGAGATCATCACTGAGGTGATGCCCCTCGATGAGGCGATGCTGTTGTTCTTCGAGCAAGCAGCCCGTTCGCTCGATAAAGGGCTCACTGAAGATCCCGCGAAGGTGTCACCGGCAATCAAAATCGCCGATCCACCGGGCCGGGAAACCGTTGTGTCTCGACTGCAACGCGCGGCTGAGCTTCTCGCCCGCGCTCTTGAGCACGATGACGATGAGGAAGTTGTACGCGGCGCCCTCAACGCGCTGTTTCCCGACTACGTCGAGAAGCCCGCCACCACGGCCAAGTCTGTGCTCGCGTCGGCGCTGGCTGTCGGAACTGTCGCCGTCGGCGTGGTGTTGGCCACCGGTCGCCTGGCGACAGCGTCCGCCGCTGCGCCAGCCCTGAAGAACACTCGGTCCTACGGAGATGAGCGCTAGCCCGGAGTTCCGTCGCAAGCTGTGGTACTCAGACCTGGCGCGACGGATCATCTTTGAGGCGCCGCTGCGCTGCGTCAATGGGACGCTTCGGTCGCGCGGCCCGGTGAACTTCGGCTCCTACCAACTTGTCGCGCAGATAACCCTGGTCGACGGAACTCTACGCACGGTGCGAATCGTCTTTCGAGATGTTCGCCCCGAGACACCATCCGTGTTCGTTGTCGGCGACGAGCGCCGCGGAGGATGGCCGCACCGCTATCACGATGGCTCGCTGTGCATGTGGTATCCCCGCGATCCGGGCGAGCAACGCTGGCTTCTGAAGGATGGACTGATGGCGCTCATCGGCTACATCGAAGCGCATCTGTTCCGGGAAGTCTGGTGGTTGGAGAATGACGAGTGGCTCGGACCCGAAGCCGGCCATGCGCCGTTGAGGCCATCGCGGCGCTCGAGCGCAGCATGATCGCCGCCTCAAGCCCCAACCCCTGGATCGGTCCGGCGATCGTAGCCGCCGCTATCGCCGCGCTTGTTTCAATCATCACCGTAGTCGTCAATGGTGTTTTGCAGCGCCGCGACCGCCAACGGCAGTTGATTGCCGAGGCATTCGAGAGTGTTCACGCGTACCGCGAATTCATATACGTGGTCCGTCGACGCCTACCTAATACTGACAAGAAAGCAACGGAAGATCGCGTCCGGATCAGCAGCGATCTCAGCCGGGTGCAGGCCCGTCTCGATTCACTCAGTGCAGTTTTGAAGGTGGAGGTCCCGCGCGTCGGAGTCGCCTACGCTCAACTTGTGCTAACCACTCGGCGCATTGCGGGTGGGTACATCCGGTCGGCATGGGCGCGAGCTCCGGGAATCTACGCCGGTGAAATGAACGTCGCCGATGTTGATCTTTCAGGGCTAGAGAAGATTGACTCCGCCTTTCTTGCCATCGTGTCTGCCGAACTGGCCCTCCCCCGCGTTCGTGGATTCTACGCCGGCGAGCAAGGGCGCCGTTTCGTGAAGCCGTTGCTCAAGCGCCCTGTTGCCGCCCCGCACAATCAAAGGTATGAGATCTCTGGCTTATTCTAGAGAAACACATGGGGTCCGCTACTTGATCCGAACCGAAAGACCTAAATGAGCCTGGCCAGCGTGTCCGAGCGATCGCTTGAGTCGTGGCTGTGGGATGCCGCGAACATCCTTCGCGGTCCTGTTGACGCGTCCGACTTTAAGGCCTACGTGTTCCCGCTGCTCTTTTTGAAGCGCATTAGCGACGTATACGACGAAGAGCGACTTTTGGCACTCGAGGAGTCCGACGGTGATGAGGAGTACGCGTCGCTGCCCGAGCAGCACCGCTTCCAGATCCCCACCGGCTGTCACTGGAGTGATCTTCAGGCCCGCAGTACCAACGTCGGCCAGGCGATCCAGCGGGCCATGCGCGAGATTGAGAAGGCGAACCCGAACACGCTGTACGGCATCTTCGGCGACGTCCAGTGGTCGAACAAGGATCGCCTCCCTGACCGTCTGCTCGTTGACCTCGCCGACCACTTCAGCCGCATGAACCTCTCGAACACGGCGGTGCCCAACGATGTGCTCGGTGATGCCTACGAGTACCTGATCAAGAAGTTCGCCGACCTGACGAACAAGAAGGCCGGCGAGTTCTATACCCCTCGCTCGGTTGTTCGGCTGATGGTGAACATCCTCGATCCGACGCCCGGCGAGACGGTGTATGACCCGGCATGCGGTACCGGTGGCATGCTGCTCGAGACCCTTCACCACGTCCGCGAAGCGGGTGGCGATGACCGGCTGATGTTGGGCCGATTGTTCGGACAGGAGAAGAACCTCACCACTGCCGCCATCGCACGCATGAACCTGTTCCTCCACGGCGCCGAGGACTTCTCGGTGATCCGCGGCGACACCCTGCGCGAACCGGCGTTCTTCTCCGGCGACCGGCTCGCGACCTTCGATTGCGTGATCGCCAACCCGCCGTTCTCACTGCAGGCCTGGGGAGAGGATCAGTGGGCGAGCGACCCGTACGGCCGCAACCTGGCTGGCACGCCGCCGCGCAAGTACGGCGACTGGGCGTGGGTGCAGCACATGATCGCGTCCACCGCACCCAAGACCGGACGACTCGCGGTCGTGCTGCCACACGGCGCCATCTTCCGCATGGCCGCTGAGGGCAAGATCCGCTCCAAGGTCCTCGACATGGATCTCATCGAAGCGGTCATCGGGCTCGGCCCGAACCTGTTCTACGGCACCGGTCTCGCCGCGTGCATCCTCGTTACCCGCCGCACGAAACCAAAGGACCGCGAGGGCAAGATCCTGTTGATCGACGGAGCGGAGCTGTTCCGCCGTGGACGCAACCAGAACACCCTCGAACCCGAACACGTCGACGAACTACTCGAGCTCTACGAAGGCTTCGCGGACGTCGAGGGCAAGGCGCGGGTCGTCACCCTCGATGACGTCCGTGCCCAGGGCGGCAACCTCAACCTGGCCGGCTACATCTCCAAGCCCGACACCGAGGTCATCCCATCCGTCGAGGAAGCGACCGTAGCGCTGAAGCAGGCGTTCGACGACGTGTGGGCCGCAGAAGCTGAACTCGAACGCCTGCTGTCAGAGCGAGGTCTGGCATGACCACGGCCCGCATCTCCCAGAGCGAGCTCGAGTCGTACCTGTGGGGCGCGGCGACGCTGTTGCGCGGCACCATCGACGCTGGCGAGTACAAGAGCTTCATCTTCCCGCTGCTGTTCCTCAAGCGGCTCAGCGACGTCTATGGCGAGGAGTACGCCGAAGCATTTGCCGACTCCGGTGGCGACGAAACCTACGCGGCGCTGCCCGAGCAACACCGCTTCCAGATCCCACCGGGTGTCCACTGGTCAGACGTTCGGTCGACGACAACCAACGTGGGAGCAGCCATCGCCAAGGCGATGCGCGAAATCGAACGAGTCAACCCACGACTCTACGGCGTGTTCGGTGACGCACCCTGGACGAACAAAGAGCGCCTCCCGGACGCCACGTTGCGAGACCTCGTCGAGCACTACTCAGGGGTCACGCTCAGCATCTCCAACGTTCCGGAGGACGAGCTCGGCGGGGCCTACGAGTTCCTGATCAAGAAGTTCGCCGACGACTCCGGCCACACCGCCGCCGAGTTCTACACCAATCGCACCCTCGTACACCTGATGACCCAAATGCTGGAGATCGCACCCGGAGACAGTGTCTACGACCCCACCTGCGGCTCCGGCGGCATGCTCCTTTC
>Ga0163150_10000858_pt1 | contig 54419 bp, 41 predicted proteins | sample OliLakLV19P2IB_FD_148628 | JGI IMG/M metagenome (GOLD analysis project Ga0163150, IMG submission 148628) | Freshwater microbial mat bacterial communities from Lake Vanda, McMurdo Dry Valleys, Antarctica - Oligotrophic Lake LV.19.P2.IB | ecosystem: Environmental > Aquatic > Freshwater > Lake >...
GTTGCCGACCTTCACGTGGTCGAGGCGCTGCGTGACCGTGCCGGCGATCGGCGAGCGGATGCTGGTGTAGGAATGCTGCAGACGGGCAAGTTCCCAGTTGGCCTTGGCGGCCTCGAGTTCGTACATGAGGTTGTCGATCGCCGTCGCACTGACGAGTCCCTTCTTCTGCAGCTCGAGGTTGCGGTTGTAATCGCGCTCGAGCTTGCGCATCGTCGCCTCGTTGAGCGCGACCTCCAGCCTCAGCTGGTCGCCGTCGAGTCGGGCGAGGACCTCGCCGGCACGGACGCGCTGGCCCTCGTCGGCGAGGACTGAGCGAATCTCGCCGGACACCTTGGGCATCACGAGCGCCCGGCGATCCGCCTCGATCGGTGCGGTCCCGGTATACAGCGCCGCCATATCGGCGCGCTGGGTGGTGGCAACCTCGACCGGAACTGCCGGCACTTCTTCCTTGCCGTCTTTCCCATTGTCGCCATTGGCCTGGTCGCAGCCGGCAAGTACGGTGGCCGAGGCCAGGAGCACGGCGATTGCGAGCCAGCGGTCCGGCCTTGCGAATGTGGCGAATACTTGGGTAACGGTGCGCATCGCAGTCGGCTCCAGGCGGTCAGTTGGCGCTATGTTACGGTTCCTTAGTGTTGTAGTCAAGTATAACACTAAAGGTAGCCGTAAGGGCCTAACCTGTTGAAAAAGAAGGGTTAACAGGCGGCGACCCGCGACTCAGCTGAAGCGTGCGGGCTCCTGCGTCTTCGGGAGCTGGACCACGTCCGCCGCAATCTCGACGGCCTCGTCCAGAACTGCATCGGGCGCCTCCGAGTCGTCGAGGGCGTCCACATTCGCCAATGGCTCGAGTCCACGCGCCGTGCGGCGCGCATTCTCGCGCTGGAGACGGTCGGCATCGACGGTATCGCGCTCGGTGCGGCGCTTGGCGAGGTTCAAAGACACGTCACGCTGGCTGCGCAGCTGCGTGAGCGCGTCGACGTCGCCCTGGAGCGCGACGAAATCCGGGTTGTGGGCAATGCGCTCCTCGTGGGCGCGCGAGATGATCGAGACGACCGGCAGCTCCGCGGAGTCCGGCGTATATCGCGCCGCATTGATGCGGTCCCACGGCAGTGCGCTTTCACGCGTGCTCTCGCCAATGTCGTCGGTGTCGAGCAGCGAGGGGAGGGTGATGTCCGGCTCGACGCCGCGGTGCTGCGTGCTGTCGCCGGTGACGCGGTAATACTTGCCGATCGTCACGGTCAGCTGGCCGAAGCCCGCCTTGGGGCCGAGCGCGTAGCGGTCGAGCGGATACAGGTTCTGGACCGATCCCTTGCCGTAGGTCTGCTGGCCGACGACGAGGCCGCGCTGGTAGTCCTGAATCGCCCCCGCGAAGATCTCGGATGCCGAGGCGCTTGCGCGATTGACCAGTACCACGAGCGGGCCCTCCCAGGCGATTCCGGGTTCCGGGTCGTCCAGCACTTCGATGCGACCGCTCGTTTCGCGCAACTGCACGACCGGACCGCGTTCAACGAATAGGCCTACCAGGCCGGTTGCTTCCGACAGGTGACCGCCGCCATTGTCGCGCAGGTCCACGACCAGCGAATCGATGCCCTCGGCTTTCAGCTCGCCGATCAGCCTCTGTACGTCCCGCGTGGTGCTGCGGTAGTCGGGATCGCCTTTCATGCGGGCCTGGAAATCCTGATAGAAGCTCGGCACGGAAATGACGCCGACGCGAAGCTCCCGATCGCCGCGCGTGATCGTATGCAGCTCCTTCTTGGCGGCCTGCGACTCGAGCGTGATCTTCGAGCGCTTGAGCGCAAGCTGCGACTCCTGGGTGCCCGGCGAAGCCGAGTCCGGCAGGATCTGCAGGCGGACAAAGCTGTTTTCCGGCCCGCGGATCAGCTGCACCACGTCGTCGAGCCGCCAGCCGACCACATCCGTCAGCGCGCCGGCTTCGCCCTGGCCGACGGCCGTGATGCGGTCGCCGACCTTGAGCTCGGTCGAAGCGGCCGCGGAGCCGCCCGGCAGGACGTTCATGATCGTCACGTAGTCGTCAACGAGCTGCAGCGAGGCGCCAATGCCCTCATAGGACAGGCTCATCGCGATGTTGTATTCCTCGGAGTTGCGCGGGGAGAGGTAATTCGAATGCGGGTCGTAGACGTGCGAGTAGGCGTTCATGAACGTCTCGAACACGTCGTCAGCGGTGATCTGCTCGATGCGTTTGGCCACCCGCTCATAGCGCTTGCGCAACACGTCGCTGGCCTCGGGCCAGGTCTTGCCGGCGAGCAGCAATGACAGGGCGTCGTTCTTCACGCGCTTGCGCCACAGTTCGTGCAGTTCGTCCACGGATGCGGGCCAGCCTTCGTCGCTTCGGTCGAAACGGAAGGACTCGTCGATCGAGAAATCCGGCTCGGTGTCGAGCAGCTTCAGGGCGTAGCGAAGCACTTCGCGGTTGCGCTCCTGGAAGCGCGTGAAGATGCTGAAGGCGGGCGCGGCGTCCGCGCGCTCTATCGCGTTGTCGAGCTGGTAGCGCAGCGGCTCGAACTCGGCGATGTCCGATGCGAGCAGGTAGCTGCGCGCGCCGTCGAGGCCTTCGAGGTAGCGTTCGTAGATCTGCGACGACATCGCGTCATCGAGCGGCGTCTGGCGGTAATGCTGGCGCTCGACCACTTCGGACACGAGCCGCATCACGCGGCGGTGACGCTCGCTTGGGGTGAGGTCCCCGGTGGAAGCCGCCGCGGGCGCGATCGCTGGCGCGAGCTGGGCGCGCTCCGCGCCGAGGCCGGCGAGCAGCAGGATGCCGAGCCCGACGGCGCAAGCCGCGGCGAGGCGAATTCTGGAAGCGTCAGGCACTCGAAGCCAGGGGGTCATGGGCTGCTACACTCGTACTCATAGGCCCCAGGGGGCCATACCCGGTCGGAACAGGCTATGGGCGACAGGGCGCGGTATCAAGTACCAGCGTCACGCCCCGGAGGAAGCGCGCGGATGCGGCCATTGGGCTTCCTGACAGGCGTTGTCCTGGGATCTGCCGCCTCGATCGCGCTTGTCCTGCTGATGGTCGTCCTGACCCTTGCGCTCGCCGCGAGCCGGCAACCGGCAGCAGGCCACGAATATCCGGGCCTCCTGGCTTCCGCAGCGCTTTTCGGCATGCTGGCGGCCGTCTCCGGCGCGGCATTCGTCGGTCTGCAGCGCGAGCGGCCCTGGCGCTGGTTCGCGCAGGCTGCGATGTGGCTCTGGCTCGCTGGCATTACCTGGTATTTCTGGCCTGCGGGCAATGCGCCCGGGGGATGACATGACACGTTTCGACAAGCGATTCCGGCTGTTGTTCATTTCGGCGGCACTGGCCGCGACCCTTGGCGCCTTCAACGCCGACGACAGGATGCTGAAAAAGGCCGGCGAGGCGATCAAGCAGACAGTCTATCGCGGACATGTCGCGGGGCTGTCGTCCGACGAGATGCAGGGACGCGAGCCAGGCTCCGAGGGCGAACGCAAGACCATCGAGTACCTGGAGAAGGAATTCCTGGAACTCGGCCTCCAGCCCGTGGCGGGTGGCGATTTCCGCCAGGACGTCGCCCTGGTCGAGATCACCGGAAGCGACCAGAAGCTCGCGTTCTCGAAAGCCGGTAGCGCCTTGACGCTCGCGTATGGCGACGACATGGTGATCAGCTCGCGCCGGGTGCAATCAGGCGCCTCGATCGAAGGCAGCGAACTGGTATTCGTCGGCTACGGCATTCACGCGCCTGAAGACGGATGGAACGACTATGCCGGCATCGACATGCGCGGCAAGACGGCGCTGATCCTGGTGAACGATCCGGGATTCGTCACCGGTGAGGACGCGTTGTTTCGCGGCAAGGCCATGACCTACCACGGCCGCTGGACGTACAAGTTCGAGGAGGCCTCCCGCCAGGGTGCGGCCGCGGCGATCATCGTCCACGAAACGCTGCCTGCCGCCTACGACTGGGGCGTGGTGCGCAACAGCTGGTCGGGCCCCCAGTTCTATCTGGACCGCGAAGACGGCAATGCTGGCCGGACGGAACTCGAAGGCTGGATCACCGAGTCTCGCGCGCGCCAGGTTGTGGAGCTGGCCGGGAAGGATTTCGAAGCGCTGAAAGCGGCCGCAGTCCAGCGCGGCTTCCGGCCGGTGCCGCTCGGCGTGACCACTACCGGCGGCGTCAGGAACGACATCCGCCACAAACGCTCACCCAACCTCGCCGGCGTCATGCCAGGCAAGGACCTGCCCGACGAATACGTCATCTACATGGGTCACTGGGACCACCTCGGAGTCGACGACGGCACGGAAGGTGACCGGATCTACAACGGCGCCGTCGACAACGCGACGGGGATTGCCGGGCTCCTGACAATCGCGCGCGGCTACCGCGACATGTTGCCGGGTGCTTCGCGTTCCGTGATGTTCCTCGCCGTCACGGCGGAGGAATCGGGACTTCTCGGGTCGGAGTACTACGCCGAGCATCCGCTGGTGCCGCTGGCATTGACCGCGGCCGTGATCAACATCGACGCGCTGATGCCGCTAGGCCGCGCGAAGGACATCGAGGTCGTGGGCTACGGCGCATCGGAGCTCGAGGACCTGCTCACGGAGGCCGCAAAAATCCAGAAACGCACGCTGACGCCTGACCAGCGCCCGGAGGCCGGGTACTTCTACCGCTCGGACCACTTCAACTTTGCCAAGGCCGGCGTCCCCGCCCTGTACGTCAAATCAGGCACGATGCTGCGCGACAAGCCCGCAGGCACGGGCAAGGCGATGTTTGATGCATTCACGGCCGAGCGCTATCACAAGCCTGGCGACGAGTATTCGGAAGACTGGGACGTCAGCGGTTCGATCGAGGACCTGCGCCTGCTGTTCGAGGTCGGTGCGCGCGTTGCCAATGCAAAGACCTGGCCCGAGTGGCGCGACGGCAACGAATTCCGCCCTGCGCGCGACAAGAGCGCGAAGAGCCGGGTGCGTGCCGAGGAGGAATGACTATCAGCTGGCCCGTCGCAACGGGCGGGTCAGCAGGCGGATGGCGGTGAACAGAAGATACGGGCCAAGCACCAGCAGCCAGGCGGTGGGCTTCAACGTGAAGAACGCAGCCAGCAGCGAGCCGAGGAAAGCCATCAGGCCGCCCTCGTAAGGTCCGAGGGTCAGGACGCCGGCCAGATAGATGAGGAAAGGCAGGGCGACCAGCCCAAAGGCCAGCCAGAGCCCGCCAATCCGCAGCTCGCGGCGCCAGACGGGCGTAAGCCCCGCGTACCAGTTCCGGATCGGGTCGTGCCAGGCCATCGCCAGAGTCTCGCCTCTCGGCCGCGCCGGGGCAAGCCGCGTCCCGACGGGTAGACTGATTGCCGCATGACGCGATTGCGCTGTGCGGTCGTCGGCGCCGGATACGCCGGACGTTTTCACGCCCGGAAATATGCCGGCTTCCCTGACTGCGAGCTGATCGGCATCGCCAAAGGTTGAGATCCGGTCCTTCGTCGATGCCGTCCGCGGTGGCCGGCGTCAGGCCTGCCTGACCGGCCGGGCCGGCCGGTATACTGCGCGCCAGATGAAGCCCACCGACACGACGGACCCCGATCACTACCACAAGGTCGTGGACTGCCAGTGGGCATGTCCCACGCACACCGACGTCCCGGAGTACATCCGTCTGATCGCACAGGGCCGTTACTCAGACGCCTATATCGTCAACCGCGAGTCGAACGTGTTCCCCGGCATCCTCGGGCGCGTCTGTGACCGTCCCTGCGAACCCGCATGCCGGCGCCGACGGGTCGAGGAGAAACCGGTCGCGATCTGCCGCCTCAAGCGCGTCGCGGCAGACCTGCGAGACGACATCACGCCGCGCCTGCCGAAAGCGCCGGAAAAGCGCAGCGGCAAGCGCATCGCCTGCATCGGCGCGGGACCCGCGTCCCTGACGGTCGCCAACGACCTGCTGCCGATCGGCCACGAGGTCGTGATCTTCGAGCAGTTCCGCACCGCCGGTGGCCTGATGCGCACCAACATTCCGGCTTTCCGCCTCCCGGCCGAGGTGCTGGACGAGGAGATCGGCTACGTGGTCGGGATGGGCGCCGACCTCAGGCTCGGCTCGCCCGTCGCGAGCATGCGGGAACTCCTCGCAAACGGCGGCTTCGACGCCGTGTTCGTCGGTACCGGGGCGCCGAAGGGCAAGGAACTGGTCCTGCCCGGACGCAGGGATTCCGACCGAATCCACATCGGCATCGCCTGGCTGGAATCGGTCGCCTTCGAGCACATCGACTCGATCGGCGAGCGGGTGCTGATCATCGGCGTCGGCAACACGGCCATGGACTGCTGCCGCAGCTCGCTCAGGCTCGGTGCAAAAAGCGTCAAGGTGATGGCGCGCAAGCCGCGCGCCTTCTTCAAGGCGTCCGATTGGGAGCTGGAGGACGCGGAGGAAGAGAACGTCGAGATCGTCATCAACCACGCGCCGAAGGCATTCGTGGTCGAAGGCGGGAAGCTCAGGGGCATGACTTTCGAACGCCTCGAGTACGAGATGGAAGGTGGGGAGATCACTGGCCAGCGCACCGTCGAGGAAGTGTTCATCCCCTGCGACGACGTCATCCTCGCGATCGGGCAGGAAAATGCCTTTCCGTGGATCGAGCGCGACCTCGGCATCGAGTTCGACAAGTGGGACGTGCCGAAGGTCGACGCAGTCACCTTCGAATCGACGCGCAGCGGCGTGTTCTTCGGCGGCGACGCCGCGTTCGGACCCAAGAACATCATCTGGGCCGTCGAGCACGGCCACCAGGCCGCCATTTCGATGCACAAGCATTGTGCGGGCGAGGCGATAACCGAGCGGCTGGCACGCGGGGTCAACCTGCAGAGCCGTAAGGTCGGCATGCATGAGTGGTCGTACAAGAACGACTACGACGGCAAGGAGCGGCGCCTGATGCCGCACGTGAGCCTCAAGGAGCGCTTCCTCAAGCTGAACATCGAGGTCGAACTCGGATTCGACGCCGAACGCGCCGCCGACGAGGTTGCGCGCTGCCTCAACTGCGACATCCAGACGGTGTTCGACGCGAAGCTGTGCATCGAATGCGATGCCTGCATTGACATCTGCCCGACCGACTGCCTGACGATCGCGGTGAACGGCGATGAGGCGGACCTGACCGGGCGGCTCAAGGCGCCGCGCCGCAACCTCGACCAGCCGCTGTACGTTTCGGAACCGCTGGCGCAGACGGCGCGCGTCATGGTCAAGGACGAGGATCTCTGCGTGCACTGCGGATTGTGCGCCGAGCGTTGCCCGACGGACGCCTGGGACATGCAGAAGTCTTGGATCGAGATTCCACATGCAGAGGACGAGGTCCGATGCCAGAGCGCCCAAGCGCTGCGCCGCGCGTAAACGACTTCACTCTCAAGTTCGCCAACGTCAACGGTTCGGGCTCCGCGAGCGCGAATTCGCTGGTCATGAAGGCGATTTTCCGGATGGGCGTGCCCGTGGTCGGCAAGAACTTCTTTCCGTCCAACATCCAGGGCCTGCCGACCTGGTACGAGATCCGCGTGACGCGCGAGGGCTGGCGCGCCCGGTCGGGGCGCATCGACCTGATGGTTGCAATGAATGCCGAGACCTATGGGCGCGACCTGCGAGATGTCGCCGTGGGTGGCTACCTGGTCTACGACTCAACCTGGCCGCGCAACAGCCTGCACGCGCGCGACGACATCCGGACCTTCGGCGTGCCGTTCGCGCAGCTGTGCAACGAGAACTTCGAGGGTGCGCGGGCGCGCACGCTCATGAAGAACATCATGTACGCGGGCACCGTAGCGGCGCTGATCGACATCGACCTCGAGGTGATCCGGGGCCTCCTCGCGGAAACCTTCGCGAAGAAGCCGAAGCTCGTCGAATCGAACATGAAGGCGATCGAGATCGGGTATCGCTACGCCAGGGAACATTTCGAGTGCCCGCTGACGATCCGCGTCGAGCGCATGGACGCGACCCGGGGGCACGTGATGATCGACGGCAATACGGCCGCCGCGCTCGGTTGCCTGTACGCGGGCGCGACCGTCGGCGCCTGGTACCCGATCACTCCATCGACTTCCCTGATGGACGCGTTCCGCACCTTCTGCGCGCGGCACCGCACCGATCCGGAAACGGGGCGGCGCGATTACATGATCGTCCAGGCCGAGGACGAGCTGGCCGCGATCGGGATCGTGATCGGGGCGATGTGGAACGGCGCGCGCGCGTTCACGCCGACCTCGGGGCCTGGCATCTCGCTGATGGAGGAATTCATCGGGCTCGCGTACTACGCGGAGGTCCCGGCGGTCCTGTTCGACGTGCAGCGCGTCGGACCCTCGACCGGCATGCCGACGCGCACCCAGCAGTGTGACCTGCTCTCCTGTGCATACGCGAGCCACGGCGATACGCGTCACGTGCTGCTGTTCCCGGACTCGCCCGAGGAGTGCTTCCAGATGGCCGCGCAGGCCTTCGATCTCGCAGAGCGGCTGCAGACCCCCGTGTTTGTGCTCTCGGACATAGACATCGGCATGAACGACTGGATGTCGCCTGAGTTCGCCTGGGACGACGCCTGGCGCCCCGATCGCGGCAAGGTACTTACGACCGAGCAGATCGCGGGTATCGAGAAGTTCCAGCGCTACCTCGACCCCGACGGCGACGGAATCCCTTACCGGACGCTGCCGGGCATAAGCCCGAAGGCCGCGTATTTCACGCGCGGCTCGGGTCACAGCCGCTTCGGCGCCTATACCGAGGACTCGGCCGAGTATAAGGACGTGCTCGACCGGCTCACGCGGAAGTTCGCGACCGCTGCCAAGCAAGTGCCGCAAGCCGTGATCGACGGGCGCAACTCGGCAATGGCGATCGTCAGCCTTGGCTCCTGCGACGCCCCGGTTCGCGAGGCGCTCGCCGGCCTGCGAAAGTCCGGGGTCGCGATCGACTACATGCGTGTGCGCGGCTTCCCGTTCGGCGCCGAGGTCGAGGACTTCCTCGCGGCGCACCAGACGATCTTCGTCGTAGAGCAGAATCGCGACGCGCAGTTGCGGGCGCTGCTGACCCTGGAGACGGCCGTGGAAAAGAAGAAGCTGCATTCGATCCTGCACTACGATGGTCTGCCGATGTCGGCCGCCTTCGTCATCGACGGAATAGAAAGGGCGCTCGACAAGGGGGTGGCGGCATGAGCTTCATCGCCAAGCCCCGGGTCGCGAATCCTGGTCTTCCCCGCAACGAGCTTGGGCTCAACAGGCGGGACTACGAGGGCAGCATGTCGACGCTTTGCGCCGGCTGCGGCCACGACTCGGTTACGGCCGCTATCGTGCAAGCCTGTTTCGAACTGGCGCTGCCGCCGCAAAGCGTCGTGAAGCTGTCCGGGATCGGCTGCTCGTCGAAGACAACGGCCTACTTCGTGGCCGGCGCGCACGGCTTCAATGCCGTGCACGGGCGCATGCCGTCCATTGCGACCGGCGCCAATGCGGCCAACCGCCACCTGCGATACATCGGCGTTTCAGGCGACGGGGACTCGCTGTCGATCGGCGTCGGGCAACTCGCGCACGCGATCCGCCGCAATCTCGACATGGTCTATATCCTCGAGAACAACGGCGTCTACGGCTTGACCAAAGGCCAGTTCTCCGCGTCGGCCGACGTCGGTTCCAAGTCCAAGAAAGGAGAGGCGAACGAGCAGCAGCCGATCGACCCGGTCCTGTTCTCCCTGGCGCTCGGGGCGTCCTTCGTCGCGCGCAGCTTTTCGGGCGACAAGGAGCAGCTGGTCCCGTTGATCCAGGCCGGCCTCGCCCACAAGGGGTTCGCCATCATCGACGTGCTCTCGCCCTGCGTGACGTTCAACGACCACGAGGGCTCGACCAAGAGCTACGCGTACGTGCGCGAGCACACCGAGTCGCCGGTGTCGGCGGACTACATCGCGCCGAGGGAAGAGATCCGCGTCCAGTACGCGCCCGGGGAGTCGATCTCGGTGCCGATGCACGACGGCAGCAACGTGCTGCTGCGCAAGCTCGACCCGGACTACGATCCGACCGACCGCGCGCTTGCGGCTGCGTACGTGCAGCAGCGCGCGATGCGGAACGAGTACGTAACCGGCCTCATCTACGTGGACGAGTCGCGCCGCGATTTCCACGAGCAGCACGGCACCTCGGAGTCGGCGCTCAATGTAGTGCCATTCGAGCGGCTGTGCCCTGGCGCGTCAAAGCTTGCCAAAATCCTCACCGCATTTCGTTAGCGGCTGCGTGGGCACGCTCGACGGGCGGGACTCGGGCTCGCTTGCTCCGCCGGAACTTTAGTCGCTCGCTCGCCTGAGTCCCGCCCACGGGGCGTGCCCGGCTCATCTGCAATCGAGTGCGGTGAGGGCGCCCGGCAGGATTGAGAACTTCACCGGCGTCGTGCCGAAGAGCTGGCCGTCGAGTTCGACGCCGCAGGGCGGGTCGGCGCTGATCGTCGCGGTGCTGCAGCGCGTGACGTGGAAGGCGGGATCGCCGGCCAGGCGGCCATCGAACAGTTTTGGCAGGCGGCGGAGCGCGCCGCTCAACGTCAACGGATCCAGCATCAGCAGCTCGAGCCAGCCGTCGTCTACGACGGCTCCGGGAGTGAGCCGCATACCGCCGCCGCAGCGCGGACCGATCGAGGCGAGTGTCAGCAAGTACCGGCCGCGCGCGACGCGCCCGTCTGCAATGATCTCGAAAGCGGGTGGGCTGAAGATCGCGAGCGTGCGCGCGAGTCCTGCGAGGTAGGCGAGGGCTCGCGGCCCACGGCGCGGCGTCCGGCTGATGACTTCCGCGTCGAGTCCCGCGCCGGCGACGTTGTGGAACGCGGATCGCCTGCCGACGGCAGCTTTAGCGATACCGAGGTCCGCGGGCCGCGATGCCCCGCGTGCCATGCAAGCCGCGATCTGGTCTGCGTCGTCGGGAACCTCCATGGTTCGCGACCAGTCGTTGCCCGTTCCGCCGGCCGCGGCGGTAACCAGGCAGTCAGTCGTGGGCACACCGGAAGCGAGCATTCCGTTGATCAGTTCGTTCAAGGTGCCGTCGCCGCCGACCGCCACCAGCCGGCGGTAGCCGTCGGCCACCGCGCGCGTTGAGAGCCGATGCGCGTCGCCTGGCGCAGCGCTTTCCGCGAATTCGAATGCCAAGCCCGCACGCCCCAGCGCTGCCTCGAGTCGCGGGCGGAATCGCGCGGCGCGGCCGGCCCCGCTCGCGGGATTGACGACGATGAACCAGCGTGCCGGGTCGATCACCCTCGCCATCATGGGCCATAATGAGCATGTATGCCCGACGCGATCGAGCCCGTCAGTTATCTCCTCGCGAAGCGCGACCCCGAGGCATTCGTGAGGCATTTCGCAGGCAGCTTCGAGCGCTACGGCTTCGCCGTCGTCTCGGACCACGAACTTCCGCAGACATTGATTGACGGTTGCCTCGACCGATTCAAGTGCTTCTTCGCGCAGGACGACACCGTCAAGCGGCGTAACCACGTGCCGGGGATCGGCGGCGCCCGCGGCTACACGCCTTTCGGCATCGAGACCGCGAAAGGGGCGTCCCACCACGACCTCAAGGAATTCTGGCAGATCGGGCGCGAACTGCCGGCCGGACACCGCTACCGCCCGACGATGCCGGATAACGTCTGGATCGCGGGTGACCCCGATTTCAAGCGGGCCGCCCTCGAGTTGTGGGATTCCTTTGACCGCATGGGCCGCAAGCTGCTCGAGTCCATCGCCTCGTATCTGCAGCTCGACCGTCACTGGTTCGACGACAAGGTCGGGGAAGGCAACAGCGTGCTGCGCGTGATCCACTACCCGCCCCTCGAAGAGGGCGTGACCGGGGTGCGGGCGGGCGCGCACGAGGACATCAACGTCATCACGCTGCTGCTCGGCGCCGAAGAAGGCGGCCTCGAGCTGCTCGACCGTAACGGCCGCTGGCTGCCGGTCAATCCGCCGCCCGGTACGCTGGTGTGCAATGTCGGCGACATGCTGCAGCGACTGACCAACCACGTGCTGCCGTCGACCACGCATCGCGTCGTGAATCCAACCGGGGAGAGGGCGCACCGACCGCGGTACTCGATGCCTTTCTTCCTGCACTTCAACTCGGACTTCCCGATCGCGACGCTGCCGGGTTGCGTCACGCCGGGGCGGCCGAACCGTTACCCGGCGCCGATCCTCGCCGACGACTACCTGCGCGAGCGACTTCGCGAGATCAAGCTTATCTCCTAGTGGCAAAGCTCTATTTCTATTACTCGACGATGAACGCGGGGAAGTCGACCTCGCTCCTGCAGTCGAGCCACAATTACCGAGAGCGGGGCATGCACACTCTCGTCTATACAGCCGAACTGGACCAGCGGGGAGGCGGCAAGGTGCATTCCCGGATCGGGCTTTCGAGCGACGCGCGCCACTTCGCCCCGGGTACTGACCTGTACCGGGAAATCGACGCAGCGCACAGCCTGCAGCCTGTCAGCTGTGTCCTACTCGATGAAGCGCAATTCCTGACCCGCCAACAGGTGGATGATCTCGCCATGGTGGTCGACCAGCTCTCGATACCGGTACTGTGCTACGGCCTGAGGACCGATTTCCGCGGCGAACTCTTCGCCGGGAGCGGCCGGCTGCTTGCCCTTGCGGACGAGCTATCGGAACTGAAGACGATCTGCCATTGCGGCCGCAAGGCGACGATGGTCGTGCGCGTCGGTGTGGACGGGCGCGCCGAGCGCGACGGTGAGCAGGTCGAGATCGGCGGCAACGATCGTTATGTTTCCTTGTGCCGGCGTCACTACTTCGAAGCGAGCGGGCGGGGGCGTGCGTCCTAGGATGGTGGCCGCGCGCGGGTCGCAACGCACGATCCTTGCGCTCTTGTGCATGCTGTCTCTCGCGGTGCGGGCGGACGAACCTGCCACGCCGGAGCACGAAATTCCTCCGGACGACGAGTGCGCTGGCGAGGTGGATGCCGACGCGGAGGGCATCGATTCGGTGCGCGCGGGCATCCATCGCGGCGTCTGCAGCACCGCCCGCTACGTCGACCGGGTATTTGGCCGCGACAACCAGTTCTCGGAGTACAAGGACGACACGAACGGCCGCGCCAGCGCGACACTCGGGTGGGACCAACAGGACAAGTTCGAGTTGGAGGCGCGCTTCCGGGCCAGCTTCGCCCTGCCGCAGATCAACGAGCGCTTCAGCGCGACGATCGGGCGTGCCAGCACGGACGAGTTCCTGGCCGATGAGACCAGCATTTTCAACCCGGCAGTCGGCGCGTTCTCGGACGACGAGCCGGCAGAGTGGTTCGCCGGCGTAGGCTACCGCGCGCACAAGGGCCGCGACAGCCGCTTCGACCTTGGGGTCGGCATCAAGCTCGAGACTCCCTTCAACCCGTACGCCAATGCCCGCTACCGGCGTTACATCTATGGGCCAGGGGGCGTGCTTCTGACGCTCCGGACCACGGCTTTCGTCGAGAAAGACGAGGGATTCGGGCTGACTCAGGCACTCGACGTGGACAAGGTACTGGCCCATGACACGCTGCTGAGGATCAAGAACTCACTGCGCTGGTCCGAAGACACCGAAGGCGTGCGCTGGAGAGTCCGGCCGGCGCTCTACAAGGCGATCGATCACCGGCGCGCGATGCGGTACGAGGCCTTCGTGCGCGGCGAGACCGACGGGACCGAACCGGACCTGTACGGGGTTGCGGTCACGCATCGCCGCTCGGCCTGGCGCGACTGGTTGTTCTTCGAGTTCGGCGTGGAACTCTTCTGGGCATACGGTCCCCTTCCGTCCGACCGTTGCAGCGCCTGTATCGGCGCAGCGCTCGGTTTCGAGATCCTGTTCGGCGACGGTTATGACCGGATGCTCCGGCGTGATGCCCTGCGCTTGCCGTCACAGAACGAATCCCCAGAGCCTGAGTGAGCGCGTGCGCTTACCATAATCCGAATTTCGGTCGCCACTGTGCCTCAGTGATCTTGCAATCGCGCCGGTCGCTTCGACAGACTAGTCGAAGGCGCATACTGCCTTTCCGGCAGCAGCGCCGCATAGAGCAAGCATGAGCGCGACCAGCCACGACGCAATTCACGGACATGCCGACAACCGATTGAAGATCGGCGCGTCCACGCTCGACGTATCCGATCCCACGGAAGACATCGCCGACGAGATCACGACTGAACTCGCAGGCGTCCCGGCAGCCGACGGTGCTGCGCCGATTCCGGAAACGACGGTTGCGACTTCCGGCGAGGCAGCGCGACAGGATGCTCCCGCCGCAGGAACCGTACTGCGGGACCGGTACATCCTCGAGACGCTGATCGGCAGTGGGGGCACGGCCGAAGTTTTCCGTGCATCGGATCTGCGGCGCGATTCCGGCGGGCAACCCGTGGCCGTGAAGTTGCTGCGACCGGAGCGGCGCAGCGAGCCGCGCAGCATCGGCCGCTTGCAGCGCGAGTTCCGCCAAACCCAGACCGCAGCGCACCGGAACGTCGTTCGCTTCTACGACCTCGACTGCGATCGCGGGTCCTGGTTCATCATCATGGAGTTGCTTGCCGGCGAGACGCTTGCAGCGCGACTTCGCCGCGCCGTGCCCGTCGGCCTGCCGGTGAAGGAAGCAACAGTTGTTGCCGCAGAAGCTGCCGATGCTCTCGCGCATGCACACGCGCTTGGAGTCATCCATGGCGACGTCAAGCCGGCCAACATCTTCATCACCGAAGCCGGCGAGGTCCGGCTGCTCGATTTTGGAGTTTCGCCGGAATCGAATGCGCCCTTGGAACCGACGACGGGTACGCGCGCATATGCGAGTCCCGAGATCCTCGGCGGTGAACAAGCCGAGCCCGGCGACGATGTCTTCAGCCTCTCCTGCGTCACCTGCGAGATGATTTCGGGTATCCATCCCTACGGACGCGGCGGCGCCGATGCGGCGGCCCGCGCTCACGTCCTGCCGCAGCGGCCGGCCGGTCTGGACGACAGGCTATGGCGAGTCCTCGAGCACGCGCTCGACCTGCGCCGCGTGATGCGTCCCGGCATGAGTGAACTTGCCGGCGCACTGCGCGGCGCACCGGTGCCTGCGGAAGCTGCTTCAGAGGCCGTCGTGCCGATGGTGCCGATGGTGCCGGTCATGCCCGAGGTGCCCGCCATACCCGTCGCGGTCGTGCGTCCCGAAACGACGGCGGCGCGCGGCGTCAGTCCAGACCTGCCGGCCCGGCGCACGCGGCTGGTCGCAGTTGGCGCAATGGCCGCCGGGTTGATGCTGGTACTCGGGATCCTCATTGGACGTCTTGAGCAAGGCGCGGAGCCGGTTTCGTCCCTGCCATCGCCTGAACCACCGGCCAAGCGGATTGAGGCTTTAGTGCTGCCCGCGCCCGTACCCGTCCCTGCGGTCATTTCGGCCGCGCCCGCGAAGCAACCGAAAGTCGGTGGAGCATCGTCGCCGGACAACATGCAGCCAAGACCGTTTGCTTCGACAGGCCTCGTCACCTTCGACCTGCCATCCATGTCGGTCAGCAACCGGGCAGTCGTGGCTGCGATTCCGCTCCGCCATCTCAGCGGGACGCAGCGCGACGTGCGCGTGAACTGGCGGATCCTTGAGGGCAGTGCGCGCCCGGGACGGGACTACGGCGGGCCGGAGTCGGGTGTCGAATCCTTCGTCGCGGGCAACAACTTCCGTATTCTCTACGTGCCGATCGTCGCTAACCCGCCGGTTCCGCAGGACCGCACATTCGTGGTGGAGCTTACGGGCGCGACGCCGGGCGTGGAAGTAGGCGTGGCGCCGCGCGTCGCTGTGACGATCCTCGGCGACGGCTGACCGCCGATTCAGCGCAGCTTGCGCAGCTTTGACGTGTGCAGCCGCGCGAGTGGCAGGGCGTTCTCTGGCAGGGCTTGCAGCAGAAGCGAGTCCATCCGCGCGGGCATGCCCGTCAGCGCCGTCAATAGGTCGGCCTCCGGCACGGGACGGCAAAGCAGAAAGCCCTGCAAATGCATGGACGGATAGCCGAGCAGCCAGGCGAGCTGCTCTTTGCGTTCGACTCCTTCGGCAGTGATCTCGAGCCCGAGACTCTGGCAAAGCGCGATGATCGCGCGCGTCACGGCCTGCGAGCGCGCGCTCGAATCGATCGTTGCGATCAGGCTGCGGTCGAGCTTGACGCGCGACAGCGGCAGCTGCTGCAGCGACACGAGCGAGGAATAGCCGGTCCCGAAGTCGTCGAGCGCCACGCCGACTCCGAGCTCGCGCAGCAGCCCGAGCGCCTCGGTCGTGTCGCGGCCGGTCTGCAGCACGTTCTCCGTGAGTTCGACCTCAATGGCCTCAGGCGGTACGCGATGCCGATGCAGCGCCTTCTGAAGGCGCTTGACGAACCGGTTGTCGAGCAGCTGCAGTGCCGAGACGTTGACGGCGACCCGCACCGGCGGCCAGGCGGCCTCGCGCCAGCGCGCGGCATGCTCGACGGTGGACTGTATGACCCAATCGCCTATCTCGCGGATCAGGCCGCAGTCCTCCGCGACCGGCAGGAAATCCTGTGGCGACGCGTAGCTGCCGTCTGGCAGGCGCCAGCGCAGCAGGGCCTCCACCACGCCGACTTCGCCGTTCGCGAGATCCACTTCGGGTTGGAAGTGCAGTTCGAACTCGCCGCGCTCGACTGCACGTCGCAGGCCCTGCTCGGTGGAGAAGCGTGCAGCGGCTGCCTCGAGCAACTCCGGGCTGAATACGCGAACCCGGCTACGGCCCTGCGCCTTGGCATGGAAGAGCGCGGCATCCGCGGCCCGCAGCAACCCCTCGGGGTCGCGCCCATGTTCTGGAAAGACGCTGGCACCGAGGCTGAGGCCCATGAGCAGTTCGCGCCCGTCGACGACCAACGGCTCCTGGAAACTGCCCACGATCCGGTCGGCAGCCCGCTCGATATCCTCCGTGCGTCGCGCCGATGCGCAAACCACCGTGAACTCGTCGCCGCCGAGGCGCGCGCAGTAACCGAAGTCGCCTACGGTGGCGCGCAGGCGCTCGGCTACTGCCTGCAGGACGCGGTCGCCGAACACGTGACCCATGCTGTCGTTGACGTTCTTGAAGTGGTCAAGGTCGAGGAAAAACACGCCCGTGAGGGCGTCTTCTGCAGCGGCGCAGGCGAGCGTCTCATGCAGCTGGACCAGGAACTGCCGCCGGTTGGGCAGACGGGTCAGCGGGTCGTGGGCCGCGAGGTGCATGAGCTGCCGCGTCCGGTCTTCGACCTTCGCCTCGAGCTGGCCGTGGTACTGGCGCGCCACTTCCTGGGCAGCGCTCAGCCGATCTGCCATCTGGTTGAAGGCGACCGCAAGCGTGTCGAGTTCCTTGGCCCCGCCGCGCGGGACCCAGACCCCGGATTCGCCCTGTGCCAGGCGCTCGGTGGCCCGCACCAGCCGGCGGACCGGGAGGACGACGCTGCGCACCGTATTGACGATGGTGCCGAGCAGCAGCAACAGGACGACCACGGTCAGCCAGCCGAGGAGGGTACGTTGCCTGCGCTCCTGTTCGGTCACCGCGCTCAGGACCTCGGCGGACTGTCGGCGGGCGTTCTCGAGCGCCCGCGCGGACTCGAACTGCGCCTCGATCCTGCGGATCGTCGCTGCGAGCTCGGCGTGGCTCGCGGCGAAAGCTTCGTTGGTCTCCTTGCGCTGCACGTCCGTGCGGATCAGCAGTTCGCGCAGCCAGACGACGCGTTCGAGGCCGGCGCGCGTCTGCGCCAGCCAATCAGCGCCCAGGACTCGCCCGATGCTAGCCTCGTTTTCGATGAGTAGGTCGCTGAAAGCCTTTTCGCGCAGGGTGATGGCCCGGACCGTGCCCTTGCCGTAGCCATGCAGGTCACCGAGGTCGTCGAGGTGACGACCAAGCTCGTCCAGGGTGCGGCTGGCCTCGAGGAGGTAGTCGCGGCCAATGACCTTGCCGAACACGGCCCAGACGCGGTCGAGGGACGACTTGATTCGGACGTCGAGCGCCTCGTACTCGATGTCGAGTTCGGTGAGCAGGCGTCGGCGGGTATCCGCCGAGCGCACCAGTTGCTCGCCCAGCTGGGCGTGGGCCGATGCCTGTGTTTCGAGTCCCAGCAGGATGGTGTCGTCAATGGTCGGCCTGAGCGCCGCGAGATGTGCCTCGCGCGCGGCCTCGAGCGTGAGGCTCGCTTCGTCCTTGGACTGGCGGCGCGGTGCGGCGGAGGAATCGACGCTAGCGAGGACCGCCCGCTGAAACTGGTCGAGCGCGGAGGGCAGCCCCTCGGCGGTCCGCGTGTCCGGGACCGGCGCCGCGACCGGTGCTTCCGCCATCGCGCGCAGCAGCGAACTGCCTCGTTCGGCGATCTGGTTGGCGGCGACGGCCAGGAGCGTCACGGCGAAGAAAGCGATGGAGAGCCGCGCGGCAATCCCTAGCCGACGACCGCGCGGAACGCGCGCCGCCACGCGGCGCCAGCCGCAGGCGATCGCCGCCGCCCGTCGGAACTGTAGGCGCAGCCAGTCCATGATCGATGAGAAGACTCGTAGCCCGGGTCAAGTCATCCTCTGGCGCGGCGTCGGCTCGGGCTGTGTGCCGGTGGGCAGTTCCCGCGGCACATTGAGCCGTCACCGTCTGGCGTTACGTCAACTGTGAACTGCGTCTCAATACAGGGTTCGGTAGCGTACAGATCAGGGTGCCGGATCCTCCGATAATTCCGGCTTCCGCAAAAGGTATCGAGGTTCATGTCCCGAGATCTCCACGCCGTGCCGAGCGGGTTGGCAACAGCATCCGCCAGCGAAGATTCACCACTTTTGGCGCAGTTCCCGCAGTGCGACTACACGAACGGGGGAGATGTCGAAGCGCGGCTCGAAGTGGCTCTGCAGGGCCAGAAGCGCCTTCGAGCCGAGAATGCCCGCCTGTTGCGCTCGCTCGAGTCCGCCTCGCGCAGGGCTGCAACCGCACAACGCATTGCCCGCCACGATGGCCTCACCGGGCTGCCAAACCGGCTCTTCCTGATCGAGCGCCTACAGAGCGCGATCGCCGCCGCCGGTCAGCGGCGCCGCCGGCTGGCGCTATTGTTCATCGACCTCGACGGATTCAAGGCCGTCAACGACACGTGCGGCCATGCGGTGGCCGACCGGCTGCTTGCAGCGGTTGGATCGCGCATTGCGGCCTGTGTGCGTACCGACGACATCGCCTGCCGCTATGGCGGCGACGAGTTCGTGGCGTTGCTGACCAACCTCGGCGACACGTCAATCGCGTTCGCGGTGTCGCAGAAGATCCGTGAGCATATTGCCGAGAGCTATACGATCGACGGTCACGAGATCCGGATCACTGCGTCGATCGGAATCGCAGTCTATCCAGAGGAAGGGGACCGGTGGGGCGCGCTGTTGAGCCACGCCGATGCCGCCATGTATCGGGATAAGGCGGCTCGAGTCGATCGCTAATCCGACGCGTCGCGCGGGACGGTGATTTCGACGACATGCTCCCGTTGGTCATCGTTCAGCGGTATGACGTTGTCGGCCAGTTCGATTCCGTCCAGTGTCGTACGCGTGCCGGCGGCGACCGCCCCGGGTGGCGCGTGCGAAACCCTGACGTGGTACATGGTTTCGCCGAACCGGTAATGCAGCGCATAGGTGTCCCACTCAACGGGGATGCACGGGACGATCTGCAGCGTTCCGGCCTGCCGTCGAAATCCAAGCAGGGACTCGAGGATGTGGCGGTAATACCAGCCCGCCGCGCCCGTGTACCAAGTCCAGCCCCCGCGGCCGGTATGTGGCGGGATCGCGTAAACGTCGGCGGCTATGACATAGGGCTCGACCTTGTAGGTCGCCACCGCCTCGGCCGTTCGCGCGTGGTTAAGCGGATTGATGAGCGCCGTCAGCTCCCAGGCGCGTTGCGTATCTCCGAGAGCAGCAAATGCCATCGCGGCCCAGACCGCGGCGTGCGTGTACTGGCCGCCATTCTCGCGTACGCCCGGCACGTATCCCTTGATGTAGCCCGGGTTCAACTCCGACTTGTCGAACGGCGGGTCGAGGAGCTGGATGAGTCCCGAATCGCGGTGCACCAGTCGCCTGTCGACGGCATCCATCGCCGTCCGTGATCGGGCGATGTCGCCAGCGCCCGACAGGACGGACCAGCTCTGGGCAAGCGAGTCGATGGAGCACTCGGTATTCGACCAGGTGCCAAGCGGTGATCCGTCGTCAAACCATGCACGCCGATACCACTCGCCGTCCCAGGCATGCCGGGCGAGGTTGCGGCGCAGGTCTTGCGCCTCGGTGCGGCAGCGATCGGCAAACTCCCGGTCGCCGCGGCGCTCCGCGAGTCCCGCGAATGAAGTCAGCACCTTGTACAGGAAGAACCCGAGCCAGACACTCTCGCCCTTGCCGTGGATCCCGACCAGGTTCATTCCATCGTTCCAGTCCCCCGAGCCCATCAGCGGCAGGCCGTGCTCTCCGAATTTCAATCCGTACTTGATTGCGCGCACGCAGTGTTCGTAAAAGCTCGCCGCCTCGCCGGAACGCCCCGGCAAGTCGTAGTACGACTCCTCGTCGGGGCCGAGCGCGCGTCCTTCGAGGAAGTGCACGCCCTGATCCAGGACCTCCACGTCGCCGGTGATCTCGACGTAGCGGCAGGCCGCGAGCGGAAGCCAGAGGTAGTCGTCCGAACAACGGGTCCTAACGCCGCGCCCCACCGGCGGGTGCCACCAGTGCAGGACGTCGCCTTCCGGAAACTGCTGCGCGGCGCAGCGAAGCAGGTGCTCGCGGACGAGGCGCGGTTCCGCGTGCGCAAGCGCCATGGCGTCCTGCAGCTGGTCGCGGAATCCGAACGCCCCCCCTGACTGGTAATAGCCGCTGCGACCCCAGAACCGGCACGCGAGCGTCTGGTAAAGGAGCCAGCCATTTGTCATGACGTTGACGGCCGGATCCGGCGTTTCCACCTGGACCGTGCCGAGTGTGCGGTTCCAGTATTGCCGCACGTTCGCCAGCGCGCTGCGCGCGGAGCCGGGAATTCGCAGTCGCTTGGCGAGCGCCCGCGCCTGCTCGATGCTGCGTCCTGCACCCAGCCGGAAGATGATCTCCCGTTCCTCGCCGTCGGCGAGGTCGAATGGCACCTGGATCGCACCACAGGGGTCCAGAGCCGCACCGAGCCTGCCGGACAACCGCGACCGCGTCAGTGCGTCGGGCCTCGCCAGCGTACCGTTGCGGCCGAGAAACTCCGCGCGATCCCCGGTCAGGGTTCGCGACAGGTCGTCGACGTCGAGAAAGGCGACCCGACCGGAGAATTCGCTGTTGTAGCCATTGCGGGCAAACAATGCACCGCTCGCTGCGTCGATTTCGGTTACGACGTGTTGCGCGGATTTTGCCCGCAGGCCGCCGAGCACCCACTCCACGTATCCAGTAGCCGAGAGTCGCCGCATGCGGCCCGATCCATTGCGTACCTTCAGGACCGAGAACTTGACCGGATCCACCGGATCCACATAGACCCGCAGCTCGCTGTAGATGCCGCCGGAGGTATGCTCGAAGACGCTGTACCCAAATCCGTGGCGCGTCCGATAGGGCATTGCACCGCCGGCGGGAAAGGGGGTTGGCGACCAGATGTGCCCGCTTTCCTCGTCGCGCAGGAAGATCGCCTCGCCGCCCGTGGCGCCGACCGGGTCGCCGCTCCAGGGCGTCAGGCGGAATTCATGCGCGTTCTCGTGCCAGGTGTAGGCCACGCCGCTTTCCGACAGGACCGTTCCGAATCCCGGATTTGCGAGTACGTTGACCCAGGGCAGCGGCGTCATCTGCGTCTGCCCGGTCGAGATCACGTACTCGGTTCCGTCCGCCGTAAATCCGCCGAGGTGGTTGCCGAGCACGAGGTCGGCGCGTGGCGGATCGGGTGGGGCGGGTGGCTCGGGACGATGCGCGCGGGTCGGCGACATGCGGGCGACACTCTTGTCCGCGAGGACACGCCGGCTTGCCTGTTCCACCAGGCTTCCCCGACTCTCGGAGATGATGACGCGTGCTGCCGCCTGCAGCAGGACGCGATCCTCGTTGGAGATCTGCTCGACATAGCGCACGAAAATGCCGCCCGGACGGTCCACCGCGTGCGCCTCCGGGCCGGTTGCAACGAGCCCGATGATCTGGTCCTGGAGCCGCTGGCGATATCCCACGTGCTCCTCGTTCCAGATCACCAGATCCACGACCAGGCCCTTCATGCGCCAGTAGGCGTGACAGCGAATGAGCTGCCGCGCGAGCTCGATGTTCTCGGCATCAGCGATCTTCAGCAGTACGATCGGGTGGTCGCCGGAAATGGCGTAGCCCCACAAGCCCGACTGCCCGCGCTGATTGCGCATGAGCACGCTGGATTCGGCGCGCAGCGCCGCGTTCGCGTAAATCACCGGACCTGCGAGCCGGCGGTAGACCTGCGCCTCACCGGCGGTAGCGTTGATCTGTCGCAGCATCACCCCGCTGTGTGTCCAGGCCAGGTCGAAGACACGGTCCGCAAGATGGCGGTCCTGGTACTTGCCGGCGAGCGCCAGGCAGGCTTCACGCGATTCGGCGGCGCCCGACACGACGTCAAATGTCGCCGACTCGCCCGGGTCGAGCACAACCACGCAACGGATCGCGACAATCGGCTCGAGAACGGAACCCTCGCTGCCGGACAGCGCCGCGTTCCCGGTGAGCGCCAGCGGCGCCACGATGGTGCGTCCTCGCCCGAGGAAGCGAAGCCGGTCGGTCTCGTAAGTCGGCGTGCCGACGACGATGCCGTTGGGCGCGATCAGGTGGAACATCCAGGGCGTCGGGTCGGCAGCCGATCGCGGCCGCCGCGTGCACAGTATGGTCCTGCGGGCCTGGACGATCTCAGTCTGCACGAACAGGTTACCGAACGACGGCTGCAGCGCGTCCGCGGCCTGCGGCGCCAGCACCACCTCGGCGTAACTCGTGACCTCGATCGTACGCCGCACTTCCGAATGGTTGGTCACGCGCACCCGGCGCAATTCGATGTCGTCCTCGGGGGAAACGACGATTTCCGTGTAGGTCTCGTAATCGAGGTCGCGGCGCCGGTACTCCGCGCGTCCCTCCGTGAACAGCGCCTCGTAGCTGTCTGCCCGCCTAAGCGTTGGCTGGTGCGTAGCGGACCAGAACTCACCGCTGGCGATATCGCGCAGGTAAATGAATGAACCCCAGTTGTCGCAAGTGGTGTCCTCGCGCCAGCGGGTAATCGCGAGGTCCTTCCAGCGGCTGTACCCGCCGCCCGCATTGGTCACCATGACGTGGAGCCTGCCGTTCGACAGCAGTTGCACTTCAGGCGTCGGCGAGTTGGCGCCGATCGGGGCGTGGGTCGACATTTCCGGTGGATTGGAAAAAGCGCCTCCCTCGGCGTGCTGGGCCACGTGGGTGTGGAATGCCGAGGTCTTCGGGATCCGCTCCTGCAGGAGCATCAGCGTGGCCTGAAACGCGGGATCGGCCTCGAAGCGTTTCTGCATCGGCCGGTCGAGGAGAACATGCGACAGCGCGACCAGGTTCATGCCCTGATGGTGCGCCATGTACGAGCGCACGATCGCGCTGGACTGCCCACGCGGCAGCCGCGCAGGTGTGTAGTCCACGGCTTCGTAGAACCCGAACGGGCCCTCAATTCCGAGTGTGGAAAGTTTCTGCAGGTTTGCGCACGCTTCCTCGGGGGCGACGAGCAGGGCCAGCGCCGATGCATACGGCGTGATGACCAGGTCCTCCGCCAGGCCCCTCGTCAACCCGAGGCCCGGCACACCGAACGCGTGGTACTGATAGTTGAGGCTCGCATCGACCGTGTTGTACCCGGATTCCGAAACTCCCCAGGGCACTGAGCGCTGCCGGCCGTAAGCGACCTGGCGCGCGACCGCCGCCCTGCAGGTCTGGTCCAGCAAGGTGCCCGCGTAGCTCGGCATCACGAGCTGCGGCATCAGGTACTCGAACATCGAGCCGCTCCATGACACCAGTACCGGCCCTCCATCGGCGGTCGTCAGCAGACGGCCGAGAGCAAACCAGCATTCCTGCGGCAGTTGTCCTTGCGCGATGGCGACGAAGCTGGCGAATCGTGCCTCGGATGCAAGCAGGTCGTAGTAGCTCGTGTCCCGTCGCGAGTCGTCGGCGTTGAAGCCGATCGCCAGCAGGTGGCGCGTGCGGTCGTAAAGGAACTCGAACTCCATGTCTGCGAATCCCGTCGCCTCCCGCGCAAGAGTTTCGCAGGTCGCAATCCGCTCGGCAGCGCGTGCATTCCCCTCCGCAGCCAGCTCGCGCAGCGTGGGGATACGCGATTGCGCCTGCGGTGCGGCCGCGCCGGCCGCATCTGCCGGCAGATGCAGCCAGGGCGCGAGGAATGACAGTTCGTCGCGCGCCGCGCGGCACTGCCGGACCAGGGCGGCGGCCCATGCCTGCGCCGTGTCTTCGGGCGACGCCTTCGCGGCAGCCGCCAGTGCCTCGGCTGAGGCAGCAATTGTCGCGAGGGCATCACGCATCTCCGCCAGCGTCCCGGGACGCTGGCCGCGCGCGGAATCCAGCAAGGATTTGAAGGTGTCGGTTTCCGCCTGATCAAGTTCGGGCACGACGTCGGCAAGCACTGCGAGCGTGTCCGCAAGGCCGTCAAAAACGCGCTGGTCGAGGATCTGCTGGTCGGGGAGGGCGTTGAGTCCTGAGCGAAGGGTCAGCAGGTAACCGGCAAGATTGCCGCTGTCGACCGACGACACGTAGCGCGGATGAAGCGGCTGCAAGGTCCGCGTGTCGTACCAGTTGTAGAAATGCCCGCGGTACCGGGACAACCGGGCCATGGTGCGAAACGTCTCGGTCGTCCGCCTGACCAGAGTGCCCGTGCTGATGTAGCCGAAGTCATGGGCGGTCAGGTTTGCAAGCAACAACAGGCCGATGTTGGTGGGCGACGTTCGATGCGCGATTTTGGGACCCGGGTCCTCCTGGTAGTTGTCGGGCGGGAGCCAGTTGTCTTCTTCGCCGACGAAGTGCTCGAAGAAACTCCAGGTCTTGCGCGCGATCTTGCGCAGGAAGAGTGCCTGCGCCGCCGAAAGCTGCGCCTCGCGCCGCCGCAGGGGGAGACTCAGCCACCAGGTGATGACTGGTGCCGCGACCCAGAGCGCAAGAATTGGCAGCGCCGCGCCAACTGCTGCCGGGCGGACCAAAGCGAGTCCCGAAAATGCCGCGATGGCGAGGGCGGGGGCGACCCACATCGCACCGCTGCTGGCGCCGAGACTGCCGGACGATGACGGATTGCGTTCCCCGTGCGGGCTCCACTCTAGAAGCCCGCGTCGCGTGATGAGCTTGCGCCATACGGTGCGCAGTACGGCGCCCGTGCTGAAGACCGCTTCATGCGGGAGGCAGGCGATCCTGATTGCCGACTGCGTCAGTCCGCGGCCGGTCGCGCGGAAGACCGTGGAAGCATGGCGAGGCAAGCGCAGCTCCCGCGGCTTGCGGATCAGGGCAACGAGGCCAATCAGCAACGTCGGAATGGCGACCAGGCCGGCGAGGGCTACTGTCCAGACCCACGCCCTGGGTGCGACGAACCAGCCGACCAGCGTCAGGATAACCAACGCCGCCGGTACCAGGCTGCGACGCAGGTTGTCGAAGATCTTCCATCGCGACAGGCCAGAGAGCGGATTTGCCTCGCTGCGTCCATTGGCGGCGGGAACGCGCGGCAGCAGCCAGCTGGCGATTTGCCAGTCGCCGCGAATCCATCGTTCGTGCCGGCGGACATCGCTCGCGTAACTGGCGGGGTAGTCCTCGTACAGGAGGACATCGCTCAGCAGTCCCGAGCGCGCGTAACATCCCTCGAGCAGGTCGTGGCTGAGGATGGAGTTGTCCGGAAAGCGCCCCATGCACGAACGCTCGAAGGCGTCCACGTCATAGATCCCCTTGCCGATGAACGATCCCTCTCCGAACAGGTCCTGGTAGACATCGGAGACGGAGCGCGTATAGGGATCGATGCCTGGTTCGCTGCCGTAGAGCTGGGCGTACCTCGACCGGTTGGCTCCGGGCAGCGTCGCCGCCATGCGCGGCTGCAGGATTCCGTAACCGCCAGTCACTCGCCGCTTGCGCTCGTCGAACCTCGGCCTGTTGAGCGGGTGCCCCATGACACTGACGAGCTGCCGGGCCGCATCCCGCGGCAGCTCGGTGTCGGTATCCAGTGTGATGACATACCTCGCGCCGGGCAGCCGGGAAACGTCACCGACCAGGAGCGAAAAGCGATCGTGCCCGGAACCGCGCAGCAGCAGGTTCAGGTCAGCCAGCTTGCCGCGCTTGCGCTCGTGCCCCATCCATACGCGCTCGCGGGGATTCCAGGTTCGCGGTCTGTGGAACAGGAAAAACGGAATATTCCCGCCTTCCCGGTACTTGTCGTTGAGTCTCTGGATTCCGTTACGAGCCACTGCGAGCAGTGGGTCGTCGCCAGGTAGTTCCGCCTCGGCGGCGTCGGTGAAATCGGTCAACAGCGCGAACATGAGGTGCGGATCCTGGTTGCCGAGGAACCGGACTTCGAGCGCGTCGAGTAGCTCTTCGACGCTCCGTTCGCTGACGAGGAGCGATGGAACCACGACGACCGTGAGGTCTTCCGGCGGCAGGCCCTGCGAGTAATCCATGCGCGGCAAAAGTTGCGGCGTAGTCAGCAACGTCGACAACCAGTTGGCAAGCGCCGCGGCAATCTGGCTTCCGGCCAGCAGCGCGAGTACCGCCAGCAGCGCGAGACGCCAGCCCGACAGGATCACCCCATCCATCAGGGAAACCAGGATCGCGCCGAACACGAGCGTCATGGCGAGGAGCGCGGCGAGGTACTGGAGCAGCGGGAACCGGCCGATCCAGCGGCGCAAACGCAGCACGAACGGACGGCGATATTTCACCGCGAGTTCCAATTGCGGTAGTCCACGGTCGATCAGGTAGTGGCCGACGTGTGCGGTATGGTCGCGCGGACCGGCGCCGGCAGCGCCCGACTGCGCGAGTTCGATCGCTGCCTGGGCGACCAGCGATTCCGGCAGCGGGCTGTGCTTCGCCAGGCGGGCGACCACGTGCCGGTAGCGGTCACGGGTTGCGAAGTCCATCTGGTGATACGCGCCTGACGGGTCCTCGCGCAGTGCCTGCTCGACGCGACTCATGGTCTCGACGAATACCCGCCAGTCCATCGCGCCCAGCGAGCGCAGGCTGCCGATCGTGTTACTGACCGAAACCTGGTCTGCTGCCTGCTGCTGGGTTTCCGACTGCACCAGCTGTTCGATCGTCAGGCTCGATTCGGCGAGTCGCTGCTCGACCCAGGTCAGCGGCAACGCCAGGGCGAGACCGTGATCCTGGAGGCGGCGCACGAGCTCGGCGACGAACGGGCTCACCATCGGCGGGTCCGAGCGCGCCATATCGGCGATAACGAGGATCAGGCTCTTGGGATCGCTTTCTGCGATGGCCGTCATCTGGTCCGCCCAACGCTGCGCCTGTATCGCGTGCAGGCGGGCGGCCGAAATACGGGCGCTGACCCGGCGCAAATTCTCGATCAGTGCCAGCCGCAACATGATCGGAATCGCCCAGAGCTCCCCGAGCGAGAGTTGTGCTACGGACTGGTAGGCCGTCACGAAGCGTGAAAGCGTGCGTGGGTCGACCCGGCCGTCACCGTGGGAAATCGCCTCGAGTGCCAGGTCGTAAACGCGCGGCAGGCCGCGGGAGGGGCCCTGCGCAAGGTGCGGCAGGCCCCGGCTGTACTCCTTGGGAAGGTGTTGCCGGGCGGTGCGGATCTGCTCCTCGATCAGGTAGAAGTTGTCGAGCAGCCAATCGCCGGCGGGGGCGATGCGCAGCCGCGATCTCACGGCTGCCGTCAGCATGTCGAAGGTGTCGATCAGGACGCGCTCGTTCTCGTCGAGCCGCTCGAGCAGCCGGGTCGGCGGACGCGAGGTGCTCAGGGAGTGGGCACCGGCAAGCGCCTTCCCGTGCTGCTCCATCTGGTCCACGCTGAACAGTTCCGCGCGCAGCGGAGTCTGGTCATCGGTGCCGTTGGAACTGGGGCTCGAACTACGCATGCTGTCGCGCAAAGCCGCAGAGGCGCGAAGGAAAGCGCTCGTCAGGAACCCGCGGCTCATCGGGGTGAATCGAGCCGGCTTTTGTGGTTCAGGTTCCCGGTGCGCAGCGGATCAGTCACTCAGTGCGCATACTAGTCGAACATGCGCTGGTAGTCCCCGATTACGTTCTGGTAGCACTCACAGGACGCTGCTTCGAGTCCCTTGCGGTCGACGACATTGATCTCGCCCCGACCGTAGCTGATCAGTTTCCGTCTCTGCAGCGCGCCCGCCGCGATCGTGATGGCACTCCGACGCACGCCGAGCATGTCGGCGAGGAACAGGTGGGTGAGATGGAAGCGATCCGCATGCGCGCGATCGTGGGTCATCAGCAACCACCGTGCCAGCCTGGCTTCAACCTCGTGAAACCGCGTGCACGCGGTCGACTGCGAGAGTTGCGTGATGACGACGAACAGGTATCGTTTGACGACGCCTCGCAGCGCGGGATTTCCGCGCATGGCACGCCGGAACCGCACGGCCGGTATGCGCCAGGCCGTTCCCGCGCCCTGAACGACGCCACGCAGTCTCGCCCTGTCGACTCCCAGGACTAGCGTTGCCCCTAGCATGCCTTCATTTCCGATCAGCGAAATCTCGAGGGGAGGGTGGGCGCCGACCGTGGCCACCAGCGAGATGGACCCGCCCACCGGGAAGTAGACGTAGCGGTACGCTCGGTCACGCTCGCAAACCACGGTATCGAAGACCAGCGAGATCAGTTCGCATTCCCTGAGCAGCCGGTCGCGCGCATGCCGGGGCAGGACCTCAAGCAGGCGATTCGCGATCGGCACTTGGCGTGTCACCCGGCCTGGGCCGGCCTCTCTACGATGTCGTTTTCGCGACCGGTGTCGGGTTCTCGATGATCACTTCGACGCGCCGGTTCTGCTGGCGGCCGCCCTCAGACTCGTTGTCCGCCACCGGCTGATGCTCGCCTTTCCCGGATGCAGAGATGCGCTCTGACTGAATGCCCCGCTGCACCAGGAAGGACTTCACTGAATCTGCACGACGCTGAGAGAGTCCCATGTTGGAATCGTCGCTTCCCACATTGTCGGTGTGGCCCTCGATCACGACGCGCCGATCCGGGTTCTGGTCGAGAAACGCGACGAGGCGGTCGAGGTTCCCCGCGGCGCCGACTTTCAGGTCGGCCCTGCCGCTGGTGAACAGCACGTCGCCGAGCGTGAGGACGATGCCGCGCTCGGTCTCCTTGGCCTGCAGTGCGTCGATCTGGCGTTGCATTTCCTCGGCTTGCAGTGCAGCTTGCGTCGCGGCGCCGGCGGCCGCAACGCGCGTGGCGTCGGCCTCAGCGTGCGCCGCGTCAGCTTCGCGCGTGCGCGCCTCGAGACGCGAACGTTCGCGCTGCTCGCCGAGTTTTACGCGCTCCAACTCGGCCTGCTTGGTCGCGGCCTGGGCCATCGCGATCTCGACCTTGCGATCGGCGATGTAGACGCGATGGGTGCCAAGGGCCGCGTCGGCCGCGGCAAGAGGCTCCTCGGCAGTGCTGACCGCGGCCTCGGCTTCCCGGATCGCGGCCGGTGCGCGAGTCGCCAACTCCGGGTCCGCCTGCAGCTGGGTCAGCTTGGCGCGGACATCCGCGGCGCCTTCAGGGCTGACCGGAGCAGTGGCGCATCCCGCAAGCGTCAGGCCGACACCCGCCGCGACGGTCAGTGCCGTCGCGTAGCCCGCATGGTTGCGAAACAGATTGTTCATCGTGGATCTCCCGCGCGTTGCATTTCTTCAGTCATCGCTTCCGTCCCGCGCTCCATCTCCCGGTTGACGGCAGCAGCTTTTGCCGCTTCCGTTCGCGCGGACGCAAGCTCCGCCTGGACCTGCGATTCGCGTGCGAATCGTTCCGCCATCACCATGTCTTCTTCCTTCACGGCGCTGTCGGCCAGCGTCAATCTTGCGCGCGCTTCCGCGAGCTCGGCGTTGGCGTGCTCGCCGGCCCCCGCCTTGTCGGCGTTCGAGATCGCGACCTTGGCGGCGTCCAGGGCGGAATCAGGCGTCAGGGGCGCGGAGGCGCATGCGCTGACGAGAATCAGAATGCCCGCAACTCCGGCCGCCATCACTGGCCGCAGTGCGCGCGCGGATATGGATCTATCGCTCATGTCAGTCCTCTCATTTTGCTGGGGGTCGCGAGCCCGGAGATTACATGTTCTGCCGATGTGGTGTCCGGCCGAGTCTCTGTTTCACCCGAGCGGCGTCCGCGGTACAACTGCAGTGCTGCCAGCACGGCGGTTGCTCCCATCAGCGCGATGAGCAAACTGGCAGGACTGAATTCACCCGGAGCGAATGCCGACGTTTTGGTCAGCACACCGAGGAGCCAGCCTCCAGCTATGACGCTGGCGATTCCGGTGACGATATCCAGGGCGATTCCGGCCCGATTGCGGGTTCCCAGGACAAGGTTTGCCGCACTACCGAGGATTGCGCCGGCGAGGATCCAAAGGACTACATTCAAGTGCTGCACTCCAGGCGTCGGTTGACTGGCGCGAGGGTAGGCGCAGCCGTCAGCGCCGTCGGTGCGCTGACGCACCCAGTGTCGAGACGGTTTACATCCGAGGTATGTGTGCTACCGTACAGACTGCTGCGCGACCAGCGGCGCAGGCTTATGCTGTGCACTCAGCGCCATGTAATGGGTGTTGTATTCGCCGTGGGCCTCCCTGATCCCAACCCGTTTACCGTTTCGCAGCAACTAGTTGCCATACCGGCCTTGCGCCAGCTGATCACGCCGTTCATCGGAGCCGACGATCGTCGCGCCTGGTTCCAGCTGGTGACTACAGGCCTGCTTTTCATTGCAGGGTGGACCGCCATGGCTGTCGGCGTGCAGCTTGATTGGCACTACGGACTGGTCCTGCTGCTGGCGCTACCGGTGGCGGGGCTTTGCGTCCGACTCTTCATCCTTCAGCACGATTGCGGCCACGGCTCGTTCTTCAGCAGCCCGCGCTTGAACGACGCTGCAGGGCGCGTACTCGGCGTGGTGACGTTCATGCCGTATGCCTACTGGCGCTACACCCACGCCATCCACCATGCGTCCTCGGGCAACCTGGATCGCCGTGGGATCGGCGATATTGCTACGCGTACCCTGAGCGAGTACACGGCGTCGGGCTGGTGGAAACGGCTGGGTTATCGTTTCTACCGCAGCATGCCAGTGCTTCTCGGTCTAGGTCCGCTATACCAGTTCGTGCTCAAGCATCGCTTGCCGCTGGACCTCCCGCGAACCCGGCGCAAGGAATGGGCCAGCATCTGGATCAATAATGTCGTGCTGGCGGCTGCCATCGCCACACTTTCGCTGGTACTCGGCTGGAAGACGCTGCTGCTGGTGCATGTTCCGGTGTTGCTCCTGTCGGGCGCCGCCGGCGTCTGGCTGTTCTACGTGCAGCACCAGTTCGAGAGTGCCTACTGGGCGAGAAGCGACTCCTGGAGTGTGGAGCGCTCGGCGGTCGCAGGCAGTTCGTATTACGACCTGCCGGCAATCCTGCGCTGGTTCAGCGGCAATATCGGATTCCATCATCTGCATCACATGGCGACACGTGTACCGAACTATCGCCTGCGCGAGTGCTACAACTCGCACCCGCGCCTGCGGCAGGTTCCACGCTTGACGCTTTGGACCAGCTTGCGAACCGCGCGACTACGTCTCTGGGATGCAGCGGCGCAGCGCATGGTCCCGTTCTCGGCGGTGAGCCTGTAATGAGTGCCGGCGAACCGAAGGACAGGCGCGTATCGTGAACTCGGGTCCCCACCAGGAAGAATCGCCGGGCGTCAGTCGCCCGAGTTCCCATGATGCCGAGTTGGGGGGTTCGATCGCACCGGTTCTTGAGACGCCGAGGCAGAATAAGCTGCTCGCCGCATTGCCACCGGCAGAGTGGGACCGGCTGCGACCGAGAATGGAACTGCGGCCGATGCCGCTCGGTCACGTGCTGTATGAGCCCGGCAGCACGATGCGACACGTGTACTTTCCCACGACCTCGATCGTTTCCATGCTCTACGTGATGGAAGACGGGTCGTCCGCGGAGATTGCCATCGTCGGTTACGAAGGGATCGTCGGCATCTCGCTGTTCATGGGTGGCGAGTCCACCTCGAGCCGCGCCGTCGTGCAGAGCGCCGGTCATGCGTACCGGGTCCCCGGGCAGTATCTCAAGGAAGAGTTTTTCCGCGCCGGTCCGTTTCAGCGGCTGCTGCTGCGGTACACGCAGGCACTGATCACGCAGATGGGACGGGCGGTGTGCAATCGGCACCACACCGTGGAGCAGCAGCTCTGCCGTTGGCTCCTGATGAGCCTGGACCGCCTGCCTTCCAATGAACTGCAGATGACCCAGGAACTGATCGCGAACATGCTCGGCGTACGGCGCGAAGGCGTGACCGAGTCTGCCGGCAAGCTGCAGAAGCTGGGAATGATCCATTACAACCGCGGGCACATCACGGTTGTCGACCGGCCGGCACTGGAAGCGTACGCCTGCGAGTGCTACGCGGTGGTCAAGAACGAGTTTGACCGCCTGTTGCCCCATACCGAGGCAACCTGAGCGTTCAACCGCCGTATCAGTTCGCGGCCTTGTAATGACTGTCGAGGCCATGAGGCGGGTGCCAGGCTAGCGCACCAGGCCGTCCCATTAGCTGCCGCGCAACAGGTCATCAAGCCGTGGTTACCGGCGAAAAAAGCCCCAACCCAAATGGATTGGGGCTTGGTAGTGGTGGAGGCGGCGGGAATCGAACCCGCGTCCGCAAGCCCTACGCTACAGGTTCTACGTGCGTGTCCAACCTATTGATCTCGCCCCGTGCTACCCGGTTGGCGGGGAAAACACGAAGCCAGCTTCGGAGCGTTTTAGCGGTTCCAGCCCGGAGCACACCGGTTCCGCGATCCTGTGAGCGCGTCCCCCGGGTCTGGATGCACAGGCACATGCCAGTCGGGGGTTAGGCGGGATTAAGCCGCCAGAGCGTAGTTGTCGTCGTTGGCAACTATAGTTTGCAAGCGGATTAACGAGGTTGCCTGCACCTCGGCACGCCCCTGGAGTTTCGCAGCCCACGTCGAAGCCGATCGCCCCCAGAAGTCGCGGCCATTCTACCAGAATCGGGTTTTCAGCGGCGCCCCTTCATGACGCGCGCCTTTTCGCGCGTCCAGTCGCGCTCGCGCGTGTCGGCACGCTTGTCGTGCTCCTTCTTGCCGCGGGCGAGGCCGATCTCGAGCTTGGCGCGTCCGTCCTTCCAGTACATCGACAGGGGCACGATGGTGCGGCCCTTGCGTTCCACCGCGCCGATCAGGGAATCGATCTGCCGGCGATGCAGGAGCAGTTTGCGGCTGCGCGTCGGGTCCGGCTGAACATGGGTCGAGGCGGTCAGCAGCGGGGAGACGTGTGCCCCGAACAGCCAGGCCTCGTCAGCTCTCAAATGCACGTACGCCTCCGTCAGCTGCAGCCTCCCTGCGCGCAGGGCTTTTACCTCCCAGCCGTGCAGCACGACGCCGGCCTCGAACCGCTCCTCGATGAAGTAATCGTACCGGGCGCGCCGGTTGACGGCGATACGCCCGGGCTGGTCGTCCTTATCTGCCATGCCGCATTCTAGCGGCATGCGGCGGTTGTCGACGGTGCGAGGGCCTGTGAGAATCCGCGCGTGAGGCGGCTGATCCATGCGTGACGTACGGCGCAGCGCGCACCTTCCTTATGCGCCCGCGCAGATCTACGGCCTCGTCGCAGACGTCGAGCGCTACCCGGAGTTCCTGCCGTGGTGCACGGAGGCCCGCATTCTTGCGCAGGACGACGACGAGATGACCGTGACGCTCGGGCTTTCGAGCGGGTTGGCGCGTGCCCGCTTTACGACGCGCAATCGCCTGGACCCCGTCCGGTCGGTCACGATGAGCCTCGTGGACGGACCCTTCGACCACCTCGAGGGGCGCTGGGAATTCACGCCAATCCGCAGTGCCGGGACCAGGGCCGACCTGCACGTTGCCTTTGCGACTCATGGACTGATCGGTGCGATTGCGCTCGGACCCGTATTCGAGGGTGCCTGCAATCACCTGGTGGACGCATTCGCGCGGCGCGCGCGCCAGGTATTTGGTGGCGGCTGAGCGCATCGGCGTCGAGGTTGCCTGTGCCGAGGCTGGCCGGCAATCCGTAGTCGCGATCGAGGTGCCGGCCGGTTGCACGGCGACCGAGGCCATCGCAATTTCCGGCATCTTCGCGTTGCATTCCGGACTCGATCCCGCGGCCTGCCGTGTCGGGATCTTCGGGAACGAAATCAGCCACGACCGCGTGCTCGCGGAAGGTGATCGGGTGGAGGTTCTCAGGCCGCTGCCCGAAGACCCCAAGGAGCGCCGGCGGCGGCTGGCCCGGGAAGGCCGGTCGATGAGCGCGCGATCAGCCGGAGACGGATGACACCGGCCTCGGCAACGGGATCGGCTCCTCTAAGCGCGTGACCGCGTCGCCATCGAACCAGACGACGAGGTGTTGCTTGGTGACTTTTCGCGAGTGCCCGCGGCGCAGGCTGTAAAAATAGTCCCAGCGGTTGGCGTCGAAGCTGTCGATCACCATCGGCGTGCCGAGCAGGAACCGCACCTGGCTGCGCGTCATGCCGACCTCGAGCTGGTCGACCTGCTCGGCATCCAGCAGGTTTCCTTGCTGGATGTCCATGCGGTAAACGCAGCCGGAGACCGCGAGTACAGCGGCGAGGGCGGCGATGGCGGTCAGTCGCGGTGCAGGTCGCATCAACGGGGATCCTGGAGGATAATAGCGCGCATCATAGCGGAATCGCCGCAGCGCGCGGTGGGAGCCCCCGGTGGAAACGAGCGACCTTCGCAAGGCGGGACTCAAAGTCACGCTGCCGCGCGTGAAGATCCTCGAGATCCTCGCCGGCAATTACGGTCGCCATCTCTCGGCCGAAGACATCTACCGCGCCTTGATTGACCAGAGCGAGGACATCGGGCTCGCGACCGTGTATCGCGTGCTCACGCAGTTCGAGGCGGCGCAGCTCGTCAAGCGCCATCATTTCGAGGGCGGCACGGCCGTCTTCGAATTGAACGAGGGCGAGCACCACGACCACATCATCTGCATGGACTGCGGGCAGGTCGAGGAGTTCATGGATTGCGGCATCGAGCGGCTCCAGAACGATGTCGCGGCGCGCCTCGGATTCTCGATCGAGGAGCACAACCTGATTCTCTACGGTCGCTGCCAGCGCGAGAACTGCCCGCACCGACGCAAGCGAAGCTAAAAATAAAGGGGACGCTCCCCTTTATTTCTAGCCGCCGGCGCCCGCGGCCTTCAGCATCTCCCGCGCATGTTCGCGCGCCTTGCGGGTGATTTCGATCCCGCCCAGCATGCGCGCGAGTTCCTCGATCCGCTCGTCTGCGGCGAGCAGGCGTACGACGGTGCGGCTGGTGCGGCCGTCAGTCAGTTTTGCCACGCGGTGCTGGTGGTGAGCCTGGCTCGCGACCTGCGCAAGGTGAGTGACGCAAAGGACCTGGCCGCGCTCGCCGAGCTCGCGTAGTTTCCTGCCGATGATCTCGGCCACCCCGCCGCCAATGCCGGCGTCGACCTCGTCGAAGATGAGGCAGTTGCGGGCCCGGCGGCCGGCGGCGGCGACCTGCACGGCGAGGCTGATCCGCGAAAGTTCACCGCCGGAGGCAACGCGGGCCACGGGCTTCGGCGGCTCGCCCGGGTTCGCGCTTACCAGAAACTCTATGCGGTCCGCTCCGGATGACTGCGGTTCAGCGCCGACGCTGGTTTCGACCGCGATCTCGAAGCGCCCGCCCGGCATGCCTAGCTGCCGCATCAGGCCCGTCACCGTAGCGGAGAGCTTGCGCGCCGCAACGCGCCGCGCATCCGAGAGCTGGGCGGCAGCTGCGGAATAGCGACTGCGCAGGTCGGCGAGGCGGGCGTCCAGGCCGCCGAGCGCAGACTCCGACTGCTCGAGCGCCGCGAGCAGTCCGCGCAGCTCCTCGAGCTTGCCTGGCAGGCTGCCCGCATCGACGCGGTGCTTGCGCGCCAGGTCCTCGATCGCCGCCAGGCGACGCTCCACCAGGTCCTGACGCGCCGGGTCCGCATCGAGACCTTCAAGGTAGGTACCGAGCTCCGCACCGGCTTCGCGGAGGTTGATCAGCGATTCTTCGACGAGCCGCAATGCCGGCGCGAGCCGTCCGTCGAGGGTCGCGGCGGTCCGCAACAAGCCTGCCGCGCGCGCGCCCAGGGTGTGGGCGTCCTCACCGTCGCCCTCGTACAGCAGCGCAAGTGCACCCTGAGCCGATTCCGCCAGGCGACCACGGTTTGCGAGCCGGTTGCGCTCCTCGACGAGCGCTTCGGCCTCTCCGGTGCCAAGTCCGAGCGCTTCGAGCTCGAAGACCTGGTAGCGCAGGAGCTCGAGACGTGCGCTGCGGTCCTCGGCCTGGCCCGCGAGCCTGACCCGCTGCGACTCGCATTCCCGCCATTCGCCGGCCAGCGCGGCGACCCCTTCGGTCAGCCGCGCGGCAACGCCGTGGTCGTCGACGATCTCGCGCTGCGTGTCGCGAACGACGAGCGACTGGAATTCCTGTTGGCCGTGGATGTCGATCAGCAACTCGCCGAGCGCACGCACGCTCTGGGCCGGCAGGGCCTGGCCGTTGACGTACTGGCGCGAGCGCCCATCGCGGCCTATCACCCGACGCAGCACAAGCTCGCCGCCCTCCGCCTCGATGGATTGTTCCTCGAGCCAGCGTCGCACTGCGGGGTCGGCGCCAACCTCGAAGGTGGCCGTGACTTCGGCCCGCTCGGCCCCGTGACGCAGCACCTCTGCGCTCGCGCGCCCGCCGAGGGCCAGCATGACCGCGTCGACGACGATTGACTTGCCGGCACCCGTTTCGCCGGTCAGTGCAGTGAGCCCCGCGGCGAGTTCGAGTTCCGCAGCGTCGATCACGGCGAGGTCGCGGATCTGCAGGTGCGCGAGCACGCTCAATATTCCTCTCCGCCGGAGCGGCCACTTCGGCCCCAGTGCAGCTTGGAGCGCAGCAGCCGGAAATAATCGTGGCCCTGCGGGTGCAGGAGCGTGATGCTCTCTGCGGCAGGCCCGATCGCGAGGCGCGAGGTGGGTTCGAGGTCGCCCAGCGGCACGCCGTCGAAGGTGACCTGGGCACGAGCGCCGGAGCGCAGGACCAGCCTGATCTCGAGGCGGCTCGAGCGCTGCACCACTATCGGCCGGTCCGAGAGCGTGTGCGGGGAGATGGGCGCGATCACGACGGCGCCGAGTGACGGATGGATGATCGGGCCGCCGCAGGAAAGTGCGTAGGCGGTCGAGCCCGTCGAGCTTGCGACCACGAGGCCATCGCCGCCGTGGGTGTTGACGAAGCTGCCGTCGATCCAGATCTCGAGCTCCACCATGCGCCCGGACTCCTGGCGCTGCACGACGACGTCGTTGAGCGCCCGGCAAGTGAGGGCGGCGCAGTCCGCATGCGCGAGGCTCGCTGCCAGCAATTCGCGCCGGTCGGTCTCGTAGCGGCCCTCGAGCACGCCATCGACACTGGCGATCATTTCGTCGGGCAGTACGTCGGCCAGGAAGCCGAGGCGGCCCCGGTTGACGCCGAGCAGCGGCACGCCGCGCGAGAGCGCGAGTTGCGCGGCGAACAGCATGGTTCCGTCGCCGCCGATGGCGACGATGAGGTCGACTTCCTCGCCAAGCTCACTCACGGGCCGGCGGAGGAGCCCCTGCGGCAGGCCCTCAATGACCGCGTCGCGATCGACCGCGACCGAGAGGCCGCGCGCGCGCAGGTGGGTGGCGAGCAGGGCCAGCGAATCGGCGACCCGGGCATCTTCGACCTTGCCGACCAGGGCGATACGGGAGAAGGACTTGTTCATTAAGCTTTGACCACTTTTTAGCACGCGGGTCCCCGGCCGACCACATTCCTTGTTGACACTCGCCGAGGGCGATTGCTAGTTTGATCCCCGCCGCAGGCATTTTTCTCATTTTCCTTTTGCAACAGGGACTTATGCCGGATACGAAACGTGTTGCCGAAGGCGAGCCAAATGACCGGGCCCAGCAGTTGCTGCGCACGCTGGTGGAGTGCTACATCCGCGACGGTCAACCCGTCGGCTCCCGTACCCTGACCCGGGAGTCCGGGCTCAGCCTTTCTGCGGCGACCATTCGCAACGTGATGGCCGACCTGGAAGAACATGGCTTCGTCGCTTCGCCGCACACCTCGGCCGGCCGTGTCCCGACCGACAAGGGCTACCGCTATTTCGTCGATGCGCTGTTGCGCTACCAGCCGCCTGACCAGTCGGAGCTGGCCGAGCTGAAGCGCCACCTCGACCTGCGCGCGGGCGACTCGAAGGCCCTGGTCGCTGCAACGTCGCAGGCGATCTCGAGTCTCACCCATCTCGCCGGCGTCGTGACGATCCCCCGCGAGACCAGTGCGGCGCTGTCGCAAATCGAATTCGTCGGGCTTTCGGGCAATCGCGTACTGACGATCCTGGTCGTCAACGGTCGCGAGGTGCAGAACCGGGTCGTGCAGCTCGACCGGCATTTCGCGCCCGAGGAGTTGCGCCGCGCCGCGGTCTACCTGAATGAACTGTTCGGCGGACAGGAGCTGGCCGGAGTCCGGGCGAGACTCGTGGACCAGCTCCAGGAAACCCGCGAACAGATGAACCGGATGATGGTGGACGCGATCACGCTCGCGCAACGGGCGTTCGCGGACCAGCCGGACGAGCGTGACGCCGACATGGTGGTTGCCGGCGAGACCAATCTCATGGGTCTTGCCGAGCTGTCGAATGTCGAGCGGCTCCGGCGGCTGTTCGAGGCATTCGCCGAAAAGCGCGACATACTGCACCTGCTGGACCAGAGCCTGCATGCCGATGGCGTACAGATCTTCATCGGGCATGAGTCGGGCTACCGGATCCTCGACGACTGCAGCGTGGTCGTCGCGCCCTACACGAAGGACGACCGCGTGGTCGGGGTGCTCGGGGTCATTGGCCCGACCCGAATGGCCTACGAACGCGTCATCCCGGTGGTGGACATCGCCGCCCGCATGCTGGGTTCCGCCTTGAATTCGCGCGACTGAACCCCACACCCGACGCGCATGAGCGGAACTGAAAAAGAGCGGCCGGCCGAAGCCGCGGAAAACGGCGCCTCCCCGGAATCGCTGACGGTGGAATCGCAGTTGGCAGAGGCGGAGGGCCGTGCCGAACAGCATCGCGCCGATTTCCTGCGCGCGATCGCGGAACTCGAGAACGTGCGCAAGCGTTCCGCGCGCGAAGTCGATGCGGCGCGCCAGTTCGGAGTCGAGCGCTTCGCCGCCGACCTCCTGCCCGTGGCCGACACGCTTGACCTCGCGCTGCGCTCGGCGGCAGATGCCGATGCGGCGACGCTGGCGCAAGGCCAGGAGGCAACTCTGCGCATCCTCCTCAAGGCCTTCGAGCGTGCAAGCCTGGTGCCCGTCGAGCCTGAAGGCGAGCCTTTCGACCCGACCCTGCACGAGGCCATGGCGATGCAGCCGGCGCCCGACCGACCGCCGCACACCGTCCTGCAGGTGGTCCAGAAGGGCTGGCTGCTCAATGGACGCCTGCTCCGTCCGGCCCGCGTGATCGTCTCCTCAGCCCTGGCAGGCCCGGAGGGGTCCGCGGCCCCGGAGTCCCCGCCGGGTGGTTGAAACCGCGGCCTGGCGGCCCCAGAACCGGGACCAGTCCCACTAACCGGAACTCATTGATATGGCCAAGATCATTGGAATCGACCTCGGCACGACGAATTCCTGCGTCGCGGTGATGGAGGGGAGTTCCCCCAAGGTCCTCGAAAACAGCGAGGGTGACCGGACGACACCGTCGGTGGTTGCATTCACGAAGGATGGCGAAGTCCAGGTCGGCCAGCCGGCCAAGCGGCAGGCTGTCACGAATCCCCAGAACACCTTCCACGCGGTCAAGCGCCTCATTGGCCGCCGCCACGACGACACGGTCGTCCAGAAAGACATTCCGCTCGAGACCTACAAGATCGTGCGTGCCGATAACGGTGATGCCTGGCTCGAAGCCCAGGGCAAGAAGATGGCGCCGCAGGAGATCTCCGCGCGCGTGCTCATGAAGATGAAGAAGACCGCCGAGGATTATCTCGGCGAGGCCGTCACTGACGCCGTCATCACGGTTCCCGCTTACTTCAACGACGCCCAGCGCCAGGCGACCAAGGACGCCGGCCGGATCGCGGGCCTGAACGTGCGCCGCATCATCAACGAGCCGACGGCGGCCGCGCTTGCCTACGGCATGGACAAGAAAGGCAAGGACCGCAAGATCGCGGTCTATGACCTTGGCGGTGGCACGTTCGACATCTCGATCATCGAGATCGCCGACGTCGACGGCGAGCGCCAGTTCGAAGTGCTGTCCACGAACGGCGACACCTTCCTGGGCGGCGAGGACTTCGACCGACGGGTAATCGACTACATCGCGACCGAGTTCCAGAAGGAGAGCGGCGTCGACGTTCGCAAGGATCCGCTCGCCGTGCAGCGCCTGAAGGAAGCCGCCGAGAAGGGCAAGATCGAGCTGTCATCTGGCCAGCAGACCGAGATCAACCTTCCGTACATCACGGCCGATGCCTCGGGCCCCAAGCACCTGACACTGAAGCTGACGCGCGCCAAGCTTGAATCGCTGGTGGAGGACCTCGTCCAGCGCACGGTCGAGCCTTGCCGCATCGCGCTGAAGGATGCAGGTCTCGCGATCAGCGAAATCGACGAGGTGATACTGGTGGGCGGCCAGTCGCGCATGCCGATGGTGCAGAAGGCGGTCAAGGACCTGTTCGGCAAGGAGCCTCGCAAGGACGTCAACCCGGACGAGGCAGTCGCCGTCGGCGCCGCCATCCAGGGAGGAGTGCTGGCGGGCGACGTCAAGGACGTGTTGCTGCTCGACGTCACGCCGCTTTCGCTCGGCATCGAGACGCTCGGCGGCGTCATGACGCGCCTGATCGACAAGAACACGACGATCCCGACCAAGGCCACGCAGGTGTTCTCGACGGCAGACGACAACCAGAGCGGCGTGACGATCCACGTGCTGCAGGGCGAGCGCGACCGCGCGACCGACAACAAGGCGCTCGGCAAGTTCGACCTGGCGGACATCCCGCCTGCGCCGCGCGGCATGCCGCAGATCGAGGTGACGTTCGACATCGACGCGAACGGCATCCTGAACGTCTCCGCCAAGGACAAGGCGACCAGCAAGGAGCAGCGGATCGTCATCAAGGCCTCGAGCGGTCTCTCCGAGGAGGAGATCAAGCAGATGGTCCGTGAGGCCGAGGCGCATGCGGCCGAGGACAAGAAATTCCGCGAGCTCGTCGAGACGAGGAACCGCGCCGATGCGCTTCTGCACGCAACCGAGAAATCGCTCAAGGACCTCGGCGACAAGGTAACCGGCGAGGAGCGCGCGGCCGTCGAGGCGGCGATCTCGGACCTGCGCGGCGTGCTCAAGGGCGACGATCAGTCGGCCATCGAGCACAAGGCCGAGGCGCTCGCGAAGGCGAGCGCGCCGGTGGTGCAGCGCGCCTATCAGGCCGAAGGGGCGGAGTCGCCGGGCACGGCCAAGCCGGGTGCCGACGCCGGTAAGGACGACGTGCTCGACGCCGAGTTCGAAGAGATCAAGGACAAGGGCCAGAAGCCGGACTGAGGCCGCGACCCGCGTCCTGAATGACAACAGCAGCCGGGTGACAGTGGGTCACCCGGCGCTTCTTCACGTGGAGCGTCATGTCGAAGCGTGATTTCTACCAGGTGCTGGGCGTGCCGCGAAACGCCACCGAGGATGTCATCACGAAGGCATATCGGCGCCTGGCCATGAAATACCATCCCGACCGCAATCCCGACGACAAGGAGGCCGAAGAGCTTTTCAAAGAGGCCAAGGAGGCCTACGAGATCCTCACCGACACCCAGAAGCGCGCGGCCTACGACCAGTATGGCCGTGCCGGGCTCGACGCGGCGCGTGGCGCCGGAGCCGGGTTCAGCTCGTCCGACGCCTTTGGCGACATCTTCGGGGAGATGTTCGGGGACATCTTCGGGGGTGGCCGGCGAGGTGGTCGAAACGCAGTTTTTCGCGGGGCGGACCTGCGCTACGAACTCCCGCTCGACCTCGAAGAGGCCGTGTTCGGCACCTCGAAGGAGATCGACTTCCAGACGGTGAAGGAGTGCGACGAATGCAGCGGCTCAGGCGCCGCGCGCGGGCACGCGCCCGTCACCTGCGAGGCCTGCTCGGGCTCCGGTCAGGTGCGCATCAGCCAGGGCATGTTCGCCGTTCAGCAGGCCTGCCCGCGCTGCAAGGGCCGGGGCTCGATCGTGAAGGAGCCCTGCCCGAAATGCGCTGGGCACGGCCGCATGCGTGCTGCCAAGCGGTTATCGGTCAAGGTGCCTGCGGGTGTCGATACAGGCGACCGCATCCGCCTTGCTGGCGAGGGCGAAGCGGGCCGCAACGGCGGGCCGACGGGCGATCTCTATGTTGAGATCGTCGTGCGCGAGCACCCTATTTTCGAACGCGATGGTGCCCATCTGTCCTGCGAGGTGCCGGTCAGTTTCTCGACTGCGGCGCTCGGCGGCAGCATCGAAGTGCCCACGCTCGAAGGCCAGGCGGCGATCAAGATTCCTGCCGCGACCCAGTCGGGCCGCGTCTTCCGGTTGCGCGAAAAGGGCATCAAGCCGGTACGCGGCGGCCCGACAGGCGACCTTTTCTGCCGCGTCGTGGTCGAGACCCCGGTCGATCTCAATGCGCAACAGAAGGAACTCCTGCGCAAGTTCGAGACTGCCCTGTTGGCAGACGGGCGCAGCCATAATCCGCGCCAGCGATCCTGGTTCGAGGGCGTCCGCCAGTTTTTCGCCAGGACCGGCAACTGACATGACGAACGTCGCCGTGCTCGGGATCAGCGGAAGGGTCGGGCGCTGCCTGGTCCGGGCAATCCGCGAGTCGCCCGACTTCACCCTGACCGGCGCGCTCGCCTCGCCGACGAGTGCGTCACTCGGCCGTGATGCGGGCGAAGTCGCCCAAGCCGGTCCCGTGGCCGTACCGGTCACTGCAGATCGCACCCAGGCGCTCGCCAGGGCGGCGATTGCGATCGATTTCACGCTGCCGGAGGCTCTTTCGGACAACCTCGCGGCTGCAGAGCGCGCCGGCATCCCGCTGGTCGTCGGCATTACGGGCCTCGACGGCGGGCGCCAGGCCGAACTGCGACGTTTCAGCGAGCGCCTGCCCCTGCTCGTGGCTCCCAACATGTCTTTGGCAGTCAACCTGCTGTTCGGGCTCGTAGGTCGGGCTGCAGCGGCGCTGTCTGCGGACTACGACGTCGAGATCCTCGAGGCGCATCACCGCGGCAAAGCCGACGCGCCATCGGGTACCGCGCTGCGGCTGGGCGAGATCGTCGCCGGCGCGCGCGGAGGAACACTCGCTGAACATGCGGTGCACGGCCGTATCGGCAAATCGGCGGGCCGCGCACCGGGCGCGATCGGGTTTGCGAGCCTGCGGGCCGGTGACATCGTCGGCCTGCACCAGGTCCTGTTTGCCGGTACTGGCGAAACCCTCGAGCTCGTGCACCGGACCACCGACCGGATGAACTTTGCGCACGGCGCGCTCACTGCCGCGCGCTGGCTGCTCGGCCGCCCGCCCGGCCTCTACGGCATGTCGGACGTGCTCGGAATTTGATGTAGAATTCCCCCTCAGGTCGCGGCCCCCTTTAAGCAATAGCTGATGACCGATGGAGTTCCAGACGGCTCCATCCACTGAAGTCCTGCGCCCGATGCCGGTGAACGGCGGGTAGGGACCGGGAGAACGCCCTGGTGATACCGACACCTGCAGTGCTCGCGCTTGAGGACGGCACGGTGTTTCGGGGTATTTCGATCGGGGCTTCCGGCGTGACGACCGGCGAAGTCGTCTTCAATACCGCCATGACGGGCTACCAGGAGATCCTGACGGACCCGTCTTATTCGCGCCAGATCGTCACGCTCACCTATCCGCATGTCGGCAACACTGGCGTCACGCCCGAGGACATGGAATCGGATTCCATCCACGCCGCGGGTCTGGTGATCCGCGACCTGCCGTTGCGCCATTCGAGCTGGCGGGCGAGCCACTCGCTGTCGCAGTTTCTGATCGAAGGCGAGACCGTCGCCATCGCGGGCATCGATACGCGCAAGCTCACGCGGATCCTGCGCGAGCGGGGTGCCCAGGGCGGATGCATCGCCACCGCCGACCGCGCAGACGCGGAAGTCGCACTACGCGCGGCTCGTGCATTCCCGGGACTGAAAGGCATGGACCTCGCCAAGGTGGTGTCGGTGCGGGCGCAGTACCAGTGGAACGAGGGCAGCGTCGGCCGCGAACAGGCGCGCGTGTTGCGACCGGGCTCGCGCCTGCACGTCGTGGCCTACGATTTCGGCATCAAGCGCAACATCCTGCGGCTGCTTGCGGACCACGGCTGTCGCATCACCGTGATCCCGGCCCAGACCAGCGCGGCCGACGCGCTCGCCCTTAATCCCGATGGCATCTTCCTGTCGAACGGACCGGGCGACCCGGAGCCCTGCGACTACGCGATAGACGCGATCCGGGAGTTCCTCGAAACTGACATCCCGATTTTCGGCATCTGCCTGGGGCACCAGTTGCTCGGCCTCGCGAGCGGTGCCCGCACCGTCAAGATGAAGTTCGGTCACCACGGCGCAAATCACCCGGTGCAGGAACTCGCCGGTGGCCACGTGCTGATCACCAGCCAGAACCATGGCTTCGCCGTCGACCAGGACTCGCTGCCGCCAGAACTGATGCCCACCCATCGCTCGCTGTTCGACGGTTCCCTGCAGGGGGTCGCCCGTACCGACCGGCCGGCCTTCGGATTCCAGGGCCACCCTGAGGCCAGCCCGGGGCCGCACGACCTGAGGCCGCTGTTCGAGCACTTCGTGTTCCTGATGGTGCGTCGCCTGCAGGCCATGCTGCGCGCGCAGGTCGCGATCGCCGAGGAAGCGGCGGCGCGCTGATGGGCAAGCGCACCGACATCGAGAGCATCCTGATCATCGGGGCCGGGCCGATCATCATCGGGCAGGCCTGCGAGTTCGACTATTCCGGTGCCCAGGCCTGCCGCGCGCTGCGCGAGGAAGGCTACCGCGTCATCCTCGTGAATTCGAACCCGGCGACGATCATGACGGACCCGGAGATGGCCGACTCGATCTACATCGAGCCGGTCGACTGGCGGACCGTCGCCCGCATCATCGAGAAGGAGCGGCCGGACGCGTTGCTGCCCACGATGGGCGGGCAGACGGCTCTCAATACCGCGCTCGACCTGGTGCGCGAGGGCGTGCTCGAGAAGTTCGGCGTCGAGATGATCGCTGCATCGCGCGAGGCGATCGACATGGCGGAAGACCGCGGTCTGTTCCGCAACGCCATGCGAGGCATCGGGCTCGAGTGCCCGAAGTCCTACATCGCCCACGACCTGGACGAGGCGCTTGCCGTGCAGGCCGAAGTCGGCTACCCGACGGTCATCCGGCCCTCGTTCACGCTCGGGGGCACGGGCGGAGGCATCGCCTTCAATCGCGAGGAGTTCGAGGAAATCGTCCTGCGCGGACTCGATGCCTCGCCCACCGCCGAGGTGCTGATCGAGGAGTCGGTGCTCGGCTGGAAGGAATTCGAGATGGAGGTGGTGCGGGACCGCAAGGACAACTGCATCATTGTCTGCTCGATCGAGAACCTCGACCCGATGGGCGTGCACACGGGCGACTCGATCACCGTGGCGCCGGCACAGACACTCACCGACAAGGAATACCAGCGCATGCGCGACGCCTCGATCGCCGTGCTGCGGCAGGTCGGCGTCGAGTGCGGTGGCTCGAACGTCCAGTTCGCCGTGAACCCCGAAGACGGCCGCATGCTCGTGATCGAGATGAACCCGCGCGTGTCGCGCTCCTCGGCACTCGCCTCGAAGGCGACCGGGTTCCCGATCGCGAAGGTCGCCGCGAAGCTCGCGGTCGGCTACACGCTCGATGAACTCAGGAACGAGATCACGGGCGGGGCGACACCGGCGTCGTTCGAACCCGCAATCGACTACGTCGTCACCAAGGTGCCGCGCTTCACATTCGAGAAATTCCCGGGGTCGAACGACCGGCTCACCACGCAGATGAAGTCGGTGGGCGAGGCGATGGCGATCGGCCGTACCTTCCAGGAGTCGTTGCAAAAGGCGCTGCGCAGCCTGGAGACCGGCTGCGACGGGCTGACGCCGATCCTGGTGCTGCCGCTCGACGCGGACCAGGAGCTGAAGCTCGCCGAGGAACTGCGCCATCCGGGCGCCGACCGCATCCGCTACGTCTCCGACGCTTTCCGCGCCGGCTGGCCGCTCGAACGCGTCTACGGCGAAACGATGATCGATCCCTGGTTCCTCGCGCAGATCGAGGACCTCGTGCGCGAGGAAGAAGCCGTGCGCGCGGAGGGAATCAACGGACTCACTTTCGAGCGCCTCCTGGCGCTGAAGCGCAAAGGCTTCTCCGATGCGGCACTCGCGCGTTCCATGGGCGCGCCCGAAACGCGCGTGCGCGCGCGGCGGCTCGCCTGCGGCGTGCACCCGGTCTACAAGCGCGTCGACACCTGCGCCGCGGAGTTCGCGACCTCCACCGCCTACCTGTATTCCACCTACGAGCAGGAGTGCGAGTCGGATCCGACCCCCCGGCCGAAGATCATGATCCTCGGCGGCGGCCCGAACCGCATCGGGCAGGGCATCGAGTTCGACTATTGCTGCGTGCACGCGGCCCTCGCCCTGCGCGAGGACGGCTACGAGACCATCATGGTCAACTGCAACCCGGAGACCGTGTCCACGGATTTCGACATCTCTGACCGCCTCTATTTCGAGCCGCTGACCTTCGAGGACGTCATGGAGGTCATCAGCCGCGAAAAGCCGCAGGGAGTGATCGTGCAGTTCGGCGGCCAGACTCCGCTCAAGCTCGCGCGCCAGCTCGCTGCAGCCGGCGCGCCAATCATCGGTACGAGTCCCGATTCGATCGACGTCGCGGAGGACCGCGAGCGCTTCCAGCAACTGCTCACGAAAATCGGCTTGCGCCAGCCCGCCAACGCAACAGCACGCGACGAGGAGCGCGCGATCGAGCTCGCCCGCGAGGTGGGATTTCCGCTGATCGTGCGTCCGTCCTACGTTCTGGGCGGCCGCGCGATGGAGATCGTCTACGAGGAAGAAGATTTGCGCACGTACATGCGCGAGGCCGTCAAGGTTTCGAACGACAGCCCGGTGCTGCTCGACCGCTTCCTCGATCTCGCGATCGAGGTCGACGTCGACGCCGTCTGCGACGGGCATGACGTGCTGATCGGCGGAATCATGGAGCACGTCGAGCAGGCGGGCGTGCATTCCGGCGACTCGAGCTGTTCGCTGCCCCCTGCGACCCTCTCGCACGAAATCCAGGAGGAACTGCGCAGCCAGACCCGCAAGTTGGCGCAGGCGCTCAATGTCGTCGGGTTGATGAACATCCAGTACGCGATCCAGAACGGCATCGTGTACGTGCTGGAGGTCAACCCGCGTGCCTCGCGCACGGTGCCATTCGTGTCCAAGGCCACCGGCCGCCAGCTCGCCAAGATCGCGGCGCGCGTCATGGCGGGCCGCAAGCTTGCGGATCTCGATGCGACCGAGGAGCGTGTGCCGCCGTACTTCTCGGTCAAGGAGGCCGTGTTCCCGTTCGCCAAGTTCCCGGATTCCGACCCGATCCTCGGGCCAGAAATGAAGTCGACCGGCGAAGTCATGGGTACCGGCCGAACGTTCGGCGAGGCTTACGCGAAGTCGCAGGCCGCGAGCGGGATCCGTCTGCCCACGCGCGGCGTGTGCCTGATCTCGGTGCGTGATCGCGACAAGGAGTGCGCGATCGTGATCGCAAGGCGCCTCGCGGAGCGCGGGTTCGAGATCATCGCAACGCAGGGTACGCAGGCTGCGCTCGAGGCTGCCGGCGTCGCCTGCCGCCGAGCGCTGAAGGTGCGTGAAGGCCGGCCGCACATCGTCGACATGATCAAGAACGACGAGGTCGACCTCATCATCAACACGACCGAGGGCAAGCGCGCCATACGCGAGTCCCACTCGATCCGCCGCGAGGCGGAACTGCGCAAGGTGACCTACTACACGACAGTGGCGGCGGCCCACGCGACCTGCGATGCCCTCGACTACCTCGAGGACCACGATGTGAACCGGCTGCAGGACCTGCACCAGGAACTCGGTGTCGCGTGAGGATGCCCATCACTCTGCAGGGAGCCGAGAAGCTGCGCACCGAGCTCAGGAAGCTCAAGTCGGAGGACAGGCCCGCGATCATCCGCGCGATTGCCGAGGCACGTTCGCATGGCGATCTCTCGGAGAACGCGGAGTATCACGCCGCGCGGGAACAGCAGGGCTTCGTCGAGGGTCGCATCAAGGAGATCGAGCAGCGGCTCGGTGATGCCCAGATCATCGACCCGTCTTCGCTCCCGGACACTGGCAAGGTCGTGTTCGGAGCGACCGTCGAGCTCGCCCCGGTCGAGGGCGGTCCGCAGCTGCGCTACCAGATCGTCGGCGATGACGAGGCCGATATTCGCCAGGGTCTCGTCTCGGTCAACTCGCCGATTGCCCGGGCGCTGATCGGACACACCGTTGGCGATGAAGTGGAAGTCGTGGCACCCGGCGGCGCGCGGAGCTTCGAAGTGCTCAGCGTGCGCTTCGCCTGAATCAGGAATCCGGAATAAGTATTTTCTGTAAAGTCTTGTTTTTCTTGTAAAACAGTCCGACGTTTCCGACCCGGAAGACAAACTCGGAAACGCTCTGGCTTGCCAGTTCCCCGAGTATCGCGTCGCGGTCCTCCCGGCTGCCGGCACGCACGCGCAGTTTCACCAGTTCGTGATGCTCGAGCGCGAGCTTGAGCTCCTCGACGACACCTGGATTCATTCCGCGCTGCCCGACGAGGACGATCGGGTGTAGGTCGTGACCTAGCCGCCGGAGATGTTTTTTTTGCCGCTCGGTAAGCGCCATCGTCGCATTATAGGGGCAGGATGGCGGAGGTCAGGCTTGGGGCGACGCAGCAGGTCGAGCGGCCGATGGCTCGAGGAGCATTTCTCGGATCCCTACGTGCGGCGCGCGCAGGGGGAGGGACTTCGCTCGCGGGCGGCCTTCAAGCTCGAGGAAATCGATGCAGCCGAAAAGCTGATCATCCCCGGCGCGATCGTGGTGGACCTCGGTGCCGCGCCAGGTGGGTGGAGCCAGTATGCGTCGCGCAAGCTCAAGGGGCAGGGGCGGGTGTTTGCGCTCGACCTGCTGCCGATGGACGCTATAGCCGGGGTGACCTTCCTGCAGGGCGACTTCCGCGAGCAGGCCGCCCTCGACCAGTTGCTGGCAGAACTCGGCGGCGCTCGCGCCGATCTTGTGTTGTCCGACATGGCCCCCAACATCAGCGGGGTGGATGTAGTTGACCAGGCCCGTGCAGCGGACCTCGAAACGCTGGCCCTCGACTTTGCGCTGGGCGCCCTCGGGCCCAGGGGCGTCCTGGTCATGAAAGTCTTCCAGGGTGCCGGTTTCCAGGAATTGCTGGCGCGGGCGCGCGGGGCATTCCGGCAGGTGCGGATGCGCAAGCCGAAGGCATCGCGGCAGCGCAGTTCCGAGACGTATTTGGTGGCCAGGGACCCGCGTCAGGTGTAATGTGAAACCGACACGCAATGGCGGTGTCCAAGCCCTTGAACCGCCTGCAATTGATGCGCTGCCAGGAGCCTGCGATTGAACGATCTGACCAGAAATATCGTCCTGTGGGTCGTCATCGCGATCGTCTTGCTCGCGGTCTTCTCCAATTTCGGCCAACGACAGGGCGCGCCTGAACCGCTCCAGTATTCCCAGTTCCTGAGCGAGGTCCGCGGCGGCGGCATCGAGAGCGCCACTTTCAAGGGCGACACGATCGTCGGCGAGCGCGCGGGCGGCCAGCCTTACGTCACCTACAACCCGGAGAGCGACAACTCGGTCCTGATCGGGCTGCTCGACAAGCAAAAGGTGAAGTTCAGCGCAGCGCCGCCGGAGCGGCAGAACTTCCTGATGCAGCTGTTCATTTCCTCGTTCCCGATCCTGCTGCTGATCGGCGTCTGGATCTACTTCATGCGCCAGATGCAGGGCGGCGCCGGCGGGCGTGGCGCGATGTCCTTTGGCAAGAGCCGGGCCCGGCTGCTGTCCGAGGACCAGGTCAAAGTGACCTTTGCGGACGTTGCGGGCGTGGAAGAGGCGAAGGATGAAGTCGCCGAGATCGTCGATTTCCTCAAGGATCCTTCCAAGTTCCAGAAGCTGGGCGGCAAGATCCCGAAGGGCGTGCTGATGGTCGGCAGCCCGGGCACCGGCAAGACGTTGCTCGCGCGCGCGATTGCGGGCGAAGCCAAGGTGCCCTTCTTCACGATCTCGGGTTCCGACTTCGTAGAGATGTTCGTGGGCGTCGGCGCCAGCCGCGTCCGCGACATGTTCGAGCAGGCGAAGAAACATGCGCCCTGCATCGTGTTCATCGACGAAATCGACGCGGTCGGTCGCCATCGTGGCGCCGGCCTCGGCGGCGGCCACGACGAGCGCGAGCAGACCCTCAACCAACTGCTGGTCGAGATGGACGGCTTCGAAGGCAACGAGGGCGTGATCGTCATCGCGGCGACCAACCGACCCGACGTGCTCGACCCGGCGCTGCTGCGCCCAGGCCGCTTCGACCGCCAGGTGGTGGTACCGCTGCCGGACGTCCGCGGGCGCGAGCAGATCCTGAAGGTCCACATGCGCAAGGTGCCGATCTCGGACGACGTCAAGCCGAACTTGATCGCGCGCGGCACACCCGGATTTTCGGGCGCCGACCTCATGAATCTCGTCAACGAAGCGGCCCTGTTCGCGGCGCGCTCAAACAAGCGCCAAGTCACGATGGAAGAATTCGAGCGTGCCAAGGACAAGATCATGATGGGCGCCGAACGGCGTTCGATGGTCATGAGCGAGCAGGAGAAGCTCAACACGGCGTACCACGAGGCCGGCCACGCGATAGTCGGCATGAGCCTCCCAGAGCACGACCCGGTGTACAAGGTGACGATCATCCCGCGCGGCCGTGCACTCGGCGTCACGATGTTCCTCCCCGAGGAGGACCGCTACAGCTACAGCAAGCGCCGTATCGAGGGCCAGATCACGAGCCTGTTCGGCGGCCGCATCGCGGAAGAACTGCGATTCGGTCCCGATGCAGTGACCACCGGCGCATCGAACGACATTGAGCGGGCGACCAGTCTCGCGCGCAACATGGTGACCAAGTGGGGCCTTTCAGACCGCCTCGGCCCGTTGTCCTACATGGAAGACCAGGGTGAGGTGTTCCTCGGCCGTTCGGTCACGCAGCACAAGCAGGTCTCCGACGTCACTGCGCACGTCATCGACGAGGAGATCCGCCGCGTGATCGACAGGGCTTTCGCAAACGCGCGCAAGATCCTGACCGACCATCGCGAGAAGCTCGATGTCATGGCCGCTGCGCTGGTGAAGTTCGAGACTATCGACGAAGAGCAGCTCAAGGACATCATGGCTGGCCGCGCGCCGCGGCCCCCCAAGGATTGGGAAGAGTCGGGTACGCCCAGCGGCGGCCAGGGCGACCCGAAACCCGAGCCGGTCATCGGCCCGCCGGCCAGCCAGACCTGAGCCACGCGCGGCGCCTGCCGCGCACGCTGCTCCCATGCACCTCCAGTGCGGCCGCCACCGGATCGAGCTCGGACGTCCCGTGGTCATGGGCGTGCTGAATGTCACGCCTGACTCATTCTCTGACGGCGGGCAATTTTTCGAACCCGCGGCGGCGCTCGAGCGTGCGATGCAGCTCGCGGAGGATGGCGCGGCAATCGTGGACATCGGCGGGGAATCGACCCGGCCGGGCGCGACGCCGGTCGAAGCCACCGAAGAATTGCGGCGCGTCATTCCAGTCGTCGAGCGCCTCGCGGCGAGCCTCGCCGTTCCCGTGTCGGTGGACACCCGCAAGCCGGAAGTCATGCGTCGGGCACTTGCGGCGGGCGCGTCGATGGTGAACGACGTCTCGGCCCTTACCGCGCCCGGGGCGATCGAGGCGGTCGCCGCCACCCAGGCCGCCGTTTGCCTCATGCACATGCAGGGCGAGCCGGGCACCATGCAAGCCGGGCCGCACTACGGCGACGTGGTTGCCGAGGTTCGGGGATTCCTGCGCAGCCGAGTCGACGCCTGCGTCGCAGCCGGGATCCCGCGCGAGCGGCTCGCGATCGACCCGGGGTTCGGTTTCGGCAAGGCGCTGGAGCACAATCTCGCGCTGCTCGCGGGTCTTGCCGGGATCGCGGACGACGGACTGCCGGTACTCGCGGGCCTCTCGCGCAAGCGCCTGATCGGCGCCCTGACCGGCCGCGCTGAGGGGGAACGCCTCGCCGGCAGCCTCGCCGCGGCCGTCGTGGCGGCGATCAACGGCGCGCGGATCATCCGGGCGCACGACGTGCGCGAGACGGTGGACGCACTCGCGGTCTTGGCGGCGAGCGGCGCGTTAATCAAAGGGGACGCACCCCTTTAACGGCTAGAATGTTTCAATCGGAAATTATCAAGAGCGTTAAAGGGGTGCGTCCCCTTTGTTTAACCTGAACATGCGCTACTTCGGCACTGACGGTGTGCGTGGGCGGGTCGGCACCCACCCAATGACGGTGGAATTTGCGCTGCGCCTCGCAGGCGCTGCCGCGCGCGTGCTGGCGCCAGACGGTGGCCGCGTACTGGTCGGCAAGGACACCCGCCTGTCCGGGTACATGTTCGAGGCGGCGCTCGAGGCCGGTTTCGTCGCGGCCGGCGTCGACGTGCAGCTCGCGGGACCGATGCCGACGCCGGGGATCGCCTACCTGGTCCAGCGGCTCGGCGCCGACTTCGGCGCCGTCATCAGTGCTTCGCATAACCGTTATGACGACAACGGGATCAAGTTCTTCGACCGCAATGGCGCCAAGCTCGCGGACGAACTCGAGGAGGCGATCGAGTCCCACCTCGACGAGCCTGCGCCGACGCGCGAATCGAGCAAGCTCGGCCGGGCTACGCGCGTCGACAGCGAGCGCGTGCTCTACCAGTCGTTCTGCGCAGCGACCCTGCCTCAGGGCATGCGTCTCGAGGGCCTCAAGCTCGTGATCGATTGCGCGAATGGCGCGGCCTACAAGGTGGCGCCGCGGGTACTCGCAGACCTGGGTGCCGAGATCGTGCCGATCGGCTGTTCGCCGAACGGCCGCAACATCAACGACGGCTGCGGGTCGACCGAGCCGGGTCTGCTCAAGTTGACGGTAGCGGGCGTACGTGCGGATGCCGGCATCGCCCTGGACGGCGACGGCGACCGCCTGGTGATGGCCGATCACCTCGGCCGCACGGTGGACGGCGATCAGCTCCTCTACGTGCTGGCCCGCGCCCGTCTCGCCGCAGGCAGCCTCGCGGGTCCGGTCATCGGTACGGTCATGAGCAACCTGGGGCTCGAGCTGGCACTGAAGGACCTCGGCGTGCCGTTCCTGCGGGCGGCGGTGGGCGACCGCAACGTGCTGCAGCTGCTGCGCTTGCATTCCGGCGTGCTCGGTGGCGAGTCGTCCGGCCACCTGCTGATCCTCGACAAGACGACGACCGGCGACGGGCTGATCGTCGCCTTGCAGGTCCTCGCTGTGATGAAAGCGACGGGAAAATCGCTCGCGGAGCTGGCCGCAGGCATGCAGCGCTTTCCGCAACAGTTGATCAACGTGCGCGTCGCGCAGCGCTTCGACGCTGCGCGCGAGCCTGCGGTTGCCGCCGCAATCGCGCGTGTCGAGCGCTCGCTCGGGGAGCGGGGGCGAGTCGTGCTTCGCGCCTCGGGCACCGAGCCCCTGATACGGGTCATGGTCGAGGGTGAGGATGCGCAGGTCGTCGGCCGCCACGCCGAAGAGCTTGCAGCGGCCGTGCGCGCCGCGGAGCCGGCCGCATGAATCCCGCCACGCGCCGTCCGCTCGTTGCAGGCAACTGGAAGATGTACGGCAGCCATGCGGAAGCCGTGCGTCTCGTTGGCGAACTCATCGCTCGCGGGGTGGGAAGCGGCGCCGCGGAGGCGATCGTCTGTCCGCCCTTCGTGCACCTGACGGAAGTGCGCCGTCAACTCGACGGCAGCCGCATTGGGTTGGGCGCCCAGGATGTGTGCGCAGAGGAGCCCGGCGCCCACACCGGGGAAGTGTCTGCGAGCATGCTCTCCGACGCAGGTTGCCGCTACGTGATCATCGGTCATTCGGAACGCCGCGCCCTTTACGGCGAAGGGGATGAGCTCGTGGCGCGGAAGTTCCTCGCCGCCGGGCGCCATTCACTGGTGCCACTCCTGTGCGTAGGCGAGTCGCTCGCCGAGCGTGAGCGGGACGCGACGCGAGTTGTCATCCTGCGTCAGCTCGACGCCGTGCTGGAGGCCGCGGGGGCGACTGCATTCGCCAGTGCGGTCGTCGCCTATGAGCCGGTCTGGGCCATCGGTACCGGCCTCACTGCCACGCCCGCGCAAGCCCAGGAAGTGCACGCCCTGATACGCGGCCGAATCGCGGAAAATGATGCTACAATCGCCGCTTCCCTTCGGGTCCTGTACGGGGGCAGCGTCAAGGCGGCGAATGCCGCGGAGCTGTTCGCGATGCCCGATGT
>Ga0163150_10000859_pt1 | contig 54378 bp, 59 predicted proteins | sample OliLakLV19P2IB_FD_148628 | JGI IMG/M metagenome (GOLD analysis project Ga0163150, IMG submission 148628) | Freshwater microbial mat bacterial communities from Lake Vanda, McMurdo Dry Valleys, Antarctica - Oligotrophic Lake LV.19.P2.IB | ecosystem: Environmental > Aquatic > Freshwater > Lake >...
CAAACATTTTTTCCTCTTTCGATGTATCTACGGATACATCTCTTTCCGATAAAACTGTTTTCGCTCACCCAGCTTTACCCTGGGAACGAACGATTCTGCGTAAGTCGGGTATATTAATTTTGGTTGCTCTTTGTGTGTTTCTATGCTTTAATACGACTGTAGGTTCTTATCTGTTCTTAGTTCGCACAAAGTTCAAGAGGTCTCTTGGTTATACGAGGGGTGCCGTTCGGAATCAGTAGCAGCAAAAGACGCATAAGTCAGGTCGTACCTCGCATTACATAATCAAGGAACAACTACATGTACAAATTGTTTGTAGGCGGTTTGGCATTCAGCCTCACCGATGAAGAACTGAATGAGGCATTTGCCAAGCACGGCACTGTCGCTTCAGCGGTCATTATCAAAGACCGCGATACCGGACGCAGCAAGGGCTTCGGCTTTGTTGAGTTCGAGAGTGATGAGGAAGGCAAAGCAGCCGAAAAGGCTTTGCACAACGCCGACCTCGGCGGCCGTACTATTACGGTCAACGAAGCTCGACCCCGCGAGGAACGCCCTCGCCGCGACTTCGGTGGTGGCGGTGATCGCCAACGCAGCTGGTAATTTATATTACCTAGCCAAAAGACCTCCCATTGTGGGAGGTCTTTTATTTTTTGCTTAGGGTAAAGTGTTAGCCAGCTAGGTTGAGGGTCCACCATGGAACACCGCGCTCGTCTTTGACACAGCCGATTGCCCCAAATTTAAAGTTTTTGTTTAATATATTAATCTTGTGCGGCGGAGATGCCATCCATCCCGGTACCACACCTGTAGGTGACACATAGGCATGTATATTTTCACCCAGCGTACCCCAGTATGGATAATACTTGGTAACAGTTGCTACCCATCCGTCGTGACTCAATGTCCGATTTTTGGCCATAGTAATTGAGCGTTCGCGGGACGCTTGTTCCAGCCCATGAGCTAGAGCCAGCGCGGGCACACCAGCCTTGGTGCGTTCCTGGTTTACATCGCTAAAGACACGAATTTCGGTATCCTTCCAGATAGTATCGCTTGGGCTACTGGGCTTGCAAGTACTCAAGCCAGCTGGTGGCACAGGCAGGTCATCCGTGGGGGGTGGTGGGGGTGGAGCCACGCCATTTATAGTAAAACTTATGACTTTTTCCATCACCGTGCCGCTATAGTGCATCACGATACGCAGTGTATGGGGTCCCGCACTTACAATGTTTGCACTACAACTATTGCCATTATTGCCACCTAGGCACCAAGGCGCGCTCTTGTCGGTGTTCTTGAGGATATTATCCATGTAGTAGTCAAAGCTCTCGAATTCGGGTACATTAATTGGCTCGGTCCTAACGCTAATCGGGCTATCCAGCGTCTGCCCATTGGCAATGCCAGTTACGGTGAAATCAACCGCAAATGGGGTAATGGTAAGCTGGGCAGTGCTTATGTACAGTGGTACCGAACCTTTATTGGCAATAGTAATGTTGGCGCTCTTGTCCGTCAGCAAAGCAGAGGGCGTACACAGTGACACATAGTCAGTGCCAATAGTTTGCACAACCGGCGCAGGCAAAGATGAACCACTAAGGTTAAGCGAGACTGTACTGTTGCCACCGACAGCCCGGAGGCTTACGCAAGCAACAGCGCTGCTGATGTTCACATAGTGCCGCACCATCGGCTGGATACGGGATTGCTTGATCTTAACTGACGGATCGCCTGGGCAAGTTGCATCAACTTTGGCAGGAATAGAATAAATCTCGGTTGTCTGGCCGGTGCTAGCGTCAGGTTCCTTGGTCACCTTTAGTTTGGCACCGCACTTGAGAATCGGAGTCATCTGGTTGGGAACAAAGGTTTTGGCTACATCCTCACTCGCCGACGCGGCACGGTAGACCCAGTAGCCTCCCACGAGGGCAAAGATTATCACGAATAGTACTAGCCCTCTCCTGGAGGCAAACGGTGAACCAAAGCTAGGTGCTTTGCGTTTAACGGAGCGGGATGAACGTTTTTTGGTTTTGGGCATAGGTTCCTTAAAGCTTAAGTGATTAGATAATTATAGAACTTCTATACCTTGTTCACAATTAAGTCGCTAATACTTATCCACAACTTATGTATAATGTCTTTGGTAGATCGCACGTTATACATGCTTTATGAGAGACGGAGAGTTGTAGAAACTCCTCCTATCTGTTAAACTATAATTTGTTCAAAGGTTCCCAGTACAAATTCGTGAAGTAATTTGTTCACTATTTTTGTTAAGGGAAAAGAGCAGTACATTAGTTTTTCAAACCAAGGAGGCGACTTGCTCGCCTCGACTGTTTGAAAATTTTGGAGGAGAAGCCAATAGTAAAGTGAAGCAAAGTAGCTGCGCTAGTTTGTGAGCAGAACTATCGTGCTTCGACGATGACGCGGGGTAGAGCAGTGGCAGCTCGTGTGGCTCATAACCACAAGGTCGCGGGTTCGAGTCCCGCCCCCGCTACCAAAGAAAACGCCTGACCCTTGTGGTTGGGCTTTTTCTTTGCTGGGCCAGGACGAGAAGCAAGGTCCGCCAAAGCCTTGGCGTCGGCGGAAGTCCCGCCCCTGTCTGCCGATAGGCAGGCCCGCTACCAAAACAATGATCTCATCGAAAGATGGGGTTTTTGTTTTGGTCTTGGTACAAGATTTGGTTCTGCGACTCGGCAGCTTCAGCTGACGATAGTCGCAGGTTCGGTGGAGCGAAAATTCTCGCAGGAATTTATTCCGAGAAAGTTTGAGCGGAGAAGGACAAAGTCCGCTGCCCAGCCCTTATAAGTATGAGCGAAGTCGAATAGTCGCTACCATAAATAGTTGTTGACAACAGTAGTACATGTGATTACAATAGTAATTACTATGCAATCTACGCTTATACAAATTGGCAACTCAAAAGGTATACGTCTGACTAAAGACATTCTTGTTCTAAGTGGCATTAAAAAAAATGTTGAAATAAAGGTTAAACGAGGCGAGATAAAGATAGTCCCGCTTAAAGAAAATAAAAGCACCGACGATTTTGCTGCCGCTTCGGAAGAGGCTTTTGCTAAAGATTGGCTACGCCCCGAAGAGGAAGAGGCATGGAAAGTTTATCAATAGGTCGGGTTGTTCTAGCAACTTTCCCATTTTCTGATCTATCTAACGCCAAGCTTAGACCTTGTTTAGTTTTAGGTATAGCAGATTTTAACGACGTTTTATTGTGCCAAATAACAAGCAGGCAGTATGGTAGCAAAAAAGCTATAAAATTAGCAAAGACTGATTTCAGTGAAGGTTCAATTGTAGTTGATAGCTTTATAAGAGCAGATAAAATAGCCACCTTGAATAGTAGTAGAATAAAGAGAAATTTGGGAACGATTGACGATAGAAAATTACACGAAGTTAAGCAAAGACTAAAAAGTATTCTTGAAATAGATTGAGCAACTTTTATTATTAAATTTGTTCTTCCCTGATTTGTTTAACTATTTGCCACGTGGTTATCAGTTCTTGTTTAATCTGGCTCCAATTCGAATGTACAACGGCTACCAAAGAAAACGCCTGACCCTTGTGGTTGGGCTTTTTCTTTCTTAAACTAAGACCGGAATAAGTGCATAAAGCCGAGGGCCACTAACACAGCCATCACACCGGCGCCTACAAAGGCCGCTACTGCGGCGTACATTGCCAAGATGCCAAAGGTCCAGTAGGCGTAGCCATCACCTAGCAAAAGACCGCGCAAGGTCTCTCCCTGAAAGAGTGTTTGCTTTTGCTGTTGCAATTTTTGGTTAGTCGGATCCTTGAGCGCGGCTGTACTCACCTCTGCATAGGTCTGGCCACCTGCCACTTTCTCAAGGTGTTTACCAATAAAGTCGTTGGCATAAGCCTTGGCCTTAGGACCATTATCTACCAGTTGCCCAGCGTATTGTTGCAATGTAGGAAATTCTGCTGGGTCGAGTGCCGGACTACCTGCCGGTGGGAAGTAGATCTTCTGGGCCGAGAGCTCAGTCTTGACGTTAGTAGTAGCAAACCTAAATCCCCACCACGATAGTCCACCAATCACCAGTAACACGCCAGTAGCCACCACCCCTAGTAATATGAATACTGTATCAATTGTTTTTCTTTGTGCTTTTGCCATATTTTTCCCCACACCCTTCTTTTAACTAAGCATTAGCTATATTCTAGGCTATTTGAGAAAAAACACTAAACTTTAGGTAAGGATTTCTAGCTAGCTCTGTACGGCAAAAATTCCCCTATATAATAAGTGACAACATCCCCCCTCTGTTAGAAGACAGTCTTCATAAATAATACATAAATAGAAGGATTAACCTACTTGAAAGTAAATAGACTGTAGCGGATTAACGCGCAGAGCTAGTCGCCGAAGGTTTGGCGGTGGAGGAAAAAGTTGATCCAGGACTCGAAGTTGCGCTGGTAGGCTGGCTTACTGACTACGTCGTCTTCACCTTGTTGTTCTAAACTTGGCGCTTCAACAGTGTGCTTCAGTGCTACAGCCTTGGGTACCAGCAATAGCATCTCCCCGGGTGCAGCCTTGCCAAACTGCCGGCGGGCGGCCAGCTCTAAAAATTGATCAGTGTTAAGGTATTGGTTTTTTAGCTTGAGATTGTTATTCTCTAGCTCTTGCACTTGGTTTTCTTGCTGCAAGGCAGATATCTGCTTTTGCAGTTCGTAATTGGTCTGCAACGCCTTGACGCCGCTCCAGGTCACCATAAGCGCTAATATACCAAAAGCCAGTAGCCCTAGGGCGCGTACATCGTGCAGTTGCCGGATAAAAGGATGCCTTTGGTAGTTTTTTATTTTCTCGAACATCAGTAAAGTCTATTATATAACAAACTCACTGGTGGGGGTGGATGGAATCGAACCATCTACCAAGTGGTTATGAGCCGCCTGCTCTAACCGATGAGCTACACCCCCACAACAGAGATGAGTATAACAGATTTTAGACTTTTAAAGTTTGCTAAGACCTCATACAATATATGCCTTGTAGCCAGAAAGTGATGATTTTTGTTCATAACAAACAAGTTGTGCCAAAGCATAACATTGGTTATGGCATTAAAAAGTTTGATCTATCTGGGTCAAAAAGGACACTTTCCTGAACTTGGAGTTTGTAGGAGGTCTTCAGTAATTGTTATCAGTTGCCTTAACTTTATAGCACTTTTCTCCGGCATCATGGTTACTACTAACATTAAGATAACTTAAATAGCCATCGCCATCGTCGCTGTCGCTTCTTGCATAGGAATTGCCGTAGCGAGTTTTGAATTTTTTAGCATAGTTTACGCATAACTGATAATAATAAGTTGTTCTAGAATAGGTTTCCGTCTTAGTTTTAGAACTAGTGTACGGTCTAGTGTACGATGTGGCAGGTTGTTGGGTGTTTGGAGTGTATTCTACTAAGTCCTTTTCTACTAGTGCCTTTGTGTCCCCCGTTAACTCAAGGTCGTTTAGGCTATCAGGTAGTTTATTGCTCTTATCTGCATAGCTGTCTATCTGCGATTTAAGTGAGTTCAGGTTACTTGTTATTAGTTTATCGTTACGCGTAGCCCGCTCATGAGCAACAGGGCCAACTACACCAAGCGTAGCAACAATTCCAACAACTACAGTCATAAAAATAATAAAAAAGCGCCTTATCATCGTTAAGCGATGAGGGTTAATGGTACGCAAAAATACTGCCGCATAAAGTACAGTGATGATCATGGCACTATATAGAAACACTTGCTTTCCTGAGGGATCAGAGCTACTTGTAAGCATACTTACTAGTGAAAATACAATTGCAATCACCGCGCCAATACAAAATATTGCAAAAAGAACTGCATGTATAACCATAACGATAGAGGCCGCGCCTGCCTTTTTTTGCGGTTCTTGCTTAGAATAAAAAACGTCGCAGGCAATTGAAATTGGTAGGAGTACAAGCACGGCGGCAATAGCGTAAGGTGTAAACCCACCCGTTTCTGCACCAGTAATAAGATTGGCGAGAACAGAAACTGTAAGTGTACACATAGTTAGAACTGTCCAACCCCAAAATGCATATGTAAGCCACTGCAATACTATTAACCCGGGGCTATTTACCGCACTTGCTGCAATATTTTGGGCCGGCGCTGAGGAATCAGATTGTGATTGGGAAAATGATTGTGGAACGGGGGCGGATTGCCCAGTATTAGACTCAGCCGGGTTAACTGGAGGCGCAAAAGGTGCCGATACCGTAGGGGTTGTAATGGTTGGCGGCGGTTGTACGCCAGAATTTTTATCTGACTTTGGTAGGTTGCTGTCTGGTTCCACGTTTGGAGTTCCCTTTTTTCGAGATTTATTCTTTAGCATAAGTGTAACATGTAAGTTGCCGCAAACTGTAGGCCCTTGATAAATTTAGCTAAGCATATTAAGTAGCTCGTCGGTGTTTTTAGCATTCATGAGTTGTTCGCGTAGCTCCTTAACACCATCAAAGCCCTGGATATAGATTTTACAAAATTTGTTGAGGGTGTGGGGTTTTCGCTCGCCGCCGGTCCATGTCTTGGCAAAAAGTTCAACATGTTTGCGATAAAGTGCTATACGCCGGTCTTTGCCCCAATGCCCCCAGTTGTTGCAAGGCTCAGCCTTGCAACAAGGCTGAGCCTTGCAAATGCCTTTGGCAAAGGCAAACGGGTTGTTTAATACGCCCCGGCCAATCATGATACCATCGAGTTTATACTTTATCGCTAACTGTTCGCCTTGCTGACGGTCCAGGACATCGCCGTTGCCAACAATGAGCGTAGTAGGAGAGAGCTTGTCGCGAAGCTTGCGAACATGCTCAATTGCACGCCAATCGGCTGGAACATTGCTAAGCTGCTTGGCCGTCCTGCCATGAATACTTAGCATGTTAAGTTTATGTTTGAGTAAAAACTCGTGCCAGCTATAGTCAATTTCGTTTAAGCCCAAGCGGGTTTTGACACTTAAGGGCAGGGAACTCAAACTTTGCATAGCTCTGCCCTGTTGTTCTCCTACTCCTTCCCCACTATTAATAGTTTCATATAATAGACGATCGTCTATTATATGAAACTTTTTATGACTAGCCTGCTGATTGCCTTCTTGGGTGGCTTGGATTATTTCCCCTGCTAGTTCCCTGTTATTTATCATCGCAATGCAGCAGCCGTTTTTAATAACAGTTTTATCTGGGCATCCAAAGTTTATATCAATGCCGTCAAATCCCATGTCTACTAATTCTTTGGCGGTTTTATAAAAGTTTTCGGGGTTTTTGCCCCAAATCTGGGCAACTATTGGGCGTTCTTTGGTGCTAAAGCGTAGTTTGGGTAGCAGCTTTTCCCTGCCTGGGCTTTGTAGCCCGTCCACATTAACAAACTCGGTGAAGAAAAGGTCAGGCGGCGCAGTCGAGGTAATCACCTGCCGAAAAACTGTATCAGTCACATCATCCATCGGCGCCAACACAAAAAATGGCTTTGGTAAAGCCAACTTCACTCTTGCTCACTTCTTAAGCTTTGTAACCTGTCTATTTCCACTAACATGGTGGCCTGGCCTTCCCTGTCAGCTATTGCTAGTCTGTCGCCAAGATAATCATATGTTGCATCGTAGCGGGTGTCCCAAAATACTACCCGCTCTTTTTCTTCTATTCTTACAAGTCGTAACAGTGTATGATTTTCGGCTAGTATTTCAGGCCGTTCAGCGGCTTGGCGGCCGATGTGGGCAATCTGATAACCTAAGTCCTCATTATGAAGCGCTCGAGTAATTGGAGCATTGTAGGCCAAAGCATAGCCAAAGTCCTCTATGGCATCTGCTGTTTTTAGTGCCGCCATTTCATCGACTGCCTGTTCTCGAGCCAATTGGAACTGCACGGTTTTCACGGCTTCGTAACGGAGGATGGCAATATTTCGATTATTGAATTGCTCCCTCTCCAACAGGTCAGCTATATGCATAGTCTGACGGCGCATATCTTGCAGAACTTTTATACGTTCAACTGGGTTATCAATCCTGTTAGGGTTAGTTTCGGGGCCGCCGGGTCTGGACCGCTTTTTGGGCTGGTAGCGTCGGGCATTTCCGGCTGTCACATAACGAGAAATGTTCTCTCGATCAGGGCCAGCCTTATGGTTATTTGTGAATTCATCAAGCAGTGGCTGTTTGCCTTTAATCATCTTTCCAAGAGCAATAACAGTTTCGTTCGTAATCGTGTCCGGCAAATCAAAATGAAGTTGATCTGATCCGTCATAAGCATGACGCCGTTTACCTCGGAGTGGCAATCCTAGCCTGACAGCCTGGGACCCAATCCTTTGGGCACGACGCCGTTCTCTTGCCTCAACAGACAAAAGCATCAACAAGTGTTCTTCAGAGTTTGGTCGGGGTATGTCAACTGCCATTAGTATTCCTCTATGTCTGAAACAAAATTAATATAACTTGTTTCAAAAACAAGCCTTGCAATTATTTGCGTAGATGTTGATTGCGAATAGATACAATAGCTGCCTGACCAACACAACGTTGTTCTTCCGTAGGCCAATAGAGATTTTCTCGTTTTTCAGAGTCAGTCACCACTGCATCTGTTAGTTGACCTTCAGTAACTTCAGAGGCACTAAACGAATGATCAGGCATTCGATCACCTTCATGTTTAGGATACCTGGGTTGGTTTACACCAGTGTACGCCGGTAAGATTTCGCCATCGCGTTCAATAAAATTTGAGTTAGCCATATATTTACTATATCACACTTAAGCTTTTTTTGCAATCCTTCGGGATTTATGTTACTGGCATTAAGAAAAGCGTCCGGGTAACCCGGACGCTTTATCTTATAGCACAAACGTTGTAAAACTATTTGCGCTTGATCGTCAAAAAGCCGTTACGTGGGTTTTCGTTAACCATGAAACCGTCTGGTACGTCGTCAACACCTTCGGGGCGCTGATCCTTACTAAAGTAGTAAATAGTCTGCTGTTTGCCGCCACGAAGCGTTACGGCCTTTGAGTTTAGGTAGTATGTCACCCCTTTAGAGTTTGTGTGCTTGTATGCCATTGCTACAATCTCTTCCTCTCTTATAACTTAGTAATGTACCCCTAACATACTCTGCCTAGTTTCACCTTGTCAACCCTGGAGTAGACTTTTTATGGCTTTTACTTGGGGAAAGTTGGGGTGTTGCAAGACAAGGCGCTTATGTATTACACTAGGATTCGTAACTACAACATTCTAATTCCAAAAAGGTGAACATATATGGACTTTATGCAAAGAGGCTCTCATCAAGGTCAAGTAAGTGGTCAGGTACCGAGCACTTCTGCAGGTCCGCCGGCCGGTGGTCATAGCCGGGGCAAGCGCAGAGGCTTTGCATGGTTGCCCTTCTCGACTGTGTTGCTATTGTTTTCGGGAACCATACTAGTGCTGGCCTTGGTGGCATCTGTCGTTATGGGTGGGCCTGAGAACGAATCAAAATATGTCGATGAATCCAAGTATCAGGCTGTTTTCCTTAACGGTGGGCAGGTGTACTTTGGCAAAATAAAAAACTTGAACGATAAATATCTGCGGGTTGCCGACATTTACTACCTACGAGTCAATCAACAAGTACAGCCCGACGCCAAGAGCGGTCAGCAGAGTGCCAACGATATTTCGCTGGTTAAGCTAGGTTGTGAACTGCACGGTCCAGCCGACGAAATGGTAGTTAACCGTGAGCAGGTTATCTTCTGGGAAAACCTCAAGGGCGATGGTCAGGTTGCCAAGGCTGTGGCTACCTACAAGCAACAAAACCCGAATGGGCAGAAGTGTGATCAGCCGAGCCAGTCAACCAACACCGATACCAATAAGAAACCATAAATCAATCTAAAAGTAATCAAAAGAGGCAAGCCTGATGGGTTGCCTCTTTTGATTTGCTTTAAAGATGATCATGTAACTCAGACTTGATCCAACGGTCCAGGCCGTATGAGACTATAAATAGTACTACTCCCAACACACTTATTAGCAAGCTCCAGCCAGCGACGTCAGGGGTCCAGAGTGGCGAAACAAAATCAAACTTATACAGGCTATCGGGTATAGCATGCTCCTTAACGCCATGTTGGGATACATACTCCTGGATGCAAGAGATACGGCCACTCCCCGAAATACCCTGTGGAACCAGTTTTTCACAGACAGTTTGGGCTTGGGTGTATATTTGTGCGTTCCCAGAGCTCACAAGGTCTTTTTCGGCTTGGACAAGCCGATTGTAGCGATACTTGAGCTGAACTGGTGGTTTGACAGAGTTATTGCCACTGCTGAGGTTAGTATTCATATGAGCATAGACATAACCGCGCAAGTTACGCAAAGCAGTCTCGGTATCGCCGTCTTGTTGGTCTGTCATAAACACTTCGTCGCGTAAACTAATCATTGTTAGATTATTTTGCCGAATAGCGTAGATGGAGATGATACCGCTAACGATGGCCAGCGCTAAAAAGTACCAGGGGCTGATTGGTCGGAGCTTGGTCCAGATATGATGCAAACGCTTCTTGTTGGTCATCTTGCTTATGATTATACCCTGCATAATCACGCATTTCGTACTTTCCACTTACCCCAGATCATACCTGGCTGGCTGCAAACACTTGATCTACTGTCTATGTAGCTATGGCTACCTCTCCATCAGCTCAAGTGTTTTCGCTCTAGCCAGGAGTAACCTGGCATCAACCAGAAAGTGCGAAAGGCGTGATAATAGCTAGCGATAATTCTGGGCAAGCTTTAGACTATGGTTATGCATGTTTATTTTAGTGGCATAGGGGGTACCGGCATTGGGCCGCTGGCCTTAATTGCCAAAGCTGCCGGCCTTACGGTATCTGGCTCGGACAAGCAAGATTCCGGCTACATAGACTACCTGCGCAAGCACGGAGTTACCAATATCCACATTGGCCAAAGCCACGAGCAAATTGCCACCGTACATAGCAAACAACCGATAGACTGGTATGTCTACTCCTCTGCGGTCGAAAAGGAAAGTCCCGATGCACCAGAGTTACAATTTGTCCGTGACCAGAAGATTATGATGACCAAGCGGGATGGGCTGATAAACCTCATTCTCAAAGATAAAAAGCTCAAACTTATCGCCGTTGCCGGTACTCATGGCAAAACTACGACTACTGCTATGGCCGTTTGGTTATTCAAACAGCTAAAGCTGCCGATTAGTTACTCGGTAGGAGCCAAAATTAGCTTTGGGGATATGGGAGAATACGCGCCAAAGAGCGAATATTTTGTGTACGAGTGTGACGAGTTTGACCGCAATTTTTTGGCGTTCGAGCCTTATATAAGTCTTATTAGTGGTGTTAGCTGGGATCACCACGAGATATTCCCAACTCGCGAAGATTATCAGCAAGCTTTCCGGGAATTTATTGGCCAGAGCAAGTGGACCATTTTGTGGCAAGATGATTTTGATTATCTGGAGCTTAGGGGTAGTGGTAATTACTCGGTTCAAGACCCAGGCAATAAACAGATTAGGGCCATTGCCTTACTTGGCTTATATAATCGCTTGGATGCTTGGCTAGCTATACAAGCCGTACACGAACTGACCAGCCAGCCGATAGCTTTGCTGATGAAGCATATGAACGAATTCCCTGGCTTGCAGAGGCGTATGGAACAGATTGTACCGAACCTATATAGCGATTATGCTCACACGCCAGAGAAAATCCGCGGTGCCATGAGTGTAGCGCTGGAGATGGCTGCCAAAAAGAACCAAGCCGTTGTGGTGGTATACGAGCCGCTAACCAACCGCCGGCAGCACTATATGATTGATGATTATGGGGACTGTTTTGATGGCGCTAAAAAAGTGTACTGGATACCGAGTTATCTGGCACGAGAGGACCCTAAACAGCCTATCATATTACCAACAGAGCTAATTACCCATCTTAGTAATCCGTCTATCGCCGAGGCTTACGAGCGAGACGACAAGCTCATAAAAACCATTAAAGAGCACCTAAAAAAAGGCGACATGGTTGTAGCCATGGCCGGTGGTGGTGGCGACAGCTTGGATGAATGGATTAGAGAAAATTTCGCTGTCAACTAGCGATTGTCGCCCTTGCCTTTGATAACACCCCGTTTCTGTCGGTCCTGAAGCTTCTTCACATTGAGTTGCATGACTTCCTCAAAAGATAAACCCAGGCTATCTGCTAGTACCGCAATATACCACACTACGTCACCCAGTTCTTTTTTGAGCTCGGCTAGATCTGCATTACTCACCTTGCCTTCTTTATAAGCAACGATTTTTTTCCATTTTTCAATTACCTCGCCTGCTTCACCCGCAATACCCATAGCCCAAATGGTTTTATTCATCAGAGTATCAGAATGGTTGTGGGCTGTTTTGAGAGCTTGCTGTTGGTACTCGTCAAATGTCATAGTCAAGTTGCCCTATTGCCCTTTATTTTTACAGCGCCTTCGCGGAGCACTTCTACAGCGTCATCGACCATACGGACAATTGTGGATGGTTTGCGGTTCTTCAGATTGCCACCATCAACGTAAAAGTCCACCTCGCTACGGAAGTACATTTCGGCCATTTGGATAGTAGCGGCTGGGGGTTGTCCGGGTGGATTTGCGCTCGTAGTTAGTAACGGACCAGTTTTAGTCAGCAATGTATGCAACTTTTCGTCTTTTGGCAGGCGTACAGCGATAGATGGCAAACCCTGGCGCAAGTGATGCGTAGCTACATCGCTTGATGGCACCACAACGCTAACAGCCCCTGGCCAAAATGTTTCTACGGCCTTGAGATAGGCTCGTTTTATACCAAGTTTGGCCAGTTGATCAATAGTAGTCGCAATGACTGTGCCAGGTTTGTGTTCTCGTTCTTTGAGTTTGTAGAATCTTTGGACAGCTACCTTATTATCTGCCACACAGACAACACCATAGAGTGTGTCTGTTGGCAGTATGCCTACTGCACCATTTTGCAGCAGGTGCAAAAGCACTGGATCACCTAGTGAGTCAAAGATAGCAGCCACTACCTCTTATATTAGCATCACTACGGGTATTTTAGGCAGAGCTATAAACCAAGGGTAGTGTCAGTCAAATCGGTATTGCTAACGTCTGTGGTGTTGTCAATTTTCTGAATGGTGGCGTCAATATCCTTTGACGTTTGATCAACGTCCGTAGCGCTAGCTGGACTGACTTGTGCGGTAGTGGCTGTAGGTACTGTCGTCTGCTTTTTATCTTGGTTTTTTAGATAAAAATAGACAGCACCGCCAATGAGCGCCAGGGCAATAACAATAATCAACATTATTTTGATAGCTTTACCACCCTCTTTTTTTGGCAGTGGTATAGCAGCTGGAGGCATGGAGTGGCCTGCAGAAATGCCACTGTCGGCCGGAGGTAAATGCGGTGGTGTAGCCATTGGGGGCACAGGATTGGTAGGCTCTGTCAGACCAGTGGGGCTAGTTGATGGTGGTTCGGATGACATGGACACATCATCAACTACAGGTGGAGTAAGAGTTGCTGATCCAGGTGGTCTTACATCCATGACAGAGCCACTAGCAGGCGGCGTATAGCCTGGCTGAGCAGGGGTATTGGCCCGAGGTTGTGTTTGATTCGATTGGTCATCCATTACTGATTCCCTCCCTGAGTATTAGATGATTTATTGGCTTCTAGTTGCATGCGTATATCGTGCAAAGTAGGCTTGATGGTATCAACAACGTAGCTTCTAATGGTCGTAGTGTCAGTGATGAGTGTAGCGTGAGCCGTGCGCGCAGCCTCAAGCGCAGCCTTAAAAGCTGTTGGATCACTCACGCAGTCTACGTCCCTGAGATCACTAATAGCTTGCTTGTACTTGTCCAGATCGGCTTTGTAGGTGTTGATCTTCTCCTCGAGCATAGTTTTTTGTTGTTCAAGCTTAGTAGTATCTACGCCTTTAGCCTTGAGCTTGGCAATAATATCGTTCAGGTGGCGCGTGAGCTTGCTATAGGCATTAGTTCTGGTTGTAACACTTTTACCAAAACGGGTGTTGAGCGTAGCTACAACTGCCTGTGCAGCCTTGCAGCGGTCTTTTAATCTCGTTTGCTCGGCAGTGGTCAGCTTGAGCTTTAGATCGGTTTTAAGCTTTTCGAGCCGCTCCTTCATAGTGGTGGTGTCTTGCTTGGTTTCGGTAGGCATTGTTGCGTTATGACCTGGTTCCGAGGGAGTAGTAATATGAGTGTCGGCCATTACCAAAGGCGTGGCCACTAATAATGAAGTTACCAGCCCTATAGCCGCTATGTAACGCATGTGTTGTTTCATACAGATTCCTTTTTGCTACTTTTTCATTTTATCATAAGCTTGTTGCGTATTAAGCCAATTGACAGGTTTTGCCCTGTCAATCAGTAGTAATACCAATGCCCGAGTCCACCGGTGGCAGAAACATCACGGATCTTGCGAGCTTCGCCGCCATCAATACTCAGTACATAATCGGCGGTTTCCTGGGGTGTTTGAATACGATAAATCAGAGTGTTGCCGTTTAACCAGCGAATCGGATTGCTTAAACCACTTTGGGATTTGAGCGTCTTTTCGGTTTTGGTGCTGGTATTGTAGTTAAGTAGTACCCCTTTGCCATCGCGCTGGTCTATCCACAAGCTATGCTTGTTGTCTGGGCTATCAGCATAAAGACGATTTGTGGGGTTGGCAGGAGCTATGCTGAGTTTATTGGCTGTAGTATCTCCTAGTTTATGCTCATACCAAGATTGGTCAGCAGAAAGGTCAAATTTGTCATAGGCAACACGGAATATATTCCAAACCTCTTGGTTGAGAATAGTCTTTTTAGTATGTCCGTCCACACTAGTTTTAATGAGCCCAGCATTGCCGTCTTTCTGGTAGTTAGACGAGGCAGCGTAATAAATGTTGTCGCCTACAATCATAACGTCGTTAAACGAATTAGCGCTGGCTAGTTCCTGTTTGTCAGCTGTCTTAGAGTCGTAGGCTACCAGCCGAAAACGCTTGGGATTGGTCGCACTTGTGCCAGCGGCAATCTGCACATATACAAGCCGGTTTCCAATCCAGCCGACAATTTGGATTTGCTCTGTCTGTACCAGTCGTGAGGTAGTGTTGTCACTCAACTCAATGACTGTCAGGGTGCTGAGTAAATAACCGTCTTTGTTATGGATATTATCACGGGTTGACACTAGAGCGGCGACCTCGCTGGTCGGATGTGAAACTAGTGCTATACCGTCACGCTCATTGCCGGTGCCAGCCAGCACCAATTTTTCGTTCTTGCCGTCTACATCAATTTTGTAAACATCATATTTGCCAGAACGCTTAGAAACAAACACATGTTTGCGGGCAGGCACTACATTCACGCTCTGCTGATTCTTGGCACTAACATCAAATGTCAACTTTTCTTCACGGTAGTTTGTAGCCCTAATGACGACGCTGAGGACCAGCTCGTCGCTTGTATCGACGGTTAGGACTATTTTGCCGTTTTTGTCAGACAGTGCACTGGATTCGCCACTACTGGCTTCGGCTTTTTCGATCGCCTTGCCCGAAAGAAAATCTTTAACCATAAATACGTACTGAGCGCCAGTGGCCTGAAGCCCAAAATTACCAAGCGGGTTACTACCCCAACCCATAGTTACTGGCGTAGTTTTGACTGCAAAAGCCCGTTTTTGGATTGACAACTGAGTTGGGCCGAGTTTTAGATGTTCAAGCCTCACCTTGCCATCTGCATCCGTCAGGCTAGTTTTACCAGCCAAGCTGACCTGGACATTTTTAAGAGGCAGTTGGGTCGAATCATCAAGTACCGTGACTGACGCACTGCCCCTCACACCGGCCGTATTGAGTAAGAAATACCGGGTGACCGGCACTACACCAAGAGCGATAAGCAGCAATGCTAGCCCGACCAGCGTACTATAGCGCGCTGTTTTGTTGGCCCACCAGGCACTTAGGAATGACATTAGTTTTTCCTTAAAACTACGGCCTTTTGGCGGTTCAAAAGCCTTGGCTATTTCGGCATCTTCGGCGGCCAGTAGTTTGTCCCCTTCTTGGCTGACAATATCATCGACTACTTCATCGGTTTTAGCATTAGCCGCGGGTTCTGGCATAGTACTCTCTAACTTACTGTCGGAAGCAGGTTGCAAAGGTTCCTCTTGGACAGCTGGAGAGTCTTGGGTTTCAGTAAGTAATGGCGCCCCCGGCAAATTGGCCGGTAAGGGTTTATTGGAAGGAGGTATAACCAAAATCCGTTCTGGTGGATCTTCGTCAGTAGTTTCACTGTCTGGATCTTCGGTGTGTAGTGGTTCCTGAGCAGGCAGCCCGCCCATGAAGTCTTTGACACGATGCTCTAGAGCCTTTTCTTCTGGAGACTTGCTTGGTTCTGTTGATTTTTTGTGCATATGCTTATCTCTTATCTTCTAGTTTAACACGCACTTCGCACTTTCTGGTTGATGCCAGGTTACTCCTGGCTAGAGTTTACAGCCAGGTGTGATCTGGGGTAAGTGGAAGATGCGAAATGCGTGGTTATCAGAAAATCCGCCTAGCCTGTATGCGCTATTACCTACTTTTTAGTTGAAGTTTGGCTGCCGCGGGTAACAGCCACAAAGACTAGAGCGGCAAAGAACAGCAAAACCACTGCCATGCCAATAAGATATGGTTTGGCAGAAAAATCATTATTAGGCGCGACCGCAGTGGAAGTAGTGGGGGAAGTTTGGGTAACTGGGTTGAACTGAGAGCTACCAACGCTAGAAATGATCGTTCGGGAGCTTGATAAAACACTGCCAGGAGCCACCTGCAAGTCGTTTCTGGGTGTAACGAGTGACTGTCCCCCAACGGCTTGTGGGTTTTGTGTTTGACTGAGCTGGCTACCGCCAGTGGTAGTCAAAGATTGAGCATCATTCATGCCTTACCAGTATAGCAATCTTGGGTAAAAGAAGCTTTGGGCTAGACGGTGCGCTTGTATTTCCAGACCGCCAGCGGTGCAAAAACCAAGAAGATACCGAGGGCCCAGACCAGCGTATGCCATACATAGGCACCACCATTAATTATATTGCCTTGTGTAAGATAGCGGACGGCGTTTACTACTTGGGTGACTGGTTGATTGCGGGCAAATATCTGTAACCAATGGGGCATAGTCTCGACGGGGACAAAGACGGAACTGGCGAAAACAAGTGGGAAGACCCACAAAAAGCCGGCCACTTGTACCGTTTCGGAATCTTTGAGTAACAGACCGATATTGCCACTGACCCAACTAAACGAGTAGGCAAAAAACAGGACGAGGACAAGGGCTAGCAAAAACTTCGGTATACCCTCATGAAAGCGGAAACCCAGCAATACCCCAACTATACACATCAGTGCAATAACAAAGATATTGCGGATCGTGTCGGCAAAAGTTCGTCCCACCAGCACGGCGGAGCGGGCAATGGGTAGGCTGCGCAAACGGTCAATTACGCCTTTGCTAAGATCTTCGGCCAAACCAACGCCGGTCTGAATGGCACCAAACAGGGCGGTCTGCGCCAAGATACCAGGTAGCAAGAAATCGATGTATTTAGGCTCGCCGGTTTTGACTGCACCACCAAAGACAAAGTTGAAGAGTAACAAGAAGACAATCGGTTGAATACTGCTAAAGATCAGTAGCTGCGGAATGCGAAAGTTGCGTTTGACGTTACGCTTGACGATCTGCGCCGTATCACTAAGACCATTGAGGTGATTCATGCCTCCTCCTCGTGCTTTTTGCCAGTGATAGCCAGAAAGACATCATCCAAGCTTGGTCGATGTACGCTTATCTCTTCGGCCTTAATATGGGCATCTTTAAGCGTGCTAACAGCAGCCAGTAAATCATCACTGCCATTTTTAGTACGTAGCCGTAGGCGGCGGGTGGCTTCATCCACCTCGACATCACGCTTTAAGTGCTTGGCCAGTGTTTGTTTGGCTCTACTGACTTGGGCATCAGCCACCTTTAGTTCAATAACGTCCTGGCCAAGGCTACGCTTGAGCTGCTCGGCAGTACCCTGAGCAATCATTTTGCCTTGATCAATAACATACATATAATCGGCAAGGGCATCGGCTTCCTCTAGATACTGGGTCGTAAGTAGAATCGTCACGCCCTGTTTGACCAAATCACGGATGATGTCCCACATCTGCAAGCGAGTACGTGGGTCAAGCCCCGTCGTCGGTTCGTCTAGGAAAAGCACGCTTGGTGTAGCTACCAGGCTAGCACCAAGGTCTAAGCGCCGGCGCATACCACCAGAATAGGTCTTAGTCTGGCGATCTGCCACCTCAGTTAGCCCAAGTTTATCGAGCAGCTCATTAGTGCGAGCCTTGGCCCTACTTCGCGGCATGTGGTAGAGCCGCGCTATCATATAGAGCGTCTCGCGGCCGGTCAAAAAGTCATCCACGGCTGCAAACTGCCCCGCCAGACCAATATGCTGGCGAGCTTTGGCTGGCTGTTTGAGCACATCGACGCCATCCACAAAGACTTTGCCACTCGTAGGCTCAAGTAGGGTAGTCATGACCCTAATGAGTGTGCTTTTACCGGCACCGTTTGGCCCTAACAGGCCAGTGACTTTACCCCTGCTAGCAGTAAGATCAACATCGTGAAGTGCCTTAACGGAACCAAAATGCTTACTAACTTTGGTTACTTCAATAGCATTATCACTGGTTTTCTTACTAGTCATTAATAACCAGCGTATACTCTAAAGCTTAACATGTAAAGTATTGGGAGAGTTATGAAGTCTTGTACTTGACGTATAAGCCAACCAGGCGTAGGATTTTTGTTATGGTTACTCGTAAGCACATTATGTGCAGTATGTACCTTGCCACCGTGTGTCAAGGGAGGTTGCCTGTGTGTGCCGTTTAGCCTAAAAAGTTATAAAAAACACAAGTAACCTCCCCACTAAAATGGGGAGGTTTTTTAATAGAAGGGAACAACCATGGCCGGAGAAGCAAAACCAACACCAATAGAAACAATTCATCCAAAATCCAGAGATATTATTAAGCGTATTGATAGCGTGCTAGCCAGTTACGAAATGACAGCTCCTCAGCAGATAGTTGATCATACTGAAGTTGATCCCATGGAAATTGACCGCTCGCCCCACACCCGACACGGTATACCAAATACACTTAAAAATGCTGCCGCCGTTGCAATACATGGCCAGTTGCTTTAATAGATTTTAATTAAGGGGCTAATCTATTTATGTCGCGCGGGAACAGTGTGGCTTCTTTGACATTATTCAGCCCCATAATCTTCTCTGTTAGGCGATCGAGGCCCAGGCCAAAGCCACCGTGCGGGGGCATACCAGCCTGCATAGCCATAAGGAAGTACTTAAAACCTGGGTCTTGGGGGTCACCACCAGCCTTGTCTTTGAGCTGTTTCAAGAGCTCATCGTAGCGGTGTTCACGCATAGAGCCGGTTGCAATCTCTACCCCACGAAATAGCAGATCAAGGCGTTCTGCCAGCTTGGGGTCACCAGTTTGGGCCTTGTGGTAAAATTTCATGTCACTCGCTGGCCAATTGGTTACAAAAACGGCTTCACTGCCCAGATGTTGCTTGGCGTATTCGCAAATCCAGCGTTCCTCGTCTGGCCGCAAGTCTTTCTCGCCAATTGTCTTGGTCCCCGTGGCTTTTGTGTATGTTTGGTGAATTTCGGCCATAGTGAGCGTGGGAATTTGCTTGGGCAAAACCGGTTTGTCAGTCTTCCAAGCCTTTAGTTCAGCTTTATTATGTTCCCAGATGTAATCAACCACAAAGTTGAGCAAACCACTTAGAAATTCCTCTAGTTCACGGATTGTGATAAAGCCCAGCTCACCATCGACTGAGGTGTATTCTGTCATGTGGCGTGTGGTGGCACTGGGCTCGGCACGGTATACCGGTGCTATCTCAAAGACGCGTTCAAAGACACCAACCAGCATCTGTTTATAAAACTGCGGGCTTTGGGCCAGTGTGGCTTCCTGACCAAAGTAATCAAGCTTGAAGACCTCCGCCCCGCCTTCGGTGGCAGCTGCCAGCAGCTTGGGTGTTTGGACTTCTGTAAAGTCGTTCTGGTAAAAATATTCACGTAATGCTTTGGTTATGCAACTACGAATTTTAAAAATAGCTGTTTCTTGTAGGTTGCGTAGGCCAATTGGACGGTATTCAAATAATGTGTCCAGGTTGTCCGCCTTATGGTCGAGTGGTTTGTCTATTTCTATTGGCGGCTCTTCGGTAACTGGCACCAGTACTTCAAGTGTGGGGTCATGGATTTCGGCTCCACCGGGCGCCCGTGGTTCCTTTTGGACAATGCCATCTATAGCCAGTACCGTGCCAATTTGCATGCCGCGCAGTTTTTCTACCTCATCTTTGCCCTTGACCACAACTTGGACAACACCACTACGGTCACGCACCACAATGAATGTCAGGCCCCCCAGTAGGCGCTTTTTGTGTAACCAGCCTTGCACATTAACTAATTTGCTAGTGTGTTTGTGGACATCTGCCGCAAGTATCCTCGTCATGTTGATTATTCTAACACCTTGGGTTCACCTGAGCTAACAGCTTCTTTATCTGTTGCTTGATTTTGTTGGTGCTCTTTCTGTGCCTTGAGTGCGGCCACAGCGCGCATATCGTCATACTTGTCAAACTCATCCAGAATTGGTTTGCCCAAAATCTGCTCTAGAATATCCTCAATCGTCACGATACCAACTATTTCCTCAAAATTATTGACGACAATAAACAAGTGATGCTTGGTCTTGAGGAACGCCTGGAGGGCTTCTCGGAGTGATTGGTCCTCGTGCACATAGTAAACGGCTTTACTCATAATATCGCGTACCCGCCCGCCCGCTTTGGCAGCCAGCAGATCGCGAGTGTACAGCATACCCACAATATTATCGGGTTTATCTTGGTAGACCGGAAAGCGAGAGTGATCGCTATCGTGCAGTTCATCCATAAGCACCGGCCCAATGGTATCGGTGGCGGCAACCATTTTTACGACTCTGCGCGGGGTCAGGATGTCACCTATTAGCTTATCGCCAAAGGTCAGGGCGCCAGCGACTATGTGTAGTTCTTCCTCGGTTATACGGTTATTGGGCTGTTTTTTTTGCTTATCAAGAAGTGCTAGTACATCTTCTTTTTGGTACAGACCACTATGAATACTAAGGCTACGATGCTTGCGCGCCCAATCAGCAATACGGTTTAATATAGGGTACAAATGACTAAGCAACCACGTTAGTGGTGCTGTTAGGTAGCGCGCCAGCGTGTTGCTGAGCATAGTGACTCGTGTGTTTGGTAGCCAGACAAAACCAAACCAGAGTAGTACCACTGAGATCAGGAGTGCTAGCCAACTGGGCAATGTGCGAGCCACCAGCACAAAAAATCCTCCAGCTCCAAGACCAATGATCACCCATAAGAGTATCTGTAAGCTCATACCGTATGCCACGGTGCGGTAGAGTAGCTTGGCAAACTCATCACCACTGCGAGCACGACGTTTTAACTCCGCCCGCGGAATATGTGTATAGACCTTGAGCAGAGAGATCGTGACCAGGCACAGTAGCGCCATTAAGCCAGTAAGGACAAAAATGAACATGTACTCATCTTACGATTGGCGCGAGGATTTTAAAAGCCGCTTGTAATCAAGTACTATATAGGACTTTCGCACATCTACGTAGATAACAGGGTGCAGATAGCTGAAGTGAAAACTGTCTAGCTTATGGAGGGGTAGCCGTAGCTACACCGAGATGAGATAGACAGTTTGTAGCCAGCTATCTGTGGTTTGTTGCTGCGATGATGTGCGAAAGTCCTATATACCCGACTTACGCAAAATTCCTCCATGCCCAGACCAAAACTGGCTGGCTACAAACATTTTTTCCTGTCTCGATGTATCTACGGATACATCTCTTTCCGATAAAACTGTTTTCGCTCACCCAGCTTTACCCTGGGAACGAATGGTTCTGCGTAAGTCGGGTTTATATTCTGCAAGTAATGGAGTATAAAGATAAGGCATTATGAATAAACGATTTTTGTTAGTCCTAGCGGTTTGTATCATTGGTCTTGGCGCTATTTTTTGGTTTACAAGAGAAAAGGCCAATGCGCCTAGTGATGGCAACAAGGGCTCAAGCGCGCAGCCGAGTAATCATACGTTCGGTGCCGGTAAGAAGGGCGTAATCCTCATTGAGTACGGCGATTTTCAGTGCCCAGCTTGTAAAGCCTACTTCCCATTAGTAAAAGCGGTACAAGACAAGTTCAAAGATGACATTACGTTTCAGTTCCGACACTTTCCATTGGTACAAATACACCAAAACGCCTTTGCGGCCTCCCGTGCTGCCGAAGCTGCAGGTATGCAAAATAAGTTCTGGGAGATGCATGATATTTTGTACGAACAGCAGACTACGTGGGCTGCAAACAGTAGCCCCTACACCTTTTTTGAAGGCTACGCCCAACAACTAGGACTTAATTTGACCAAATTTAAGGAAGATTATAGTAGCGCCGCAGTTAATGACATCATTAACGCCGATATCAAACAGGGGCAAGCTTTGGGGGCTAACAGTACACCAACCTTTGTGCTCAATGGCAAAAAGGTTAATCAAAACCCAAGCGATCAAAAAGCCTTCGAAAAACTGATTAGCGACGCAATTGCTGCTAAAAACAAACAAGGCAGCTAAACTGCCCTGCTCGTGGTTGGATATGTCCTTGCTGGTTTAGTAGCTTATGAACTGCTGCCAGCGTGGACGGCGTACTTTGACTTCCACTCTATAACCTCTCGATATTATTTTTATTTTTACAGGCATATGCCTTTGCACCTCCCCACCGGCACCTCACGGGAGCATTGATAGTCAATCAATACCACACGGTTTTTGATTTTTTGTATTCCTGCAGCAATACTAAAACATGCTGCTTAGGAGTGAGCCTATATTCTCATAAGATGCTTAAGCTTGTCAACCCTGTAATCGATAAGCACTAAATAAGCCGGATACCCAAAGCGCTTATCCTGTTATAGAATAAAGTAAGAGGGAGCCCAACAAACATCATGGATGAAAGCATTTTTGCTGAACTCAGTTTGATTATCGCCATTGCAGCCGGCATATCTATATTCATGCGGCTGATTAAGCAGCCTTTGATTTTGGGCTACATATTTGCAGGTTTATTAGTTGGCCCATCCTTGCTTAATGTTATTCATTCCGTCGAAATATTTGAGATATTCTCGAGCATAGGTATTGCTTTGCTGCTATTTATTATCGGCCTAGGGATGAACGTTTCTGAACTTAAGAAACTAGGTAAGGTTGTGTTGATTACCGCTACCACATCGCTACTCGTTATTGGTCTGTTGGGCTATGCCACCAGTAGTGTTTTAGGATTTAATAAAACTGAATCCTTAATTGTTGGCCTATGCCTGTTCTTTAGCAGCACGATTGTAATTGTCAAAATTTTGTCCGATAAAAAAGAGCAAAACCGTCTGCATGGTCGGGTGGCCATAGGCGTTATATTAGTAGAAGATATTGTGGCTACCATAGCCCTTTTATTCATGGTTGCCGGCCAGGGTGGAAATGGCCTGCAGCTCACTGAGGTTGGATGGTTATTTGCTAAAGGGATAGGTATGCTGCTATTTTTGGCAGTTTTTAGCACTAAAGTTTTGCCGGCTGTTTCCAAATACATTGCCTCAAGTCAGGAATTATTATTCTTATCAGCTGTAGCCTGGGGCTTTGGCATCGCCACTTTGTTTAAGCTCAGTGGCTTTTCTATAGAAGTCGGTGCGTTGTTTGGCGGCGTAGCGCTGGCTTCATCGCCGTATGCCCGTGAAATCGGTGCCCGGCTAAAACCACTAAGAGATTTCTTTATAGTTCTATTCTTCATTACTTTGGGCCAAGGTATGAGTCTGTCCAATCTATCAGCAGCTATTTGGCCGGCTTTAGCCTTGTCTGCCATTGTGATAATCGGCAAGCCATTAACCATCACCTCGACCATGGGATTGCTTGGCTATACCAAGCGAGTTAGCTTTAAGACCGGCATAAATCTATCACAAATAAGTGAATTTTCAATAGTGCTGGTAGTATTGGCAAGTACTGCTGGTTTGGTTGACCAAAAACTGACTGCCATTATTACTTTGGTAGCTATTATTACCATAGCCACCTCAACTTATCTTATGCAATATGACGATGAATTGTTTAATATATTCGACCGGCTAAAGCTTCATTTTTTTGAAAGAGAGATAACATATCACGAACATCGTAGCCGGGGCTCTTATCCATTGCTGCTGTTCGGCTACCATCACGGCGGACATGAATTTCTTAAAGCATTTGAAGACATAGGCAAACCGTACTTGGTAATTGATTATGACCCTGCCGTAGTAGAGTCATTGGAGACCAAGAAGGTTCCATACATGTATGGCGATGCTACCGACATTGAGTTGCTTGACGAATTGGGCATAGATAAAGCTAAGTTAGCAATTTGTACGTTCTCTGATTTTGAAGTCACTAAGCAATTGGTTAAACACATTGCTAAGACCAACCACGCGGCAGTTATTATCTGTCATGCTAATAACAAACAAGAAGCAATCGAGTTATATGAGGCCGGCAGCACCTATGTAATGATCCCTCAATATATTGGTAGCGAGAAAATCAGTTCCTTCATACGCAAAAATGGTTTGAATAAAAAAGAGTTTGAGGTATTCAGGGAAAAGCATCTAAATTATTTGCAGTCACATTTTGAACCGGCAGAGGCCTAATGTGAATATCTTGCTGGTGGCACAGAAACGTAAAGCCAATGCTGTTTAATATACTCGGCGGTACTGGGTAGTACTGTTGCCTTCTGTCCTTTTAGCAACGCCTCGCGAAGTTGGCTAGAAGACAAGTGGGGTACTGTACTCTTAATAATCTGCAGTTTGCTAGCTGCTTCTGGCAATATAGCCATCTGCTGCATAATTGTTTGGGAGCTTTCATTGGCTCTGACAGCCACAATAAGCTCCATATCCTCAAACAGTCGCCGAACTAGTGGCCACCGTGGCATATGTTTAAGCATGTCAGATCCGGCTATAAAAACCAGGGTGCTGCCTGCAAAACGCTGTTTGAGCCGTGGCAGCGTTTTGGCAACCGAAAATTGGCCATCTGGTAATTCAAGGACTTTAAGCTTCGGGTAAGGCTTTGTGGCAAGTTTGAGCATGGCAAGACGATGAGCGACATGCGTTACACCACTTTTGCGCCGCGGACGAGCCTCGACCAAAAAGTATACCTCGTCAAGCGAGGCTTGCCTGATAGCTTCGAGAGCAAAACCAATATGGCCCTTATGTACCGGGTCAAACGTTCCTGAGAAAATTCCTATTCTTTGTTGCGCCATAAGTAAGATCAACACCTGACATTTATTCCGCAGGTTTTACACCTTTCAATCAATTTATTATGAGGTCTTGTGTTGGTGTGCCCTTTCTGACATTTGAATGTCAGCGATCCATATTTGTCTTCCCTGGATTTATTGCCGTAGCCAGCGAGATCTAATTGGTCTTTGGTTGAGCCATCGAGACCTTCCGCACGCAGTGTCACACCGCAAGCGCTAAAAGACATGCCTGTTTGCCTAGCTTGAGCCCCTGCTGATTCAATTTCTCTATGAAGAACAGCAGGGTCAATCGCTGCCAAGTGCGGCATTATGCCGATAGTTCCCTGTTGAGCAGCCTTGAAGCGTCTTTGCATGGCCGCTGATATCTTGTACATCATTTTGTCGTTGAACCAGCCAAGGTTTTGCAGTCTAACGCATTCCTCAATTAAATCGTGCTGACCACAGACAAAGTCGTATGTATTACTATAGTCGGCTGGGCGGCGTCCGGCGTACCATTCTCCTCCATATTGAGCAACTAGGCTTTTGTCGTACGTACCAGTAAGTTCATCTATTAAAGTAGTTTGTTGGTCGGGTGATAGTTCGGCAGAAATACGCTGGCCAAGTAGTTCGCCGGTTTTTGGCTTGATACCAAAACTGGCGTATATAGCCTCCAGAGCAGTGCGATTTGAGCCATCAAGACTTTGCGAGTACATTTGGATATTACCATCTGGTTTGTGCGCCAACACGCGTAGCATGGTCTGCTTTCGCCTGACATTATAACCACCAACATCCCTAGCAGCACCCATAAGTTCCGGTGGGAAATCCGACACAACCACCATGGTATTTGGCTGTTCACCATAGGCCATATCAATCAATTCATGCAGTTCGTCTCGCTCATAACTGCGCCGGCGTACTTCAAACCATAAATTAAGATCTGCCTTGGCTACTTCTTTTGCTTCATCAAGGGCATCATGAGTAACTTTATTCATGCTACGACCATCTTCGCCAATTAGATCACTGCCATTAAACCGTAGTTCAAAGCTGGTACGCATGTTGCCGTCAACCAGTTCGGCAAATTGAGTTTGTAGGTCGTAATGTTGCCGTAATTCGGCTTGTTCTTGATATAGACTGGGCTTACGCAAAGCTCCCCCATCCCCAGACCAAATCTGGTCAACTACCAACTGTTTTTCTTCCCTCGATGTATCTACGGATACATCTCTGTCAGATAAAACCATTGGCACCAACCCAGATGTACCCTGGAAACGAGGGATTTTGCGTAAGTCCAGTAGATGCTCTGCTTGATTAGCCAATACTTCCATATAAAAAACCCTCGTTTTCCCGAGCGAGGGTCCAAAAATACTATCTCAAATGCTCCTGCTCGGGAGTCTTTAACTGCTGTGTCGGACTTGTTCCGTTAGTCAACGGACATCACCGTAGCGGCACTGTCTGCGGATTCTCACCGCACTTCCAGCATTAGTTTGTTAAGTGCCAGTATCGTAGCACGTTATTCACCAAGACGGTTGTAGTTATTTTTGCACACGTTTTTTGAGCCCACTCAGGCGTGGGATAAACGACTGTGCAGCGCCGTCGAGGCCCAGGACTTTGAGCGCGCCAATCAACACATACAACTCGTCAAGCTTGGGTTGGGATAAGGTAGTGGTCTGTTCGGCAGTGTTAAAAAAGTAATCAACCTTCTTGATTAGCCATTTGGCCTCGCCTTCTTTTACCTGGTTAGTAGCCAATTTTGGTGTAGCGGCGTTGACGACTTCCAGCGAGCGAGCCGAGTGATCACGTTTAACTAAATGCCCACGTTTGATCAGATTACCAACGTGCAGGGCAACTGTGGCCACAGATGTGTAGTTGAGCCCGCTCATAATTTCGCGGTAACTGGGACTATAGCCATGCTCAGTAATAAACCGCTCGATAAAAGTTAGTAATTCACGCTGCTTTTTGGTTGGTCGTACGGTTTCTTCTGCCATATGTACTACCCTATACGATGATACCCATTATGACCATGTGCCCTGTGAGCAGTAATACGCATTGGGGTTAGTCTGGCCTTGCGCGACTTTACAAATTTGTCTGGGAATACCCAAAAGCGGTACCACAGATAATTCCAGAAGGTGAAGAATCCAGATGACACAAACTGGCCAATGTAGGGCGTGATACCAACCGATTTTAGTGAAGCCACTATCAGATAATCCAGCACAAAGTCGACCAGCGTAATCATGATGTAACGGGTAGTAACTTCTGTCTGGTGTTTGGCTAATTTGGGGTTCTTGAACACCCAGTAACGCTGCAGCAGGTAGTTTATAGTCCAGCCAAAGATATTGGCAGCAAGCTTGGCCCACCATAGATTGAGGTGAAATACTTTATCTCCTACAAAAAAGGCTGCATAGCCGGACCAAAAATAAGCTCCACCACTAATAAGATACTCGGTAATACGAGTTATTTCTCTACGCTGGTTCTTTTTGAGTTTCATACTGCTTTGGCTTTTTGCCTGCCCAGCATTATTTCTCCTTTCGAGCAGCAAGTAATCGGGTTGTGAGATGGGACGAAATAGTGTTTGGGTTTAGTATAACAGAGCTGAGTGCAATACCCGCCAACCCCCACCATATGTACGCAAGCGTGTCATCAGCCCAAGCATGAGACAGGAGATTGATAAAAGTTATGCCAATAAGACTGGCTAGTAATACTTTCGCTAATAGATCTAGTCTACGTTTCCATAGCTCGATTATAACCAGTACATTAATAGCCACAAACAGTCCAAGCCCGATAACTCCGACCTCCTGGCCAATTTGTATAAAATAATTCTCGGCAATTCGCGCTGGTTTGTCGTTTCTAAATGAGGCGGGGCCGGCTGTTCCTGGGCCACGCCCAAATGGTTCGTGAAAAAGTGAAGCCGCACCGCTTTCCAGTGCCAAGGCCCGAGCCGCGTTTGAGCTTTCGGCCGAGCGTGAAGTTTCATCGGTATGGAAAAGAGCGTTCTGGACTAGGTTATTATCACGCAGTACAAATGTCAGGCCACTTAATATAACAAAACAAATGATGAGTACAGGAATTATCAATCGCTGAAATTTCGGCCGGTTGGTCGACCAGTAAAAGAGCAAAACCAGGCTTAGAACTAAGCCTAGCCAAGCACTTCTTGAATAGGTAAAAAAGAGCACGACAGTAGAGATAACAATAATGGGTAGCCTAATAGATAATTTTTTCTTAAGCGATACCCGCACGGCAGCTAAAGTCGTAATCACGAGCACCAGATAGGCGCCAAGTGGGTTGGGACCACGCAATGTTGACTGAATACGTATGTAATCTGGCTTTTGGTCCACACTTTGAAAAGCTGGAATAGTCCTAGGCCCGTAGCCAATATGAGACAGTATATTCGCCGGCAACACGAACTGTTGCAGTAGGCCAAAGATAATAACGACTGTGGCCGGCACCAAGAGAAGCTGGCGCCAATGTTGGTATAGCCATGATGATTGAGCGGCCACCACAAAACAAACACCAAAAAATACCAGAAATCTCAGGTTAATAAGCAAGGCGTAGATAAGCGCCGAGGTATTAACCTTCTCATGATTGAGCGCTCGCAACCCTAGTAACAGATGCAAGAGTATATAGAACACAGCCAGTAGCACTACGGGACTTGTCTGCAACCAGCTTTTCAGTCGCTTATCGGTATACACCAACCAAAGCGCCGCGCTTGCTAATGGTATAAGCAACAGCTCCTTCCAGATTCGGAATAGATCAATATGGCCTACCGTAGCCCCTAGCCACGTCGTGAAAACAGCATGGAACGGCAACAACACCAAAATCAGACCAATAGCCCAAGCCATTATAATTATAACTTTAGATGTAACAACAGATTGACGCATGAATGCTACAATCTAGTATAGATGAAGAACAGCGTGTCGCTACTATACAATCTATTTTTGGTAATAGGTGACTTTTTGGCACTAGTGGCTGCATTTGTTGGGGCGTATGTCCTACGCGTTACGATTGACTCTCGGCCCATTGCTGCTGCAGTCGAAGCCCGTGCATACTTAGCGGTTTTTCTTGTATTGATCCCATTTTGGATACTCATCTTTGGGTTACTTGGTCTGTATAGTACGTCCATTTATGAAAAGCGGTTTACTGAAATTGGACGGTTATTTGTAGGCTCTTTTGTTGGGCTGTTATTTGTAGTGTTTTTAAGTTTTCTATCGCTTAAGCCTATCTTCCCCGCCAAGCTCGTACCTATTTATGGCTTTGTGCTAGCATTTATCTTCCTGGTAATATTTCGTAGCCTTGCACGTCTTATTCGCACGACACTCTTTCGCTATGGCATTGGCATCACTAACTTACTGGTCATAGGCGATACAACGATTGCGCGTGAACTAATTGATTCGCTGCAAGACAGCCGACTGAGTGGCTACCGCATTGTGGGGATTGTGGGAGGCAGCCACAAGACCGAGCGCAATGCCCATCTGCGCGTGTTTCATAATTTCGAACAGGCCAGACGAGTTATCGGACCAGAGGAAATTCACAGTATTGTGCAGACCGAGCTGTATTCGAACGCCAATCAAAACGATGAAGTCCTGAACTTTGCCCAGGCAAATCATATTGCCTACCGCTTTATACCAGGTAACACCGAACTTTTTGTTGGCAATATTGAGGTAGAATTATTCCGTGCTTCAATTCCGGTCATCGCAGTCCATCAAACTGCTCTTCTTGGCTGGGGTCGCATAGTCAAGCGACTATTTGATTTGCTGGTTGGTGGATTGCTATTGCTTAGTTCGTTACCATTCACGTTGTTAATTGCCTTTTTGATAAAGCTAACTAGTCGTGGTCCGATCTTTTTTCGCCAAACCCGCCTGACCCGTTTCAACCAGCCATTTAAGGTATTCAAGTTTCGGACCGCCCGGCCTGCTTACAACGGCCTTACGCCCGAAGAAGCCTTCACTAAAATGGGCAACCCCGGACTTATTAGACAATACCGTGAAAATGGCGATTACTTGCCGGATGACCCACGCTATGGACGGTTTGGCCGGTTTTTACGCAAAACGAGCCTTGATGAACTGCCTCAGCTTATTAATGTTATTAAGGGCGATGTTAGCCTAGTAGGTCCACGTGCCTTAGTGCCAGAGGAATTAAATATCTCAGAAAAGCGCCACGCTATTTTAAGTGTCAAATCTGGCCTTACTGGACTCGCGGTCGTATCGGGACGACGCGGCATCAGTTACGATGAACGCCGACAGCTCGATATGTACTATGTTCAGAACTGGAGCTTCTGGCTCGATATTGTCATCTTACTTAAAACCGTCCGTGTTGTGTTAACCGGTTTTGGCGCCAAATAAAGTAAAGACCTCTTGACTAAGTTAGCTAAGTTAGCTAAGATAACAATATGAAGACTGTTGCAATCCATGATGCCAAGACTAACTTAAGCAAATATATAGCTGCTGCCAAGAAGGGCGAGATTATTTATATTGGCAGTCACGGCAAGCCCGAGGTTAAGCTGGTCGTAACTAAGCCAGCCGACATCGCCAGTCCAAACCGCAAGCTTGGACCTCTTGCAGGCAAGATGTGGGTTTCACCCGACGCATTCAGCCAGGAAACAGATGAAGAAATTGCAAAGCTCATGTACAACGACGATGAGTAGGTTATGCGACTTCTCATCGATACACACGTTCTAGTATGGCTGTTGCAAGGGAGCAAGTCTCTAGGTCCCAACACGCGGATTACGTTATCAGATAATAGTAGTTACGTAGCTATAAGTTACTTCTCTCTTCTAGAAATGAAATTAAAAGCCTTACGCGGCAAATTAAATTACGATGGCGTAGAGTCTGCGTTAATCAAACTTAATATCGACGTCATATACCCAGACATTGACGTGCTTGACCAATTGATAATCTACAACCCCTCTAACAAAGACCCCTTTGACAATTTACTAATTACGACGGCTTTGCAAAACAAGCTAACACTAATAACGGACGACCAGTTCATTCTTGGAACCAAGGTCCCCCGCCTTACGTTAATGAGCGCGAGTAAGTAATCGCTGGACTGGAAAATAGTAATTAAATTGGCGAAAGAGAAAAGAAAAATGAACAATAGCAATCTGAAGGTTGCCATCGTGCATGATTGGCTAGTAGGCGGCGGCGCGGAGCGTGTAGTTTACGAACTACACCAAATGTATCCAGATGCGCCAATTTATACTTCATATTGCACAGATGAATGGCGACGCAAGCTTAATAACAAAGTTGTGACAGGTTGGTTACAATACTGGCCATTCAGTCAGCTCCGCAAATATATTCCATTCCTGCGCATCCTCTGGTTCTCCAGCCTCAAGTTTGATGGGTATGATTTGGTTATTTCGTCCAGTGGTGCCGAGGCCAAAGGTATCAAGGTCAAAAAGCCGGCCATTCACATCAATTACTGTCACGCCCCTACACATTACTATTGGGTGCGCTATGATGAATACCTAAAAAACCCTGGTTTTGGTAGATTTAACTGGCTAGCCAGAGTAGGACTTAAATTATTAGTCGGTCCAATGCGGCGCTGGGATTATAAGGCCGCCCAGAGACCGGATGTTATGATTGCTAACTCTAATTTCACCAAAGATAATATCAAAAAATACTATGGTCGGGATTCAGTTGTCATACACCCCCCAGTTGATGTTGAACGATTCAAGTTGGGTGCTCAGACCAAGCGTAGTGGCTTTGTAACGGCTGGGCGACAAACACCTTACAAACGTACTGATTTGGCAGTAGCAGCCTGCACAGCACTCAATTTACCGCTAACTGTTATTGGCGATGGACCTGACCATGCCAAGCTTATCAAAATGGCAGGTCCTACCATTACATTCCTGAGTGATGTAGCAGATAAAGATATAGTCTCTTACTTTCAATCGGCTGAGGCATTTATCTTCCCAGGTATGGAAGATTTTGGTATTGTTGCCGTCGAAGCCATGGCAGCAGGTACACCCGTGATTGCTTACCGCGGTGGCGGAGCACTTGATTACGTTATCCCCGACAAGACCGGCGAGTTTTTTGAGCAACAAACCATTGCATCACTGTCAGAAACGCTCAAAAATTTTGTGCCTGCTACCTTCGACCAAATCCAGATCCATCAGAAAGCTGCTGAGTTTAGCATGCTTCATTTTCGGGAAAGCCTTCAAGCATTTATTCGTAAATCAACAAACCTATAGCCCTCCCAATACAAAATGACCAGATTGTGATTAATGGTTGGTGAGGCTAAAAACTAGCTTTCTTTGGTTAAAGCATATCCATAGATATGCTGCAGACAAAAAAGTAGTTTTTTGACCATCAAACATAGTCAGAAATGGTCATTTTGTATTGGGAGGGCTATAGGTTAAGACACCGCCAAAATACCTCGTACTACCCAAGGCGTGTGTTCATATCCACCAACAGGTATAGTGTCAATGCCCATGAGCTTAACCGGGTAGTCGTTTCCGCCTTCCCATAAACGGTCACCTATAAATAAAATTTCTTCTTTGTTTACACCCAAAAGCTCCATGAGTTTTCTCATGCCATAGGCTTTATCAATCCCCTGTTTTGTAACATCAATAGAGGTTGTGCCACCAGCCCGCACCTCAAACTGTGGTATCTTGAGGGCTACGACCTTGCGAATTTTACGCTTTTTCTCACCAGATGGGTCCCAGGATTTTTTTTCTGCCGGGATCGCATCTTGACCAAGAGCAGAATACGTAATTTGGCTGCCTCGATCCTCAATGAGTGGTCCATTTGGAGTTTTAATGCGATAACCAGTTTCGTCTATACCTTCATTAAGTGCAGCAATGATAATTTCTTTTTCTGCAGAGTTGAAATTTTCCGCATACATCTGTTCCCAGTCTTTTTTTGACAACCTATATCTATAATATTGGGTACCACAAGTTGGCATAAGATGTAAGGACTTGAGCTGTGTGGAATCGACTTTTAGATTAGCGATAAATTGTTTTTGGAATTGTTCAAAACTCCCCCCTGATATCACACAAACTCGGTACTGTTTAAGTAGTTCACCAAGCAGCTCAGCCATTTCATCGGTGATAAGTGACCGTGTTTCGGTAAGTGTTTCGTCCAGATCAAAAACTATAACTTTCTTGCTCATACAGCATAATAATAGCAAAGCTTTCTAATAACAGGGTAAGTATTGATATACTAGAGGCTATGGAAATCCTGGTTACGGGCGGTGCGGGCTTTATCGGTTCAAATTTTGTTCGCTACGTCTACCATAAAAAGCCGGACTGGCATATCACTGTGTTGGATTCATTGACTTATGCTGGGAATATTCACAATCTTGATGGTTTAGATGCCGCACGCTTTAGTTTTATTAAGGGCGACATATGCAATGAGATCATTGTTGATAAACTCGTTAGTGATAATGATGTGGTAATCCATTTTGCGGCCGAATCGCATGTCGATAACTCTGTCCATTCACCATGGCCATTTGTCGAGAGTAATGTAATTGGTACTTTTCGTATCCTCGAAGCAGTAAGAAAACACCAGAAACGCCTACATCATATTTCTACTGACGAAGTCTATGGTGACCTTGCGTTAAATGACCCCAAATTTACTGAAGCTACTGCTTACAACCCTTCTAGCCCCTACTCCGCAACCAAAGCTGGTTCGGACATGCTAGTTCGCGCCTGGATTCGTAGCTTTGGAGTCCAAGCTACTATTAGTAACTGCTCAAACAACTATGGGCCATACCAACACGTAGAAAAATTTATTCCTCGTCAGATCACTGAAATTCTGGAAGGGCGTAAACCAAAGCTCTACGGTGCAGGCCAAAATATTCGTGATTGGGTACATGCCGAAGATCACTCGTCGGCCATCCTAACCATTCTAGAAAAGGGCAAAATTGGCGAAACATATCTGATAGGTGCCAATGGCGAAAAAAATAATAAGGATGTCTTGGAGCTTATCCTGAAGCTAATGGGTAAAAGCCCTGACTATTATGAACACGTAGATGACCGACCTGGTCATGATCTCCGTTATGCAATCGACGCTACTAAGCTACGCCATGAGCTAGCTTGGCAACCAAAGTACACTGATTTTCGAGCTGGTCTGGAAGATACAGTAAAGTGGTACCAGAACAACGAAGCTTGGTGGAAGCCTCAAAAACAAGCTACTGAGGATAAATATAAGGAACTAGGCAGATAATGAGTGATCTAGCAGTACGCGAAACCATGATTCCAGGTATGTTTGAAGTTGATTTAGTCGTGCATGGCGACAATCGAGGTTGGTTCAAGGAAAATTACCAAAAAGCTAAGATGGAAGAACTTGGCTTGCCTGCATTTGAAGTAGTACAAAATAACTTTTCGTTTAATGCAGAGCAAGGAGTTACGCGAGGGCTGCACGCAGAACCTTGGGAAAAGTTCATATCTGTTGCAAATGGCACCATTTTTGGAGCCTGGGTAGATTTGCGCGATGGCCCAAGTTTTGGAAAAGTTGTAACTATGGAAATAACCCCTGGAAAAGCAGTTTTTATTCCTCGTGGAGTAGCAAATGGCTATCAAACACTTGAGGAAAATATTACCTATACCTATTTAGTAAATGCGCACTGGTCTCCCGATGTTCAGTATCGTGCAGTCGATTTATTTGACCCACAGCTAGGCATACAGTGGCCGATTGCAAAAGAACAAGCAATTATTTCAGACAAAGACAAAAACAATCCGCTCCTGAAAGATTTGACTAACTAATGGATAGTTCTAAGATTTTTATTACAGGCGCCAACGGCCAGCTTGGAAAAGCCTTACAAGCAAAATATCCGAAAGCCCAGAGCGCTGATATCAACGACCTAGACATCACAAACAAACAGTCCGTTGAAAATTTTGATTGGTCAGAAATTGAAGTTATTCTCAACGCCGCCGCCTACACTAACGTTGATGGCGCTGAAACTCCCGAAGGTCGTGTGAGTGCCTGGGCCGTAAATGCAGACGCAGTTGCTAACCTTGTAGCGGTATCTGCTCAACACAACATTACATTAGTACATATATCCACAGACTATGTGTTTGATGGCACTCAAAATCCGCACAAAGAAGACGAGCCATTCAGTCCTATTTCTGTGTACGGCGCTTCCAAAGCTGCCGGAGATTTGGTTGTTTCTTTGGCGCCGAAATTTTACATACTCAGAAGCTCTTGGGTGATTGGCGAAGGCAAGAACTTTGTCCGTACCATGTTAGATCTTGGCAAAAAAGGCATTTCTCCCACGGTTGTAAATGACCAAGTAGGTCGCTTAACATTCACAAGCGAACTTGTCAGAGCTATCGAGCACTTACTCAAGACTCAAGACTCAAGACTCACCGCTGAGGGCGCATCAGCGCCCTATGGCACATATAACGTAAGCAATGATGGTGAATCAGTAAGCTGGGCAGAGATAACACGTACCATTTTTGAACAAGCTGGGTTTAAAGACTTAACTGTCACGGACGCCACAACGGCTGAATATTTTGCCGGCAAAGAAGGTATTGCCCCACGCCCCCTACAAAGCACATTGGACTTAACGAAACTCAAAAACACAGGTTTTAAATCTACAGATTGGAAAGAAGAATTAAAAGAATACATAGCGGGAACAATCAAATAATGAAAGCTCCGACGATTGACACACTAGCTAACGAATGGTACAATGACAGGCATAAACGCCTCACCCTGTGCGCAAGCCCGGTGAGGTTTTTTAATTGGATTCACTCATGTCAAATATAATTCTATTTATAGACAGTGAAAATTTTCTTCACAAAATTGAAGATATTATTTCACGCATTAATGCCCCTCACGAGACACTATCGCCAACTGATATAAACGTACGAAAACTGATAAACAATGTACTATCCTCACAAAATATCAACCAAGTTAAGTTTTATGCCGCAAAGCTTCATTACAATCAACAGACAGCCAGTAAATCCAAGCAACTTATCGCTACTCAGCGCAGGTTGCGAAATATGCTAGTAAATCAAGGGGTAGAATTTATCCTTGCCGGCAATGTACGAGCCCAATCTATTGAAAATGGCAAAGTATCTCGAATCATATTCAGAGAAAAAGGTGTTGATGTGCGATTAGCAGTCGACATGGTGTCACTGGCAAGCGATAAAAAGATTAGTAAAGCCATTCTGTGCAGTTCTGACTCTGATTTACAGCCAGCGGTAAGCGAATTAAAACGTAGAGGAGTAGAAGTTATCTATTTAGGTTTCGAATCAAAACCAAACAAAGGTCTAGTTTATACCTGTGATCGAACAATTTTATTCCGAGATGCGGAGATTATAGAAGCTCTTGAGTGTAAAAAAGGCCAGACTCGGCGGTCGGTCGAAACCTTAGGCCTATCTGATCATGATGATACTCCAATTAAAGCAAAAAAGTCATCTAACGTCAAAAAGAAAGGAGCGAAATAATGCGCGGAATCATACTAGCTGGGGGGTCTGGAACAAGATTGTACCCCATTACAAAAGGCATATCCAAGCAGCTCATGCCCATATACGACAAACCCATGATTTACTATCCACTGAGTACTCTCATGATGGCAGGCATCAAAGACATCCTGATTATCACTACGCCTCATGAGCAGGAATCATTCAAGCGTTTGTTGGGCTTTGGTTCGGATTGGGGAATCAAAATATCTTATGCAGTCCAACCCTCACCAGACGGACTTGCCCAAGCTTTTATAATTGGAGAGGAATTTATCGGCACCGACAAAGTGGCACTAATTTTAGGTGACAATATTTTCTATGGTCATGATTTTGGTGGCAGTCTAAAAGCCTGCACAGACCCAGACGGCGGAGTGATATTTGCCTATCCTGTAGCTGACCCGGAGCGCTATGGAGTTGTAGAATTTGATGCGGATAAAAACGCTGTTTCTGTTGCCGAAAAACCAGAAAACCCAAAGTCTAACTACGCCATTGTAGGACTCTATTTTTACGACAATAGCGTGGTAGATATTGCCAAAAACATCAAACCTAGCGACCGTGGTGAGCTGGAAATCACAGCTGTAAATGGTGAATACCTAAAACAAGGGAAATTAAAGGTCGTAACTATGGACCGAGGCTCGGCATGGCTAGACACTGGTACGTTTGAGTCTATGAACGACGCCAGTGAATACATTCGAGTTATAGAGAAACGCACCGGGCTTAAAATTGGCTGTCCAGAAGAAATCGCCTACCGCGAAGGGTTTATAGATAAAGCCCAACTTTTAAAAATAGCCGAGCCACTTGTAAAGAGTGGATACGGAAAATATTTGCTGAACATATAGCAATCCTGCCATTCCTTTGGCCCAAAAAGTTCCTAATTCACTAGGGGCTAGGAACTTTTTGGCCAACGGTGACGTTACATTTGTTAATTTTAGCACTCTGAGTGATAATATTTAGTTGAATTTTAGCACTCAATGTGATAATATTCAAACATGAAATACTTGCCCCGATATTATGAACAGCTAGATGACTACCTCGAACCAGGCAAAGTCCTAATACTTTTTGGTCCACGGCGCGTAGGTAAAACTACCCTTTTAAACAACTTTCTGGGCCAAACCAAACTAAAATATCGGCTGGAAAGTGGCGATAACCAGCGGGTCCACGAACAGTTAAGTTATCAAAATTTTGACGACATTTTGGATTTTGCGGCTGGCTACGAGCTTATTGCAATCGACGAAGCACAAACCATACCAAACATCGGTATGGCATTAAAAATCCTTGTGGACCAGCGCCCAGACATAAAAGTTGTAGTTACCGGCTCTTCTAGCTTTGACCTAAACAATAAGCTTGGGGAACCATTAACAGGCAGACAGCGCAAACTCACTATTTATCCGATTGCTCAATTAGAGCTTGCCACAACAATGAGCAATTACGATCTTCGTCAAACGCTTAGCCAGAGGCTCGTATTTGGTTCATACCCAAATATTCTCACAGCAAAAAGTGAGGGTGATAGACAACAGCTCATTACCGAAATCACTGACAGTTATTTGTTAAAAGACATCTTGACGCACGAAAACATAAAAAACTCAAAAATTATGCGTGATTTACTCCGTTTGCTAGCTCTACAACTTGGCTCACAGGTTTCAATAAATGAACTTGGGACCCAACTAGGTCTGCATAATAAAACCATCGAAAAATATCTGGATCTACTTGAAAAATCGTTTGTTATTTGGCGTCTTGATGGTTTCAGTAGGAATCTACGCAGTGAAATCAAACGAATGAGCAAATACTACTTTTATGATCTAGGGGTGCGTAACGCATTGCTTGGTGCCTTTGCCCCGCTAGACCAGCGAACGGACACAGGTGCGTTGTGGGAAAACTTTTTACTCATAGAACGCAAGAAGTTTCGCGAGTATAGCGGGCTGTTCGCCAATGAGTACTTTTGGCGCACGTACGCCCAATCAGAAATTGACCTGATCGAGGAGTACGCGGGCAAACTTCATGCCTACGAGTGCAGACTCACAGCTAACAATAAACTAAAAGCTCCTAATGAGTGGAGCCATAATTACCCTGGCTCAGAATTTGAAGTTATTTCCAACAAAAATTACCTGTCTTTTATAATAGGGCTCGAACCTAGGCGTCAATCAACCAAAAAGGAGCTATTGTCATGAATGATGCAAGTGAATACATACGAGTCATAGAAAAACGCACCGGTCTTAAAATAGGCTGCCCAGAAGAAATTGCCTACCGTGAGGGTTTTATAAACGCCGACCAATTACAAAAACTAGCAACAGAACTTACCAAATCAGGATACGGCAAATACCTAATGAAACTGCTAGGGTAATTCGTGGTTTCAAAAAAACTCAGGATTGCAGTCGTAATACCGGCCTACTATTTGCAGAGCCCCGACACTGAAATAATCTATAATGAACAGCTTGATGGTAAACCGTTTGCATACACGAAATAAAGTGGCAAAAGATACAAAAAAACCTCCCACCTCATTTACAGTTACGGTTCCCCGATGCATAGTTCATGTCAATATCTAAAAATAGCTTTTGGAAATCGCCAAATGCTATGGATTCCATGTTCCGTTTCTAATACTAACACTTACTTGAAGGCTAGACTCTAGAAGAGGGCACCACAACAAGAGAACTACTAGAAACGGAACGGGTTAAATTACAACTCGGGGGGCCTCGGGATTCAGGCTCAGGCTCCTCTGAATATTCGTACTTGGATTTCTAAATAATTGACATCACACTTGTCAGTCCATTAAGGTAATGTTTACAAATGCATTGTGTTAGTTATAATTTTATGTTATTATACAGACGGGTTAATAAAATAAACATGTACAATTCTAAAACTAATCTTCGCCCTCATAGTTCTAAACGCTCATTGCTAATGGTTTTGTTGGCTATGGTTTCATTAACACTTATTGGCGTCGCAATTTATTTCATCCAGTCAAATAAGCGCATAGGCGGAATTCATACTCAACCAGAAAATACAAATACTCCATTTTCTGGCCCTACTTCAGCAGAAAAGCAAGAAGTAGAACAGAACAAGACCAAAAACAACGGTGTATCAAATCCGAGCCAACCCACTCCTACGCCCTACTCAACCTCAACAAAATCTGCTAAAATATCCAATTCATATTTTGATAACAACAGTAAGCAATTGGTGGTACAAACTGAATTACATGGCACTGGCTGGCAAAAATGTACTCTCGACCTTAGCCAAGGTGCTCAACAAATTACTAGAACAGTAGATACTTTATACCAAGCACAATTTTCAACCTGTTTGGGATTTTCTATCCAGGTAGATGACTTTCCAAGTTCTGGCACTTGGAATACAGTAATACATGTAGCTAACAGCGATGGGCAAACCTACGCATCCGATCAAGTAAACGTAAATATCATAAAATGAATACTGTAAAATTACTTATGGCTCAACAACTTAAGATTAGCCTTCTAGTTGGTATTGTATTATCTGCCATCGTTTTAGCTGCCATCCCAATAAGTTCTGTTGAAGCAGTAAGCGCCAATGATTGGCAGGCTGGACGTATTATAGATGACGATATCTTCACAAACCCTTCTGCTATGTCGGTTGTCGATATTCAAGGTTTCTTAAATAGTAAGGTTTCTGTCTGCGATACGAATGGAACGCAGTCCTATGGCGCAACGACACGTGCATCCTATGCTACTTCAAGAGGTTACCCCCCGCCTTTCACGTGCTTAAAGGACTACTATGAAGTGCCTAAGCTTTCACCTGGTCTACTTTATGATACTTGGCGTAGCAATAGTTCTAGCAATCAATCAGTAGTTAATACAATTAATAGCTCCGTGGTCTACGGTGACGTGAACGGTGATGGTACTGAGGAGCCTGTTCTAGTTAATCTTTCGGGTACTTCATCAGGCAACATTGAGTTTCATGTGTGGAATAATAGCCTTAACAGCTGGACTACACCAAGCCCCACAATATCCAACCAGCCAACCGTTGACCCTACAAAAAACAGCGTGGTTTTCGCTGATGTGAACGGTGATGGCAGGCAGGAACCGGTCTTAGTTGGTTTAGCAACTACTAATAGTGGAAAGGTTGAGTTTCACGTGTGGAATGACAACATGACAAGTTGGCGAGCAAACATCTCTTCCAACCAGCCAACCGTTGACCCTACAAAAAACAGCGTGGTTTTCGCTGATGTGAACGGTGATGGCAGGCAGGAACCGGTCTTAGTTGGTTTAGCAACTACTAATAGTGGAAAGGTTGAGTTTCACGTGTGGAATGACAACATGACAAGTTGGCGAGCAAACATCTCTTCCAACCAGCCAACCGTTGACCCTACAAAAAACAGCGTGGTTTTCGCTGATGTGAACGGTGATGGCAGGCAGGAACCGGTCTTAGTTGGTTTAGCAACTACTAATAGTGGAAAGGTTGAGTTTCACGTGTGGGAGCCAGGCATACCTGCCAGCAACTATGGGGGAAAGCCCATACCAGCAGGCGCGAGAAGTTCTGCACAATTGATTTGGGACGCCTCCCAAGCTAATCGAATAAGTCCAAAGGTTTTATTAACTACAATCCAGAAAGAATCTGCAGGCCCGCTAACGGTTGATGATTGGCCTTTTAAATCCCAGTTCACTTACGCTATGGGTGCCTACTGCCCCGATAGCGGCCCAGGTGGTAGCGCAAATTGCGACCCTGAATATGCGGGATTTTCAATCCAAATATCCGAATCAGCAGCCCTGATGCGATACTATCTTGATAACATGGATCAGCCTTGGTGGCCATATAAAAAATTAGGCAGTAACACTATCCTTTACCAAAACAGTAACCCGAGCTGTGGTAGCTCAGTTGTCAACATCACAACCAAAGCAACAGCGGCACTTTATACCTACACTCCCTACCAACCAAATCAAGCAGCCTTAAACAATCTCTACGGCACTGGGGATACCTGTAGCGCATACGGCAATAGAAATTTTTGGAGAATTTATAATGACTGGTTTGGTAGCTCAGTAGGGAAATGTCAATCAGACGAATCACCTTCGGCTAGCATAGGTAGACTGTACAATCCTAGTAATTTTAAACATTTTTGGACTGCATATATCTGTGAAGCAAGTCATCTTCAAAAAGCTGGCTATCAGTATGAAGGAGGAGCCTTTTACCAAACACCGGGGAGTTCGCCTTATGCAGTTGTTGTCCACCGTCTATATAATCCTACTACGCAACAGCACCTCTGGGTAACTACACAGGATGAGATTAATAGTGCGACACTGCATGCTGGTTATCGATATGAAGGTGTGTCATTTTATGGCGTGAAACCTGAGGTACCCGGTCATGTTGTCGTACACCGCCTATACAATCCCGCAACATATGAGCACCTCTGGGTAACTACACAGGATGAGATTAATAGTGCGACACTGCATGCTGGTTATCGATATGAAGGTGTGTCATTTTATTCTGCCCCTCCTCCAGCTAACTAAATTGTTTGGCTCAAACCTTTGTCCAATTCTGTAAGCTGTATACTACCAAATTCGCTTTGGAATCGAGCCATACTAATACTAGTGCTTTTTAAAAATGTTTTAGGCGATTCCTCGTGAACAACCGAAAAGTCTAAGTTAACAACTTTTTTCAGCGCCTGTATGATAACGTTAATCGTCGTTTGTTTGCCACTGCCAATATTGTATGTTCGAAACTTGCAATGTTTACTAAATGACTCATTAATCATTCTGGTTGCATCACGTATATAAATATAATCTCTGGAAGCTGTGCCATCACCGAATACATGAAGTTCGCCAGTGGTTTTTATTTGATCTAGGAATGCAGGTATAACTCCTTGATGGTTATTGAACATCTGTCTTGAGCCATATGGATTCGTTAAACGATATATTATATACTCTAGATTAAATTTTCGATTATAATATGCCAAATAATGCTCGACTGCTAACTTATTGATTCCATATGGAGATACAGGATCAGGCACGTCATCCTCGGTTGCTGACTTTTCTTCCGATTTACTACCATATACTGCACCACCTGATGATATGTAAATCACCTTTTTAATATTTGCTTCAACGCATGCCTCTAACAGCTTTAAGGTTGGACGTAGGTTGCGATCAATGTCAGAAAACGGATCATTATCGGAGCTGTACGGTGTCGTTAGGGATAATGAATGGAAAACGTAATCAACATCCACCAGAGCTTTCTTGATACTTATCGGATCGAAGAAATCGCCCTTATACTCCTCAATATTAACACTTGTTTTAAATTGTACCTGTCTTGAGTAACGGTCGAAGGCACGAACCCGACAGCCTGCTTCAGCTAGTTCGTCTACTAGATGGCTTCCTATAAAACCATTCGCTCCAATAACCAAACATCTTTTTACAGCCATAGACTTTTATCTTAACAGATTCAGCCAGTAACCTAGTTGTTAAATTTGCTAAATATATCTTTAACCATTGGCTCGTAGCTATGATTCGCTTGGGAGAGAGCAATCTGGTTAGAAATTTTTGACATTGTAGCCAATCGCTTACTTGCTGTTTTCCCAGTATTTAATACTGTTTCAATTGTAGCCACTATTTGGTCAAAATCTTTACTCTCAAGGTAAAAACCGTTTTTACCTTCAAAAAGCTGTTCCTCCATACCTGATGAATCATTGCGCAGAATAGGGTGACCGGCAGCCATACCCTCAAAGACAAAAAGAGGCAAACATTCACGTAATGAATAACAAATAGTAATGTTAGATTCCATCATAAGCTCAGAAGAGCGCTCATGCGATACCAGACCATAATATTTAAATCTTTTTCCAAGCAGTTGCGGCGCATGCTTAAGTACCTGCCTAGATAAGAAATCTTGTGCTAGCCCTACATACACCAGTTCAAAATCTCTGTATCTTTCGGGATTTTTAATATAATACTTATCTTCAAAAGCCTTGAAAGCGTAAAGAATAGGTAGCTGTCCTTTGCGGCCATCTGCCACCGCGCCAGATAGTATAAAACTAAGCTTTTTAAAGTCTTTTTCTTCTCGTACCTTTTGAAAACGTTCTGGAATAGAGTATTTATATGGTTGCTTGCGGATATTATCTAAATTACCAAAAAACTTCTGATAATTTTTGACGGCTTTTTCCGCGGCTATATACATGGTCAGCTTATTTTCATTTAACAGGCTCTTAAGCCGTTTTGTTTCTTCTTTATTGAAGATTAGTTCCGGTTCGTCTTCATGGATAAACCATGCTAAGTGGTTAATGGTATTTTTTTCAAGTGCTCTATATATGGATTCTTTTAAAGGTGTCGTGTGGGCAGTAGTATTCAGTACTACTACGTCGCCTTTCACGAACTCTATCCCAATGTCCCTGGTTATATGGATCTTCGGTTTAATCCCCATTTTGTTCAACAAGCGTATGTTGTCCTTGTGGGATGGGTTAAACGTGTGGAATTCAATAGGAACCTTATTGGGAGTTTCTTTAATAGCTTTGGCAAGATCTAAAAATACATATGGAGCGCCGGACAAATCAAGTTGATGGGCTATCATTACGATACTTGGATTTTGCCGCTTGCTTACACCAACTTTCTTAAACTGGTTGTGTATCTTAGTCCTTGCCGCAAAGTAGGCATTGCGGACGCCATACTTGCGCGCATACGCGGGTATCATTCGGGTTTTTGAAAGTACCTGCTTGATTTTTATTTTACCCCCTGTATGTTGTGATCCAGGCTGCAATACGTTCTGGTCACCATATTCTTGGAGGTCGCGGGCACGGCTATCTTGGACAATATACCCAGTAAGTTTCTTTGTAACCACATCCCAGTAAAACTGTTCTTTAAGGTTTTTTAGGTTATCACGGATTTTCTGAAGTTGCTTAGTGTCTTTTAGGGTATGTCTTAGTTCCTCCGCCATTGCTGTGGCCGTTAAGCCATTAAAGCGAATAGCAGCCCCATTTTGTATCAACGTTTCGCCTAACGGGTCGCCTCCATTTGTAATTATCGGCAAATTAGCCCACATAAAGTCAACCAACCGGGTTCGCCAAGCAAGTTCATTCTCTTCACCTATTTTGTTAATTACCACTACTAGGTCACTGTCTAAGTACCAATCGGCGCGCTCTTCAAATTTCACCCAGTCCTTAAGTATTACAGTGTCTTGCAGCTTGTTTTTCTCGACATACTCAACAAGTTGGTTATATGGCCTTACAAAATCCGGATGATTATTAAAAGGGTTTTTTGCTCCAACAATAATTAATTTTGCGGGGGTGCTTTTATTTAGCAAATGCACGGCCTCAATTAATATACGCAGGTCAAACCATGGATAAATTCCGCCAAACCACAATAGTTTTTTATAGGATTGTTTTTTGTCAATCATTTCGCTAATAGGCTGTTTGACAGGCTTAGGTTCCTCGCGGTAAACCCCATAAGGGACAACCAGCATTAATTCTTGACCGTAGGTTACGGGGTTAATCCTACCTAAAGCCGATAGAACGCCCTGATAATACTTTAGCTGCGCGTCGCTGGCACACAAAAAAAGATCGCCTCGTTTTAACACCTGCGCCCATCTGCCGATATCACTGTGGAAAGCATGATATTCCCGGTCCATGTCATCAGTGTTGCGCGCGGAAACTTCGACATAAATGGGTACGTAGCAGTCCAAAACAAGTTGTTGGTCTGGCCTAATTGCGTCAGCAACTGCCGTTGACAGGTCACCCATACAATAACTAACTACGATTGAATCATAGGCTTGGATAAGATCAGCAATATTTTCAATATTCCAAGTCGTAATATTGATTGATTCGTACTGGCCAGTAAAAGTATCGGCTTGGTAACTTTCGTGGTACGCGATTGTTATTTCAAGTTCAGCATTATTCGCGCGAAGGCCCTTGGCAAGGCCCCAGCACCGCAAACCACCGCCTTCAACTGTAGTATGTTCCGGCGTAGGAATTGGACCATTTGATAAAATAATACAACTTCTTGCTGCCACGTTTTTTACCATTTATTCTCCCTTATCTCTGTTGATACGGCTCTTTATGGAATGCTTTAACCGATGTGTAAACTTTTCCTTAAGCAATTGGTTTTCCTGGGCAAGCTTCTTGCTAAGGTCAACATAGTGCTTGATAACTTTGGCTTGTTCATCGGCGTGCTTATGAAGCACGTTGGCTTGGGTACGTAGATCCTCAATGAAACTGTCGCGTTGGTGTTCGGGTTTATCGGGCAAAGGCTGAGTGAGTAGCTTTGACTGGTTTATCTTACTGGTACTTAACGCTATAACGAACTTGTATTGTGAAGTCCGAGACTCCGCAGTTTCTGTCATCTTCCAGAAAATATCGTTTGGAATCAACCCAACGTTAGTAAGTATTTTTGCAATGAGTTCACGCGGGTAATCATCGACGGTGTAGTTAATTATCTCTATTTGATAGCCAGCATCGTTAGCCAATTGAGTAAATGAACTGAGTGTAAAATATTTTAGATGTGTATTATCAAGTATGCCCATCGGCTCGTACTCAAAATTTCCCAAAAGCAGCTCAAGCCTGGTGCTGATATGGGCAATATTAGGTATAGATATGAATACTTTGCCGCCTTTTTTGAGCAACTTTGCTGCTTTTTTAAGAACCTCGCCGGGGGTTTTAAGGTGTTCTAGCACATCGCCAAAGAATAAATAGTCATATGTACGCTCGTAGATTTCTTTGGGCCACTGTCCGTCAAGGTCAAACCCGTACACTCCATCTAAAACTTTTCGGGCTTCGTCTATATCTTTACTAACTTCTACACCGTAAACCTTAACCTGTTTAGCTTTTTTTATAAGTGATCCAAAGTAGCCAGTGCTGCAACCAAAGTCCAACAATGTGGTGTCTGGTTTTATATAGTCGTACATCCAGCCTATGGCGCTTTTTAGGTCTTCGGGCATATTCTCTGAATACTTAGACATAATCAATTGCTCCAGGTGTGTTCTAGCTTTGCTATGCCTTCTAATTGCGTATCTTTGATAATACGAAAGCTCAAAGCTCTTGTTTTGTAATTATATACGGTTGTGGCGTTTTCATTCATCGATGCAGCATTAATATAGTAACTGCCTGGTATGAGTTCTGGCATGAGTTCTACGCTAATTTCGCCTTTTTCCCCTTTTACTGGTTCAACACCAGAAATTTTGGTGTTAGACCCAAAACAATACACTCCCGCGTCGTTAAATATCTGCAAGCCAAAATGCATGGGGATTTTTTGCTTATTCTCATACTCTATGACAATTTTAACTTTGTACTTAGCGGAGAATTGATGGGTAGGCTTAGTGTTTTCATCATAAATAACGACGGATTTGATCATTGGCTGTGAGGTATTTTGTTTATCTGGTTGTTTTCTATCTGGCGTACCGATGTTTCTAGTTTTTTCGGTGTTTTCATAATTAAGTTTCAGATACTCGTCAGCAACCAAGGCAGGTTTGCCCACGTTTACAATATCACCCTTATGAATCAGCATGGTTCTATCGCAAAATCGCAGTACTGAACTCATATCGTGAGTAACCAAGATGATAGTCGTACCCTTTTTCTTAAGTTCAGCAAAAACTTCGAAACATTTCTGCTGAAAAGAAGCATCGCCAACCGCTAAAACTTCGTCAATCAACAAGATATCACTTCTGGCGCGAATAGCAATAGAAAACGCCAAGCGCACCTGCATACCCGAAGAGTAATTTTTCAGCTTTTGGTCCATGAATTTGTCTAGTTCGGCAAAAGACACAATATCTTTATACATGGCTTGCATTTCTTTGCGGTTAAACCCAAGTAGTGCCCCATTTAGAAAAACATTCTCCCTACCGGTAAGTTCCGGGTTAAATCCTACCCCAAGCTCGATAAATGGGGTGAGTGAACCGTTGATCTGTATATTCCCACTTGTTGGTGTATAAATGCCCGCCAGCAATTTTAATAAGGTGCTTTTGCCAGAGCCATTACGACCTACAATTCCAAAAAACTCGCCTTTTTTTACTTCAAACGAAATGTCTTTTAGAACTTGCTGTTTTTCATAAGTCCGACGTTTCCTGAAATTAATCAGGGCGCTTTTAATAGACGTGGTTTTTTCGTGCGGCAATTTAAAGGTTTTGCTAAGCCCGTCTACTTTAATAGCTACTTCGTTAGGCTCGCTCATTTACTTTGCCCCTTTTGTCGTGGGGTTGATTCCCCCTAGTTTTTTTGCTACAATTTGTTTATCACCATGACCAGGCAGGACTAAGGATGAATTCCGACCTCCGCTCCTGGTCTTCTTATTTTGTGATTCGTTGGCTTGTGAGTTATGCTTGACAAAATCACTATCTTTTGTTAAACTGATCCTGTAAATGCCTTCGGGCCCCGAGGACTCAGCGAAAGTTGAGTCCGTTTTTTTTGCCGAAAAGAATTCAAAAGCGACTGCCTTTTTTACTAAATCAACCTGGGCTTCATCTAGAATAAACATCCTACGTAATAATCTTTTTGACGAGAACGGACGGGTTTGTGACAAAATAACAGATAGCTTCTTGTTATCATGCAGTATGGATAAATAGTGTCGATTATCTGGCTTGAGAATGGTCGAAAACGGCACCCCTATGCACAAATGCTGATTAAACTTCTTAATAATTAAGATTGGCCTCTCGAAATTGTTGTTTTTCCCGTCTTCTTCATAGCCAACATTTAGCCCAACGGCCGCAAACCAAACTTCTCTTTCTTTGAGATACGCTCCATGTTGTTTTGATTCCAATTGTTTTTTAAAATTATTCCAGCTATCAAAATCTTTCATTATATATTCTCCGCAAAATATTTAGACTGTTTCCTGAAGTACCTTAGTCCCCCCAAAAAGACCATCAACACAATTATAAAAGGTATGAATTTAAACCACCCGCCGGCAAAGACCTGGTAAATCGTCCGGGTTTGGTGTGTTACCGCCGCGTAGCGGGCGTCCTGTATGGCCTGAGCCATGGGGTTTAGCATAATCAATTTCTGAAATGTCTCATTGGTTATTAAAGAAAGCGGATAAAGAATTGGGGTTAGATAAAAACCAGCCTGCAAAATAACTTCCCATATATAGCCAATGTCGCGATACTTCACAAAGGCCGCGGCAAGGAACAGTGATAGACCTAAGGCTAGTATATAAACTTCCAGCAGAATCAGCGGCAGCCAGAGCGTGGTTTTAAGCAAATCCACATTGTTAATAAAAAGAAACAGCACTACGACCAGCAAGTTGAGGAAGAGGTTAATTAGTGCTGAAATGCTGCTAGATAACACAATGATCCAGCGCGGAATACGGATCTTACGAATTAGATCGCCGCGGCCAACTATTGAGCCAAGGCTCTGGACTGTCATCTCATTAAAAAAGTTCCAAATAACTATGCCAAGCAAGAGATAAACCGGATAATGAGGAATGCCACCGCCAATTTTTAAAAACTTTACAAAAACTACGTAGAGAATCAAAAATAACATAAGTGGGCGTAGCAGAGACCACGCATAGCCAAGGGTTGAACCTTGGTAGCGCAATTTAAAATCAGTCCTGACGAGCTCGCTTAAAAGCGTGCGGTTCTTTTTAGAAAAAACGTGTTTCATAGTAATCTAGGAGATTATTATAGAGTACCTGTATACTTTAATAAACATGGCTAACCCGTTAACTAGTGTTGTTATACCCAACTGGAACGAGAAAAAATTGCTTGGCGATTGCTTGGATTCTTTACTCGGCCAAACCGAGAAGGCTAGCATAATTGTCGTAGATAATGGTTCAACTGACGGTTCCCAGGCATATATAAAAGATCGGTACCCCGAGGTTGTACTAGTTGAGCTTGATAAAAATTATGGATTTGCTGGCGGCGTAAATGCTGGCATCAAAAAAGCGTTAAGTATCGGAGCAGACTTTGTTGCTCTTATTAACAATGACGCTGTGGCAGAAAAGAACTGGCTAGAGCAACTATTACAAGCAGCGCTGAAGGAGCCGAAAAACGGTATCATAACCAGTAAGATACTGATGATGGATAAAAAACACCTAGACAGCACAGGAGATTTTTACTCAATGTGGGGGATGCCTTTCCCTCGTGGGCGCAATGAGGTTGATAATCAACAGTATGACAGCCTCACCGACGTATTTAGCGCTTCTGGGGGAGCTAGTTTATACCGAGCCCAGCTGTTTCGACAGGTGAATTTCTTTGATGAAGATTTTTTTGCCTACTTTGAGGATGTAGATATAAGCTTTCGAGCCCAATTGGCCGGATGGAAGGTATGCTACGAACCGACAGCAATCGTGTACCATCATGTCAATGCCACTAGCTCCAAACTAGGCAATTTTAGCCTCTACCATAGCAGTAAAAACTTTGTGCTACTATACGCCAAGAACATGCCCCCCAGGCTATATATAAAATACTTGCCTCTATTTACACTGCAGCTTTCCCGATTGTTTGTATCTAGCTTGCTGAGGGGCAAAGCTACTACTTTTATAAAAGGCATCCTGGCGGCTATACGTTTACACCCACGCACAGTTAAAAAGCGCCGGGCAATTCAAGCCTCCCGCAAGGTTTCGGTAGGATATATAGACAGCATGTTATACCACCACCGCCCGCCTCGTCCACCCAAACTCTAGCACCCCATCACCCGCCACTGTACAAGGTTCAACCTTGTACAGTAAGTTCTTGGCTGTTCGCCAGCATGTCTTTAATTTCCAACAATTCATTCCTTCGAGACACATAGTCCGCTACAAATTTTTCATAATCAGAGGTGTTTTTGAATCCACCCATAACTTTCTTTGACTTTAACCACTCTGCCTCCGCTTTTTTTACAAAAAATCGATAACTCGAATAAGGATAGTCTTTATAATCCTCCCCAAGATCAGCCGGGTTAAGATGAATATACCGACTAATGTGCCACCAATATGCCTCCGTATTAATACAGCTCGCCTTATAAACACCCTGGAACAAACTCCCCACCCGCTTGTGCCGCTTATTAAAATACATTGAGTAACCAGTAATGATTGAGCGCATTAAGGTTGTGATACCGTTTGGTACATACTGATATAGCAATAAATGGAAGTGATTGGGCATAAGACAAAAACTAACTAGCTCAACCTTGTCAGCCAGTCCTTCCCTCCTGAGATTAAAACGCTGAGCCTCAGTAAGAAGTGATGCGTTAACTTCATCTTTTTTAAAATTTTCTCCGCCTGATAGTAGCGCGTATTTCAGAAAGCTGAGGAAAACGGCGTAGTCGCGTTCGTCCGAAAATATTATTCGTTTATCAACACCTCGGTTATAGACATGGTACATAGCATCCGACTCAAATTGCTTCACAACATTTTTGCTGGGCATGCCCACATGATACTGTACAAGGTTGAACCTTGTACAGTGAATACCATTATAGCCTATGGGCAAAATAGTTATTGATGCCCGCAAGCTTAGAACAAGTGGCGGCCGGTATGTTGAACGGCTGCTTCATTACTTGCAGAAAATTGACAATAAAAACAATTGTATCGTCCTGCTAAAGCCTAGTGATATGGGCAGTTGGAAAAGCTAATAAAATATTGCTAATGTGCGTATATTTGCTATACTTTAGGTATGAAAACAGCAAGTTTATCTATCAAGGTTGATCCAACCACAAAATCCCAAGCCCAGGATCTGGCCAGCAAGCTGGGCTTACCTCTCGGCTCCTTGGTGAACGTCCTGCTTAAGGACGCGATTCGTACCCAGTCAATTAATCTATCTACAGTGCCAGAGCAGTTTCCTTCTGAACCTATGACACCCCAGATGGAAAAAATTATCGAGCGCGCCGAAAAAGAGATCGCCGCTGGTGAAGTATCCCCGGCATTTGACAACCTAGACGATGCATTTTCGTGGATGGAAAAGCAGAAAGACTAGGAATGCTCCAGGTACGATTTGCAAAGAGTTTTACAAAGCAGTTCAACAAGTTACCAGACAAGCTCCAAGAAAAATCCAAAACACGAATATATGCCTGGAAAGATAATCCTCGAGCAAAACAGTTTAGCGACCATGCATTAACTGGTAAATACAAAGGCTACCGGAGCATTAATATAGCTGGAGATTTACGAGCAGTGTACCTTCGCAAGGGTGATACGGTGGTGATATTTACATTTATTGGTTCACATAGTCAACTTTACGGCTAGAATATAGGGTATAGCTAAAATTGTAATTGACGCGAGAGAACTGCGTAACAGCACCGGCCGATATGTTGAACGGCTGTTTCATTATCTTCAAGAAGTTGACAGTTGAACGATTATTGACAAACGTTAAACGTTTTGTTACACTGTTTGTTATGAGTTTAACTGTTTCAAGCAAATACCAAGTCGTAATTCCTAAAGAGGTTCGCAAAAAACTGTCTGTTAAACCTGGCCAAAAAATGATCGTTAAAAAATTCTCTGCTACGGAGATAACCCTGTCGCTTCTACCTTCGCCGCGTGAGTTTTTTGACAAGCACGCCGGTAGCCTTAAAAATACCCCTTGGCAAAAGGAAGGTCTAGATGCTGCGGCTTGGTTAAGACGAGAGCGTGACAAAGACGACTAGCTGCTATGATAGCCTTTGACTCCAATGTATTTATCTATTGGCTAGAGGCTAATCCAGAATTTTACGAAGCAGCTTTTACAGTCTTGAGCCCCGTTTTGAGCGGGCAAGTCCGTGGTTTTGCGTCAACTATTGTTTTGGCCGAAATACTTGGCGAAATAAGTGACACTGGGATTACCCAAACGCTATTCTCAATACCGAAGCTTGTCTGGCGTCCAGTTGATGCGCCTTGCGCACTGCTTGCCAGGCACCTGCGACTTTCAAAAAAACTTAAGACTGTGGACGCTATCCACCTGGCTAACGCTATTGGTTGTGGTGCCACTAGTTTCTATACCAACGACCAGCAGCTGATAAGACTTGGCAAAGTTAATAAGCTCAATATTAAACCACTAATAAATTCTAAGCAAAAATGAAGATCGTCATTGATGCGAGAGAACTGCGGGCAACGGGCACCGGTACCTACTTGATCCACCTGTTAGAGGAATTGCAGCACCTAGATACAGAGCACACATACCTGGTGCTGCTAAAACCCAAGGATATAGACAGCTGGAAGCCAACAAATCGTAACTTCATTAAGATCCCTTGTCGGTACAAGGAATTTACCTTTGCTGAACAACTAGGCTTATGGAAACAACTTTATAAACTTAAACCAGATCTAGTACACTTTGCCATGGTCCAACAACCAGTTCTCTACCAAGGCAAGGTTGTTACGACTATGCACGACCTTACAACCACACGCTTTCGCAATCCAGCCAAAAACTGGTTGGTCTTTACTATCAAGCAGCAGATCTATAAATTGGTAAACTATTGGGTAGCCCATAAGTCGCAGGCACTTATAACGCCAAGCGAATTTGTCAAAGAAGACATAGCTCGATTTGCCAGTATAAACAGTCGTAAAATAACAGTTACTTATGAAGCAGGAGATATGATTACCGAACAGCCTGAGCCATTCCCTGAGCTTATTGACCAGCAATTTATCATGTATGTAGGGCGGCCACAGCCACACAAGAACCTTGATCGCTTAGTTGAAGCATTTGGGCTATTGCGCCAGCAAAATCCCGCCCTGAGGCTGGTAATGGCGGGCAAAAAGGATGTTCTCTATCGCCGGCTCGAGAAAGGTGCAAACGCCAAGGGGATTAAAAACATACTATTTACTGGGTTTGTCAGCCAAGGGCAGCTGCGCTGGCTGTATGAGCATACTGCGGCCTATGTTTTCCCCTCTTTGAGCGAGGGGTTTGGTTTGCCGGGCTTAGAAGCTATGATGCATGGCGCGCCGGTTGTCAGCAGCAATGCTACGTGTCTCCCCGAAGTTTACAAAGACGCTGCCGAATATTTTGACCCACAAAATACTGAGGACATGGCAAACACTATCCAGAAAGTTCTTAATGGTAGTGACCTACGCAAACGTTTGACAAAACGCAGGCATATAGTGGCTAATAGCTACTCATGGCAACGAATGGTCAGGCAAACCTTAGATATATACAGCGAAGTCCTTGGTGAAAAATAAACTACCACGTCCGTAAGGGCGTGGTAGTTTATCTGTTTTCTTCCCACCGTTAGTTTATTTTCTGGCGTCAACCACAAAATGCAAATTGAGCTCTAGTAAACTCTCGTCCGCAGTAAAAAACACTAAGCTCTCGGCTTTGGCTTGGGCAAGTAACATCCTGTCAAATGGATCGTGCCGGGCAAGTTTGGCAAACCCTCGCACCGCATCAGCGGCCTGCGGTGACAATGCCAATAACTCATTGCCCGCCTCCAAAACTACGTTTCGGCAGCTTACTGGCGCATCCAGCTTGCCTATCATCGTCTTTATATGCATTTCAATAATCGTAATTACAGATACATATACGACTTCGGCGTCCAAAAGCAATTTTTTAGTTTTTGGACCCAATTTAGTTCCGTTTACTAGCCCTACTTGCCACAAGAAAGCATTAGTATCGAGCAGGATTCTCACTTATTCAAATCCTTGCCGTAGAACATTTCCTGTATATCAGGGTCTATGCCCACAAAGTCCTCGTCTTTAAAGTGTATTTTACCGGCCAAAGTGCCAAACTTAATTTTATTTTTCTTTGGCACATGCAGCTTAAGGTCGGCAATTGGTTTGCCGTTTTTGGCAATAATAATTTCTTCTCCCTGCTGTACTTGATCTAGCAGTTTAGAGAGATGGGTTTTCGCATCGTAGATATTAACAGTTTTCATATCATAATTATACTTAGCCAGACCAGGCTTAGTCAAGCTTTGCATCCGAAGACTCCCCTAAACCCGACGTGTTTGAACCTATAGCCGATAGTTTGCGAGAAAAGGGTAAAAAACAAGTGGCTAATAGCTACTCATGGCAACGAATGGTCTGGCAAACCCTGGCCGTCTACAACGAAGCCTTGGTGAAAAATAAATACTAGCAGTTACTGCTCTTTGGG